>Ga0302317_10001850_pt1 | contig 15018 bp, 15 predicted proteins | sample III_Palsa_N3_3_FD_200450 | JGI IMG/M metagenome (GOLD analysis project Ga0302317, IMG submission 200450) | Peat permafrost microbial communities from Stordalen Mire near Abisko, Sweden - III_Palsa_N3_3 | ecosystem: Environmental > Terrestrial > Soil > Palsa > Peat permafrost | place: Sweden...
CAGCAGCACGAGCGGCTGGAAAGCTGGCAGCGCGACGGACTGGCGCGCGAGCAAAGCTGAGCCGGTCCGATCTCGTTGGCCCCGTGCCCGGGTCGGCTGCCACGATGCGCTGACACAGTCGCCCGCAACGGTGCCGGCGGCCCAAGAGGCAAGGGAGTCGTCCATGCTGCTGCGACCCGGGGTTACCTGCGAAGAGGCGATCAAGTTCCTCGACAACCTGGTCCAGGGCGGCCTCAACGACGTCGGCAATGCGATCCCGACTTTCACCGACGCGATCCTGGTGGGGCCGGAGACCACGGTGCTGGGCGGACCGGACATGGTGGTGACGCTGCACAAGTACGACCAGTGGGCCGCGAAGGCCGCGCTGGAGCTGGCGGAGGTGTTTGCCGACCCGGCGGTGCCGACGCGGCTGCGCGGCGAGCGCTATGGCCACATCGTGCACGGCTCCCTGAACTCCTACCGAACGGCGCTACTGCTCCACTGGGAGGTCGACGAACTGCGCCAGTACTTCATGCGGCTGCAGAACCAGATGCGGGAGACCGTGGAGGACTACCGCGGCTACCGGCAGCGCGTGTTGGTCGTGGACGCGAACACCCTGCTGCACTGCCAGCGCTTCGACAAGATCCCGTGGTCGCGGGTGTGCGGGAAGGGCCCGGCGACGCTGGTGATCCCGCACGTCGTGGTGGAGGAGATCGACACCAAGTCCTACTCCGAGGGCAGCCCCACCATCCGCAAGCGGGCGCGCGGGGTCTACGAGCTGCTGGGCGACGTCCTCAAGGGCTTGACCGCCGACGGCTTCGCGCTGCACGACGGCACCGAGGTCCAGGTCCTGCGCGACGAGCTCGGGCACCGGCGCCTGCCGAACAACGACGACGAGATCGTGGCCCGTGGGGCCCACCTGCAGCAGGCCGTCTCTCCGCGCCAGGTCACCGTGATCACCCGCGACAACGGGATGAGGGCCAAGGCCATGACCTGGGGCCTGCCGTGGGACTTCCCGGAGAAGTACCTGATCCCGGAGGACGGTCTCGGCAGCAAGCACCGCGAGGCGAACCTGGCGAGCATCACCGTCGACATCCCGGAGACCCCCGAGGACGGTGCGGACACCTGAGTGGCGGGTGTAGCGGCTCAGTGCCTGTGTCTGAACCCCTACTTTGGGTAGTCTGGAGCCCTAGCCTGGGCTGGTGTCCGAGGACGGCAGCCCAGCGGGCGGGCGGTGGTGCAGGTGCTGCGGCGTACGGCTGAGGCCGGAGTCGCCGCCCGGCGCGCTGTACTGCTCGACAGCGTGTCGTGCCAGGCAGTGGCGGGTGGACCGCCGACTGCGGAAGCGGGTGGCGGCTGAACTCAGCGGCGCCGGCCGGGTGGAATGCCCGGAGTGCGGCGAGCGGTGGGTGGCCGGGGTGGACCGGCGTTCGAACGCCGTCTACTGCTCGCGTCGGTGCGTGATGAGGGCCTGGCGGTCCCGAAACAAACCGTTCGGCGAACGGTCACAGTGACCGTTGAGCGAACGCCGGATATGCCCCGATTCGGTCAACTACGGTCATTTGCAGGCTTATTGTTGTGATCATCGCATCTGCGGCCCGACTCTGCTCGCGGAGGCAGGTCGGTCCCGTCGCGGCCAACGGTCGTGCCCGGCCTGCGAGTTGGTGGTGAGATTCCACATGGCTCAGGAGATCGAGACGGCGGCCGACAAGGTCGGCAGCGTCAGCGTCAGCCGCTACGAGGAGATCGTGGCCCTGCTGCGCGAGGTGGTGGAGAACCAGACCAGGGGCCAGTTCACGATCGGGGACGCGGCACTGGAGATCGAGCCGATGCGCGACCCGCACGGCTCCGGCCCGGCGGACGAGATGTTCAGCGTCAAGCAGTCGCTGGCCCGGCTGGCCGAGGACATCGGCCTGTCCTACTCGTCCATCAAGGACACCCGGTGGGTGGCCTCGCGCTGGCCCAAGGACCGCCGGCAGCCGACGCTGTCGTTCACGGTCCACCGGGTCCTGGCGGGCATCGCCGACGAGGACGAGCGGTTCGCGGTGATCCTGACCCCGCCGCCCGGCAGGGCGAAGTGGACGCCGGACGAGGCCAGGCGCAAGCTCGGGCGGCAGGTCGAGGTCCCGGTGACGCCGCAGGAGAAGGTCAGCGCGATCCACGCTCTGGCGAAGGACGAGGAGGTCGCCGCGGTGGTGACCGGCGACCTCCTGCGCCGGCCCGAGGTGGTCGCGCAGGTCCAGCCGAAGGACCGGGTCCGGGTGGTGGAGGAGCTGACCCGCGACGACCAGGTCGCCGCGGCGGTCGCGCCGTCCTTCCTGCGGCGCCCGGAGGTGGTGGCCAGGGTCGCCCCGGCGGAGAAGGTGCGGGTGGTGGAGGAGCTGACCCGTGACGACCACGTGGCGGCGGAGGTGACTACCGGGCTGCTGCGGCGCCCGGACGTCGCGGCCCGGGCCATGGCGGATGACACCGCTCGCCACCAGGTCAATCATGCCCAGGTCGAGCGCGGTCGGCAGGCCCGGGAGAGCTTCGAGCAGACCAGCCCGGTCGCGCCGGTGGTCCGGCAGATCGACCGGACGGTGGAGTTCCTGGACCTGGTCACCGCCTGCCACGCGTTCGTCGCCGCGGCGGGCCGGGTCGTCCCGGGCCTGCGCGACCGGCAGCTGGGCGAGGACGAGAAGGCCGTGATCCGGGAGAACTGCGCGCGGGTGAAGGCCACCTTGGACTGGGTGGAGACCGCGGTGGACACCGGGAAGGTGGACATGGACGGCGAGCTGGCCCGCCTGCTCCAGAGCGAGTAGGCGATGCCCCGTGCTGCCCGCCGCAGATCGGCGGCCGCCGAACGGCACGCCGACACGGTCCGCTTCGTCCTGTTCGAGGCCCGGCCCGCCGGCCTGGTCTTCGCCCAGTTGGGTCGGGCCTCCGGGCTGAGCCCGAGCCAGACCAGATCGGGGCTGGCCTGCCTGCGCGACACCATCGCCGAGCGGGGCTGGCCGCCGCTGATCTGGACCCGAGCGGACGGCTACCGGTTCTGCTCGGACCCGGCCGAGCTCCATGCCTACGAGGTCGCGGTGATCCGCGAGAAGCTCACCGAGATCCGCCGGTTCATCACCGGCGTCGTCGCCCCGCACGCCGCCCTGCAACCCAAGGGCCGCTGGGTCAAGCACCTGAACACCCAGCTCAACTCGGTGGAGTCCACCCTCGACGTGATCGCGGACTACATCGACGCGTGATCGTCACCCCTCTTCCGGGCCCGGCCGCCTGCGGCGGCCGGGCCTGCCAACTGCCTGTCTCAAAATCCTGGGAAGGAGGAGATCGTGCGCCGCCGCTGCTATCCGTCGGACACCTGGGACGAGGAATGGGCGCTGATCGAGCCACTGCTGCCGACACCGGCCTGCGAGACGAGGGCCGGCGGGCGCCCGGAGAAGCACCCGCGCCGCGAGATCGTGGACGCGATCCGCTACGTCGTGGACACCGGCTGCAAGTGGCGCGCGCTGCCGAAGGACTTCCCGCCCTGGCGGACCTGCTACGGGTTCATGGCCCGCTGGGCGGCGGCCGGGGTGGTCGGCCCGATCCGCGACCAGCTCCGCCGGCGCATCCGCCGGGACATGGGCCGCGGCCCGGAGGCCGTCGCCACGATCATCGACTCCCAGTCGGTCAAGGCCGCCGAGACCGTCGGCAAGGACAGCCGCGGCTACGACGCGGGCAAGAAAATCAACGGACGCAAGCGGCACATGGTCGTGGACACCAAGGGCCTGCCGCTGTTCGTGATGGTCACCCCGGCCGACATGACCGACCGCGACGCGGCCAAGGAAGTGCTGTTCCGGCTGCGGCTGATGCACCCTGAGATCACGATCGTCTGGGCCGACTCCGCCTACGCGGGCCAACTGGTGACCTGGGCGAAGACCTACCTGAACCTCACGGTCAAGACGGTCAACCGCCCCAAGGACGCGAAGGGCTTCGTGGTCCTGCCCCGACGCTGGGTGGTCGAGCGCACCCACGCCTGGGTCATGCACGCGCGCCGACACGCACGCGACTACGAACGGCTGGTCCAGCACTCGGAATCGCTGATCACCTGGGCCACGATCACCGTGATGACCAGGCGAATCACCCGGCGGCAGTCCACCCGGGCCGGACAGCCGGCCTCCCGCGAAGCCCAACGGGACTGATCGTTCTCAGGACCGCCGGGACCGCCCGGTCCTGAGCCCATCCGCAGCACGTCCGGGCCCAGTCTCCCACGGCCGCTGACTGCTAGTCAGGCCGTCCACCGATGCAGGGCGGTTTCCCGCGCCAGCCTGGCGAACCCGAGCCGACACCGGCCAGTCGTCACCACCCGGCCACGCTCTCGGCGACCTCCGAACTCAGCACTGTTCGATTCCTGACCTGGGAAAACGAGCGTTCGAGGTTCAGACACAGGCACTCAGGCGTCGCTCACCGTCGGTGCCAGGTCAGCACGGGGTCGGTTTCCTCCCACTGTGCCTGGTGCCACAGGGCGACGGCCGCGGCCGCGTCCAGGGCAGTGTCGAACCAGCGGAGCTTGTGGGAGCTACTGCCGAGTCCTTCGCGCAGGTAGTGGCGTTCGACCACGGCGAGCCAGCGGGTGCCGACCTTCTCCGCCCGCCCGGCCACCAGGCGGCGGTGGCGCACCAGGATGTTGTCCTGGTCCAGCTTCCACCCGGCGATGTCCCAGTCGTCCCAGCGCTCCGGGTCCGGTGCCAGGTGCAGGATCAAGGTCGGGTAGCCCAGTCGGAAGACCGGGTCCGCCGACGGCGGCTCCTGCGTATCGGTGTCGGCGGCGGCGTGCTGGGCGAGGTGGACGTCCGGCAGCGCGGCCGGGTCCTTCCAGGCCACCATCTGCGCGAACTCCTCCAGGCCCTCCGCCCAGGAGGCGATCGCCCCGGCCGGGCGGGGCGGGCGCAGCGCGTCGCGGGCCTGGCGGGCGGCCTGGAACATCTTGGTCGTGTGGACCGAGGCGTAGTAGGTCAGGTGGCGCAGGGCCCGGTCCTGGTCCGGGTCGTAGCCGTCGTCCAGGTTCCGCAGGAAGTAGCCGGCGTGCAGCGCCGTCTGGTCCGCGTGCCACCGCACCAGCTCGCGCGCCGTCGCGTCCTCCCCCGGCCCGGCCTCGCCGTTGTCGCCCAGGTCCTCATCGAGACCGTCTTCCAGATCCTCGTCCGGTGCGCCGGCGTCGGCCATGGCGGCAGCCAGGGTCAGCGGACTGGCCGGGTGCTGGGCGGCTTCGCGGCCCGGGTCGACGGCGTGGGTTTCGACGCGCGCTACTGCCAGGGCGTCCTGGAGCTGCTGCTGGCGGGCCTGCTCCTTCTTGCGCCGGTAGACCTTGCTCTGGCAGCCCCGGCCGCAGTACTTCCGGGGCCGGCCCGGCCTCGCGCCCGGGTCCGGGGGCGGGACCGGCTTGCCGCACTCTTCGCACAGCTGCGTCCCGGCCGCCGCGTCGGCCTCTACCTCGTCCATACAGCGAAGAGTATCCACGCGCGCCGAATCCACTTATCGGCGCGCGTCGATACGCGCGCCTGGCAGGCGCGCGGCGCGCGCCCGACGCGCGGCGTCCGCGCGCGCGGGCCGGGGCGAGCGCGCGGCCGCGCACCGTACACGGGGATCGGTGCGCGCGGACCGCACCGCACATTCGCGCGGCCCCGGGTGCGCGCGGCGCGGACACCTTCCCGGGGGTGGTGCGCGGCGCGGCGCGCACCACCTACGGGTTCGGTGCGCGCGGACCGGTGCGCGCGACCGGGTGCGGGCGCACCGGCAGGTCAGCGCCGCCGGACCCCGGTGCGGTGCGGTGGTGCGCGTACGGGTGCGCCGGGTGCGGCCGTGCGGTGCGCACCGCACAGGGATCGGTGCGCACCAGTGCGGTGCGCCGGTGCGGTCACCGCTTCCGGCTCGCACCATCGGGACGCTGCTCGGGGTTGTGCTGCTGGCTGGGGCGCGCCGCGCGCCTGGTCGGGGTCGCCGGGTGCTGGGTCTGCACGGCTGCGCGCGCGGCAAACTTCGCGTCAAGCGCGCGCAGCTGATCCTCGAACGCGCGCTCGTCCGAAGTCAGCCGCGCGCGCCGCTGCTGCTCCGCGCGCAGCCCCGTGACCGCTTCGCGCGCCGCGCCGACTGCCGTGCGGTCGTCCTCCTCCTGAACCTGGCGGCCCTGCTCGGCAGCGGCGACGTCACGGGCGAGCGTGTCCTGTTCCTCGGCCGCCTTCTGCTCGGGCAGCCAGTCGTCCTCGAGGACGGCGCGCTCCACCGTCTCCGGCTTCGCCAGCACGGCCGCGCTCGCGTACAGCAGCCGGGCCTTGCGCTCGGTCTCGGTGGCCGCCTCCTGCTGGTCGTCGGCCCGCTCCCCCAGCCGGTCGGCGAGGCGCAGGGCGTCGTCACGGCCCATCCGCACCCGGACGTCGCCGTCCAGGGTGCTCGCCAGGTCCAGGGCCTCGGTGCGCTGGGCGGTGGTGAAGCCCTTCTTCTCCCGGCCGAACCGGTTCTTGACCTTCTCGTCCGCGAGCTCGCGCAGCCGCTTCGCGCGGCGCCGGTCCTCCTTGGCCGCGTCGCGGTCGACGTCGGCCTGATCCAGCATCCGGGTGTGCGAGCGGCCCATCACCGCTGCCCGCTCCAGTCGCTGCCGGCGCAGCCGCAGCGCCACGACGGCCGCGCCCCGCCCGGCCTGGGCAACGGCCAGCAGGTCGGCTGCCTCCAGGGCGTGGGCCTCGGTGTCTGCGAGGGCCTGGACGAGCGTGGCTTCGGCGGCGGCGAGCGCGGCGGGCAGGTCAGCGTCCCTCACCGGGCGGAAGCGGCGGTCCTGCTCCGGTTCCCCGGGCACCTCGATGCTCAGCTGCTCCGACGGCTCCCGCTCCCCCGGTTCGGCGCTCTGGTCCCAGGCGAGGTCCAGCTGCAGCTGGTCGGCCGGGGCACCCAGCGCGGCCGCCGGACTGGGCGCACCCTGGGGGCGCGGCAGCACGGGGGCGGGCAACGTCAGGGCCAGGGGCTGCTGCACCTGCTCCACCGGCTTGCCGGTCTTCTTCGCAGCCCGGGGTTTCCTCACAGCGGCGGACCGGTCGACGGGCTTGCGGGAGGCGGCGACCAAGGCGTCCGGGACGCGGTAGCGCTCGGTGGAGCGGAAGCCGGTCCCGGAGCGGTACGCCAGCTTCTGGAACCCGGCGTGCTCCAGCACCTGGCCCGTCATCGCCAGCGCCTCGGCCAGGCTGGTCAGGTTGTCCGGGAACGTCTTGATGACGGCGGCCAGGACCTCCCGGTACTCCGCCCCGTTCTCCCGCTCGGCCACCCAGCGCGGCAGCTGCAGCCGGGCGGTGGCCTCCTGCACCGTCAGCGGCGCGGCGGGCGGGGCCGGGGTGCCGGGCACGGCGGCGGCGAACATCGCAGGGACGTCGTCGACCAGGCCGGCGGCGAAGGCGTGCCAGCGCTCCAGCAGCACCACCGGTTCCCACTCGATCGCGCGCAGCTGGCGGCGGGACAGCTTGGCCGACGCCGTGCGGCGGGCTGCCGCGCTCGCCCCGGGTCCGGCCTGGGCCCAGATCTCGTCCTGGCGGCTGGACCATGCCCGGCGCAGGACCAGGGGGATCCCGACCGCCTCCCACTCCCCGGTGGGCGGCTCGAAGGCGAACCGCATCCCCAGCCGCGTCGCCAGGCGCTGCCGCAGCCGGGCCTTCGCGAACTCCCCCAGGACCGCGATGTGCCGGTACAGCTCGTGCCCGCCGGACCCCCACGCGCCCCACTTCCCGTCGGCGGCGCCCTGCACGACCGTGGGGAATGTGATGTGAACGTGGAGGTGCGGATCGCCGGGCTCGCCGTGCTTGGTGCGCCGCGCCAGGGCGTGCGGCAGCACGATCGCGGCCAGGCCCGTGCCGTCTTCGTGCCGCGACAGCAGGCCGCCGCCCTGTCGGCCGCGCGAGGCGTACCCGCACAGCAGCTCCCCCGCGGCCACCGTCTCCATCGCGGTCGCACGCACCTCCTGAGAGAACACCTCCCCCACGCTGGGCGGAGCCAGCGCGGCCGCCGCCGACAGCGACTTCGGGAACGCCGCGAACAGCGCGAGCGCGCCCACCGCCACCGACCGCTGCTCGTTGCGGTGCAGGCGGGCGAACTCCAGGGCGGCCGGCTCATAGACGTCCTCCAGGCGCAGCCCCGTGTCCTTCGCCAGGCGGCGCAGGTCGATGTAGGGCACGGCGGTGTCGACCCGCTTCCTCTTCCGCTTTCGGCTCCCGTCCGCGCCGTCGGCCTCGGCCTTGGCCAGGGCCCGCTCCAGTCGGCCGAAGCGTTCCCGGCTGCGCCCCGAGGCGAGCAGCTGCTCCGGCTCCAGGCCCCGCCCGGCCGCCAGCGCCCGCAGCGCGGCGGCGAACGGGGCACCGTCCAGCTTCGCCCTCGGGTGGGCCTCCATCCGCAGCGGCCGCAGCAGCGCCCCGGTCAGCGGGTGCCGTCCCTCCACCAGCCGCTGCGCCTGGTCCGCCTCCACCCGCTGCCCCGCGCGCAGGCCAAGCGCCGCCAGACCCGCCCCGGCCCACACCGGCTCCCGCGCCAGCACCGCGGCCGTCGTGCACCCGCCGTGCCCCTGCGTCCAGTACCGCACCCGCGCCTTCTGCTGCGCCTTGATCCGCACGACCGCCGCCACCACTGCGCTCCCCCGGCCCGGGGAAACCCGCGTGGACACACGCCGCGCCAGCGTCGGACCCGAGACCAGACCGCGAGCGTCAACTCTCGTCAGCGCCCACTGCGGCGGGGAGGCGGCCAGCTTCCGAGGGGTGGAAGGTGGTCGCATTTTTCCTGCACCGCGTTCCAGGGTCAGGAAGCAGCCGTGCCCCGCTGCGCGGTGGCAGCGGGGCACGTTCCGTGCGGGCGCGGTGTCGGCGTCACACTGTCTGGGGCTGCGCGGCCTCTGGTCGGCTCGGCATCTTCTTGCAGGGGAACCTGGTCGGCTGGCTGCGCAGCGGGCCGGTCTCGACCGGCAGGTGGAACAGGCCGCGCCACAGCACGTGCTGCCATTCGGCGGGGTCGGCCCCCTGCGGCGCGGCAGGGTTCCAGCCGTGGATGTGGATGTCGGCGTCGGTGTTCATACCGCCCCGCTCGTGGGCTTCGGGGAACTCGAAGCCCGGCAGCACCACCTCGTTGGCGGGCCGGTACTCGATGCCGGCCTTGGTGATGGCCCAGTCCGTTCCGTGGAGCTCGAACAGCTCGCCGTGCAGCTGCCACGGCCCGCCGGTGTCGCGGCGCTTGTAGGCGACGGACAAGCGCAGGGCCTGGTGCAGGTCGCGGAAGACCTGGTCCCAGTCGATGGTGCCCGGCCCGTTCCACCGGTCGCGGACGCGCAGCTGCTCGTTGAGCCGCGCGGCCACCGTCTCCGCCTTCTCGGTGGACTTCCAGATCGTCTGGATCACCGGCGTCCCGGCGCCTGCGGGGTCGGGAGCGCAGTGCGCCTCGATACTGAGGAACGTCCCGCCCGCCTCGGAGAACCGGCCGTCACCGAGACGGGTCTGCCAGGCGAAGGTCAGGTCGATGCGCGGCTCCGTGCTGGCAGTCAGGGTGACCGCGCCGTCCGCGAGGCCCTGGAGCTGGTTCGCCACGGTCATCGCCTCGGCCACCGTCCAGAACGAGACGTCGGTCGACAGCGCCTCGATGGTCTGGTCCTGCGACCGGGTGTTCTCCGCGTCCTGCTGCCCGAGCAGTCCCTGGAGCTCGCCGATCCGGGTGGACAGGGAGTCGACCTGCGTCTGCAGGGCAGTCGTCTCCTTCTGGACCATGATCCGGTTCTCTTGGACCACCCGCCGCGTCAGGCTCTTCTCCACGAACGGCAGCAGCGGGGCCAGCAGCAGCGTCGCGCCGACGTGGACCATCACGTCGACCACCACGGGCTGCCACCCCCACGCCATGTCGCCGGCGTCTGCCAGCAGCAGCATCGACAAGCCGATGCAGAACCAGGCCCAGAAGAAGATCCAGCTGGTCCGCTCCGTGCCCTCACCCTCATGGGTCTCTTCAGTCACGGCCCGCAACTGTACGCGGAGCGTCCCCTCCCCGGCGATTCCCGCACACAGCCGCCCAAGGCGCTAGTAACGGGCGCTGACAGGGGCCGCGCTACTCGAACAGCCGTTGTCCCACAACCCTTGCCCAGGCGGCGGACCCCTTGCCCGGTCACCGCGACCCCTTGCCCATCCGGTCGACCGGCGCACTGCGGGGCGTCGGGGGCTGGGAGATGAGGTGCCACCAGTCCGCGCCCAGTAATTCCTCGCCCGCTACGCCCAGTCGTCCGGCGGTGGGCGGCGCTGTCCGGCCGCCCGGGTGCGTACCTGCCGGCGCAGCAGGGCGGGGTCGCGGTAGGTGGGGACGGCGGAGTAGTCCTCGCCCTCGATCGGGGTGCACACACCGTCGGCGGCTGGTGCCCAGAACGATGCCGGTTCGGGTTCGGCGGTCAGCCTCCCGTTGGCGCCCTGGAACCTCACGATCAACGTGATCATCACCAGGAACCACCATGATCCGTCGGCCTCTTGGCGGCGCTGGCGGACCGACGCCCGCAGCACTTGGCCGTCCGGGAGCTTCACGGTGACCTGCGGCGGGTTGGAGCCGATGTCGGTGCGGTCGATCACGGCACGCTCATCGCCCGGCCGTGGCCCAGTCCAGCGGGCGCAGCAGGCGCACATCGTAGGCATACCAGCCGATCTCGCCGCCCAGGTCGACCGCGCACCGCCACTTCACTGGCTGCCCCGGATCGGGGTTCCACGTCCACGCCAGCACCCAGGCCGGTACCCACCCGCCGCCGCGCACCGCGAGCAGCACCGGTCGGGCGCGGGTCGACCAGACCGCGTCCGGTCCTGGTGGGTCGGTCGGGCGCAGCCGCACCGCGTCGGCGCTCAGAATGGGAGTTCTGTCGAGATATTCGAATGCCTGTTCGATCACGTGTTCATCGTAGCGCCCGACCTAGTCACATACCGCGCTTCGCCCTGCGGGAGGCGGCCGGGGCCAAGGGGTACATGTACCGGTGTGGGCAGGATCGCTTGGGCGCAGGTCGTGGACCGGGCCGCCGTCATCGTCACCGGTTACGACGCGGTCGGAGGCTGCACGCTGCGCCAGGCGTATTACCGGCTCGTGGCGGAGGGGCTGATCCCGCACACCGCGCCGGCCTACCGGCGCCTGTCCGCTCGGCTGGCCCAGGCCCGCCGGGAGCGGCAGTTCCCCGACCTGGTCGACCCGCTCCGCGAAGTCCACGTCTCGCCCGCCTGGCCGGACGCCACAGCGTTCCTGCGCGAGGCTGCGGACTGGTTCGCGCTGGACCGCACTGCGGGGCAGGCGTCCGCACTCTATGTCGCCTGCGAGAAGGACACCCTGCGGGCTCAGCTGACCGGCTGGCTCCAGGAGATCGGCGTGCCCGTGCTTGTGGTTCGCGGCTTCGGCAGCCAGAGCTACGTGCAGGTCGTACGCCAGCGCGCCGCCCGCGACCCGCGTCCGAACCAGCTGCTCTACCTGGGGGACTTCGACGCCTCCGGCTCCGACATAGAACGGGACTGGGTGGAGCGCACCGGCTGCTGGGCATCGGTGGAGCGGATCCTGCTCACCCATGACCAGGTCCGCGAGCACGGCCTGGTCCCGGCCGAAGGGAAGGCCGGCGACCCACGCTGGCCCGCGTTCGCCCGCCGCCACCACCTCGATCCCGCCCGCCCGGTGCAGTGGGAAGTCGAAGCACTGGACCCCGTCGTGCTGCGCCGCCTGGTCCTGGCCGCCGTCGCCCCGCACATCGACCGCGCCGTCCTGGAAACCCGCATCGCCGAAGAGGAGCGGCAGCGCTCCAGGCTGCGAGCGGCTATCAGGCAGGCAGGACGAGCGCTGGACTGATCCGGCTCTGCGGTCACTGCCCGGTAGAGGGCTCCCGCGCGGGTGAGGCGGGCGCATGGTGCAGCTCGCCGCTGTACTCCCCGGTGCGCGGGTCACGGCTGGCGACGGTCAGAGTCAGACTCCACTGCCAGGTCCCGTCGACCGGTCCCGGCGTCCCGGCCCACGCCGTGCTGATGATCCTCATCCTGGGGGCGATCTCGCGGGTCAGGTCGGCGGCGGCCTGCATGGCGTCGGCCTCGGTGTCGCCGGTGCACACCAGCGCGGTCAGCGCGGTCACCGAGATGTCCGCCGCGCCGCTGCCGGTCGCGTCGATGAACCGGACGGCGGCCGTCGCGTCGCTAATGGTGCGCACCAGGTCCTGCCCCATGCCCGCCGGTCCCTGCACCCGGACCGCCGGCGGTGCCAGCGGCCGGCGGGTGGCGGGCAGCTGGCTGCCGCTGCGGGGCCGGGGCGTGCGGCGGCTCACGACGCGTCCCTGGAGGGGCAGCGGAGCAGGCTGGCCAGTGGGATGGTGCTCTGCGGGTCCGTCAGCTCCGCAGCGGCGGAGTAGATCCGGATCGGGTCAACGCCCAGGTGCTCGGTAGCGGCCTGCACCAGGCCCTCCGCGAGCAGCCGGTGGACCCGGCTCTCCCGCAGGTGCTCGGCCACCGCCAGGGTCAGCGCCTCCAACGACGGGATCTCGATCCGGCGGATCACCTGGCGGCGCTGCTTCTCGACGGTCGCCCACAGCACCACCTTGCCGCTGTCGGCGTCGAACGCGATCCGGAACGGCAGCTGCTCTCCCGCCTCGGGCAGAGGCAGTTCGGCTACGGGGTCGGGCATGGGTGGCTCCACTCAGGTCGGACGTGTCGTGTGCCGCGGGTCCAGGGACCTCTGGTGACACTTCGTCACGTTCCTCTCCCCCGGGCCTGTTCCGCGAGGATGTTTCACGGAGTTGCACGCGGGTTCAGCGCAGGACGTCCAAGGCCTCGCTGATGCGGTCGCGGGCGGCCTGGCCATAGACGGCCATCCGGCCCAGCTCCATGAAGGCCCGCTCGTACAGGCCGATCTCGCCGGGGGCGGTGATGGTGATTTCCGCCGACAGGGTCTCGACGATGACGCGCTCGCGGTCGAAGCAGTAGAAGGGCTCCACCAGCCACATGTGGGGCCGGTCCGCGGTGAAGGGGATGATGCCCAGCGCCACCGAGGGCAGTTGCATGACCTCCAGCAGGTGCTCCAGCTGTTCGCGCAGGACCTGGGCGGAGCCGATGCGGTGGCGCAGCGCGGATTCCTCGGACAGCACCACGAAGCGGTGGTCGCCCTGGTGCAGGGTCTCCTCACGTCGCAGGCGCGAGGCCACGGCCTGCTCCACGTCGTCGGGGGTGCCCTGGAAGCGGGTGAACGCGGTCATCGTGGCGGTGGCGTAGGCGGTGGTCTGGAAGAAACCGGCGATGCCGCTGCCGGTGTAGACGCGCTGGACGCGGGTGCGGGCGTGCAGCTCCAGGATGTCCTCCTGGGTGCGGAGCATCCCCAGCCGCTGCCTGCGCCGCCACTCCACGTACAGGTCCTCGGCCTGCCGGTTGGCCGCTATCAGGTCCGCCACCTGGTCCGGCACCCCGCACGCCCGGCACCAGGCCCAGATGTCTGCGTCGGAGGGCGCGGTGGTCGCTGACTCCAGGCGGGAGGTCTTCGCGGGCGACCAGGAGCAGCGCCGCGACAGCTCGCGCCCGTTGATTCCGGCCTGGCGCCGTAGCTCGCCCAGGCGTTTCGCCAGGCGTTCGCGGGCTTGCTGCGCGGATGAGGAGGATGAGCGTGCCAAGGTTGCGTCGCGGTCCGGTCAGGGCTGGTAGTCGGCGTGGTCGACGGCGCGTTCCCATGCCGACTCGAACGCGGTGGCGCAGAGCTTGATGGCGGCCGGGTCGTGGCGCAGCTCGAAGGGTTCCTCGGCCCAGTCGCCGTCGCCGGTGAAGTGGTTGAACAGCACGGTGTGGTCGTCGATGACCCAGAAGTCGTTTCCGGGCAGCGCCAGGTCCGACGCCCGCGCGCGGGGCAGCCAGCGCACCAGCTCGCCGGAGGCGAGGTTGCCGCCGGTGGTGGCGTGCAGCCAGCGGGCGTACTCGGTGATCGGCTCGGAGACGATGCGGGTGCGGCGCACCACGACGCCGGCGGATACTGCGTCGCGGATGATCCGGGACCAGTCCGCCCAGCCCGGGGAGTCCAGGTCGGTGACCGCGATGCCGGTGGAGCGCCAGCGCTCGAACTCCTCCGCCTCCTGCTTGACGGCGTAGCTGTCCCGCATCTCCATGTGGACGGCCGACACCCGGGCGGAGCCGATCAGCTCAGCCCAGTCGATCTGCTTCATCGCACGCCTTCCTCAACATCGGGGCAAGTCGGGCGGGGAGTCGGACGACGTCCTCGCCGTCCGGGATGCCCGCCAGGTGGTTCGGGGCCGGCGTCGCGGTGACGCGCTCGCGCAGCTCCGCCCCGGCGGCCCAGCCCTGGATGACGATCTCCCGCGCCTGCGCGTCGACCCACACCGACAGCGAGCCGGCGTCCGGCTGCGCCTCGAAGGTGTCGGCACCGAAGCGCTCGGCTTCCGCGCAGGCTTGGCGCAGCATGGGGGTCAGCCGCGCGGCGATGCGGATCACGCCCTGGCCCGGTGTCAGCGTCGCGGTGATGCGCTCGCGCAGCTCCGGTCCGGCACTCCAGCCCTGGATGACGATCTCCCTCACGTCCTCGTCCACCCACACCGTCGGCGAGCCGCCGTTCTGTGTCTCTGGGTCGATCGCAACGAACCGTAATGCCATGGGAGCCTCCCGTACCAAACCGGTTGCACAACGTTCCACGACCATGGCCCTAACGGTGACAACCCGTCAACCCTGTGTAGCGGAAGGCTGTGAGACCATCGGGCTACGGTCCAGGCCGCCCGGACGCCAGCGTCGGCTTCCCGTGCTTGCCAGCGCCCGCTGCGCAGCCAGGGAGAGCATCCTCGCCGGTGCGGGCGCCCGCACTGGACTACCTGGAGGAGTCCCATGGGCGACGCCCGCTCCCCCCGACGGGCAAATCACGGCACTCCCTGGACCGGGACGGGGCCGTGATGCAGAATCCATGCAGTTTCCGGGTACCGAGCCGGACCGGTCCCGCCGCCCTCTCCCCCAAGGAAAGGACCTGGCCCCACCGCAGGTGCGGTGAGGCCAGGGTCAAGCGCGGTCGGGGGGGGGTTGT
>Ga0302317_10001855_pt1 | contig 15005 bp, 16 predicted proteins | sample III_Palsa_N3_3_FD_200450 | JGI IMG/M metagenome (GOLD analysis project Ga0302317, IMG submission 200450) | Peat permafrost microbial communities from Stordalen Mire near Abisko, Sweden - III_Palsa_N3_3 | ecosystem: Environmental > Terrestrial > Soil > Palsa > Peat permafrost | place: Sweden...
GGTGGGGACGCGAGGTGGGCCTGGAACTCAAGGATCTAACCGGCATTTCCTATAATCCCCTGACCAGGGCGTTCCGCCTCTCCTCCGATACCAGCGTCAACTACCTCGCGCATTTTCGTCTGGCTGAAGGCAACGCCGTCGGTGCGAACTAGCATGGCGGCCTTGCGCGCGGTGCTCTTCGACCTCGACGGCACCTTGCTCGATACGGCGCCCGACATGGTGGGCGCACTCAATAAACTCTTGTCGGAACAACAGCGCGCGCCGCTGCCTTACGACACCGTGCGCAACCTCGTGAGCCATGGGTCGTCGCGCCTCGTGAAACTCGGTTTTCCCGATGTAGAACCTGAGGTCTTCGCCTCCCTGCAGAAGCGCTATCTCGAAATTTATGCCGGTGCGCTCAGTCTCGAGACCCGCTTGTTCGAAGGTATGGATGGCGTGCTTCAGGCCATCGAGAGCCGCGGCCTGCGCAGCGGCATCGTCACGAACAAACCTGGCTGGCTGACCCAGCCCCTGCTGGAGCAGCTGGGACTGGCATCGCGCTTCGCCTGCGTGGTCAGCGGCGACACCGTCAGTGCACGCAAACCCGATGCCATGCCCATGCTGCATGCCGCTGCCTTGGCCGGTGTCCCCGCCGACGCATGTTTGTACGTCGGTGACGCGGAGCGCGACGTGCAGGCGGCCCATGCGGCCGGCATGCCCGCGCTGGTCGCCACCTACGGCTACTTGGAGCCCGATGAGGACTGGCGGGCCTGGGGCGGTGACGGCAGCATTGCACGACCCACCGATCTTCTGCCCTGGCTCGAGCACAGCGGGCGCGCGTGAACGGCGTCGATTGGGTGTGGGTTCTCCTCGGCGCAGGCGCCGGTGTTGTCATCGGCGCGCTCGGCATGCTGGTGTGGCGCGCCAAACGGGAACAGGCGCTGCACGTCGAAGTCGAGGTGCTACGCGGCCGCCTCAAGACCGATGCCACCGTGAGCGCCGAACGGGAGGAAGCGCTGGTGCGCACTCGCGAGCAGCTCCAGGGCGTCTTCGGCGACCTCGCCCGCGACACCTTGAGGAGCAACAGCGAAGTATTTCTTCAATTGGCGCGCGAGCGCTTGGGCACCCAGACCCAGGCAGCCGCGGCGTCACTCAAAGAAAGAGAAGTCGCCATCGAATCGCTGGTGCAACCCATCCGCGAAGCGCTGAGCAAAACCGAGACCCAAATTCACGGTATTGAACGCGATCGCATCGAGGCCTTCGCCACCCTGAAATCTCAATTGGAATTACTCACCAGCGGGCAGAATCTCTTGTCTCGCGAAACTCGTAACCTGGTCACTGCATTGCGTCGGCCGGACGTGCGCGGCCGCTGGGGCGAAATCACCTTGAAGCGTTTGGTCGAACTCTCCGGCATGACTGCACGCGTCGACTTCACCGAGCAAGCCTCGCAAGTGACGGAAGCCGGCGTCATTCGGCCGGACATGATTGTGCACCTGCCCGAACACCGCGACATCGTGGTGGACGTGAAAACTCCATTGGATGCGTATCTCGCTGCCGTGGAAGCGCCCGACGATGAGCAGCGCACCCTGCAGCTGCACCGTCATGCGCAAATCGTGGGCGCGCGCATCCGGGAACTGGCCTCCAAACAGTACTGGGCCCAGTTCGAACATAGCCCGGATTTCGTCGTACTGTTTCTGCCGGGAGATCAATTCCTCACGGCAGCGCTGCAAGAAAATACCGGCCTGATCGACGAGGCGCTGCGGCAGAACGTCATGCTGGCCACGCCCACCTCCCTGGTGGCTCTATTGAAGGCGGTCGCGCATGGCTGGAAACAATCGACGCTCGCGGACAATGCGGCCGAGATACGCCGGCTGGGCGAAGATGTGTACAAGCGTCTCGCGGTGTTCGGCGATCACCTCGGCAAGCTGGGCAAGTCCTTGAGCGGCAGCGTCGACTCCTTCAACAAGGCCGTGGGCTCGCTGGAGTCCCAGGTGCTCCCGGCGGCGCGGCGCTTTCCGGACTTGGGGCTGCGGGTGAATCGCGAACTCGAACCCTTGGATCCGATCGAGAGTCTGCCCCGCATCCCGCGCGAGCCGAACGAGGTGGGTCCTGAACTCCCTGGATGACTCCTATCGCAGCGGCGCAGTGCCCCCGGGCAGTGCGCGCTATTGGAGCTGGCTGTTCGCAGCACGGCCCGCACGCGATCCCCTGCTCAGCATGTATGCCCTGGCGGCCGAGTGGCGTGCCTTGACCGATCCGTCCGTCGAGTTGGGCGTGGCCCAGGTGAAATTGGCCTGGTGGCGCGACGAGCTGACGCGGCTGGTCGACGGCGCGCCGCTGCACCCCATCACCCGGTACCTGGCCGCCCTACCCGCCGCGAACGCCGCTGACTTCACTCCCCTGCAACGCTGCCTCGAAGCCAGCGCCGCCCAGGTGGCTGGCGTGCCGGTCGAGCGCGCCGCCGACCTGCCCGCCCACGCCGACGCGTTGTACGGTGCCCCGCTATTGGTGAGCAGCATCATGGCCGCCGTCCCGGCCGATCGCCGAGCCCTCGACGCCTGCCTCACGGCGCTCTCCGAGGGTGAGTACCACGCAAAATGCCTGGTCGACTACCGCCGCGAGGCACGCGCCGGACGCATGGTATTCGCCGTGGATGATCTCTTGAACGCAGGCTTGGACAACGACGATTTGGTTGCCGACGAGCCCTCGCCCGGCCTACAAACTTACCTCGATGAGGTGCGCGGTAAAGCCGCCCGGCACTTCGCCGATGCGCCGCGGGCGTTGGCCCCGGCCGACAGATCTCCGCTGCGACATCTAGCCGTCCTAGCGGCACTGGGCGCGAAGCGGTTGGGCCGGCGCGGCGGCGCGGACTTTCGCGTGGCCGACCTGTATAACGCCTGGACCGCCGCTCGGCGCGCCGCGGCGGGGACCGTCTAGCGCAACGGCCGGCCGCCAACCTACGATTCGGAGCCACTATGCCTTACCCCAAGAATTTCACCCCCAACGCCCAACTGCTGGAAGGCCGCGTGATACTCATCACCGGTGCCACCAGTGGGCTGGGGCGGGCTCTGTCCGTCGAGTGCGCCCGCGCCGGCGCCACCGTCGTACTCTGCGGCCGTCACGGCGTGCGACTGGAGCGCGTCTACGACGAGATCGAGGCGCTGAACGCACCTCAGCCCGCCATGGCCAAGCTGGATCTGGCCACCGCCACGGCCGTCGACTACGACGCTCTGGCCCGCACCATCGACAGTGAATTCGGCAAGCTCGACGGCCTGGTGCATTGCGCCGGAATGCTCGGCGATCGAACGCCGCTGGAACAATACGATGTACCCACATGGTGCAAAGTCCTGCACGTGAATCTCACCGCGCCCTTCATACTCACCCAGGTGCTGCTGCCCAGCTTGCGCAAATCACCGGATGCCTCCGTGATCTTTACCAGCAGCGGCGTCGTGCACAATTCGCGGCCCTTCTGGGGTGCCTACGCCGTGGCAAAAACCGGTTTGGAATCGGTGCGCAGCATGTGGTCGCAGGAGCTCGAGGGCGAACCCAACATCCGCGTGAACAGCATCAATCCCGGACGCATGCGCACTCCCATGCGCTCGGCCGCCTATCCGGCGGAGGATCCGAATACCGTGCCTGCACCCGCGTCCGTCACCGGTCCCTTCCTCTATTTATTGAGCTCTGAAGGCCGTGGCACGGACGGCGAGTACCTGCACGCACAGCAAACTTGACGAGAGAGGTTCTCATGGCAGTAAAGGCTCTTGGAGGATTCGCATTGGCGCTGGCCGCCTGCGTGAGCGCGCATTCGGCGCATGCCGCCGAGGAGGTGCTACGCAAGGCGGAAGGCGACTACGTCGCGAATAATTTCCACTTCGCCTCGGGCGAAGTGCTGCCGGAGTTGCGCCTGCACTACACCTTGTTCGGCAAACCCCACCGCAATGCCAGTGGGCATGTGGACAACGCCATTCTCATCCTGCACGGCACCGGCGGCTCGGGACATAGTTTTCTCGCCGATAAATTCGCCGGCGTGCTGTTCGGCAAGAACCAGCTGCTCGATGCCGGCCGCTACTTCATCATCCTGCCGGATGGCATCGGCCATGGGCAATCCAGCAAGCCCAGCGACGGCCTGCACATGCACTTTCCGCAGTACAACTATGAGGACATGGTCGCGGCCCAATATGCGCTGGTCACCCAAGGACTGCAGGTGGATCACCTGCGCTTGGTGCTGGGCACCTCCATGGGCTGCATGCACACCTGGCTCTGGGGCGAGAGTCATGCGGACTTCGTCGATGCGCTGATGCCCCTCGCCTGTCTGCCCCAGCAAATCGCCGGACGTAATCGCGTGTGGCGTGATCTCATCATCGAGGCCATTCGCAACGATCCGCAGTGGAACCAAGGCGACTACAAGGAAGAGCCCCTGGGCGCCCTACGCAATGCCGCGGGCGTGCTGCTCATCGCCGGCAGCGCTCCCATCCCGATGCAAAGCGCTCTCCCAACCCGGGATTCAGCCGACGAGTTTGTCCAGAAATACATGGAACGCGAGCTGCCCGAACTCGATGCCAACGATCTTCTCTACCAGATCGCGGCGTCGCGCGATTACGACCCTTCCGCGGGGTTGGAGAACATCCGCGCACCTCTCATGTGGATCAATTCGGGCGATGATTTCATTAATCCACCGGAACTGGCCATCGCCGAGAAGCAAATCACACGAGTGAAGAACGGGCACTTCATATTGCTGCCGGCCTCCGATCAAACCCACGGCCACGGCACCCATTCTTGGCCCGCGGTATGGCAGCAGTACTTGGCGCAACTACTGGCGCAATCGGCGCCGCCATCGTCCGCTCCCGCACGGGCGCCTACGCACTAGACGGCGCGCGGTCGACATGGCGGCGCCTCTAATCGCCGTCCGGCGCGAAATCCTCGCCATCGGCGGACGGATTGCTCGATGCCGCATGCGCCGCCTTGGCGGCGGCGATTTCATTGACCAACGCATTGCGTTCGCTGGCCAACATGGCGCGCGAGTGGCCGCGCGGTAGTTCGCGCGCCAAATGCACCGGCCCGAAGCGCACCCGCATGAGACGGCTGACAATAATTCCGCGGGCGGCCCACCAGTGACGCACCTGGGCGGTTCGCGTGGCCCGCACCGTCACGTTCAACCAATGATTGAAGCCCTCGCCGTACTGCGCCTCGGCCTGCAGTATGGACATCGCATCGCCCTCGCAATCCGTCGCGGCGCGAAACTCCTCGACCAACGTGTCGTTCAAGGGACCGCGCATGCGCAGCACGTAGTCCATGGTCAGGGCATGCACGCCCTGGGAAATCTTGTGCGCCCACGAGCCGTCGTCGGTGAGTATTTCCAGGCCGCCGTCCACCGGCGGCAGCGGCTGAACGGCCAACCAACGACCGCTGGAGCGCGGCAAGTTCAAATGCTCGGCCGCACGCGAGGTGGCTTCCTTCAAGTCCAACGCCTCGCCGGGCGAGCGGTGAAATAGTAATACTTTGAGTTCTTCCTTGCCCTTCGCGGCGTGCAGACGCACCGACCGCCCGTCCAAGGTGATGCGGTCGCGCGGCGCCAGCTTGTGTCCCAAAGCCGGAACCTCACCGTTGATTTGCAGGCGCCCTTCCTTGATCCAGCGCTCCACCTCACGGCGCGAACCTACGCCGGCAGCGGACAGCAGCTTTTGAATGCGCTCGGTGGGAGCGTCGCCTTTGGGGGCTCCACGGGCCGGGCCCTTGCGTGTCCCGCGCTCCGCGGTCGGTCCGGTACGCAGCACGCGCGGCGGCGGCCCCGAGCGGCCCGATGTGTCCTTACGGGGCGGACGCGGTCGCATCAATACTGATCGTCTTCGGGACCGCGAGCCACCAAGTGCGGGCGATGTTGCGCATCGGCGGCGTCCAGCTCTTCATCCTCGTCACCGAATTCGGTGCCCTCGGCATCCGTGGGCTCATGCGGCACGTCGTGCGCCGCCGCTTCCACCTTGGGAGCAGCCGACTCATCGCCCACGAAATCATCTTCCTCCAACTCCCGGTCGTCCTCGTCCAAAGCCTCGTCCGAAGAATGGTCCAAAGCCGCCGCCTCAGCCGCGCCCTCGACCTCGGTCCGCTCCTCGCCCGAAGCCACCGCCTCGGTCAACGCCGACTCAACTTCAGTCGGCTCAACTTCAGTCGCCCCGGCTTCGCTCGGCTCAGCTTCAGTCGGCTCAGTTTCGCTCGGCTCAGCCGCTGTCGCTTCCACCGCAGCCACCTCAACCGCCTCCCCCTGAGGAGCAAATTCCCCATCGGCAATCGGGTCGGCACCAGGCAGGCTCAGCTGAACGCGTAGTTCATCGAGCTCCTTGAGCTGCGCCAGGGTGGGTAGGTCATCCAGCTTCTGCAAACTGAAATAGTCCAGGAAGTCGCGGGTGGTCCCCAAGAGTTCAGGTCTGCCGGGCACGTCACGGTGCCCCACGATGCGAATCCAACCCCGTTCCTGCAACGTCTTGATTCGGATTCACCGCGACGCCTCGAATCTGCTCGATTTCGCCGCGGGTAATGGGCTGCCGGTACGCCACTAGCGCCAGTGTTTCGAGGAGGGCCCGCGAATACTTGGTCGGCCTCTCCTGCCACAGCCGCGACACGGGCTGCGCCACAGACGGGCGGATCTGAATGCGATAGCCGCTGGCCACCTCCACCAGCTCGAGCCCACGGGTTTCATACTCAGCGCGCAACGTAACGATGGCCGTCTGCACTTCCTCCGCATTCGAACCATCACGCTCATCGAATAGGGTGACCAGCTCGTCGGAGGCCAACGGGCGTCCCGCCGCCAACAGTGCAGCTTCGATGACATTGCGTACGTATTGATCGTTCATTGAGAACTCGCTTCGGTCTCGTTGGGGGCGCCGTCGTCAGGCATCGAATTGCCGGTGTCGGGCACCAATTGAAGGTGTCGGGCAGGATTGCCCAATCGCACGTGCAAGGGCGCATACGGCTCCGCTTGCACGATCTCGATCAGCCCCTCGCGTATTAATTCCAAAATAGCCACGAAGGTGACCGTCACGCCGCGTCGTCCCTCGTCGGACCGGAACAGGCGCGTAAAATCGGTAAACGCCGTGTTCGTCAAGGACGACAGCACATCGGTCATGCGCTGGCGAATGGACAGCGGCTCGCGCGACACATGGTGATGCGCGAACATGTCGTTGCGGGACAGCACTTCCTGGAACGCCATGAGCATTTCTTGCAGCGTCACCTGCGGCGCGATGCGCACGACTTTGCGATCCACCAATTCCGCCGTTGCCAGCCAGGTATCCCGCTCCAGCCGCGGCATGCGGTCGATATTCTCGGCCGCGCGCTTGAAGCGCTCGTATTCCTGCAGCCGGCGCACGAGTTCGGCGCGCGGATCAGCCTCCTCGGCTATATCCTCGCTCTTCGGACGCGGCAGCAGCATGCGTGACTTCACTTCCGCCAAGGTCGCCGCCATGAGCAAATACTCGCCCGCCAGTTCGAGCTGCAGTACCTGCATCAACTCGATATACCGCATGTACTGGCGCGTGATCTCGGCAATGGGAATGTCGAGAATGTCGAGATTCTGCTTGCGGATGAGATACAGCAGCATGTCCAGCGGCCCTTCGAAGGCCTCGAGGAACACTTCCAGCGCCTGTGGCGGGATGTACAGGTCGCGCGGCATTTCGGTGACCGGCTGCCCCTCCACCATGGCAAAGGGCATCTCGCCCTGGGTGGGGAGTGCGGCAGGGGCATTCGACTCCGGCGTCTTCGCCGCGGGAGCATGGTTTTTGACGAGGGTTAGTTCGGGTTTCATCGGTAGTTCATCGCCATGGCCTGACGAACCGCATCCAGCGTATCGCGCGCCGCGGCGCGTGCGCGCTCGCATCCTTCCGCAATGATACCGCGTACCAATTCCGGATTCTCCTCGAACTCCTGAGCGCGCTTCGACATGGTCGTGACCTCCTCGACGATCTTCTCGATGAGCGGCGCCTTGCAGTCCAGGCAGCCGATACCCGCGGTACGGCAGCCCTGCTGCACCCAGGCCTTCGTCTCGTCGCTGGAATATACCTTGTGCAAATCCCATACCGGGCACTTGTCCGGATCGCCCGGGTCCGTGCGCCGCACGCGGGCCGGGTCGGTCTGCATGGCCTTGAGTTTCTTCGCCACCGAATCCGGATCTTCGCGCAAGCCGATGGTGTTGCCGTAGGACTTGGACATCTTACGGCCATCGAGTCCGGGTACCTTCGGGGTCGCGGTGAGCAGCACCTCAGGTTCCGGCAAAATGGATATACCCGAGCCTTCGAGAAATCCCAACAGCCGATCGCGGTCCGCCACGGTCAAGCGCGCATTCGACTCCACCAGCGCCCGCGCGCGGGCCAGCGCATCGCTGTCGCCCTTCTCCTGGAATTCCTTACGCAGGGTGCGGTACATGGTGGCATTGCGCGAGCCCAAGCTCTTGATGGCCTTTTCGACCTTGAGCTCGAACTCAGGCTCGCGGCCATAGATATGGTTGAAGCGCCGCGCCACTTCCCGCGTGATTTCGACGTGCGCCACCTGATCCTCGCCTACGGGCACGTACTGCGAGCGGTACAACAAAATATCTGCCGTCTGCAGCAACGGATAGCCCAAAAACCCATAGGTGCTCAAGTCCCGCTCCGCCAGCTGAGTCTGCTGATCCTTGTACGAGGGCACCCGCTCCAGCCAGCCTAATGGCGTGATCATGGACAAGAGGAGATGCAGCTCCGCGTGCTCGGGCACCTTCGACTGAATGAACAGCGTGGCCACGCCCGGATTCAAGCCCGCCGCCAGCCAGTCGATGACCATGGTCCACACGTAGTCCTCGAGTTTCGAGGTGTCCTCGTAACCCGTGGTCAGCGCATGCCAATCCGCGATGAAAAAGAAGCACTCGTATTGGTATTGCAGCTCGACCCAATTCTTCAGCGCACCGTGGTAATTGCCCAGGTGCAGCAACCCGCTCGGCCGCATGCCGGACAGCACGCGGCGATTTTGGGCGGGCGCGCTCATGCTGCCCCCAGCATGACGGTCATGCAGCGGCCGGCGACGCGAAATGCGGGCACGAACAGCCAATCCAGCCAGCTCATGACGACCAGGCATAGCACGACAATCATTCCGAACGGTTCAACTTTCTCCAAGCGGCTCCCCCAACGCGACGGCAGCACGCCCGCCAACACCCGACCACCGTCCAGAGGCGGAATCGGCAACAAATTCAACACGGCCAAAACGACATTCACCATGACGCCGGCCTCCGCCATGGAGCCGACCCACTGCGTCAGAGTCGCATTTGCATGAAAGCGCACGATCGCCCCCAGTACGCCGCACCACACGAACGCCATGACGATATTGGCGACCGGCCCCGCCAGCGCCACGAACACCAGCGCACGCCGCGGATTACGCAACGCACTGGTCGCTACTGGAACGGCCTTGGCCCAACCAAACGGCGGAACGCCCACGAATAGCAATAGGCTCGGGATCACCACGGTGCCCAAGGGGTCGATATGACGCATGGGATTCAGGCTCAAGCGCCCTAACATTTGCGCCGTACGATCCCCGAAATACCGAGCCGCCCAACCATGCGCGACTTCATGCAGCGAAAACGCAAAGAGTAACGGAATTGCCGAATACGATATCTTTGTAAGAAACGCCGCTAAATCCAATGCTTACACTCGTTATTTAATGAAAAAAACGAGCTGGCCGCCCGTCGAGATCGGGCATTATACGGTTGTGGCGCCCACAAAGGGACTGACGTCACCGCGCCCCGCCCGCACCACCACGGCCCGGTCCCCCGACAAGTCGATCACCGAGGTCGGGTCAAGGCCACAGTTGCCGCCATCCAGCACCATGTCGACGCTTCGCTCGAGGCGCTCGTAAATGTCCTTGGCATCGGTACGCGGCAAATCCTCGCCCGGCAAGAGAAGCGTGGAACTCATGACCGGCTCGTTCAATTCCGTCAGCAGCATCTGCGTCACCGCATGATCGGGGACCCGTAGACCAATGGTGCCGCGGCGCTCGTGCTTCAACCGCCGCGGGGTCTCGCGGGATGCCTTGAGCAAGAACGTGTACGGACCCGGTGTATGTGCCCGGAGCAAGCGGTATTGCCAGTTGTCGACCACGGCGTACTTCCCGACCTCGGCCAGGTCCCGGCAAACCAGCGTAAAGTGATGATTCCGATCGGTTTGGCGAATCTCCCGAATGCGCTCCAAGGCGGCCTTGTCGCCAATGTGGCAACCCAGCGCGTAGCACGAGTCCGTCGGGTACACGATGACGCCTCCCTTGCGCAGGCATTCAGCCGCTTGCCGGATAAACCGGACCTGCGGTGAAATCGGATGCAGTTGTAAATAGATACTCATATTCGTCGGCTATGATACCCGGATGAACCAACTCCTCGAATGGTCGCCGCTGATCGTCTTTTTTATCGTTTTCAAGCTGTATGGCATTTACTGGGCCACCGGTTCGCTCATGGTGACCACCGTCGCCCTGATGTCAATCCACAAGCTAAGCACCGGCCGTTACAAGAAGATGCACATCGTCACGGCGGTGGTCGTGCTGATTTTGGGTACCGCCACCCTGGTACTGCATGACACCCGCTTCCTGCATTGGAAACCCACCATTCTAATGGGATTCGCCGCCATCGCCTTCTTCACCAGCACCTTCATGGGCGCACGCCCCCTCGCCCGGCGCATGCTGGAAGGCGTATTCAGCGAGCCGCTGGAATTGTCGCGCAAGGCCTGGGCGGGGCTCAATCTGGGATGGTCGGCCTGGTTCGCCGCGCTCGCCGCCGCCAATATTTACATCGCGGAGAACTTCGCCGAAAGCGTCTGGGTCAATTTCAAGGTGTTTGGCATCACCGCCGCCATGCTGATTTTCATGATCCCCCAAGTGATTTGGTTGAACGGTAAAACGCGGCCCGCACCCGCCGAGGGCAGCTGACATGGCCACCGACGCCCTGCCCGACGGCAACCCGTCCAGCCGCGCCCAACGTCTGCACGACCTATTGGTCGCCCGGTTCGCGCCCCTGGAACTCAACATCGAGGACGACAGCCACCTCCACGCCGGCCATGCCGGGGCCGCCGGCGGCCAAAGCCACTTTCGAGTGCGAATCGTCGCCGAGGCCTTTCGCGGAGTCTCCCCCGTCGCCCGCCACCGCCTGGTCTATGCCGCCGTGGATAACATGCTGAAAACCGACATCCACGCCCTCGTTATCGAGGCCCTGCCCCCGCCGGCTTGAGCGCCGGCGCCCCGGAGGCACGCGGCCGCCGCTACTCGGCGAACATGACGCCAACATTAAAAACAGTTATTTCATTGATATTTGGAGACCGGGCGCCGTAAAGGCTAAACTGCCGCCCCCGGGCACGCCGGCCAAATCGGCCACAGTCGCCTATATGTCGAGGATCCAAATGACTCAATTTCTTCGTACGCCGTGGCAGCTCGTGCCCGCGGTGGCAGCCGTCCTAGTGCTCACCGCTTGCGGCAAACAAGAAGCCGCCGCCCCTGCGACACCGGCCGCACCCACCTCGCCCGCCGTGGCGACCGTGAATGGCACCCCCATCACGCGCGGCGAATTTGACTCCTTCTTGCGCAGCCTCCTGCAAGGCAAGCCCGTTCCGCCGAACCTCACCGCGGAACAGAAGAGCCAAGTGCTCGATCAGCTCATCACCATGCAGCTGCTCTCCACCCAGGCGTTGAAGGATGGCGCTGACAAGGATCCCGAAGTCGCGTCCACGCTCGAAGTCGCCCGCCTGCACATTTTGGCGGACGGCGAATCGCAGCATTACCTGAAGAGCCAGGAACCCACCGATACCGAGTTGAAGGCTGAATACGACTCCGACGTCGCGCAGATGGATAAGACCGAATATCACGCCCGGCACATCCTCGTGCCCACCAAGGAAAAGGCTGATGCCCTCATCAAGAAAATCAAGGGCGGCGCGAAGTTCGAGGATGTGGCCAAGGCCGAGTCCACCGACAATTCCAAGACCAATGGCGGCGATCTCGGTTGGTTCACCACCAATCACATGGTCAAGCCGTTCGGCGATGCCGTGAAGAACTTGAAGAAAGGCGAGATGACCCAGGAGCCGGTGCAGACGCAGTACGGCTGGCACATCATCAAGCTCGAGGACACTCGCGATGTGACCCCGCCGCCCTTCGACCAGGTCAAGGCCCAGGTGCAAAAGAACCTGGTCCAGAAGAAGCTGCTGGCTTACATCGACGATCTGAAGAAGAGCGCGAAGATCGAGAAGACGCCGGACACCGCCGCGGCACCGCCGGCTCCTGCGGCATCTGCTGTTTCGCCGTAACCGCTGAGATCAGAGGTCACGACATCGTGACCTCTTTTTTAGAGGCTCAGCGCTTCAACAGCTTCAGAAACGCCTTCTCGTCCAGCACGGTCACGCCGAGTTCCTCGGCCTTCTTGAGCTTCGAGCCCGCCTCGGATCCTGCCACCACGAAGTGAGTCTTCTTCGACACGCTGCCGCTGACCTTGCCGCCGCGTAACGTAATCGCCTCCTGCGCGCCGTCCCGCGTCATGGACTCCAACGAGCCGGTGAGCACGAAGGTCTTGCCCTCGAACTCGGCGCTGGCATTGCGCTTATCCAAAGCGGGCCACGTAATGCCGCTCGCCAATAATCGTTCGACCACGGCTCGGTTTTCGGCCTGCGCGAAATACGTCGCGACATTGCCGCCGACCACCGGGCCTACGTCGGGCACGTGTTGAATTTCTTCCGCGGACGCCGCCCACAAGGCCCGCACATCGGCGAAGTGCTGCGCCAGAGCCAAAGCCGTCGCCTCCCCCACGTCACGTATGCCCAAGGAATACAGAAACCGCGGCAAAGTCGTGTGCTTCGCGGCCTCGATCGCCGTGTGTAGTTTCTGTGCCGACTTCTCGGCCATGCGCTCGAGGTCCGCCAATTGTTCCACTGTGAGATCAAACAAATCCGCCGGCGTCTTGACCCAATCCCGCGCCACCAGCTGGTCCACCAGTTTGTCGCCCAAGCCTTGGATGTCCATGGCTCTGCGCGAGGCGAAGTGCTCGATTTCCCCGCGCCGCTGCGCCGCGCAGATGCGGCCGCCGGTACAGCGCGCGATGGCCTGGTCCTCTTCTCGCACCACGGGCGAGCCGCAGACGGGGCACACCTTCGGTAGTTTAATGAGCGGCTGGAGCTTCTTGCCCTCGCGCCGCTCCGGCAGAACTCTGGCCACTTCCGGAATCACATCGCCGGCCCGGCGAATCACCACGGTATCGCCGACGCGCACATCCTTGCGGGTCAACTCGTCCATGTTGTGCAGCGTGGCATTGCTCACGGTTACGCCGCCCACGAACACCGGCTCCAGTCGAGCGACCGGCGTCAACGCACCCGTGCGGCCGACTTGAAATTCGATCTCGCGCACCGTGGTCAACGCCTCCTCGGCCGGAAACTTATGCGCCAGGGCCCAGCGCGGCGCGCGCGACACGAAGCCAAGCTGGCGCTGCAACTCCACGTCGTCGACCTTGTACACCACGCCGTCGATTTGATAACGCAACGTGGCGCGAGCCGCACCGATAGCTTTGTAAAATTCGAGACATCCATCGATGGAGTCCACCACCTTGGATTCGGGGCAGATTTTGAATCCCCAGTGCTTCAAACGCTGCAGCAGCTCCCCGTGGTGGGTAGGCAGCTTGCCTCCTTCCACATAGCCGATGCCGTAAATGAACAAATCCAAGGGTCGCGCCGCCGTCATGCGCGCATCGAGTTGCCTGAGGCTCCCCGCTGCGGCATTGCGTGGATTCACGTAGGGCTTCTCGCCGCGGGCAATGGCCTCCTTGTTGAAGCGCTCGAAGCCGGCCAGCGGCATGAACACCTCACCCCGCACCTCCAACGTGCGCGGCGCCGTCGCCGCATGCTGCAGCTTCAGCGGCAGCGCGTTGATGGTTCGTAGATTCTGGGTAATGTCCTCGCCGGTCTCGCCATCGCCGCGCGTGGCGCCCTGCACGAAGCTGCCGTTTTCGTACAGCGCGCTGAAGGCGAGGCCATCGAGCTTGGGCTCCGCCGAATAGCGAATGGTTTTCTCGCTCTCCAGACGCTCGCGAATGCGCCGGTCGAAGTCGCGCACCTCTTCTTCGCTGAACGCATTATCGAGGGACAACATGGCGACTCGGTGGCGAATCGCCCCGAAGGTCGCCACCGGCGCCGCACCCACCCGCTGAGTGGGTGAATCCGGGGTGAGTAATTGAGGGTACTGCGTCTCGATGTCCCGCAGCTCCACCATCAAACGATCGTACTCCGCATCCGGTACCTCCGGATCGTCGAGCGCATGGTAGCGGTAGTTGTAGCGGTCCAGCAGTTCGCGCAATTCGGCCGCTCGGGGCGCCGCTTTCTTTGCTGCCGCAGCCGTCTTTTTATCGGCGCCCGCCACGGCCGTTAGTTCATAGCCAACAGGGTCTGAAAGCGCTCCACGTCATCGCGCAGCGCATCCGCAGCCTCAGGGCTGAGCGGCAGTCCTTTCGAGTCCTGTATCTCGCCATTCAGCGTCTGCGCCAAAGCATCCGCCGTATCAATGAGCGCATCGACGGTCTGTACCGCATCGATGGGACCCGGCAGCACAGCGAACAACGTCAGACCGCGATACTCCTCGCTCGGCATCTGGGCCAAGTTGAAGGTGCCCGGCTCGACCAAGCTCGCGGCACAGAACAAGGTACGGCCGTCGCTGTGCTTGCGATGAAACACCTGGTAGCGCCCATGCGCCAACCCGTGATCGTTGAGCGCCGCCAGCAGCGTCATGCCGGACCAACGGGTCTCGTCCAACGCGCACACCCTCAAGGTGACGATGCGCTGTGTTTCGGCGGTGTTGGGCAGTTGCGGCCGATTGCCCGTGGTGCCGGTTTCGGACGGCGCGGGCGGGGACACTGCAGGAGCCTGCGAACGCGCAATCGTGGCCGCCCGCTGGGGCGCGGGTGCCCGCGCTGCTGAAGGCACCGGCGCGGCTGTTGACACTGGCACCGCTCTGGGCACCAGATCCACGGCATACTCTTCCGGCTCGCCCGAGACGCCCTC
>Ga0302317_10001856_pt1 | contig 14999 bp, 15 predicted proteins | sample III_Palsa_N3_3_FD_200450 | JGI IMG/M metagenome (GOLD analysis project Ga0302317, IMG submission 200450) | Peat permafrost microbial communities from Stordalen Mire near Abisko, Sweden - III_Palsa_N3_3 | ecosystem: Environmental > Terrestrial > Soil > Palsa > Peat permafrost | place: Sweden...
ACAACGGCCGCTTCAGTGTGAGATCGCCTGCAATGTTGCCCCCCTGAGGGGCGTTTTTCGCGTCGAAGATTAGCCCCCTGACCTGTGGTTTTGGATGCCCCTTCCTAGTGCTGGAGGGGGTAGGTTTGTCGGCAATGCTCGGCCGTATCGGGATCGGCAGCGATGGTCACGCGCACCATGCCGGCGCACAAAGCTTCGGCGGCGGCTTGGCGCATGTCGCCCTCGTGCACGCCTGGAAACGCCAGGATGGCGATCAGCCAGGCGCCAATCTCGAAGTCCGCCATATCGGCCGGATCGAGCAGAATGACTGGCGGCGTCAGCAAAGACATGCGCGAGCGTGGAGCGACCGGATCAACTGGTCAAGAACCTCGATGGCGCAGCAATGGAGGTGGAGGGAGGTGGACAGGGACCGACCGCCTTGCGCCAAGAGCAGACGCTTGCTTAGCTCCGGACTCCGGACATTTGGCAACGGCCGGTGCTCGTCGGTCGTCGGTCTCGTTAGGGCAAAGCCTCAGTGGGAAGGTCCGACTAGTTGCGGGCGACTCGCCGTCGCACCGAACCTGCTTGGTGTGTCACTTCGTCAATATGATCGTCCCAACTGGCGGTCCAGAACCGAACGTCTGCCGACGGTTTAATTCCTCGTTGCACCCAAGACATTGATATCGGCCCGTGGCACGGGCGCATAGATCACTAGCTTGAGGTCAGGGTCGTCGTTTGCTTGGAAAGTGGCGTACTCGAAGCTCACGATGCTCTCCTGTCGATTGAGCTGCTTACGACCTGACTGAGGTTTGCCGATGTCGTGGGCTTCCCACCAGCCCTCGAACTCAGGACACCCGGCGCGCAGCCTTTCCAGCAGTTCGATGAACGCGGCTTCGCCCGACCATAGATCGTGGGTGGCGCGGAACTGGGCGATCATGCGCTGGGCTTCGTTGGCCCACTGGGCGCCGAACAACCGACGTGCGTGTGGCTTGGTTAGCATGGTGACGAGGGTGTTGCGTTCCCCCGCCTCCAGTCGGCTGAAGCCGAAGATCTTGTCGGCAGCTTCGTTCCAGGCCAGCACGTCCCACCGTCGCCCGGTGACATAGGCCGGCTGATTGAGGCTCTCGACGACGCGGCGAAGCGTCGGCGAAACCATTTCGGACACAAACGGCCGGCGATCGGGCGACGAGGCCAGCGCGCGGAGATGAGCATGCTCGACCTTGCCGAGCCGCAGCGCCTTGGCGAGCGAATCGATGGTGGTCATCGATGGGTTGACCGCGCGGCCCTGCTCCAGGCGCACGTACCAGTCGACGCCGATCCCTGCGAGTTGGGCGACCTCCTCGCGCCGAAGACCGGGCGAGCGTCGGCGCTGGTTCGCGGGAAGGCCCACCGCCTTGGGCGTCAGGCGGCTCCGACGAGACCGAAGGAAGTCGCCCATCTCCTGACGTCTCGATTGCGACACCGATTGCTCCTGGGTCTGCCAGACCTAGGATAATACCAGTCCTTACCGGCCTAAGACAAGCCCGTTACGGTGCGCCCAGATTAGGAGACGCCCCCGTGAAAGCCGCCGTTCTCGAAGCCTTTGGATCCGCTCTAGTCGTCCAGGATCGGCCAGAGCCGGTGCTCGGAACCGGCGAGGTGATCGTCGATATGGTCGCCGCCCCCGTCCTTCCCTACGCAGGGGAGGTTTTCAGCGGCGAGCGGCGTTACCTGCTGGAAACGCCGGTCGTGCCCGGCGCGGGCGGTATCGGCCGTGTGCGCGCCCTGGGGCCGGATGCTACGCGGCTCGCGGTGGGGGACTGGGTATTCTGCGATCCCACCGTGCGCTCACGGGATGACGCCCTCACGCCGGACATCACGTTGCAGGGGCTTTCGGCGGGCAATGCCGAGGGTGGGCTGCGCTTGCAGCGCTTCTATCACGATGGCGCTTACGCCGAGCGGATGCTGACGCCGACCGAGAACGTGACTCGAGTTCCGGTCTTGGAAAGTGCTCGCGACGCCGGCCGTTGGTGCGTTCTGGACAGTCTGTTGGTGCCCTACGGCGGGCTGATGTCGATCGCGTTTCAGGCGGGGGAGACCCTCGTGGTCAACGGGGCGACGGGCAAGTTCGGCAGCGCGGCGGTTGAGGTCGCGCTAGCCATGGGCGCCTCGCGGGTCGTCGCCACGGGTCGCAATTCGGCGGTGCTGGACGAACTCGGTCGCCGGTTCGGGCCGAGGGTGCGCGCGGTCGCCATGGTGGGCGATGAGGAAGTGGACCGCGCCGCCATTGTGAAAGCCGCGGCCCGGCCCATCGACTGCGTCTTCGACATCCTGCCGCCCCAGGCATCGCCCTCGCAGGTCCGTGCGGCCGTGCTCGCCGTGCGGCCGAACGGTCGTGTCTCCCTGATGGGGGGCGTGGGCTTCAACGGGGGTGAGGACCTCGGGCTGCCCTATCGCTGGATCATGCGCAACAACATCAGGATCCAGGGGCAATGGATGTGTCCGCGCCAGTCGATCCCCCGAATGATCGGCATGGCCGAAGCCGGGCTGATCGATCTCGACCTTCGCGAGGTAGCGACCTTCCGCCTCGCGGAGATCAACGCGGCGGTCGATCACGCCGCGACCCATGCGGGGCCGTTTGCGATGACGGTGGTGTGCCCGTGAACGCGCCATCGCTTGAGATGAACGCGATCACGGTGGAGGCGAGTGAGGTCGAGCGCCTCGCCGTCCGCCGGGTCGTGGGCCGAGCCGCCCGCCCTGGCGAGGTGACCGTCCGGGTCACGGCGATCTCGCTCAATCGCGGCGAGGTCAAGCGCGCCCTGACCGAGACGCCGAGCGGGACCACGCCCGGTTGGGACTTCGCCGGAGTCGTGGAGGCGACGGGAGGTGCGCCCGGCGCGCCGTCCATTGGCGCTCGGGTGGTGGGGCTGCTGCCTGTCGGTTCCTGGGCCGAGCGTGTTCACGCGCCGGTAGACTTTATCGCCCCCGTCCCGGACGACGTGACCGATGCGCAGGCAGCCAGTCTGCCAGTGGCGGGCCTAACGGCGCTGCACGCCTTACGCAAAGGCGGTCTCCTGCTCGGGCGCAAGGTTCTGGTGACAGGGGCGACGGGGGGCGTCGGGCAGTTCGCGGTCCAACTCGCGGCCGCGTCCGGCGCCGCTGTCTTCGCTCACGTTCGGCGTGAAGAGCAGCGGCCGCAGGTCGAGGGTGCGAGCACCGGCGGTGTGATCGTGGGCGAGACCCTGGAGGCGGCGCGCGCCCATGGCCCTTACGACTTCATCCTCGATTCAGTAGGTGGATCGGCCCTATCCGCGGCGCTCACCATGCTTCGTCGCGGCGGAACATGCGTCACCGTCGGGGTCACGGAAGGCGCGCTGGTTAGTTTCGACAGCTCGGTCTTCCTGCGCACCTCCGGCGCGACCCTATCCGGGCTCGTCCTGGGTGACGATATCGCCGCCACATCACCGGCGTCGGAGGGATTGGCCCTACTTCTTCGTCTGATCGAAAGGGGCGTGCTGAAGCCGAGCATCGGCATGGAGGCGTCGTGGAGGGAGGTCGGTGCAGTCGCGCGCCAGCTGGTGAACCGCGCCTTCGGCGGCAAGGCGGTGCTTCACATCACCTCGGCCTAACCCTTCCACGTCTCGCGTCTTCACAACCATTATCTCAAGGTATCGCCGCAATGCTCTATCAAGTCACGTTTCACACGGATCGCCAGTCCTTCCTCGCCTTGGGGGAGGGCGCTGCGAACGTGCGCGCCGCCGAGCTCGAGCGGGCGATCTCGGCGCGAAAGGCCGGCCGTCTGCTCGGGCTGTGGCTCCTCGCTGACGGCAACGGCGCCATGTTCATTCTGGATGCGGACTCACACCAAGCCGTCTACGCGGAACTGACGAGCCTCCCAATGTTCGCCCACGTCCGAACGGTGACCCTCCAGGCGCTCCTGCCCTATCCAGGATTAGCCGAATTTGGACGTGGCGAGCGCGCGGTCGAGTAGCACGACAAGTTTAGTAGGGGTCCCTTGAGATTCTAGGACAAGCGATCAGATCGCGGTGCGAGCTCCGCTTCGGCCATCTGCATGAGACGGGCTCGAGTATTCGGCGCTAGGCTAATCAAGAATTTGCGGGCTTCGAGCCCCTGGATCAATGCGAGCGCGACATCGTCAGGCGATTGTGCGTGCGGCGGCATCGCCGCGGGCTCCTGAGGCGGCTGCGGATCGACGCCATAGCGCTTTGCGGCCGCAAAGAAGGGCGTAGCTGCCAGCCCCGGGCATAAGACGGAAACCCCAATGTTTCGCTCGGAAAGCGCCAGCGCCAAGCCTCGGCTCATGCCGATGATGGCGCTCTTGGAAGCGATGTAAGGCCCTGCCAGCGCCTGGTCGTGGAACAGTCCGAGGGCCGAGGACGTATTGACGATCCAGCTTTCATGGTCGCCGCCCATCAAGGGCAGAAAGCGCCTTATCGAAGCGGCGAAGCCCGTCACATTCGTGTGGAACACGCGGTCCCATTCCTCGTCCGGGATCGCCTCCCAGCGGCCGCCGACGGCGACGCCGGCATGGTTGATTAGGAGGTCGACGCGACCGCTGAACCAATCGCTCGCCTCAACGAAAAGGGCGTCCAGGTCACCGCCGACAGCGAGGTCCGACGCCACGGCGACGGCCCGACTACCTTTTGATTGGAGCTCCTGCGCCACGGCTTCGGCGCTGGCGAGATCGACGTCGGCAACGACTACCTGTGCGCCAAATCCGCTGAGCTTGCGGGCGATCGCCGCTCCTATGCCGCCGCCCCCTCCAATGATGACGGTGCGGGCGCCCTCTAGTCTCATCACAACACCTCCGAGAGTCACGCTCGTTCGGGTCAGAACAACCGCGATATGTCCAAGCCGTATTCGAGCCTTCGACCGGCGCGCGATCGATCATAGCGAACAGTTCACCGAGGAAACGCGGGGCGCGTCCAATGGTACTCGGGGGTCTCCGAGTCTAGGCAGGCCACGTCCTGTACCGGCTTGCCTCTCACTGCCGCGGTAAACCAGTCGAGAAAGCGCACGCCGTTGGTCTGGCGCGTATAGAACCGATCCAGCACGTGGGGGCGACCGCGATTGTCCAGCGCATTCATCGCTAGCACAGCATTATAGTACCCGCCGATAATGCCTTCGTCGTTTCCCCAGCTTGTATAGGTGCGAAAGTTCGGAACCTTCGCGCGGATATAGGCGTGCGCCTTGTCCAGGTTTGCTGGGACGTCAGGCCTTTTCTCTCCCATCAGCTGCAGGAACATCCCCTGCACAGCATCGTTCCGCTCGTTGTACTGGTGAAAGACGATGTCCGGATGAAGCTCAGCCGCGCGGATATAGAGGTCCTCGTTGGTCAGACCCTCGATCGGCAAGTCCTCGAAGCCTTTGACGCGCTTCAGGACGCTCTCCGTTCCCCAAGACTTGAAGAGGGCGGCGACCTTCTCGCTGTGATAGGCGCCGCCGCCATCGGCGAAGTGGGTGACCTGGACGCCGGGATAATGCTGGGCGACGATATGCGTGTAGAGCGGCGATGCAATTCCCCCCGCGCTCCAACCCAGCACGGCCACGGTTTTGGGATTCGGGTAGGTCTTGAACACCCAATCCAAGGTGGACGCTGCGTTGTCGTAGCCCTTGTGCAGGATGTTGATTTTGCCGGCAGGCCGTCCGCCCATCGCCGGAACGTCGTAGATCGTAACCGAGTCGCCGAGGAAGCAATCGCCATTCGCGGTGGGAAGATAGACCAGGGTGTAGTCAGCGAGCGGGTTTTCCGGGTTGTCGGTGTCGAAGATCCCGCCACCGTCGGCCGGGCCGTCTTCAAGGCCGGCAAAGGGCCGGTAAAACGGTCTCCCATACAAAGCAGCGTTCTCCCCCGTCCAGCACGCCCCGCCACCGGCAAAGATTGCGGCGAGCTTGGTGGGATCACCTTGCCTGACCCAAAAGGAATAGGGCGTGCCCTGTGAGGCTCCAGGCGCCGCGGCTGGCAGCACGTTGTGCCAGGCTTGGCGGAAGGATTGGTCGGGTTGGGATGGCATAATTGTCTCCTGGACGACGTGGGCTGTCGGCGATCTTCGGTTTCCGCTTCGCGACACAGCGACGATTATGGCCAGCAATACCGGCGGGACCGCCGCCAACAGGCCCCACAGGCTCGCGTCTTCGAAGACCCGCAAGTGGCTGTGTGGGTCGCGGAAAAACCATTCGGCGAAGGCCCACGGGGGGTAGATTCTGAACGGCCCGATGTCGGCCAGGCCGCGGCCGAACTCGCGCGGATAGTGGAGAGCTCCGGCGACATCCTGAGTGGCCACGGCGAAACCGGCCGCAAGAGCGAGCAGTGTCAGCGGCACGATGATCAGCGCGCGCCTAGCAAAGGTCATGATGAGCTGCTCGCAGACCATTCGAACGGCAGGGGCGCCTCGCGAAATGCAAACCGGTCGAGATGATTGGCGACGACCGATTTGAGTTGCTCGACCGAGTCCGGATCGTCGGTCTCGATGGTGACGAGAACGGCGTCCACGTTCGCCTCCATGGTCGCGACGGCGGACGGGAAGCGAACCTGTCCCCTGCTCGGCGAGAAATCGACGTCGAACTTGTGGCTCCAATGCTTGCAGAGCTGCTGGAGATATTTTGAACCGCTGGCCGTCTTCGCGCGGCCGCTGACAGTGGCCATCTTCAAGTCCTCCCGATCCTGCTGGCGATCTTGTCGATTGCGGAAGTGGTCGCCGTCCCGGTCAGGCGCTGCCAATTGCCGTGGGCAAAGCCGGCCTTTGCGCGACCTTTGAGGCCACAGGTATTCAGGAACCGCCTGGCGTCGCGGCCGGGGCGGTACTGGTACGGGAAGTCCGTCGAGAACAGCAGACGATCCGCGCCCACCACACTCGCCGCGCGTTCGAGGTAGTGGCGAAGGAACATGCCACTTCCCGTGACATAGAGGTTCCTGCGCAGGTAGGTCGCGATCGGATGCGCCAGGCCAGACACCCGGTCCATGGCGGCGAGGCGCTCGGCATAGAACAGCACCACCTCGCCCCAATGGCCCAGGATCACCTGGAGACCGGGCAGACGATCGAATACGCCAGCGAGGACGAGGCGAATAAACTGGATGCCGGCGTCGTAGTGCCAACCGAGGCCGACCGTGGCGAAGGCGATGTCGACCTCTCGCGTGAAGCCTGAATAATAGGCGGCCCTGACCGCCAACTCCGGCGTCCGGGGATGCAGCAGGATCGGCGCGCCTAACGCTTCAGCGCTCTCCAAGATCGGCGAGAGGCTTGGATGGTCGAGGTTATGGGCGCCCACCCTGCCGCACAGCATGGTTCCCTTGAACCCCAGCCCGGTCATGCACCGCTCCAGCTCCAGAGCGGCTTCCTCCGGCATCGCCACGGGCAGCGTGGCGAGCGCCTGGAAGCGGGTCGGGTGGCGTGCGATCACCGCCGCTATGGCGTCGTTGGTCCGCCGCGCGATATCGAGGCTTTCCGGGCCGAGGTCGTGGAGCATGGGCGTGGTCAGCGACAGGACCTGAACGTCCAGTCCGGTCTCGTCCATCAGCGCAAGCCGATCTTTGGCGAGGGCAAGCAGCCGGGCCTCGAACGTGCCGGAGTGAAACGCCATGCTCGGATCGGTCGCCTCCAGGCCGATCGCGGTCCAGGCCCTGTGCACCTCATCCGTCAGGAAATGCTCTTCGATACCGATCAACTTCACCACGGAACGGTCTGCCCTTCACGATCGAGAAATCGCAGACCGGGCCTGCCCTGCTGCGAGATCAGCAAATCGACGACCTTCGGAATGGCCTCTTCGACACTGAACGGAGCGTCTGGTCCGCCAAGCGCGGTGCGGATCCAGCCCGGAGCCATCAGCACCAGTGCGCGCGGCCCTCCGGCATGGCGCGCGGCGTAGGACCGCATGAACTGGCTCAGCGCGGCCTTGCTGCCGCGATAGATTTCGGCGCCGCCCCGCTCGTTGTTGCTGATGCTGCCCATTCCCGACGACATGACGCCGATCAGGCCGTCCACGGACACAAGGTCCTGCAGTCCCTCAATGACCCGCATCGGGCTCAGGGCGTTGGTGACCATGACGCTAACGAAGGCGTCCGTCGGCGCCGCTCCAACGGACTCCCGCGGATTGGCGGTGGCGATCCCGGCGTTGTGAAACAGGATGTCGAAGGTACGGCCAGTGAGGCGGTCGTGCAGCGCCTTGATCTGCGCCGGCTCCGTGACATCCAGGGACTCGACGACGACCCGGCCGGGATGGTCATCCGTCAGATCGTGTAATTCGGTTCTGGCGCTCCCCCTCACCGTCCCGACGACGTTCCAACCCTTCGCCAGAAATTCGGCTGCCATCGCGAAGCCAAGACCCCGTGATGCGCCGACAAGGAGGATCGTAGGGACGCTGTCGCCTGGTGGACGCATGAGGATGCCTGCCCGTGTTTAGTTCGAATGCGAATGTGTGAGAAGCCGTTGGCAAGCGCCAGACGCATTGGATGCATAATATAGTTGCGTCAGACGCTAGGTCTTGGCCGCTAAATCCGATAGGCTCCAGGCATGGATGCCCTAGACCTGAACCTACTTGCGGCGTTGGACGCACTGCTTGCGGAGGGGAGTGTGACCGGCGCGGCGCGCCGGCTCGGCTTGAGCGCTTCCGCCATGAGCCGGACCCTGGCGCGGCTCCGGGCCGCAACGGGCGATCCGCTGCTTGTGCGCGCCGGGCGCGGGCTTGTGCCGACGCCACACGCCACCGCGTTGCGCGACCAGGTCCATCATCTTACCCGTGACGTGCGCACGGTCCTCAGTCCGCACGCCAGCCGTCTGGACATCGGCACGCTTGACCGGACCTTCGCTATTCGCGCCGGCGAAGGGTTCATTGAACTGTTCGCCGCGCCCCTTGTGGCGGCGGTCGCCGACGTCGCCCCCTATGTCCGACTGCGCTTCGCGCCCAAGCCCGACAAGGATGCTCTTCCCCTCCGGGACGGACAGATTGACCTTGAGATAGGAGTGCTGGGCGCGTCTGCGCCCGAGGTGCGGACCCGGTCCCTGTTCCACGACGCCTTCATTGGCGCGGTCCGGATCGGACACCCCTTGCTGGACGGACCTGTGACGCCCGAACGCTATGCCGCGTGCCGTCATGTCGTGGCGTCGCGCAAAGGGAAGTTCACGGGGCCGGTCGACGATGCCCTGGAGGAGCTCGGGCTCAGACGGGAGATCGTCGCCGTCGTGCCCGGGTTCCCGGACGCGATTCGCATCGCTCGCGAAACGGACTTGGTTGCACTTGTGCCGCGTTCGGCCCTGGCCAGCCCGAACGACGCCGGCCCGACCGGCCTGGGTCTCGTCGGCTTCGATCTTCCCGTTCACACGCCATCGATTGCAATTTCGGCGATGTGGCATCCCCGAATGGACGCCGACCCGGCACATAGATGGCTGCGCGACACAGTAGTGGCCGTTTGCCATGCGACGGCGCCGCTTCGGTGAGGCGGCCGGAGGTAGGGGCGACGTAGCATCCTCATAAAGTCGGGGACCGAACAGCAGACTCTTGGAATGGCAAAGATGAGTCAAACATCGCCATGCCGTCGGCACGCTGCAGAAACGCGTCTAACGCCCTTTCTTGGCAAACGAGCTGCCCCCTGGCGCCCTGCCCGCCATGACCATCAGTGCGGCAAGGCGACTCTCCCAATGTCGGATATGGGGGGCATCCGAACCTTCACCGCAAAGATCCTCTAGACGTAGACAACGAGGTTCGCCGAACTCAGCTAGATTTGTGGCCGATCGAGTGGCAATGTTGGGGGGCTCTCCAGGGGGGATGGCATGGCCGCAATTGCTGAACCACGACCGACATTGGGCCCTAATGACCAGGGCTTTTTCCTGGCCGGCTCCATCGTCATGGCGGCCACCATCGCTGCTGGCTTCTCGGTCCAACTGGCGATGGGGCGCTCCAGCTTCGGCGCACCGCTGCTCATCCACGCCCACGCCATTACCTTCATGGGTTGGGTGGCGATCTTTTTGACGCAGAACATTCTTGTGGCGAGCGGAAATATCGCCCTGCATCGCCGCCTGGGCTGGCTGGCCGCCGGCTGGGTGATCCTTATGGTCGTGCTGGGCTGTGCGGTCACGGCGTTCGACATCCGCTTCGGCCGTGTGCCGTTCTTTTTCCGCCCGCTGCAATTCCTGGTGTTCGACCCTCTCACGTTGATTGGATTCGCCGGACTGACCTATGCGGCGATCGCATTGCGACGGCGGACGGACTGGCACCGGCGCCTGCATTTCAGCGGTATGGCCATGTTGGTCGGGCCGGCGTTCGGCCGGCTCTTGCCCATGCCGCTGCTTGCGCCCTGGGCGTGGGAGGCGACCTTCGCCGCCTGTCTGGTCTTCCCGCTGGCCGGAATGATTTCGGACCTGCGACGCAGCGGCCGCATACATCCCGCCTGGCTCTGCGGCCTGGCGGTCACCTTCGGGGTCTTGATCGGGACAGAGGTCATTACCTACAGCCCCGTGGGCGCGGCCCTCTACGACGCCGTCGCCGCCGGCTCGAAGGGCGCCACCATCGCACCGTTAGGATTCGGCCACCCGCCCGGCCCGCCGCCGGCAGCCAAGGCGATTTCCGGCTGAGTCTCGGCGGTCGACCCTTCGTCACCCTCGCAGTCAGGACCGGGCGCGTGCGGAAGACTTGATGTTCCTTCACCTCCGTGATGTGACCTTGGTCACACATAGACGGCAGCGGCGCATGTGACGATCCAGAGAGGCCGCTGAACGGACCAGGGATCGGCCACGGGGGCGTATGACGGTGATGACCGACCAGAGACCGCCATCGGGTAACGAGGCTGTCGTCAGGGCGCTCGGCGCCAGCGCGGTGTTCGGAGTCCTCTCCGTCGAGACGCGCCACAGTGTGGTGGCCGCCGGGTCGCCGCTGACCCTAGGTCCAGGCGAAATTCTCTGCCAAGCGGGAGACGCGGGCGATGCGCTCTATGTGCTGGTCGAGGGCGAGATCGAGGTCCTGGCCCAGTCAGAAGGTGGCCGACATGCGCGCCTGGCCGCCCTGGGACCCAGCGCCGTGGCGGGCGAAATGGCGGTCCTGGATGGCGGCGCCCGTTCAGCCGACATGGTAGCCAGTCGCCGGAGCCTCCTCTGGCGGATCCCTCGCGCGGCCTTGCTGGACGCCCTTGCCTCGGAACCGCGGGCGGCTGTTGCTCTCATCGCGGAGATGAGTCGGCGGCTTCGCGCATCGAACGCCCTGGTGGAGAGCGCCAACTTTCTGGATCTCGGCGGGCGCCTCGCCAAGCTTCTGCTCGAGGAATCGAACGCCAGGGGCATCACGGCCCTCACTCAGACCGAGCTGGCGCGCCGCATCGGCGCCTCGCGCGAAAAGGTGAACCGCAAGCTGCATGTATGGGCGGACAATCGCTGGATCGATCTCACGCCAGGCGGCGTCCATGTGCTCGATCCCGCTGCATTGCACGGCCTTATCGCAGTCCTCCGGCGGCGATGAGCGATGCCCGCGCGGAGCCCGGTCGTGGCGAGGTATACGATTTTGACACACAGCCGACAGGCGCGGGGGACGGTGTGATTGACGTTGTAAAATGTGAGGGTCCTGCGCACGCGATCGCCCGCGACGTTCGAATCGTCCAGGCGGTCTGTTTCAGCATCGCCGCGCTCGAGGGCTACGATGTGCAGTCGCTTGGCGTCACCGCTCCGGCGATGGGCGCCGTTCTGCATATTCCGCTTGGGTTGATCAGCATCGCCGCCAGCGGAACTATGGCGGCCATGGGACTTGGAGCCGCCGCTGGCGGCTGGCTCGCCGACCGGTTCGGGCAGCGCTTGATGCTGTTGATCTCTGTCCTGACGTTTGGGTTGGCGTCATTGCTGAATGCGCGTGTCTTCAACGCTGAGAGCCTCATCCTTGCGCGCATCTTCACAGGCCTCGGCTTGGGGGGCGCCATGCCGATCCTCATCGCCATCACCGGCGATGCGAGCCCGCCGCAGAGCCGGTCGACTGCGATCGCGGGCGTCTCCGCCGGCTTGCCACTGGGCGCGGCCCTCTGCGGCCTGGTCGATCTGCTGGGGTTCGCCCGTCTCGGATGGCAAGGCGTCTTCCTGGTCGGTGGCGGACTCACCCTCGCGGTGCTCCCCCTGATCGCCCTGACCATCCCCGGACGCCGCGCCGCGGCGCTCGTCGCCGGCGAACGCCCGTCAGTCATGCATCTGTTCAGTCAGCGACGATGGCGCGCGTCGCTGTCGCTTTGGGTGGCCATCGCCCTGGTCATGACGGTGCTGTCGGCCATGACCAACTGGCTGCCGACGCTGATGATACGCAAGGGCCATTCGCACGCAGATGCTTCCCTGGCGGCGGTGATCTACAACGGGACTGGCGTTTTCGGCGGCCTGGTGATTGGCCGGCTGATCGACCGCATCGGTTTCCTGAGGCCGCTGCTCGGCGCCTTCCTCGCCCTGGCCATGGCGGTGGCGGCGCTGGCGGCCTTGGCCGGCGCAGGCCTTCTGTTCGCCGCCGCTTCCGCCACCGGATTCTGCTGTTGCGGCGCCCAGTTGGGACTCTACGCCCTGTTTCCCAGCTACTATTCCTCGTCGGCAAGAGCGACCGGGTCGGGGGCCGGTGTCGCGGCAGGCCGGATCGGATCGGTGACTGGACCAGGCCTGGTCGGGCTGTTGCTGGCCCATGGCGCCACTTCTGGACAGGTTGTGACCGCCCTGATCCCCGCCGTCGGCGGAGCGGCCGCCGCGGTGATCCTGCTGGCTTTGTTCGCCCGGCCGTTCAATAGCCCGGGCCGTGACCTGCGTCACGGCGCGGCCACGCAGGATGGCTAATGTGGTGATCCACAGCCCCGGCGCCACCTCGCGCCAATGGCGCGGCGAGGAGAAGCTGAATGAATCCTCAAGGGGCCTGGCAGCTGGCCGAGGTCCGTAAGCTTGCGCCGGACATCTCCGCGCAGGCCGCGGCGATCGAGTCCGCTCGCCGGCTTCCGCCGTCTTTGATCGACGCCTTCCGATCGGCCGGGATCTTCCGCATGTTCGTTGCTCGCGAATATGGCGGGATGGCGCTCGACCTGCCCGATAGCCTGGATGTGTTCGAGACCCTTAGCAGCGCTGACGGCTCCGCAGGCTGGATGGCCGTCACCTGGGCCCACGCCGCGATCTATGTCTCGCGACTGCCCAAGCCCACCCTCGACGTAATCTACGCCGAAGGTCCCGATGTGATCTGGACCAACTCGATGGTCCTGGGCGGCGTAGCAGAAGCGGTCGAGGGCGGATATCGGGTCAGCGGCCGTTGGCCGCTGGTCAGCGGCTGTGAAGCCGCCGACTGGATGTTCGCACACTGCCGTACGGTGGGAGACGAGCCGTCATCGACCATCGCGGTCGCCGCGCCACGAGACGCCTGGCGCATCGAGGACACTTGGGAGGCGCTTGGACTCTGCGGCACCGGCAGTCTCGAAATCAACCTCGAAGACGCCTTCATACCCAACAACTACGCCTTCGATGTGATGAACGGTCTGCCGCAGCTCGAAGGCGGACTCTATCTGTCTTCGACGATGGCCTCGTGCCTGCATTTCTCGGCTGTCGCTGTGGGCATCGCCCAGGCCGCCATTGAGGATCTTTTTAACCTGCTCCGGCTCGATCATCACCGTCTGAGCGCTCACGCGGGGCTCGGTTCATCGGCCATGTTCCAGACCGGCCTTGGATGGGCTGAAGTCGAGGTGACAGCGGCGCGGGCCTTGATGCGGCGCGAGGCCGATCACCTGCACGCCCTTAGCGAAGCCGGCGATCTGCCGACGATCGCCGGCGTCGCCGCCAGTCAGGCGGCGGCCTGGATCGCGACGACCTGCGCCCGCACCGTCGACGCCTGCCTCAATCTCGCCGGCAGCACCGCGATCTATAGCCGTTCGCCCCTGCAGCGACGGCTTCGCGACATCCACACCCTTCTCCAGCATCACGTCATGAGGATGGACCACGTCACCGACGCCGGGCGCCAGCACGTGTGGCGCTGCGTGTCGGAGGAAGCCCCTCGCTGAGTTGAAACACCCTATGCGAGAGCAGGCGCTCTACCTATTATGAGACCGGCTGGCGCTACAGTGTCGGAGCGGATCGCGTCAGGGCGTCCGCGGCAGAGAGACCCTTGAGGAAATCTAGCGCTTCGGAAAGATCCGGCCCATCCTCGGTGAATCGGTCACAGACGGCTCGAAGCTCCGCGTCAGACTCAACATCGACCTCAAGACGGGCAATCGCCAGGGCCGCCCTGAGCTCGAACAAGAGGGCAGACTGGGATCGAGCGACGTCGAGCGCCCGGCGATAGTGCCCCTGCGCCACGGTCGGTTCGGTCGGCGCAACAAGGTCGCCGAGGCGGCGTTCGAGTTCTGACCTGAGCCAAAGCTGCGACCCATGCGGTCCCCCTTTCGCCGCTTCAAAAAAACAGCCGCGTGCTGATTCCAGGTCGCCGACGTCGACATAGGCGTCGCCGGCGATCAACTGGTAGCGCGGCAGATGCTGCATGGCGAACGCGACCGCGGGGCTCGACATGATGCTCTTGATCTGCTCCAGCGCCGCCTTGTCACCGGAGCGGGTGGCCAGCCGAGCCTCCACCAGGCGCACCAGATCCAGATAGTAGCCTGCGCCCTCGATGCGTTGATGCACGCCCGCGAACTGGGAGAGGTCGGTCTTCAGTCCCTCCCAGTCGCCGGCGACGTAGCGGGTGTAGATCAACATGGTCAGACCGATCACCTCGCCCATCACGCCCATGCCTTTCAGCAAGTCCCGTGTCTCCTGGCAGGTCTCCAGCCAAGAATGATGACGGCCCGTGACCAAATTTACGATCAACAAGGCGGACTGGACGTGGGAACTGGGCGACAAGTAGTAGTATTCTTCCGGTGCGATTTCGCGCTTGTTCCAGTCCAGATAGGGATCCAACCTGCGCAAGAGCTCTTCAAGCTCTGAGATCCTTCCCATGAATTGGAGCGGAACGAATAGATTTCCAAGAATTAGGGCGTCTTCCTCTGCATCCTTCGGATGAAGTTGCTCATGCACAGATCTGATCGACTTTTCAACGCCTTGTAG
>Ga0302317_10001858_pt1 | contig 14981 bp, 17 predicted proteins | sample III_Palsa_N3_3_FD_200450 | JGI IMG/M metagenome (GOLD analysis project Ga0302317, IMG submission 200450) | Peat permafrost microbial communities from Stordalen Mire near Abisko, Sweden - III_Palsa_N3_3 | ecosystem: Environmental > Terrestrial > Soil > Palsa > Peat permafrost | place: Sweden...
GCCGCGCGCGCTGCTGGAACTGGGGCCACTGCCCCGCAGCGCCACCCCCGAAGACGCCGCCGCGCACGACACCCGCACCGCTGAGCTCGCGCCCTAGCGGACTGCAAGCTCGGCCGCCTCACCCTGTGCACGGTCGCTCAAGATGAGGATCACGGCGTCGTTGACGGTGAGGATGTGCGGGAGTGAAGAAGGCCCCGCCGGCGTCAGCCGGCGGGACCCTGGTGTGCGTGGTGGCGTGGTGGTGGTCAGTCTGCCGTGATCTCGTTGACGGCGGTGCGGGCGGACTGCTCGTCGACGATGTTCTTGCGTGCGGCCATGGCGGCGACGAGGGCCTGGGTGGCGATGTTGTTGACGGCCCTGGGCAGGCCCCTGGCCGCGTCGTGGACGAGGGTCATCGCGTCGTCGCTGAACAGGGTGTCGGCGCGGCCGGCGAGCTGCAGGTGGTGGGTGATGTAGGCGGCGGTCTGCCCGGCGGTCATGGCGGGCATGGCGTATCTCAGCCCGATCCGCTGGTCCCTGGTTATCTTGAGCTGTCGCGTCATCCGGGGCTGTGACCTGCGGTGTCCCGTTGTGGACAGTGTCGCCGACGGGACACTCGCGGCCTGATGGCGGGTGTTTCAGCCCTCTGGATCGTTACCTGATCGGGTCCGCGCCGACCGCTGGTCGCCGAGTGCGCGGGCGAGCTGGCGGCGGATCCGGGCGTTCTCGTCCATGAGCTGCCTGTTGCGGTCGAGGGCCGCGGCGAGCCTGGCGCGCAGTGACGCATCGGTGGGCCGCTGGGCGGCCGGGATGGCGCCGGCGGAGCCGGCGGCATTTGTCTCTTGCCGCAGCCGGCGGATCTGGCTGCTGATGTCGGGCTGGGTATAGAGCCACGAGCGCGAGATCCCTGCCGCCTGCGCGACGCCGGCGAACGTCACGGGAGTGCCGGACCGGTCGAGCTCGCGCAGCGCCTGGACGGCCTTCGCCCGGGTCAGCTCGTGCCGCCTGGCCGCGGCTTCGGAAAGCGGGTCAGGATGCACCGGCTGCTGCCTCCTTCCCTTCGCCGCCGCCGGCGTCGAGGGCGGCGATGATGCTGTCCAGGTTGCCGGCGACCTGCCGGTTCATCTCGGCGAGGCGGGCGTGGCCGTTCGCCTCGGCGGCGGTGATGATCTGCAGGGTCTGCTGTCGCTGGGCATGATGCTGCGGGAGGAACTCGGCGGTCGTCAGGAACATCGGGCAAGTCAGGCAACTGTTCGCATGCGGGCAGGTTTTGACTACCGGGAGCTGGCAGTACCCGTTCGGGAGCGCCTGGGTGGCCCGGGAGAGCTGCTGTTTGGCCCAGGCGGCCTCGGCGAGGGGCCCGGCGGGGTCGAGGGTGACGGTCTCGCCGCGGGCGTTGACCTTGCGTGCGGCTTCCCAGTGCCGGCGGACGGTGGTGTCGGTCAGCCGGGCGTAATGCGCCGTCATTTCGGGAGTCTCGTGATCGAGGATCTTCTGGACGACGTGCTGGGGGACGTCACGGTTGATGAGGGTCGTTCCCAGCGAGTGGCGGAACTGGTGCGGGGTGAGCCTGATCGGGGAGCCGTTCTGGCTGCGGATGTCGCAGGACGCCAGCCAGCGGCGGAGCCCGCCGCGGTAGGCGTCGCCGTTCGCTGGGATCGTGCCGGCGATGTTCTTCGTGGGGCGGGGGAACAGGACAGGGGTCCCGGAGGGCCAGCGGGCGGCGTTCCGCTGCCGCTGGCGCCCGATCCCGGCGACGAGCTCGTCGTCGACGGGGACGAGTGCCTCGCGTTTCATCTTGTGGTTGTAGTAGCGCAGGTAGGGCTGCCCGTCGCCGTCGCAGACGATGCAGTCGGCGGGGAGCTTGCAGGCGTCGCCGATGCGCAGCCCGCACCGGATCAGGATGAGCGTGATCAGGCGGCGGCCGGGATCCTCCCACCGGTCGAGGCTGGCGGGGTCCTCGATCTGGGCCATAACGTGCCCGGCGAGCGCACGGGGCAGTCTTTCCCCGCGCTTGGGGTAGTCCTCGGGGAAGATCATCGCGCCGGCGGGCAGGGCGGGGTCCCATTCGTGCTGGCGGATCGCGGTGAGGAAGCCGTTGAGGTTCTCGATGTGCTCTCTTTGCAGCTTCCTGCCGCCGAAGTCGGTATGCAGGGCGGCGAGGTAGCGTTCGAGCAGCGGCCGGGTGACCGCCTCGATGCCGGCGTTCTCGTCCTGGCCGGCCAGCCAGGTTCCGAAGTGGGCCAGGACGCGGGCGCCGCGGGCGGGTGAGCCGGGGCTCAGCCCGGTGGCCAGCCGGTGCCGGCACCAGCGCTTGGCCAGGTCCTTCAGCCACGGCTGCGGGATGCCGCCGAAGCGGACGTTCGCGATCGGGTCACTGATGCCGAGGTTGCGCAGCCGCCAGGTGTCGCGGGGGTATTCCACCTCCCAGCCGCGGCCGAGGGCCAGTTCCTCGGCCTGCCGGCGGGCATAGATGATCAGCGACCGGGGCGTGGTCGCTGTGACGCCCGGCTGGCCGGGCGGCGGCTTGTGCTGCCGCCACCGGTCCTCGTCCCAGTCCAGCAGGGACGTGACGCCGGCTCCGGCGGTGAAGCTGACGGCCCGCTGGGCCTCGACCGGGTTCACCTTCTGCCGTCCGGCGTCGCTGCGGGCCTGGAACGCGTACTGCCATTCCAGCCGCAGCTGCGCCGGCAGCGCCCGTAGGCTGATGCGGTCGCGGCCGAGTCTCGCCTCGTCGCCGTAGCCGGCGGCGAACCCGGCGGGGTCCGGGCGGCCGTGCAGCTTCCAGGCGGACGCGTGGGCGTGGCAGAACACGGTCCGGGGACAGCCCCACAGCCTGCAGGCGGGAACCAGGCAGGCGGCCAGGGGATCCGGCGGGGTCACGGGCGGCCCGGCCGCGGTCCAGCCGCTGATATCCGGCCGGCCTGCGCGCAGGTAGCGTTTGTAGTGCCCCTCGCAGAGGCCCAGCGCCTGGCTTGCGTACTCGCATCCGGGAACCTGACAGGCCGCCGGCGTTGACCGCGGCCGCCATTTGGGATCGGCCGTGGCGACGAACTCCGCGAAGTCCGGTTTCCGTGCGCACCACTGGCCGTAATGCCAGACGCACAGCCCCCTGTTCCTTCCCGGCCGCTCGCAGCCGTCCACCAGGCACGGCGGCCCGCCGAAGACCGGGTCCCTCGGGTCGAACCCGAGGATCTCGCCGCGGAACCCGGGCCGGACCGCGGCCATCAGCGCGGTGAGCAGCCCAGGGGCCGCGGCCGGCCTGCGGGCCTTCTGGCCGTCAGGGCCGCTCACTGGCTGTCCTCCTCGCCGTCGAAGACGGTCGCGCTGACACTGACCGCGACGCCGCTGCGGACGCCGCGGGCGTGCAGGTAAACGGGCGTCCCGGTTCTGGACGGGGTCTCGGTGGCCTCGTCCAGCCCCAGTGCCCGCTGCCATTGCCCGAACAGGCCACGCCGGCTCGCGGCCGGGGCGAGGACCCGCCCGGACAGGGACCCGCCGGACGCGGTGACGGTCCAGGCGAGCAGCGGGATGCCGGGGTGCGCGGCCAGGATGGCCGCCAGCTCGGCGGCGGCCCGCTGCTGCCAGCGGGAACGGTCGGCCTGCGTGATCCAGCCGCCGGTCACCAGGTCACCTCCCGCCCGGTGAGCCAGCCGGCTTTCTCCAGCGCCGCCCGTGCGTCCTCGGCCGTGAGGTGACCGTATATCGCGGATGTCGTGGTCACTGATGAGTGGCCAAGGAGCTTGGAGACGACCTCGATGGACACGCCGCCGCGCAGCCACCTGGTCGCCGCCGAGTGCCTGAACCAGTGCGGGTCGAACGCGATCCCGGTCCTGGCCCGGATCCGCAGCACCAGGTCATAGGCCGCCTGATACGACCATGCCTGCCCTTTCGGCTGCGCCCAGATGTTCACGAATACGTAGTCACTGTCGATGCCGCCGTACTCTTCGTGCAGGTAATCGGCATATAGCCGGATCAGCTCCGGGCCGACGGGGACCGTCCGGCCGCCGGACTTGGCCCGTGCGCCGTTCGCGTTCTCCCGCGGCATGATGCTGATTTCCTGCTCCGCGGCGGCGATGTCCTCATGACGGAGCCCGAGTACTTCGCCAGCCCGGCAGCCTGTCTCGTGCATCAGGGCGAAGAAGAAGCGGTCCCGCTGCCTGGTGCACGCATCCAGGATCGCCTGTGTCTCGGCAACGGTGAGGATCCGCGGCAGCTTCTTCGGCACCTTCAGCGAGATGGCCCGGCCGCGATGCGGCTTTCCCTTACTGATGTGGTGCAGGAACGGTTTCCAGCCGCCCCGCCCGCCGGTCCGCCACGCGGCCAGCAGGTCGCCGACCCCGGCTCCGTTGCGGGCCTGGTGGGCATAGAACGCGCTGACGGCCGCGAGCTTGCGGTTCACCGTCGCGGCACTGACCTCGGCCGTCACGGACGGCAGCACCGCGACCTCGCCCGACCGGCCCGCCGGGGGAAGCTGCAGCCAGGCGACGAACTCGCCGATGTCCTCCAGCCGGGCCTCACGCCAATCCAGGGAACGGAAGCTGAGGAACTCCCAGTAATCCTTGAGATCGTGCGAGTACGCCTTCACCGTGTTCGGCGACCGGCCGATGTCGGTGAGATAGGCCAGGAACCGGTCGACCGGGACGACCGGCACGTCGTCGTCCCCCAGCACGGTCCACGATCGCGTCCCCGAACCGGGGACCGCCACGGGATGCACGAGCATCGTCTCCTCCTTGAACAACGTCATGGACAAGGCAGGAGATAACCACGGATCAACCGCTATCCGGGCCCGTGAGATCGCCCGTGATGGACGTTAAAGACACTTCGGTTGAGGCTGGAGATAACCAGGGCTGCGAGCACGCCCAGCCGCAGCATCCGTCTCAGGGTGGGCTGGCCGATGAGCAGGCAGGCGAGCGGGCTGGCCGCGTCCATTTCCGAGTTCGTGAGGATTCTGATGGCCTCCAGCTGGGTGTGGGTGAGCAGGTGCGCCTCGTCGATGACCAGCAGGGGGAGCCGGCCGCGCTCGCCGTGCTCGGCGGCGATCAGCGATGCGGCCTGGGCGGCGAGCTCGGCGGAGCCGTGGGCGGGGCGTCCGCCGAGCGCGGTGACCATGTGGTGGTGGATCCCTCTCGTGCCGGTGGTCGGGTCCGGGAGGTAGAGCAGGGTGTGCCTGGTCTGGTCGAGCGCGGCGATCGCGGCGCGCGCTGCCACCGTCTTTCCCGCGCCGACCTCGCCCGTTATCACGGCGAGGGCGCGCTCGCGGGCGCACCAGGTGATGCGGGCGACGGCCTCGGCGTGGGCGGGGTAGCGGCAGAGCATGGACGGGGCGAGGTCCTTGCCGAACGGGGTGCGGGTGAATCCGTAGTGGCTGCGCAGGTCGATCATGATCTCAGTCCTCTTTCAGGGCGGTGATGCCGGCGGCGGCCAGCAGCGCGGCGGTGTCCGCGCTCTCGCGGGCGCGGGCGGCGGCCTGCCGGGCGGCGGCGATGTCTGCGGGTGCCCAGCCGCCCCTGTCGCGCTCGGCGGCGATGCGTTCCAGGACGCTGGCCTTGGCGGTGAGGTAGGCGGCGGTCTCGATGGTGCCGGCCGGGGCGGCGGCTAGCCGGGCGGCCCAGGCGAGCACGGCGCTGACCTGCGCGGCCGGCACGGCGGGCTGCCCGGTCACTGCCCGGCCTCCTGCGCGCCGTCGCCGTCGCCGTCGCCGGCGAGGGCGTCGTAGCGGATGCGGTGGCGGCGGGCGGCTTCGGCGTGCTCGGCTGCGATGATGGCGAGGTAGTCGATGCCGGTCGCCGGCGGCGGGGCGCCCGGCACCTCGGGCTTGGCCTTGGGGTGGGAGTGCCGGCCGATCTTCCGCGGGACCGCCAGCCCGTAAGGCGACCCGTTCCAGAAGATCTCCAGGACGGTGAGGTCGAATGGGCCGAAGACGCACTCGACCTTCCGCCCGGCCAGCGCCGGGCTGGTCTCGTAGGCGCCGCCGAACAGGCGGACCGTGGCGTCCTTGCGGACCAGCCGGGCCTCGGACCACAAGAACGCCTCCCGCAGCCGGGCCGGCTCCGGGACGGGGAACGGGCCGCCGGCCAGCCACCGGTCCATGGGCGGCTGCCCGGTCTCGCCGTGCGGCCGGGCATGGTAGACGGTCTCGCACCAGGCGGTGAACAGCCGGTTCAGCCCCGCCAGGTCCTTCACGCCGGCCCCGTCGCCGACCCCGGCCAGGAACTCCTCCCGGACAATCCTGAAAAAACGTTCTATTTTGCCCCGGCCCTGGGGGCGGCCCGGGGCGCTGTGGGTGATCTTGATCCCGAGCCGCGCGGCGGCCCGCTTCAGCGCCGCGTCGGTAAAGGCAGATCCGTTATCGACGTAGACCCGGGACGGGACGCCGCGGGCGGCCAGCGCCGGGCGCAGCGCGGCGGCCAGCCGCACGCTGTCCTCGAAGTAGCCCCAGCGGGCGGCCATCACCGCCCGGGAATGATCGTCCAGGAACGCGAACAAGTAGGCCTTGCGGCCCGCGACCTGCGGGCCGTGCAGCGCGTCCCCGGTCCAGATCTCGTTCGGCGCCGGCGCCTCGAACCGGCCGAATGCCGCCGGGGCCCGCCCGCCCGGGCGGGTGCTCAGCTCCAGCCGGCCGAAGTGCCGCAGCAGCGTCCGCACCGACGGCGACCAGCCGCACGATTTCCGCAGGATCCGCTCCACCTGCGCCGCGGTCCGCTCCGGGTTCTCCCGCTTCAGCCCGGCGGCCAGCTCCAGCACCTCCGGATCGGTCCGCAGCGTGACCTGCCGGGCCGGCGGCGCCAGCGCCTCGAACCCCCCGGACCGCCAGGCCCGGATCCACCGGTCGGCCGTCGCCCGCGACACCGTGACCGGCTCGCCGAACGGCCCCGCATGCTCTCTTCCCGCGATCTCGCGGACCATCCGGCCGCGCTGCCGCACGGTCAGCCCCGGATCGGCGGCCTCCCGGATCAGCTGATACCGGAACAGCGCCACCTGCTCGGCCCGCTGCGCCCTCTTGCGGTCCTCCTCAGCCCCTGACACGGGCATCCCTCCTCAGTGGAAACGGCGGGAATCCGCCAGTCACCGAGGATTGCGGCCTAGCCGGCCGCTGCCCAGGGCCAGCTCGCGTTGGCAGCCCGGGCCGGCCATGACGGGGCCAGCAGCAGCCCGCACGTCACCGCCGCCGCCAGCTCCCACCGCGCCACCCTGCCCACCCCCGGCACCATCGCCGCCGCCGCGGCGGACGCCGCGACCGCCGCGACCGCGTCCGCCAGCGGCGACCCGGCCGGCCCCGGCAGCGGCGGATCGGTCACCAGCCCGGCCGCCAGCGCCGTGAACCGCTCCCGCACCCGCCCGGCATTCCGGGCCAGCGCCCGGAGCCAGCCCCGCACCGTCGACGCCGGCCGCCCCAGCGCCAGCGCGATCACCCGGTGACCGCTGCCCGCCGCCTTCTCCTCCAGCGCCCGCCCGATCACCGCCCCCGCATCCGCCCGCCGCGACAGGAACCTCGCAGGCAGCAGAACATGCGTTCCCCCGCAGGCCCGGCACCGCGACCTGCGCGGGACAAGCACCACGTCAGGACCGTCGAGGACCCGGATCCAGCGCTCCGCCGCGTTCCCCCACCCGCCCAGCACCCCACCACACGACGGGCAGCACAGCCCGCCTGACAGCAGCTGCCGTTCGACTACATCCCGGTCACCGTTTACCGTGAGCACGACGCCTCCGCGCGTCACCCGCGGCCCTCCCGTCTCCGGTCTCAAACGAAGAAACGGGAGGGCCGCACCCATGCCGACGTGATCACCGTGCCGTCGCACACGAAAAAGGACAACCCCGCAAGGCTGCCCTCAGCACATCCGCAACGTCAGTGACGCAAACCAGCGCCTACATCGTCATCTTGAGTGACCGTGCACACACCCGAGACGACGCCGACGGCTACCACCGCGTCGCCTGCCCCGCCGCCGCGGGCAAGATCCGCTGCCCTCTCCGCCCCACGTCGATGACCCTGGACCGGGACCGCCCGGAGATCCTGCAGCCCCCGCAGCACCCCCAGGCCTGCTGCCCCCAGCAGACGATCACCGTTTCCCCGGACGTGCTGGCCAAGACCGCGCAGAAACACGACTACCCATCCGCCGCGCACCGCCGCTCCTACGCCCGCCGCACCGGAGCCGAACGCGGCTTCGCCACCGCCAAGGACCCCGCCACCAACGACATCAGCCGCGGCTGGTGCCGCCTGATGGGCCTGACCCCGCTGATGCTGCTCACCACGACACTGCTAGCCGTCCGCAACCAGCGCGTCCTTGCCGCCTGGAACACTCGGCAGGAAGAAAACCAGCGCCGCACCGCCAACGGCCTGCCCCCGAAAACCCGGCGCCGGCGCCGCAGGACCCTCGCCAGCCTCGCCACCGGACCGCCCTGACCACCGAGCCAGACGACACCAGGCCACGGCACCCATCGCCAGCACCGTGGGATCACCGCCACCGTGTCCGGAACCCGGCCACGTAGCACCGAAAGCCGCCAGGCAGGCACGAACCGCACACGAATAGGACAGCAGCCACGGCCCCGCCAGAGTGCGTACCGGAATGTCACACCGAAACGTGAAACTAGGCCTCACCGAAACGTGAAGACCTCCAGGTGGGCGCAACTGGGTTCGAAGAACCAGTGCCCCCTCGCCTGTAAGGCACGTCCAACTTGTCGCTAGGTGTCGGCTGGGGACTTGGCCTCTTGACCCCTCGCTCGGCGTCGGCCTGAATCCGATGCTGTGGTGGTCATCAATGGTGGTCAGGTTCGGCGGTGATCGGCTGCTTAGAAGGTCGTTTCAGACAGGGGGTCAACCTGCGCGTGCCCAGGTCGGAGATCGTTTTGGGTTGCCCCTGAGTGACCGCTGGCAGCCGCAGTTTTCCGCCCGTTCTGGCACGGATGTGGGCGCCCGAGATGAATGCCAGCCCGGCGCGGTCGGCGGACCGCTTCCAGCTCAAGCTACTGCTGCACCGGTACGGCGGCCGGTTCCTGACGCTGGCTGGGGGCCTGAGCGGCGCCTTTCCAGATGTGGACCGCCAGCAGGACCATCACGACCACAAACGGCAGCGTGTACAGCAGGACAATTGGCCCGATCGAGGGCAGCACCTCGGCGACTATTATCGCGGCGAAGAACAGGACCGCCAGCCAGCGTGGAACGCTCCGGCTCCGCCAGAGGGCGAACGCCATGATCGGCGGAGCGGCGTACTCACTGATGAAGTACACGTCCGTGAATACCCTGTTGGACGTGGAGTTGAAGGCCGTCACGAGGAAGCGTGCCGCCGTGTCGTCGGTGAGATGTGCCGCCGCCGCGGCGGCGAGGTCGACACCGACATGCACGTTAACAACGATTCCGCAGAAGGCACCCACAGCGCCGAGGAGCGCCGCGACCGTAGCGACCACCCAGCCGCGGCCCCTGACCAGAGTGGCGATGGCCGGATAAGAGACGGCCAGACCCCCGAGCGCGAGCAGCGTAAGGCTGCCCGAAAGGTACAGCTGAGCTGAGTGCGCAGCCGCAATGGGCAGCACCTTGACCGCGGTGGCCGTGTCACTGACCAGCACATCGGCGCCTTTGGGGTTCAGCGCCTCCGCACTCACGTAGAGCAGGGCAGTGATGGGCAAGAAGATGGCCAGTATTCGCTGCCGGGCCCTGGCAGCCTTATCCATTGACTTCTCCTGTCAGGCTAGCGGCCGATCGTACGGGCGGCTTGAAGGCTCAGGCATGTGACGGACCATCCTCTTTTGGGAAGTACTACCTATGGCGTCGCCGCAGCTACCCGCTCAGATGATGCCAAACACAAGCCCGCGATGGGGCACAGGTCAAACCACTGAGGTTCGCCTTCGGCAGATCCTCAGCGCTGCCCTGTCGCGTGCCATGCGTGAGGAACTAGGGCGTGTTTAAAAAGCGGTGGGTGGGGCGTGGGTTACGAGATGGTGTCAGTGCGGGGGCTTGTGCTGTGACATAGCAAGGCCTCCGGTATGCGTGTCAACGACCAAGAAGACATGCTCATACCGGAGGCCTCGTGCCTACCGTACCTGCGGCCGGGCGTCATGACCTGGCCAATTGCGAGTGGCGCGTGCTGGAGCCCCTGCTGCCGGCGGGGAAGAAGGCAGGGCGCCCGCCGAAGTGGGCCAGGCGGCAGCTCATCGACGGGATCCGCTGGCGGATCCGGGCCGGCGCCCCGTGGCGGGACGTCCCGCCGTGCTACGGCCCCTGGCAGTCGGTGTACGGGCTGTTCCGCTGCTGGCAGCGCGACGGCACCTGGCGGAAGATCCTCGCGGCGCTGCAGGCCCTGGCCGACGCGGCCGGCCACGTGACCTGGGACGTCTCGGTGGACTCTGGCACCGCGCGGGCGCACCAGCATGCGGCCGGGGCCAGGAAGGACCCGGCGGCGCAGAAGGAGCCGCCCGGCGGGACGGGCGCCCCCGAACCCGCTGACCACGCCCTGGGACGGTCCCGCGGTGGTCTGACCAGCAAGTTCCACCTGGCCTGCGAGCAGGGCCAGAAGCCGCTGGCGGTCATCGTCACCGCCGGCCACCGTCACGACAGTCCCCAGTTCACCGTCGTGCTGGACGCCATCCGCGTCGCCCGCCCCGCCAGCGGCCGGCCCCGCACCCGCCCGGACCGGGTCCTAGCGGACAAGGCCTACGGCTCCCGCGCCAACCGCGCTTGGCTCCGCCGCCGCGGCATCCGCTGCACCATCCCCGAGAAAGCCGACCAGGCCGCCAACCGGAAGAAGAAGGGCAGTTCAGGAGGCAGGCCGCCCGCCTTCGACCCCGAGCGGTACAAGCAGCGCCACGCCGTGGAGTGCGGCATCAACCGCCTCAAGCGCAACCGCGCCGTCGCCACCCGCTACGACAAGCTCGCCGTCCGCTACGAGGCAACCCTCCACATCGCCGCCATCGGCGAATGGCTCCGGCCCCTCACTTCTTAAACACGCCCTAGTTGCACGCAACATCGCCCGCCTAGCCGAGCTGCCCGCATGGGAAACCGCTGAGGTCGTCCCGTGGTCGGGCGCTGAGGCTCTGTCGTTCCTTGCCGCGTCGGCCGATGATCCGCTTCATCCCGCGCTGGTGCTGCTGCTGCTCTACCGGCTTCGGCGTGGTGAAGTCCTGGGGCTGCGTTGGTCGGACATCGACGGCGATACGATCCACGTCCGTCAGCAGGTGCAGCGCATCCAGGGACAGCTTCATGTCGGCCCAGTCAAGACCCGGGCGGGCAACCGGGATCTCCCGCTTCTCGGGCTGGCTGCTCACGCTCTAGCCGACCGCCGCGAAGCTCAGCAACAGGACCGCGAACGTCTCGGCTCGGCGTGGACCGATACGGGCCTGATCTTCACCACCAGGACGGGGCGGCCAGTCGAGCCGCGCAACCTCGTTCGCTCCTTCGCGCGCATCTGCCAGCTCACACTCGCAGCATGATCAATTCAGGCTAAGCGGCATTGGGTCAGGAGCCGACTCAGCCCGGGCCAAGACGAGGTGACGTCAGCGGGTGACACGCCCCAGTTTCATCCGCCCGCGGGCGTCCCGCCAGGGGCATGAAAATCTTTGAGGCTCGCTGTAAGGTCGGCAGCCAGCTTGGTGGCCTGGGCCTGGCTCGTTCCGCTGGCCGCCGAAAAGAAGACGGTGACGACGGCGGTCCCGACCCGGACGGCTTCGTCGGTCTCGTCGCCTTCCCAGGCTGGATCCTGCAGCCCGATGGTGAGCGCGTCGTCGCCGAGTTGCGGGCCTTTCATCAGCTTCACGGTAACAGTGCTGCTGGTCTGCGAGTCACGGAAACTCTGGCAGCGGGCGGCCACCTTACGCAGGTTCGCCATGACCTGCTCGGCAGTCGTTCCCTGGTAGACGTCGATCTCCTGGCCATATTGCCCGGTGTTCTGGTCGATGTAGTCGTTCTGGGCGAACGACACGGCGCCACCGTTCCCCAGCTCAACCCAGGCAGTGCCACTCAGCCTGCTGCACTCCAGCGGCCCGGGCGGCGAAACCGGCTGGTAGTAGATCCCGGTGTCGACGGAACCCTGCGGGTCGAGCGTGAAACCTCGCGGGAACCATAAGGCGGGCGCGAGCAGGGCCTTCAGCTGGGTCCCCGTCAGCAGACCGGCGTTCGGGCTGACGGGCGCCGGCGGTGTCGATCCCGCGCTCGGCTTCGGGGCGGCCGGCGGTGACGTTGACGAGCACGCGACGGCGAGCAGGGTGACGGCGAACGCGGTCACCGGGATGGGAAAGCGCATGAGGTCCTCGGCATGATGAATCCCTCCTCCTCGGAGAGTGGTTCGATTCTGTCGCATTTCTGTGCCCAGCCGCAAAGGGAGGTCCGCATCGTCCGTCGATGGGCCGCCGACCCGGCGGCCTTTCCCCCTGAGCACCGCTACCACGTCCTCGCCAGGGTCAAGGCCAGCATCATCACGAAGAAGAACCTCAACCCCGAGCGCCGGCACCGGACCTGCCCCAGGGTAGTCAAGCGTGCCCGGCACAACTCCTACCGGGTAAAAAATCCGGCGACACCCGCACCGGATCTTCCTGTCTCCGGCAGCGGGCATCGGTCATGAATGGAGAAGCACCAGCGACGCGGCGAGCCTAGTCTTCATTCAATTGGCCCGTACCGCACCGGGCCTTTGGAACTGAAAGGCAGGACGATAATGCCCGCGAAGACTCCCCAGACCGGGACCGGCGGCTTCACTGCCGCAGAGCGTGCCGCGATGAAGGACCGCGCAGCAGAGCTGCGCGCCGAGGGCAAGAAGGGCGCCAAGAAAGCTGAAGAGCTGCAGGCGGCCTTGGACTCGATCGCGAAGATGGCGCCGGACGACCGTGCCATCGCCGAGCGCGTCCACGCGACGGTGAGCGCGACCGCCCCGCAGCTGTCGCCGAAGACCTGGTACGGGATGCCTGCCAACGCCACCGCCGAAGGCAAGGTGGTCGTCTGCTTCAAGAACTCAGGTAAATTCAGCACCCGGTACTCGACATTGGAGTTCCAGGACGCCGCGAACCTTGACGACGGGGACCTGTGGCCAGTGTCGTTCGCGCTGCAGAAGTGGACCCCCGCGGTAGAGCAGAAAGTTGCCGAACTGGTGCGGGCCGCGGTCTCCTGACGCCTGCCTCCGCAGTCGACCATCGAAATGCTCGATGTCCGACGTCACGAGCAACTATTTGCTATCCGCCTTGCCTAAATCCGACACTCGGAGGACTAGAGCTCAAGACCGCCGCCTTGCAGCGTGCCCATCGGAATGGAGGTTGGATGCCGAGCCAAGAGACCGAAGTCCTCGTCGTCGGTGCGGGCCAGGCCGGGGTGGCGATGAGCGAGCATCTGAACGGCTACGGCGTGCCGCACCTCGTCCTGGAGCGTCGCCGTATCGCCGAGCGGTGGCGCTCGGAGCGGTGGGATTCCCTGGTCGCAAACGGACCAGCCTGGCACGACCGCTTTCCTGGTATGGAGTTCACCGGTCTCGACCCCGATGATTTCGCATCGAAGGAGCAGGTCGCGGACTACTTCGTCGCCTACGCGGAGAAGGTCGGCGCGCCGATCCGTTGCGGGGTCGAGGTGACGTCCGTGCACAAGAACGTCGGCCGGACCGGCTTCCGCGTGGAGACCTCGGACGGAGTCATCGACGCGCGTTACGTCGTGGTTGCGACTGGCCCGTTCCAGCATCCGGTGATCCCGGCGATCGTTCCCGACGGCGCCGGACTGGTAAAAATCCACTCCAGTTCCTACCGCAACCCGCAGCAGCTGCCCAACGGTGCCGTCCTCGTGGTCGGAGCTGGGGCATCAGGGGTGCAGATCGCCGACGAGCTCCAGAGGTCAGGTCGGCAGGTTCACCTGTCCGTCGGTCCGCACGACCGGCCCCCGCGAAGGTATCGCAGGCGTGACTACGTCTGGTGGCTCGGAGTCCTCGGCAAGTGGGAAGCCGCGGCCCCTCCTTCGGGCGCGGAGCACGTCACCATCGCGGTCAGCGGGGCGCGCGGCGGCTACACCGTCGACTTCCGCACCCTCGCCGCCAGCGGCATCAAGCTCGTCGGCCGGGCAGTTTCGTTCAACAACGGAACCATGCACTTCGCACCGGACCTCGGCGACAACATCGCGCACGGCGACGCCTACTACCTGTCGCTGCTCGAAGAAGCCGACGCCTATATCGACCGCAACGGCCTCGATCTCCCCGAGGAGCCGGACGCTCACATCATGGGCCCTGACCCGGAGTGCGTGACCAATCCCGTTCTCGAGCTCGACCTTGCTCGTGCCGGAGTCACCTCGATCGTCTGGGCGACTGGCTTCGCCGTCGACTACACCTGGCTGCGCGTCGATGCATTCGACGAGCACAGCAAGCCGAAGCACCAACGCGGCGTATCCTCCGAGCCCGGCGTCTACTTCCTGGGACTGCCCTGGCTGTCACGGCGTGGATCGAGCTTTATCTGGGGTGTCTGGCACGACGCCAGGTACCTCGCCGACCACATCCAGATGCAGCGGGGCTACCTCGCCTACGGGTCCGCGAAGATCGACGCGCTCGCCACTGGGAGCTGATCGTGGTAAGCACACCCACCCACACACGCATCCGCCCGTTCAACACGAAGGACACCTACCCGGAGCAGAACCTCGACAACGACCTGTGTCAGGCCGTCGTCGCGAACGGCATCGTCTATCTGCGCGGCCAGATCGGCCAGGACCTTGAGACCCGGGAAAGCGTAGGCATCGGGGACGTCGAGGCGCAGGCGGAGCAGGCAATGGCCAACATCGACCTGCTGCTACGCGAAGCCGGCAGCGGCGTCGCCGACATCGTGAAAGTGGTCGTCTACCTCACCGATATCCGATACCGCGAACCTGTGTACCAGGTGATGGGCCGGTGGTTGAAGGGCGTCTACCCGGTCTCGACCGGGCTCGTGGTCGAAGCCCTGGCCCGGCCAGAGTGGCTGATAGAAATCGATGCGACCGCCGTCATCAGCGGGCAGACCTCATGACATTCTCGCTAGCCGCGCGCGACCCCGCCACGGGCGCGTTCGGAATGGTGCTC
>Ga0302317_10001872_pt1 | contig 14912 bp, 13 predicted proteins | sample III_Palsa_N3_3_FD_200450 | JGI IMG/M metagenome (GOLD analysis project Ga0302317, IMG submission 200450) | Peat permafrost microbial communities from Stordalen Mire near Abisko, Sweden - III_Palsa_N3_3 | ecosystem: Environmental > Terrestrial > Soil > Palsa > Peat permafrost | place: Sweden...
CCGTCCCAGTCCCAACATCACCGTCTCCGTTCACACGTCACGCCAGACGAACGGAATCAGCTCCCACCAACCACTGCAAGATGTGTGAACGTCGTAGGCCTTGTGCCGGGGGTCCATTGAGCGCGAAATCTCGCAGATTCACCCCGGCCGACCCGTCGCAGCGTCATTCCAACCGATCGCGTCCAATGGATCTCCGCCACAAGGGCGGGGAAACGGGGGAAGGCGGCGAAGACGAGTAGATGGACCGGATGAGGTTTTTAGCACTTACTGCCCTCAGGCGCCTGCCAGCTCCCCCTCAAGGTGCGGCGTTTTGCTTTGTCCGCCCGAACTGGGATAGGCTTAAGCATAAGGCCGTCTTTCGACGCCCAAAGGGGGACCTCAATGTTCGCCGCCTTTCCGCTGCTCGCCCTGCCCGTGCTCGCCTACAATCTGCTCGCCCTGACCGTCGCCGGCGGCTTCGGCGGCAGCGGCGCTCCGGAGCGGATGTCGGCGCAGCTGTTCTCGATCCGCACCGCCTCCCACACCCAGTGGCCGGTAAGCCTTGCCGACCTGCTTCTGGCCGGGGCCCTGGTGGTGCTGTTCATAGAGCTGCTCAAATCCACCACCAGCCGTCAGGTGGCGATCGTCAACCACTCGCTGTCGATGATTCTGTTCATCCTCTGCCTGGTGGAGTTCCTGCTGATCCCCGCCTTCGCCACCTCGGCCTTCTTCCTGCTCACCCTGATGGTGCTGCTGGACGTGCTGGCCGGCTTCATCGTCACCATCGTCGCCTCAAGGCGCGAGATCGAGTTCAGCGACCGCTGAGGGCGCGGCTAGCTGAGGGCGGTGAAGATCAGGGTCACGACCGCCAGGTCCAGGGCTTTGATCACGAACGAGGCGATGACGGTCATGGAACGTTTCCGGTAAGCAGGGCGGTGCTGGCCGCAAAGGCAAGCAAGTCCCGGGCCAGCCGGTGGGGGTCAAAGGTGGCGCTTTTCTTCGACGCCGACTGGTTCAACGCGCGCCTGGCCGAACGCGGCCTGGCCCGCGACGCCCTGGCCGTCGCCAGCGGCATGACGTCCGCGGATCTGGCCCTGGTGTTCAAGGACCAGCGCGAACTCTCCGCCGCCGAAGTCGCCGTCTTCGCGCAGATGCTGGGCGTGAGCGCGGCGGAGATCGCATTGCATGCGGGGGTGTCAACGCCTGTCCCCGATGGTGACGGACTGGAGGCGCGGGTGGCCGAGTTGGAAGTCCGGGTGGCGTGGCTGGAGGCGCTGGTGGCGGAACGCGCGCACAACCCCAAAGCCTGACGGTCCGCCTCGTACGCTCCCCCCTCTACGTCATCCTGAGCCGCGCCTCTTGAGGCGCGTGTCGAAGGACGCAGCGGCGGCAAAATGCGTCCTTCGACGCGCCGCTTCGCGTCGGCTCAGGATGACGTAGTGAGGTGAAGCCGCAAAAAGGTAGCCCTCATCCTGAGCTTGTCGAAGGAGAAGGCGGGCCCACGCTGGCGCCGCGCGGCGGATTGCGCCAACCTGTTCCAATTGAACGACCCACATCAGGATATTTGAATCGATGACGGATTTGAGCGATCCCGCTTTGGACGCCGAGGCCATGGCCTTGCTCGAGGAGGCCGCCCGGCCCAAGCGCCGGGTGCGGCCGAGGCTGGCCCGCCGGCTGGCCGACGCCCAGGACCTTCAGGTGGACACTCCCAATGGCCCGGTGATGGCCTGGCGGCTGGGCGACGGCCCCGCCAGCCTGCTGGTGCACGGCTGGGAGGACGACAACGCTCTGTGGAGTCCGCTGATCGACGCCTGCGCCGACATTTTCCGCGCCGTGGTGGTGCTCGACCTGCCCGGCCACGGCTTTTCCCCCGCCGAGACCCATTCGGTGGAATCGGCGGGCGAGGCGGTGATCGCCGTGGCCAAGGCCCTGGGGCCCATAGACTCCATCATCGCCCATTCCTTCGGCTGCCCGGCCAGCATCTACGCCCTCTCGCACGGGCTGCGGGTGGACAATGCGGTGATGATCGCCTCGCCCATGCCGCGCACCAAGGGCGGCGGCGAGGAGGACTGGAGCCGGCGCTGGAAGGACCGGCAGCTCCAGCGCGGCGCCGATCCGCAGGTGGTCGATCGCGCCGCCGAGATCATGGCGACCGAATGGGAAGGCCGCGCCGGCGGCCACGCCATGGTCGAGGCCGAAATCCCCGGCATGACCGCCAAGGCGCTGATCCTGCACTCCATGGACGACGAGCAATGCCCGTTCGGCAACGCCGAGGAAATGGCAGCCCGCTGGCCGGGGTCGGAGCTGTTCCCGATGGACGGCCTGGGCCACCGCCTGATCGCCCAGGACCCAGAGGTGATCGCAAGGGTGATCGCGTTCGTGGATGACTTTGGGTGAACCCCCACACCGCTCATCCCTAAACAATTCCCGTTCCCCAGGCCTTGTGCCTGGGGCCCATTGAGCGCGGCGGGATTGAGGTTGGGCGCGGCCGATCGGGCCGGACGCAAATACCCGCGGATCGAGTCCAATGGACCCCAGGCACAAGGCCTGGGGAACGGGCTAAAGTAGGTCAAATGATGAGCCTCACCGACACCCCCACCCTCAAACGCCGCCACATGACCGCGGCCGTCGTCGGCAATGCGCTCGAATGCTACGATTTCCTGACCTACGCCTTCTTCGCGGCGGCGATCGGCCACGCCTTCTTTCCCGCCAAGACCCCGTTCATCAGCCTGATGCTGTCGCTGGCGACCTTCGGCGCGGGGTTCGCCACCCGCCCCCTCGGCGCCCTGGTGCTGGGCTTGATGGCCGACCGGGTCGGGCGCAAGCCGGCGATGATGGCCTCCTTCGGCCTGATGGGCGTCACCATGCTGATGATGGCGGCCACGCCCACCTACGCCCAGATCGGCTGGGCGGCGCCGGTGATCGTGGTGATCACCCGCCTGCTGCAGGGTCTGTCGGTGGGCGGCGAGATCGGCGTCGCCACCACCTGGCTGGTCGAGGCCGCCCCGCCTGGCCGGCGCGGCTTCAGCGGCGCCTGGCAATACGCCACCCAAGGCGTCGCCACCCTGGCGGCCGGAATCCTGGGCCTGGTCCTGACCCGCTCCCTGGGCTCAGCCGCGGTCACCGACTGGGGCTGGCGGATCGCCTTCCTGGCCGGCGCGATCCTGCTTCCCATCGGCGTGCTGATCCGCCGCGACATGCCCGAGACCCTGCACGAGGCCGAACCCCACACAGGGCCCACCGACGACCAGTGGCGGGTGATCGTGCTGGGCATGATGATCGTCGCCGCTTCGACCGTGCAGTTCTATGTGCTGAACTATATGACCACCTACGCCGGCTCGGTGCTGCACCTGAAGGCGGATGTCTCCTTCGCCGCGCCGGTGGTCAACGGCCTGACCACCATTGTCTTCAGCCTCGGCGCCGGCGCCCTGTCGGACCGGTTCGGCCGCAAGCCGCTGATGATCTGGCCGCGCCTGTTGCTGCTGATCGCCGCATGGCCGGCCTTCGCCTTTGCCGCCGCCCACCGCGACTTGCCCAGCCTGCTGATCGCCACCTTCGTGCTCAGCGCCCTGGGCCAGGCCGCCGCCGCCGCGGGGCTGGTCTGCGTGACCGAATCCCTGCCCAAGCCTGTGCGCGGGACATCGCTGGCCATGCTCTACGCCTGCGCCGTCGCCGTGATGGGCGGGATCACCCAGCCGATGGTGACCTGGCTGATCCACAACACCGGCGACGTCCTCTGGCCCGCCTGGTGGCTGATCGCGGCGTCGGCTGTGGGCGTGGTCGCCGCCCTGCTGCTGCGCGAGACGGCGCCGGCGGCGAAGTAAGGATTCAACCACGAAGCACACGAAGGGCACGAAGGGAGCTCGCTCGGCGGCTCAGGCGCCTGGTGATCGACCGGTTGATCGCGGGCAAAGCCCGCCTTCATGCATATTTACCGGCCTTCGAGACTGACCTGAACTTCGTGCCCTTCGTGTGCTTCGTGGTCGAATCTTACTTCCTTCGATCCTCCAACCCCTAGAGCGAATCCACCAGCACCACCTCGGCGTCTTCGCTGGCGGTGATGGTCAGTTTGGGCTCGCCGGTCGCGGCGGCCCCGTCGCGGGGGCCGAGCTGGACGCCGTTCACCTCCACCGTGCCCGCCGCCGACACCAGATAGGCATGCCGCCCGGGATCGATGTCATAGGTGACGGTCTCGCCCGCCTTGAGCGTCGCGCCCACCACCCGTGCGTCGGCGCGGATCGGCAGGGCGTCCTCGTCGCCGGGACGGCCTGATGCGAGCGTTACGAACCGGCCCGAGCGGTCACCTTTCGGGAACGGCTTGGTTCCCCAGGACGGCGGCCCGCCGCGCGCATCCGGCTCGATCCAGATCTGGAACAGCCGGGTCAGCTCGGGCTCGAGATTGTACTCTGCGTGCCGCACGCCCGAGCCCGCCGACATCACCTGCACGTCGCCCGCGCCGGTGCGGCCGGTGTTGCCCAGACTGTCCTGGTGGGTGATCGCCCCATCGCGGATATAGGTGATGATCTCCATGTCCGCGTGCGGGTGCGGCGGAAATCCCGACTGCGGCGCGATCTCGTCGTCGTTCCAGACCCGCAGGGCGCCCCAGCTCATCCGCTTGGGATCATAGTAGTTGGCGAAAGAGAAATGGTGCTTGGCCTTGAGCCAGCCATGGTCGGCGCCGCCCAGGTCGGTGAAAGGTCTGCGTTCGATCATGCTATTGCTCCCATCAGATTGGCCGTCGGGCGGCATAGATGGGGGCAAGCCCGGGAATTACAACGCCGACCTCACACCTCCGGCAGGAACGGCAGCACCTTGTCCGGGGTGATCGGGTAGTCGCGCACGCGGGCGCCGCAGGCGTTGTAGACCGCGTTGGCCACTGCCGCGCCGGCGCCGCAGATGCCGACCTCGCCCACGCCCTTGATGCCCAAGGGGTTGGCCTTGTCGTCCACCTCGTCCAGGAAGTAGGCGTCCAGATCGACGATGTCGGCATGCACCGGCACGAGGTAGCCGCCGAGATCCTGATTGATCAGGCTGCCGTAGCGCGGGTCCACGGCGTTGAACTCGGTCAGGGCGGCGCCGACGCCCCAGATCATCCCGCCGGTGATCTGGCTGCGAGCCATCTTGGCGTTGAGGATGCGGCCGCAGGCGAACGCGCCCAGCATCCGGCGCAGCCGCACCTCGCCGGTCACCACGTGCACGCCCACCTCGCAGAAGTGGGCGCCGAAGGCGTGCTGGGAATAGTCGCGGGATTCCGCCACAGGGCGGGAGTCGCCGACGACCTCGATGCCCGCGGGCGCCTGGCGCGAGACCAGGGCGCTCAAGGTCTCCGATTTGTTGGAGGCGGTGATCAGCCCGTCGCGGAAGTCGACCTCGGCCTCGCTGGCGCCGAACAGCGGCGAGGCGGGGTCGGCGATAGCCATGCCCGCCAGGGTCTTGCGCATCACCATGCCGGCCTCGAAAGCCGCAGAGCCGGCGCTGGCCGCGCCGAACTGGCCGCCCGAGCCGGGGGTGGGCGCAAAGCCGGAATCGCCGATCTCCACCACCACCTGCTCCAGCGGCACGCCCATGGTCTCGGCGGTGATCTGGGCCAGGATGGTGTAGGAGCCGGTGCCGATGTCGGTCATCCCCTGCCGCAGCACCACGGTCCCGTCCGCCTCGATGCGGATGTTGGCCTTGGCCGGCAAAAGGAAGTTGCCGCGGATGGCGGCGGCCATGCCCATGCCCAGCAGCCAGTCGCCGTCGCGAACCTGGCCGGGTTTCGGGTTGCGCTTGTCCCAGCCGAACCGCTTGGCGCCGTCGGTCATGCAGTCCACCAGCATCCGTTCCGAGTGCGGCTGGCCGGTTTCCGGATGGACGTCGGGTTCGTTGCGGATGCGCAGGGCGATGGGATCCAGGCCCAGCTGTTCGGCCAACTGGTCCATGGCGCATTCCAGGCTCATCATCCCCGGCGCTTCGCCCGGCGCGCGCATGGCGCTGGCGACGGCGATGTCCAGCTTGTGCAGGCTGTGGCCGGTCAGCCGGTTCGGGCCGGCGTAGAGGGCGCGGGAGAAGTTGGCCGCCCGCTCCACGAACACATTGTCCCGCGCGCAATGGGTCGCCGCCTCCAGCGCGAACGCGGTCAGCCGCCCGTCCGGGGTCGCCCCCAGGCGCACCCGCTGCACCGTCGCCGGGCGATGGACCGTGGCGTTGAACATCTGCTGCCGGGTCAGGGCGATCCGCACCGGCTGATTCAGCACCTTCGCCGCAAACGCCGCCAGCTCCATGTCCTCGTAGGTCGAGCCCTTGCCGCCGAAGCCGCCGCCGATGTAGCGGGACAACAGGTGCACTTGGCCGCGCGGAATGCCGAACGCCGCGGCCAGGGCGTGCTGCGGCGGTTTGACCGCCTGCACCGAGGTGTGGATCGTCAGCGCCCCGTCCTCCCACCAGGCGGTGGTGGCGCAAGGCTCCATCTGGCAGTGGTTCTCGATCGGTGTCGAATAGGTCTCGTCCAGGGTTACAGGCGCGGCGGCGAAGGCGGCCTCGAAGTCGCCCACGCGGGATTCGCCGTCGAGGACCTCGCCCCGCAACGGATCGAAGGCGAAATCGCCGGATCCCTCGCGGTAGCTCACCTTGATCAGTTCGGCGGCGTACTGGGCGTTCTCGGCTGTGTCGGCGACCACCAGGGCCACCGGCTGGCCAAAGAAGCGGATGTGCGGGCTGGCGAAGGTCGGCGCGGACGGCGCCTGCTGGCCGACATAGGCGCGGGCGCCGGCCTCTGCCTGGCCATCCGGCTTGGCCAAGGCGTGCCAGACCAGCTTGACCCCCGGCGCGGCGCGGGCGGCGGCGTCGTCCACCGCGCTGACCTGCCCGAACCCGATGGCGGCGCAGGTCAGCGCGCCATAGGCCGGCGGCGACGGCGTCGCGACCTCGAACGCGTAAGGCGCGGTTCCGGAGACCTTCAGCGGGCCCTCGTAGCGGTCCACCGCCCGGCCGATGATGCCCGAGCGGTTGCGGCTGATGGGGTTGGGGGCGGCGTAGTCGGCGAGGGTTGTCGAGGCCATCAGCGTTCCTTGAGCGCCGCGGTGATCATCCGGCGCGTCAGGTTGATCTTGAAATCGTTGCCGCCAGCGCCGTGGGCCTGGGCCAGTTCGGCGTCCGCAGCCTCTGCCGGCGATGCGCCCGCCGCCAGCGCCTGCTCGGTCTTGCGTGCGCGCCAGGGCTTCAGCGCCACCGCGCCCAGGGCGATCCGGTCCCCCGCGGCGGCGACGCTCGCCAACCCCCCGGCATACGACGCGCGGTCGCGGGCCTTGGCATAGGATTGGCGGCCCTCCGGCGGCGGCGGCACCACCACCGCGACGATCAGCTCGCCGGTGACGAGACTGGTCTCGGTCTGCGGCGTGTTGCCTGGCAGGCGGTGCAGCTCGTCCACCGGCAGGGTGCGGGTCGACCCATCGGGCCTGACCGTCTCCACGAGCGCGTCAAGTACGCCCAGCGCCACCGCCATGTCGGAGGGATGGGTGGCGATGCAGGCGTCGCTCTGCCCGAAGATCGCGGCGTTGCGGTTGAGCCCGCCGATCGCCGCGCAACCCGCGCCCGGCTCGCGCTTGTTGCAGGGCTTGGTGACGTCATAAAAATACGAGCAGCGGGTCCGCTGCATCAGGTTGCCGCCGACGCTGGCCTTGTTGCGCAGCTGGCCCGAGCCGCCTGACAGGATCGCCTGCGCCAGCACCGGATAGCGCTCCCGCACATGCCGGTCCGCGGCCACCGCGCTGTTGGTCGCCATGGCGCCGATGCGCAGGCCATCGCCGGCGCCCTCGATGTCCGACAGCGGCAGGGCGCGCAGGTCGATCAGATGGGCGGGCCTTTCGATCTCCTGCTTCATCAGATCGATCAGATTGGTGCCGCCGGCCAGGAACCGCGCGTCGGGCCGCTCCGCCGCCGCCTTCGCCGCCGACACGACGCTCGTGGCGCGCTCATAGCTGAACGGCCTCACGCCGCCTGCTCCGCCACGTCACGGATGGCCTCGAGGATCTGTGGATAGGCCGAGCACCGGCAGATGTTGCCGCTCATCCGTTCGCGGATCTCGGCGTCAGTCAGGGCGATCTCACCGGCGCTCAGATTCTCCGTCACCTGGCTGGGCGCGCCGTCCGCCGCCTCAGCCAACATGCCCACCGCCGAGCAGATCTGCCCAGGCGTGCAGTAGCCGCACTGGAAGGCGTCGCGCTCCAGGAAGGCCGCCTGCATCGGGTGCAGGGCGCCGGGCAGGCCCAGCCCCTCGATGGTGGTGATGTCGTCGCCCTGGTGCATCACCGCCAGCGACAGGCAGGCATTGATCCTCACCCCGTTCACCAGCACCGTGCAGGCGCCGCACTGGCCGTGGTCGCAGCCCTTCTTGACCCCCATCAGGTCCAGGTGGTTGCGCAGCAGGTCCAGCAATGTGGTTCGGGTATCGACGGTCAGCGCGCGCGCCGTCCCGTTGGCGGTCAATTCGACCTTGGCCAGAAAGGGACCTTCGGCGGGCCCTGTGTCATTCGTCATCGTGGCGTGTGCTCCCTGCCCGCCAATATCGGAGCTTGGCGGCCCCAGGGCAAGCGCCGCCAGGGGTTGCCTCGACAGGCGAAGCCGGGTCCGATGGCGAAGAAGTCACTATGGCGGGGAGGTCAAATGGGCGGCGCCAAATCCGAGACCGGTTTCTGGCCGGTGTTCCGCGTCGCCAGCGGCAACTTCCTGGAGATGTATGACTTCATGGTGTTCGGCTACTACGCCGAAGCCATCGGCGCGGCCTTCTTCCCGTCGGGCGACAAGACTGCCGAGCTGCTGGCCGCCTTCATGACTTTCGGCGCCGGGTTTTTGATGCGGCCGCTGGGAGCCATCGTCCTGGGCGCCTACGCGGACAAGCACGGCCGCCGCGCGGGCCTGCTGCTGACCCTGTCGCTGATGGCCGTGGGCGTGATCTCCCTGGCCCTGACGCCGGGCTACAAGACGATTGGCCTGGCCGCGCCGCTGATCGTGCTGGCGGGACGGCTGCTGCAGGGGTTTTCCGCAGGCATGGAGCTGGGCGGGGTGTCGGTCTATCTGTCCGAGATCGCGCCGCCCGGCCGCAAGGGCTTCTATGTCGCCTGGCAGTCGGCCAGCCAGCAGGTGGCCGTGGTGGTCGCCGCCGTCATCGGCCTTCTGCTCAACCGCGCCTTTGGCCACCCAGCGATGACCGCCTGGGGCTGGCGCATCCCGCTGCTGATCGGCTGCCTGATCGTGCCGGTGCTGCTCTACATGCGCGGCTCGATGCAGGAGACCGAGGCCTTCGAGAAGCAGGCCCACCGGCCGGAGCTGGCGGAAGTCTTTCGCGCCCTCCTGACCCACGCCCGCATCGTCGGCATCGGCCTGATGCTGGTCACCATGACCACCGTCTCCTTCTATATGATCACCGCCTACACCCCGACCTTCGGCACGGCCGTACTGAAGCTGTCGGCGACGGCTGCGTTCACGGTGACGATGTGTGTCGGCCTGTCGAACCTGGTCCTGCTGCCGGTCATGGGCGCGGTGTCCGACCGGATCGGCCGCAAGCCGCTGCTCTACGCCTGCACCATCCTGATGCTGGTCACCGCCTACCCCGCCATGCGCTGGCTCACCGGCGCGCCCTCGTTCGGCCGGCTGCTGAGCGTCGAGCTGTGGCTGTCGGTGCTCTACGCCAGCTACAACGGCGCCATGGTGGTGTTCCTCACCGAGATGATCCCCGTGAAGCTGCGCGCCACCGGCTTCTCCCTCGCCTACAGCCTCGCCGCCGCCCTGTTCGGCGGCTTCTCGCCGGCCATCGCCACGGCGCTGATCAGGCACACCGGCGACAAGGCCATGCCCGGGGCGTGGCTGTCGGTGGCCGCGGTGATGGGGCTGGCGGCGACGTTGTTGGCTCGGGCGCATGAGGAAGACGCGGGCTCTACCTCCCCCGCGTAGCGGCGGGAGGTAGCTACTCCGCCGCCGCCTTGCTCACTCCAAACTTCGGCGTCAGCTCGCCGGCCGCATAGCGCTTGGCCATCGCCGACATCGGCAACACCTTGATCTTGCTGGCGTAGCCTGGCGTGCCGAACTCCTCGAACCGCTGCTTGCAGACCGCGCGCATGGCGGCCATGGCCGGCTTCAGATAGGCGCGCGGATCGATCTCGCCCGGGTTCTCGGTCAGCACCCGGCGGATCTGGCCGGTCATCGCCATCCGGTTGTCGGTGTCGATGTTGATCTTGCGCACCCCGTGCTTGATGCCGCGCTGGATCTCCTCGATCGGCACCCCCCAGGTCTGGGGCATTTCGCCGCCGTACTGGTTGATGATGTCCTGCAGGTCCTGCGGCACCGTCGAGGAGCCGTGCATGACCAGGTGGGTGTTGGGCAGGCGGCGGTGAATCTCCTCGATCACCCCCATCGCGAGAATGTCGCCGTCCGGCTTGCGGGTGAACTTGTAGGCGCCATGGCTGGTGCCCATCGCAATGGCCAATGCGTCGACCTCGGTCAGGCGGACGAAGTCCACCGCCTGCTCCGGGTCGGTCAGCAGCTGGTCGTGGCCGAGCTTGCCTTCGAAGCCGTGTCCATCCTCCTTCTCGCCCTCGCCGGACTCCAGCGATCCCAGCACGCCCAGCTCGCCTTCGACAGAGGCGCCGACCCAGTGCGCCATCTCGGTCACCTTCCTGGTGATCTCGACATTGTAGTCGTAGTCCGCCGGGGTCTTGGCGTCGGCCTTCAGCGAGCCGTCCATCATCACCGAGGTGAAGCCATACTGGATCGCCGTGGCGCAGGTGGCTTCGTTGTTGCCGTGGTCCTGGTGCATGCAGACCGGGATGTGCGGGTAGATATCGACGAGCGCATCGATCATCCGCGCCAGCATGATGTCGTTGGCGTAGCTGCGGGCGCCGCGGCTGGCCTGGATGATCACCGGCGACGATGTCGCGTCAGCGGCCTCCATGATGGCCAGGCCCTGTTCCATATTGTTGATGTTGAACGCCGGCACGCCGTAGCTGTGCTCGGCGGCGTGATCGAGCAATTGTCGAAGAGTGATCCTCGCCAAGTCTAAAGCCTCCTCTTAATCGGCAACGCCGCGCCTATCTGTCCAGAGCCTGGACACCGGGCAGCTTTTTGCCTTCCATCCATTCAAGAAACGCGCCCCCGGCGGTGGAGACAAAGGTGAAGTCGCCCGCCACCCCGGCCGCGTTCAAGGCCGACACCGTATCACCGCCGCCGGCCACCGCCACCAATTTGCCCGCCTTGCACAGCTCAGCGGCGTATTTCGCCGCTTCCATGGTCCCTTTATCGAACGGCGGGATCTCGAAAACACCAAGCGGGCCATTCCAGATCAGGGTCTTGGAGTTGTCCATCGCCCGCTTCAGCCGTGCGATGGTCTCGGGTCCGGCGTCCAGGATGCGCTCGTCGTCGTCGATCTCGCCCAGGCCGCGCACCCGGGCCGGGGCGCCGGCGGCCATCTTCTCGGCCACGACGATGTCCTGCGGCAGGAACAGTTTGCAGTTGTTGCGCCCGGCCAGGCCGATGATCTCGCGTGCTGTGTCGGCCAGCTCCTTTTCGCAATAGGAGGCGCCGACGTCGTGCCCCTGGGCGTAGAGGAAGGTGTTGGCCATGCCGCCGCCGATGGCCAGCTTGTCCAGCTTGGTCACCAGGTGACGCAGCAGGTCGAGCTTGGACGAGACCTTGGAGCCGCCGACGATACCCAGCACCGGCCGTTCGGGATTGCCCAGCGCCTTGTGCAGGGCGTCCAGCTCCCGGCGCATGCTCTCGCCGGCGTAAGACGGCAAAAGGTGGGCGACGCCCTCGGTGGACGCGTGCGCCCGGTGGGCGGCGGAGAAGGCGTCATCGACATAGAGGTCGCCCAGGGCCGCCAGCTTCTTGGCGAAGCCTGGATCGTTCTCTTCCTCGCCTGGATGAAAACGCAGGTTCTCCAGCAGCAGCACCCCGCCGGGCTTGAGATAGCCCTCGGCCCGCTCGGCGACCTCGCCGACGCAGTCGTCGGCGAAGGCCACATGGGTTCCGATCAGCTTCTCCAGTGGCTCGACCAGGGGCTTGAGGCTCATCGACGGCACACGCTTGCCCTTGGGCCGGTCAAAGTGGCTGATCAGGATCACCTTGGCCCCGCCGTCGCGCAGTTCCTTGATGGTCGGCAGGGCGGCGCGCAGGCGGGTGTCGTCGCTGATCTCCCCGTCCTGCATCGGCACGTTGAAATCCACGCGAACCAGGGCGCGCTTGCCCCTCAGGTCGGCCTGATCGAGGGTGCGGAAGGTCATTTGGCGTTTGGCCCGGTCAGATGAATTTGGCGAGCTCGATGGCGACGTCGGTCATTCGGGTCGAGAAGCCCCATTCGTTGTCGTACCAGGACAGCACCCGCACCAGCTTGCCCTCGATCACCTGGGTCTGCGGCAGGGCGACCGTGGACGACGCCGCCACGTGGTTCAGGTCAATCGACACCAGCGGATCGTTGGTCGTCGCCAGCACCCCCTTCAACGTCCCGTTCGCGGCCTCCAGCATGGCCGCGTTGACCTCGTCGATAGTGGTGTCGCGGGTGGGGACGACGTTGAGGTCGATCACCGACACGTTCGGGGTCGGCACGCGGATCGAGGAGCCATCCAGCTTGCCCTTCAGCGACGGGATCACCAGGCCCAGGGCCTTGGCGGCGCCGGTGGAGGTGGGGATCATCGACATGGCCGCGGCGCGGGCGCGGTAGAGGTCCTTGTGCAGGGTGTCCAGGGTCGGCTGGTCGCCGGTGTAGCTGTGGATGGTGGTCATGTAGCCGCGCTCGATCCCGCACAGGTCCAGCAGCACCTTGGCGACCGGCGCCAGGCAGTTGGTGGTGCAGGAGCTGTTGGAGACCACCAGGTCATCCGCCGTCAGGGTGTGGTGGTTGACGCCATAGACGATGGTCTTGTCGGCCTCATCGCAGGGGGCCGAAACCAGCACCCGCTTGGCGCCGGCGTCCAGGTGCGCCCTGGCCTTGTCCCTGGAGGTGAACAGGCCGGTGCATTCCAGGGCAATGTCGACGCCCAGGTCCTTGTGCGGCAGCTGCGCCGGATCACGGATGGCGGTGACCTTGATCTTGCCCAGGCCGACATCGAGGGAATCCCCATCGACCGTGACGATCCCGGGGAAGCGGCCATGAACACTGTCGTAGCGCAGCAGGTGGGCGTTGGTCTCCACCGGGCCCAGGTCGTTGATCGCCACCACCTCGATATCCCGGCGCGCGTGCTCGACGATGGACCGGAGCACCAGGCGGCCAATGCGGCCAAACCCATTGATAGCGACGCGAACAGGCATTGCGGACCCTTCGATTGATTTTGCGCCGGTTTCTTGGGGGTAGGGGCCGCAGAGTCAACCCCGGGCGGGATCAAACCGATGCGTCAGATGGCGTCGCCCTCACCTTCCCACTTTATGGGGGAAGGTATTCCAGCGCTACCCCCGCACCACCTTCACCCTACTCGCCGCCTCCCGCGCCCTCGCCCGCGCTTCATCCGTCGTCGCCCCCCGCGCCAGGGCCACCCCCATCCGCCTGCGCTCGAACGCTTCCGGCTTGCCGAACAGCCGCAGCTCGGCGGTGGGAACCGCCAGCGCCGCCTCGATCCCCTCGAACGCCACGCCCTTCGCCTCCATCCCGCCATAGATCACCGCGCTGGCGCCGATCTCGCGCAGGGACGTGTCCACCGGCAGGCCCAAAATCGCCCGGGCGTGCAAAGCGAACTCGCTGAGCTGCTGGGTGGCCAGGGTCACCAGGCCGGTGTCGTGCGGCCGGGGGCTGACTTCGGAGAACCAGACCTCATCGCCCTTGACGAACAGCTCGACACCGAACAGGCCAAGGCCGCCCAGGGCTGAGGTCACCTCCAGCGCCATGGCCTCAGCCCGCATCAGCGCCGTCGCGCTCATGGCCTGCGGTTGCCAACTCTCCACATAGTCGCCCTTGACCTGCCGGTGGCCTACGGGCGCGCAGAACCGGGTCTCGATTTCGCCGAGCGCATCCAGCGCGCGGACGGTGAGCATGGTGATCTCGAAATCGAACTCGATCCGCCCCTCGACGATCACCCGCGCCGACTCAACCCGCCCCCCGGACAGGGCATAGGCCCAGGCCGCCGCGATTCCGTCGGGCGTCTCGACATAGGACTGGCCCTTGCCTGAGGACGACATCACCGGCTTGACGAAGCAGGGGAAACCCACGGCCTCGGCGCCCGCGGCCAGTTCATCCTGGCTCGAGGCGAAGGCGTAGGGCGAGGTCGGCAGCTTCAGCGTCTCGGCCGCCAGCCGGCGGATGCCCTCGCGGTTCATGGTCAGCTGCACCGCCCGCGCGGTGGGAATGACCACGGCCAGCCCCTCGGCCTCGATCTCCGCCAGCACCTCGGTGGCGATGGCCTCGATCTCCGGCACGATCAGGTGCGGCCGCTCCAGTTCGATCACGGCGCGCAGAGCCGCTGGGTTGGTCATGGCGATCACATGCGCCCGGTGCGCCACCTGCTGCGCCGGCGCGTCGGCATAGCGGTCGACGGCGATCACCTCCACGCCCAGCCGCATCAGCTCGATGACCACCTCCTTGCCCAACTCCCCCGCGCCCAGGAGCATGACCTTGGTCGCGGAGGGGGACAGCGGGGTGCCGATTCGGGTCATCGGCAGACGCTAGCTCAGGGTTTGCGGAACCGGTAGGCGAAGCGGTCGGTCATGCCGCGGATCGACTTGTCGAACACCAGCGCGGTTCTCGGATCCTTCGGATTGGCCAGCACCTTGGACTCGCCGTCGAACTTGAAGCCGGCCTTCTCCACCTCGGCGCGGACGGCGGCGGGGTCGATGCGGTGCAGGTCTTCCGTGTGGGACAGGCCCGAGCCGGCCGCGGCCGCATGGTCGACGATGACATAGTAGCCGCCGTGCTTGATCAGCTTGAACATCGCGGCGTTGAAGCCGTCGACGCTCGCGCCCTTCATGAAGCTATC
>Ga0302317_10001873_pt1 | contig 14907 bp, 12 predicted proteins | sample III_Palsa_N3_3_FD_200450 | JGI IMG/M metagenome (GOLD analysis project Ga0302317, IMG submission 200450) | Peat permafrost microbial communities from Stordalen Mire near Abisko, Sweden - III_Palsa_N3_3 | ecosystem: Environmental > Terrestrial > Soil > Palsa > Peat permafrost | place: Sweden...
ATGGCGGCGTCGAGCGCCTTGGCCTCCACGTCGAGGATCGCCACCCTGCAGCCGCGCTTGGCCAGGGCGTGGACGATGGCGAGGCCGATTCCGCTGGCGCCGCCCGTCACCACCGCCGTCTTGCCGTCGAGATCCTTCATGGTCGCTCCCTGTTCGCCGCTTTGGGCATTTGGCCCTTCATGCGACGGTCAGCGGCGGGCGCCAAGCCTCAGGCTGCGGCCTGCACCGGATGAGGTGCGGCCTCGAGGACGAATTGAACGCCGGCGATGGCCTCTTCGCAGATCGGCAGACGGAGCGGGCGATCGGCGGCGAAGGCCATGGCCTCCAGCCGCGCCATGGCCGCCTTGAGCATCACCGCGCCCCGCTCCATCGTCTTGTCGTCCATCAGGTCGACCACGGCGCCGCTCAAGGTCAGGCAGACGTCGAGATAGGCGGCGTCGCCGTCGAGATAGTTCTCAAGCCACGCCGCTTCGAACGCGATCAAGTCGACGGCGGAGGATTCCGACCAGACCTCGGGATCAAGGGATTTCAGGAGGCGATGCAAGGCGTCAGCCCCCGCGTTCTTCCACGAGGGCAGGCCTTTGGTCTGGGAAAGCAGATCGGCGAGGATGGCGCAGCCGACGCCGTAGGCCGCCATCACCGTGGTCTGGTCCTGCGTCGGATAGGCGAGGAGCGAGGCGGCGAGGTGCGGGCGCAGGATCGACGCCACACCCCGCGGCAGTTCCGAGGAGAGGCGCACGATCTCCTCCTGTCCCCGAACGGGCTTGTGCTTCGCCGACTTCGATCGCGCCGTTGTCCACCGGATCGGCCCGAAAGTGTGTTGAGCCATGACTTGATACCCCCACGACGCATGAGGGTGCGGCGATTCCGGGGTTGCGTCCAATGGCGTGAAAGAGACCTAACCCCCCGCGGGGTCGAACGACGGCGTCTGGCTGGCACGGCCCGCGAAGTCAGGCGCGCGCTTCTCCTTGAAAGCGGCAACGCCCTCCTTGCCGTCGCCGATGCTGGTGTAGAACATGGCCAGCGAATCCACCCGGTGGGCGTCGCGGGGGTGGGGCAGGGACGGGTTCCGCTGCAGCATCCGGCGGGTCAGGGCGATGGCGACCGGCGAGCGGCCGTCGATGAACTTGTGCGCCAGCGCCCTGGCGTCCGCGAGGAGCTGATCCGGAGCGTGGACCGAGCGCACGAGGCCCGCCGCGCGCGCCTCCTCCGCGCCGATGATGTCGGCGGAGAGCGCCCATTCCAACGCCTGCTGCGTGCCTACGAGCCGGGGGAGGAACCAGCTGGAACAGGCTTCCGGCACGATGCCAAGCTTGCCGAACACGAAGCCGATCTTGGCCTTCTCCGACGCCATGCGGATGTCCATGGCCAGCGTCATGGTGGCGCCGATGCCCACCGCCGGGCCGTTGATGGCGGCGATGACGGGTTTCTTGCAGTCGAAGATCGCCAGGGTGACGCGCCCGCCGGTGTCGCGCACGCCCTGCACGATCTCGGGGTCGTCGAAGCGGTCGATCATGTCCTGCATCGTGGGCCTCAGCGCCTCGTTCAGACCGAACACATTGCCCTCGGCGGAAAGGTCCATGCCGGCGCAGAAGGCGCGCTCCGCACCGGTGACGACGATCGCGCCCACCGCGTCGTCGGCGCTGGCGGCCTCGAAGGCGGCCACCAGCTCATTGGCCATCTCCACGGTGAAGGCGTTCAGCGCCTCGGGCCGGTTCAGGGTGAGGAGCAGCACCCGATCCTCGATCTCGTACTTCAGGGTCTTGTAGGTCACGGCGCCTCGCTCCGCGTCCCAGGGCGGCGCGGTTCACGGCGCGCTTCTAGCACAGGAGAAGGTCATCTTATCCCCGCTTGCCCGGACGATGGTAGAATGGTCGCCGAGGGCTCCGATCTTTGACATCAGCGATGCGCGACGGCGGTGTCGGGGCGGCCAATTGCACCGATTACACCGTGATGCGTTGGTGCAATCTCACAGGTGCGGATCGTGGTTTTGGACGACCGATTGCACGGATTGCACTGTGGAAGCAGGGTGTAATCCCGCCTGCCGCGACGCCCCGGACGTCAGGCGCCTTGACCCGGCGCCACGCCTCCCTCACCCTTGCGGGGAGCCAGACGGCCGGGCGATCGCGGTCTCTCCCGCAAGGGAGGGGTCGAGGAAAGTCCGGGCTCCACAGCGACAAGGCGGCGGATAATCACCGCCGGGGGCGACCCCAGGGACAGCGCCACAGAAAGCAAACCGCCTGCGAACTTGTTCGTCGGTAAGGGTGAAAGGGTGGGGTAAGAGCCCACCGCGGACCGGGCGACCGGGACGGCACGGCAAGCCCCGCCTGGAGCAAGACCGAATAGGGACAGCGCGCCGCAGGTCCGTCTAAAAAGATGGGGGTTGACGGTAGGATCGTCGCTGATCCGAGTTGTCCGGGTTGGTCGCGAGAACCGTCCAGCAATGGGCGGTCCAGAGGAATGATCGTCGCGTTTCCTTCACAGGGGACGGCACAGAACCCGGCTTACAGGCCGTCTGGCTCAATAGTTTCAATACTTTCTTTACGATCTGGGAACGTCATGAAGCGTCGCCAAATAGAGGCGATCCAATTTGTTCTGTGTATGTTCTGTTAACAACTTGTGAACTAAATAACGCCTGCCACTTTGTCCCATTTCGTGTCGTTGTATCCCAGTTAATCCCATGTTAGCCATGTTGGGTGGGCGCATGGTCGGATCGGCGACGTCGCGCCTCCAGGGCTGGTCAGGGGCTGACCAACAAGGTGAGGGCGCGTGTTTCTCTCGACATTCGAGAAGCAGCTTGACGCGAAACGGCGCATCGTCGTGCCGGTGGAATTCCGCGCCCTGGTCTCCGGCCCCTTCGCCGGCATCTTCTGTTTCCCCTCCATCACCGCCGACTGCCTGGAGGGTGGCGGGCAACCCCTTTTCAAGCAATATCAGGATGTTATCGCTGAGCTTCCGTTCGGCGACCCGCTGCGGGACGCGCTGGAGACCAGCGTGCTCGGCGGCATGTGCAAGCTCGGGTTCGACACAGCGGGCCGCATCACCCTGCCGGACGAGGTCTGCCAGCAGTTCGGCCTGACCGAGTGGGTGACGGTGGTCGGCCTCGGCGACCGCTTCCAGATCTGGGAGCGCGACGCCTTCCGCGCCCATCGCGCCGCCCAGCGTCTCGTAGCCCGCGAGGGGCTCGCCGAGCTCCGCCTGCAGCAGCGGACCCGCTTGATGGCTGGAGATGCGGCGTGACCGAAGCGCCACACATCCCCGTCCTTATGGCCGAAGTGGAGGCGGCGATGGCCGCGGCCCCCGGCCAGACCCTGGTGGACGCCACCTTCGGTGCGGGCGGCTACACGAGGGCCCTCCTGGAGAGCGGCGCCAACGTTATCGCCTTCGACCGCGACCCCACCGCCGCCCGTTTCGCCGAGGCGGTGGCGGCTGATTTCCCGGGTCGCTTCCGCCTCGTTCAGCGCCGCTTCTCCGAACTCGAGGCCGGGCTCGGGGATCTCGGCGAAGTGGGACCGGATGGGATCGTTTTCGATCTCGGCGTCTCTTCCATGCAGCTGGACGAGGCCGAGCGCGGCTTCTCCTTCATGCGCGACGGCCCGCTCGACATGCGGATGGGCGCGGACGGGCAGACCGCCGCCGATCTCGTCAACGGGGAGGACGAGGCGGAGATCGCCCGCCTCATTTGGCTCTATGGCGACGAGCGAAAGTCCCGCCGCATCGCCGGCGCCATCGTCCGTCGCCGGGCGGAGCAGCCCTTCACCCGCACCCTCGATCTCGCCGACGTGGTGGAGCGTGCGCTGGGCGGTCGTCGCGGCGCCCCCGTTCATCCCGCGACAAGAACCTTTCAGGCCTTGCGTATCGCCGTGAACGAAGAGTTGGCCGAACTGGAAGCCGCCCTCGCCGCCGCCGAGCGGGCCTTGCCCGAAGGCGGGCGGCTCGTCGTGGTGACCTTCCATTCCCTCGAGGACCGGATCGTGAAGAGCTTCATGACCGAGCGGTCGGGCCGCTCGCCTGCCGGATCGCGCCACCTGCCCCCTAAAGCCGATGGTCCCCGCCCGACCTTCACCCTGATGTTCAACGGCGCCCGCGGTCCCGGCGACGCCGAGCTCGCCGCCAACCCTCGCGCCCGTTCCGCCAAGCTGCGGGCCGGGATCCGCACCGACGCTCCCGCCTGGAGGGCCGCCGCATGAAGCCTGCCGTCAACGCCGTCTCACGCAAGGTCTCGAGCCTGTTCGCCAAGCGCGTGCGCGGCTTTCGCGTCATCGAGGTGGGCGGGTTCGCCTGCCTGATCGCGCTGGTGCTCGGGGTCTACCTGTTCAAGGGCATGGCCGGGGCGGAGGGTTCACAGATCACCGACACCACCCGCCAGATCGCCACCGAACAGGTGCGGGTGCGGGCGCTGAAGGCCGATCTGGCCCGCCTTGAGTCGCCTGAGCGGCTGGAGCGGCTCTCCACCCAATACCTCGGCCTGCAGCCGGTCTCCGCCAAGAAGGAGGCCGCGCCCGAAGCCCTGCCGGTCGCCGTGGACCAGCAAGCCCAGGCGGTCAACTGATGAGCCCGATCGAGCATCACTCCGGCTACCGCGCGCCCTCGCCGCTGGTCCAGTTCTGGCGCTGGCTGGTGGAGGCCATGTGGAAGGTGGAGCACGCCTTCGAACGCTCCAAGGCGGAAGGGCGCGCCATCGACGACGCCCGCCTGCGCATCTTCCTGATCCTGATGCTGTTCGCCCTCGCCTTCGTGGCGCTGGGGGTCGAGGCCAGCAAGCGCGCGCTGTTCTCCCACTTCGCCGCCGGCGTCGAGGCCGTCGCGCCGCCCGAGGCCCGCGCCGACCTCGTGGACCGCAACGGTCAGCTGCTCGCCACCGACACGCCCCGTTACGACCTCTACCTCGATCCCCGCGACATCTCCCCCGGCCACGAGCAGGAGACCCGCGACGAACTGATCGAGGCTCTGCCGCGCATGCCGGTGGATCGCCTCGACAAGACGTTGAAAGGCGGTCGCCGCACCCTGCTGATCGGCGGGCTGGATCGCCAGGAGCGGGACCTTGTCCACGACCTTGGCCGTCCGGGCGTGGAGTTCCAGGAATCGCCCAAGCGCACCTATCCGCTCGGGACCACCGGCGCGCACCTGATCGGCTTCACCGACACGGGCGGTCACGGCCTCTCCGGCGCGGAGAAGGCGCTCGACGCCGACATCCACGGCGCGGCGGCGGGTGGCGGCGCCATCCCCCTTTCCATCGACCTGCGGGTCCAGGCGGCCCTGCAGGACGAACTGCAGAAGGCGGCGGCCAAGTTCCAGACCGTCAGCGCCATGGGCATGGTGGTGGACGTCCACACCGGCGAGATCCTGGCCATGTCGTCCTGGCCGGATTTCGATCCCAACGATCCCGGTCGCTCGCCCATGTCCGCCCAGATCAACCAGGTGGCCCAGTCCCGCTACGAGCTCGGCTCGGTGTTCAAGGCCTTCACCCTGGCCATGGCGCTGGACACCGGGGTGGTGAACCTGAACTCCACCTTCGACGTGCACACGCCGCTGGAGCTCGGCGGCAAGCCGATCCACGATTTCGACAAGGGCGACACCACGCTGGCCACCTGGCAGGTCTTCACCCACTCCTCCAACATCGGCGCGGCCAAGATCGCGCTCTCCGCCGGCGCCGACCGGATGACTAGGTATTTCAAGGCCTACGGCCTCTTCAACACCGCCCCGAGCGAACTGACCGAGTCCACCCGCCCACTGCTGCCCCGCCAGTTCTCAGACCAGACCATGGCGCAGGTGGCGTTCGGGCAGGGCATCGCCGTCAGCCCGCTGGCGCTGGCCACCGGCTACACCTCGCTGATGAACGGCGGACTCTACACGCCGCTCACCATCAAAAAGGCGCCGCCGGGCTTTAAGCCGACCACCCGCCGGGTGATTTCGGAACAGACCTCAGCCACAATGCTCCAGCTCATGCGCATGAACGTCCACGACGACCCTAAGGGCTCGGGCCACAAGGCCGACGCTTTGGGCCTGCGCGTCGGCGGCAAGACCGGGTCGGCGCAGAAGCCGGAGAACGGCCACTACGGCAAGAACAACGTCTCCTCCTTCGTCGCCGTCTTCCCCACCGATGGCGGGGTCGCGGGGCCACGCTATCTGGTGATGGTGACCCTCGATTCCCCCCACGTGACCAAGGACAGCGCGGGCTTCATCACCGCCGGCTGGAACGCCGCGCCCACCGCCGGCGCCGTGATCGACCGCATCGCGCCGTTCGTCGGCGTCAGCCGCAACATGGCCACCGTCGCGCCCGGCCCGCTGCCGGGCCAGGCGATGGCTCCAGCGCCGACAGCCTCCACCCAATGACGCCCCAGCGCCTGTCCGACATCCTGAAGCGCCCGCTCATCGCCGATCCGGTGATCGCAGGCGTGACGGCGGACAGCCGCAAAGTCTCGCCCGGCGCCCTTTTCGCCGCGCTTCCCGGCGCCACGGCGGATGGTCGGGCCTTCATCCCGCAGGCGGTGGCCGCGGGCGCAGCAGCCATCCTCACCGAGCAGGATCTGCCGCTGCAGGCAATCGGCGGGCGAGCCGTCCCCGTGGTCCGCGTCCAAGACGTGCGCCGTGCCTACGCCCTGGCCGCGCGGGCGTTTTGGGGCTCGGAACCCGAGGTGGTGGTGGCCGTCACCGGCACCAACGGCAAGACCTCGGTCGCGACCTTCTGCCGCCAGATTTTCGCGGCGGTGGGCCGCAAGTCCGCCAGCCTCGGCACCTTGGGCCTCCAGCTTCAGGACGAGAACCTGACCCCGCCCGGCCTCACCACCCCCGACGCCGCCGACGTGGCGCGCATGGCGGCGGATCTGGCGCAGCGCGGCGTGACCCACCTTGCCCTGGAAGCCTCCAGCCACGGTCTCGACCAGCGCCGCCTCGACGGCCTGACGCTGAAGGCCGCCGCCTTTCTGAACCTGACCCAGGATCACCTCGACTATCACAAGAGCATGGGCGCCTATCGCGACGCGAAGCTGCGCCTGTTCCGCACGCTCCTGCCCACCGGCGGGACGGCTGTGCTGAACGCCGATAGCGGCGCCTTCGACGCCTTCGCCGGCGCGGCGGTGATGCACGGCCAGACGGTGCTGTCGGTGGGCGAGAGCGGGGTGGGCCTGCGCCTTGTCGCCCGGACCCCCGAACCGTTCGGCCAGCGCTTGACCATCACCCGGCAAGGCCGGAGCTACGACGTGCGCCTGCCGCTGGCGGGCGCCTTCCAGGCCGCCAATGTACTGGCTGCGGCGGGGCTCTGCATCGCGGCGGGCGAGGACGTCGAGGCGGTTCTGGCCGCCCTCGAGCACCTGAAGGGCGCGCCGGGTCGATTGCAGCACGTGGGCGCCGGGCCGAACGGCGGCGACGCCTATGTGGACTACGCCCACACCCCGGACGGCCTTGAGACCGTGCTGGCGGCGCTCCGCCCTCATGTCTCGGGGCGACTTATCGTGGTGTTCGGCGCGGGCGGCGACCGGGACCGGGCCAAGCGGCCCCTGATGGGGGCTGCGGCCTCCAGCCTCGCCGACCTCGCCATCGTCACCGACGACAATCCCCGCTCCGAAGACCCCGCCGAGATACGCAAGGCCATCCTCGCCGCCGCCCCCGGCGCGCTTGAGGTGGGCGACCGCCGCGCCGCCATCCGCGCCGCCGCCCAGCAACTTCAGGCCGGCGACATCCTGGTGGTCGCCGGCAAGGGCCATGAGCAGGGCCAGACCGTCGCGGGCGTCATCCACCCCTTCGACGACGTGACCGAGACACAGGCCGCGCTGGGGCTCGCCCATGGCTGAACCCCTTTGGACGTCCGACGAGATCGCCGCCGCAACCGGCGGCCACGCCACCGCGCCCTTCTCCGCCACCGGCGTCTCAATCGACACCCGCACGCTCGAGCCCGGCGACCTGTTCGTGGCGCTGGCGGGCGTGCGCGATGGCCATACCTTCGTGGCGCAGGCGATGGCCAGGGGCGCCGCGAGCGTCCTCGCGTCCGAACCCGTCGATGCGCCTGCGGTGGTGGTCGCCGATGTCTTCAAGGCGCTTGAGCAGCTCGGGATCGCCGCCCGCGACCGTGCGCCCAACGCCCGGCGCTGCGCTGTGACGGGCTCGGTCGGCAAGACCAGCGTCACCCAGGCCATCGCCGCCTCGCTGAAACTGGCGGGGCCGAGCCACAGCTCAGTCCTCAGCTACAACAACCACATCGGGGTGCCGCTCACCCTCGCCCGCATGCCCCGCGAGACCGAACGCGCCGTGTTCGAGATCGGCATGAACCACGCGGACGAAATTCGGCCCCTGGTGAAGATGGTGCAGCCTCACGTGGCCGTGGTCACCATCGTCGGCGGCGCCCATGTCGAGAACTTCCCCGACGGCGAGACCGGCGTCGCCCGCGCCAAGGCTGAGATCTTCGAAGGCCTGCTCCCCGGTGGCGTGGCGATCCTCAACGCAGACAATGAGTGGTTCGACCTGCTCGCCAAGGCGGCCACCGACAACGACGCTCAGATCTTAAGCTTTGGCCACGGCGAAGGCTGCGCCGCGCGCCTTATGGGCATGGAGGACGATGGAGCGGGTTCGGTGATCATCGCCACCCTGCATGGCCAGACCCTGCGCTTCCCCATCGCCCAGACGGGCGCGCACTGGGGGCCGAACAGTCTCGCCACCCTCCTCGCGGTCGAAGCCCTAGGCGCACCGGTAGAGGCCGCTCTCGACGCCCTCGCCGGTTTCGCGCCCCTCGCGGGCCGCGGCGAGACCCATGCCCTGACCATCGATGGCGCGGCCATCACCCTGGTAGACGAGAGCTACAACGCTAATCCCATGTCGATGCGCGCGGCGCTGGCCACCCTCGGCGCGGCCAGGGCGCCCGGCCGCAAGATCGCCGTCCTGACCGACATGCTGGAGATGGGGGAGGGGTCGCCCGCTCTGCACGCCGCCCTCGCCGAACCGATCGCCGCCGCGGGAGTGGACCAGCTCTTTCTTGCCGGCCCCGCCATGCGCGCCCTCTGGGAGGTGCTGCCCGAAAGCCGTCGCGGCGCCTGGCGCGAGACCGCCGAAGCCCTGGCGCCCGAGGTGCTGGCTGCCATCCGCGCCGGCGACATCGTCATGGCCAAGGGTTCAAAGGGCTCCAAGGCGTCCGTGGTCGTCGCAGCGCTCCTCGCCGCCGACCTGTCAAACAACAACAAAAAACGAGCAGGGGGCTCCGCCTGAATGCTGTTTCTGCTCTTCCATGCGTTCGAGACGCACGGCCATCACATCCCGATCTTCAACCTCTTCCGCTATCTGACCTTCCGCACCGGCGCCGCCCTGTTCACCGGGCAGGCGGTGGTCGGCTTGATGGGCAACCGCTTCATCGACTGGATGAGGAAGAAGCAGGGCCGCGGCCAGCCGATCCGCACCGACGGCATCGAGCGCCATGTGCTGGAGAAGGCCGGAACCCCCACCATGGGCGGCTTCATGATTCTGGCCGGCGTCATCGTCGGCACGCTGATCTGGGGCGACCTCGCCAATCCCTTCGTCTGGATCGTGCTGATGGTCACCACGGCCTACGGCATTCTCGGGTTCCTCGACGACTACGCCAAGGTGACCAAGCAGACCACGGCGGGCATCTCGGGCTGGATGAAGATCGCCATCCAGTTCGGCGTGGCGGGCCTCGCCACCTACCTGATCATGGTGTCGAGCTTCCGGCCCGTCGATCCTGGCCTCGGCAGTTCGGTGGCCTTCCCGATCTTCAAGCAGTTGCTGCTCAATCTCGGCTGGTTCTACATCGCCTTCGGCATGATCGTGATCGGGGGCTTCTCCAACGCCGTGAACCTCACAGATGGCCTTGACGGCCTGGCCATTGCGCCGGTGATGATCGCGGCGGCGGCGTTCGGCTTCATCGCCTACCTCGTCGGCAACGTGAAGTTCGCCGATTACCTGCAGGTCCACTTCATCCCTGGCGTCGGCGAGATCGCGCCCTTCTGCGGCGCGCTGATCGGCGCAGGGCTGGGTTTCCTGTGGTTCAATGCGCCGCCGGCCAAGATCTTCATGGGCGACACCGGCTCGCTGGCTCTTGGGGGTGCGCTGGGCGCCATCGCGGTGGCCACCAAGCACGAGATCGTGCTGGTGATCATCGGCGGCCTGTTCGTGCTGGAGACCGTCTCGGTGATCGTGCAGGTCGCCTCCTTCAAGCTCACCGGCAAGCGCGTCTTCAAGATGGCCCCGATCCATCACCACTTCGAGCGGCTGGGGTGGCAAGAATCGACCGTGGTGATCCGCTTCTGGATCATCTCCATCGTGCTGGCTCTGGTGGGTCTCGCCACCCTCAAGCTGCGATAGGGGAGGGCGGGCTCCAGTGATCACCGTCCGCGGCTTTTCCGGCAAGCGCGTCGCCATCTTCGGCCTCGCCCGCACAGGGCTGACGGCTGCGCGCGCCCTGATCGCCGGGGGCGCAGAGGTGGCGTTGTGGGACGAGAAGCCCGAAGCCAGAGACGCCGCCAAGAAGCTCGGCCTGCCGGTCGTGGATCTGGAAGCCGCAGAGTGGCTGGAGTTCGACGCCCTGATGCTGTCGCCCGGCGTGCCGCTGACCCATCCGAAGCCGCACTGGACGGTGGAGCGCGCCAAGGCCGCCAATGTGGAGATCCTCGGCGACGTCGAGCTTTTCGCCCGCACCGTCAACGCCTGCGCCGAGGGCCGCCGTCCCAAGGTGATCGCCATCACCGGCACCAACGGCAAGTCCACCACCACAGCCCTGCTCGGCCACATCATCCGCAGCGCGGGCAAGGACGCGCAGGTGGGCGGCAACATCGGGCTCGGCGTCTTGGGGCTGGAGGAGATGCACGGCGGCGCGGTCTATGTGCTGGAGCTTTCGTCCTATCAGCTGGACCTCACCTCCAGCCTGAAGCCCGACGCGGCGGTGCTGCTCAACATCTCGCCGGATCACCTAGACCGCCACGGCGGCATGGACGGCTACATCGCCGCCAAGCGCCGGGTCTTCCTAAACCAGGTGAAGGGCGACACCGCCATCATCGGTGTGGACGACGACTGGGGCGCGCAGATCTGCACCGAGATCACCGCCGCCAACCGCCGCACCATCCGCCCCATCTCGGCCCGCCGCGCCATCGGGCGGGGGGTCTATGCGCTCTCGGGCATGCTCTACGACGCCACCGGCGAGCGTTCGGTGGAGGTGGCCGATCTAGCCCGCGCCAAATCGCTGCCGGGGCGTCACAACTGGCAGAACGCCGCCGCCGCCTACGCCGCCGCCGTGGCCGTGGGGGTCTCGCCTGCTGACGCCGCGCGAGGGCTTATGACCTTCCCCGGCCTCGCCCACCGGATGGAGAACCTCGGCGCGGTGGGCCGGGTGCGGTTCGTGAACGACAGCAAAGCCACCAACGCCGACGCCGCCCGCCAAGCCATGAGCGCCATCCCCAGGTTTTACTGGATCGCCGGCGGCGTGCCCAAGGCCGGCGGCATCGACGACCTGGCCGATCTCTTCCCCAAGATCGAGAAGGCCTATCTGATCGGCCAGGCCGCGGACGATTTCGCCAAGACGCTGGAGGGCCAAGCCCCCGCCGTCATCGCCGGAGACCTCGCAGCGGCGACGCAGATGGCCTACCGTGACGCCGTCGCAGCCAGCGCCGCCACCGGTGAAGATGCCGTCGTTCTCCTCTCCCCCGCTTGCGCCTCCTTCGACCAGTTCCCCGATTTCGAGGTGCGCGGCGACGCGTTCAGGGCGGCGGTGGCGGGGTTGGGGGCGAACGCGTCGGCTTGACCCTCTAGTCACTCTCCCCATGAAGCGTATCGGATATTGGGACGAGAACCGCGCGTTAACAGCGCTTGAGTTAAATTTGAACTTCCAGCCGTCGAATAGAGCAAGCAGATTTGCCAATGATATTTCGATGGCGGGCGTCGCTCACAGCCCTGGTTTTTGTTGCCGGGTGTCAAGCTTCGGATAAGCGGTCGAATGATGGCGCTCCGTTGGCTCCCGTTCCGGCGCTGGCCGAAGCACACGCGGATGACAAAACCGTCCTCGCCGTACCGCAAATTCAGCAGGAAGCGCTCCTTTGTGTCCCGACTTCGGCGGCGATGGTGCTGACCTATTATGGCGATCCCCAACCGCCGCGTCGGCTTAAGGTGCTCGCCGCAGGGGGCGTATATGATCCTAGCGCGCCCTTCAGCGACTTCTCCATAACGCTTTACCGCGACATCGTGCGAGCGGTTCAAAGCCTCGGCTACAGTTGGATGGAACGAAGTTATCCCGACACCGAGGCTGGCTTCACCGACGGGCTTGCCCTCATTAAGTCCCAGGTTAGGAACGGCAATCCTGTCTTGGTCGATGTCTCGGCGCCAGATGGGCACACCTTCGTGGTTGCGGGATTCAACGTCACCGACAGAACGCTATTTGCTGTCGATCCAAATCGCCCGGCCCCTGGGCGGCGATGGATCAGCTACGACGATTTCAAGGCCATATGGAACGAGCACGCTTTTGGCGGGCAATTCCGTAGTCTGGTGACGACACAGAACCGGGACGGCGCATAGGCGCTCAATCTTCGATTAACCCTATCGGGCGATTTTAGGGAAACTGCCCCCGCGAGTCTGTTCACCCTCATGTTCCGCGAACCGTCCCGCACCGCAGACCGCAACCACCCCTTTGCGCGCACCAACCGTACCCGGCTCGGGGTCTGGTGGTGGACGACCGACCACATCCTCCTTGGCATCGTCACCGTCCTGATCGGGCTCGGGGTCATGCTGTCGTTCGCGTCCAGCCCGGCGGCGGCGGCGCGGATCGGCATCCACGATCCCTTCCATTTCGCCATCCGCCAATGCCTGTTCGGCGCCATCGCGGTGGCCATCCTGATCTCGGTCTCGGTGATGTCGCCGAGGGGCATCCGGCGGCTGGCGTTCGCGGTCTATGCGGTGTCGATCCTGATCATGATGGCGCTGCCTTTCATGGGGCACGCGGCCAAGGGGGCGGATCGGTGGCTGTCGTTTGGCGGCTTTTCGCTGCAGCCGTCGGAGTTCATGAAGCCGGCCCTGATCTGCCTCGCCGCCTGGATGTTCGCCGAGGGCCAGAAGGGGCAGGGGGTGCCCGGCGTCTCCATCGCCTTCGGACTCTACGGGCTGGCGGTCGTCCTTCTCCTGATGCAGCCGGACGTCGGCCAGACGGTGCTGATCACCGTGGCCTTCGGCGCGGCCTTCTTCGTGGCGGGCGTGCCGTTGAAGTGGGTGATCGGGCTGGCGGGCTCTGCGCTGGCGGGGTTCGTGGGCGTCTACTTCGCTTTCAGCCACGTCTCCACGCGGATGCACAAGTTCCTCACCCCGGACAAGGCGGACGGGCGCCAGGTGGACAAGGCCGCCGAGGCCATCGCGGCAGGCCACCTCTTCGGCACCGGCCCCGGCGAGGGGGTGATGAAGCGCCATGTGCCGGACCTGCAGACCGACTTCATCTATTCGGTAGCGGCGGAGGAGTACGGGCTGATCTTCTCCCTGATGCTGATCTCTCTCTTCGCCGTCCTGGTGGTGCGCGGGCTCTACAAGGCCATGAAGCTGAACGACATGTTCGAGCAGATCGCGGCGGCGGGCCTGTTCGTGCTGCTGGGCCAGCAGGTCTTCATCAATGTTGCGGTGAACCTCAACATGATCCCCACCAAGGGCATGACCCTGCCCTTCATCTCCTATGGCGGCTCTTCCATGCTGGCGATGGGACTGACGCTCGGCATGGCGCTGGCGCTGACCCGCAAGCGTCCGGGCGCCTACACGTCGCAGGACGACAGCCCTTACGCCGCGGGCGCTTTCGCGTAAAAGCGCGCCGAAGAGAGCGCGCCCATGAGTTTGATTGAGAGAACCGGAAAGGTCGCGGTGGTCGCCGCGGGCGGCACCGGCGGACACCTGTTTCCCGCCGAAGCCCTGTCGCGGGTGCTGGCGGCGCGCGGCTGGCGGATCGTGCTCGCCACCGACGCTCGGGGCGCGGCTTACGCGGAGGACTTTCCGGCGGAGGAGCGGCTGGCGCTGGACGCCGCAACCTTCCGCATGGGCGACCCGGTGGGCATGATCCGTGGGGGCCTGCGCATCGCGTCCGGCGTCTCCCAGGCGCGCGCGGCCTACCGCCGCCTGAAGCCATCGGTGGTGGTGGGGTTTGGCGGCTATCCGTCCCTGCCGGCGCTTCTGGCGGCGCCGACGACCCGGACACCCACCGTGATCCACGAGCAAAACGCGGTGCTGGGCCGGGTGAACCGCTACATCGCTGGGCGCGCCACCGCCGTCGCTTGCGCCTTCCCGACGCTGCAGAAGGCCTCGAAAAAAGTGAAGGCCAACGTGCATGTGGTAGGCAATCCCATCCGGCCCGAGATCCGCGCTCTCTACGAAGAGCCTTTCCCCGAGCCCGGCATGGGCACCATCCGGATTCTCGTCACCGGCGGCAGCCAGGGTGCGCGCCTGCTGTCCGAATGCACCCCCGCCGCCATCGCCCGCCTGCCAGAAGACCTGCGCTTCCGCATCCACGTCACCCAGCAGACCCGCCCGGACTCCATGGAGAACGCGCGGCGTATCTACGGCAACGCGCTGGTGGATTGCGAACTGTCCCCCTTCTTCCGCGACATGGCGGGGCGGCTTTCGCGCTCGCATCTGGTGATCGGACGGGCAGGGGCCTCCACCGTATCCGAATTGGCCGTGGTGGGCCGGCCCTCGATCCTCGTGCCCCTCGCCATCGCCATGGACGACCATCAGAGCCTGAACGCCAGGCTCCTCACCGACGTGGGAGCCGCCGAGGCCATCCCCGAAAAGCAGCTGACGCCTGAGCGTCTGGCCGACGCCATCCTCGGCTTCGTCTCCCACCCCGAGGCGCTCGCAAAGGGCGCTGCGGCGGCTCGCTCCGTCTCCAAGCCCGATGCGGCTGAACGACTGGCCGATCTGGTGGAGAGCGTGGCGATTTAGGCCGCT
>Ga0302317_10001881_pt1 | contig 14888 bp, 4 predicted proteins | sample III_Palsa_N3_3_FD_200450 | JGI IMG/M metagenome (GOLD analysis project Ga0302317, IMG submission 200450) | Peat permafrost microbial communities from Stordalen Mire near Abisko, Sweden - III_Palsa_N3_3 | ecosystem: Environmental > Terrestrial > Soil > Palsa > Peat permafrost | place: Sweden...
CTCCATCGACCAAGCGAAGTATGAGGTTCCGGCCCTTCGTTGGGCGGATTTAGGGGATGGATCGCACGGCGTAAGCCTCATCAACAACTCAAAATATGGCTATGATGCCACGTCGCATCTGCTGCGCCTGACACTGCTGCGCAGCCCCGTATATCCCGACCCAGATGCCGACCGCGGCACGCAGCGCTTTGTATATTCGATCTACCCTCATGATGGCAACTGGCAGACGGCAATGAGCGAAAGACGCGGCTACGAGTTCAACTATCCGCTCTCCGCCTGCCAGGCCGAACAGCATGAAGGCACTCTGGGCCGCGAACACAGCTTCCTCGAAGTCCATGACCCGAATATCATCCTCACCGCGCTAAAGAAATCCGAAGACGGCAACGCACTGATCCTGCGCGCCTATGACTGGAGCGGTAAGCCGAGTGATGCAACCATCCAACTGCCAGGTTCGCCGCTAAGCGCATCGGAGGCCGACATGATGGAGCATGTAACCGGCGCACTCCTGCCGCTCACAGGCAACATCCTGCATACCCAAATGCACCCTTACGAAATCAAAACGCTTCGTGTGGAGTACGCGCCGTCCGCTCACTAGCACTGAGTCAGGGTCTCCGCTAAAACTTTCTAAGGACGGGCTCAGATAAGGCGTAGTTCCACTGGTTCGGCTAGTGCGTGAGAACGAACATGCTTGAGCCGTAGCCCTGGAAGGTCAGTGTCAGCGCCGTGCCCGGCGCGACGATCTTCGAGGCAGGCCCGGCCGTCACCGATGTCGAAGAGTTCAAGTCGACCTCGGTGGCGGAGCTGAACGTGCCCAGTGCCGCGAGGTTGACGAAGACCGTGCGTGCCGCCCCGGCGCCGTTGTCGTCGGTCGTGCTGGCCGTCGCGTAGTTGGTGACCATCAACGAGACAGTGCTATTGGCGTTGAGCGTGGCCATGATATCGACCGTCGCGGTGGGCTCGGTGGTGGTCGTCTTGTAGAGCAGCGCGCCGGAGGAGACGCCGTCCCAGGGGAAGGTGCGCTGGAGCCAGTAGTCCGTCCAGTAGGCGAGGGTGGTTGCGTTGCTGCCGCTGTTGACCTCGCCGTAGGCTTGCGAGCCTTCATACAGAAAGTGGTACAGCGACTCGTTGCCGGCCTTGCCCAGCTTGGAGAAGATCAGCGGCCGGTAGGCGGTGAAGAAGGTGCTGGTGGCGCGCGTATCCAGCACATACAGCACGGTGGGCGTGCAGGAGCTGTAGCCGTTGGTAAGCGGGTAGTCGGAGTTGACATTATTTTCCGTCACCCATACGGGCACGGCGGCGAGATCGCTGCGCAGCGCAAGCTCCGTGTGGAAGTAGTTGACATCGGTGACGAACTGAGCGATTCCGCTGAACAGCGCGGCGTCTGTCGCGGTCTGCATACAAGTGCCATAGAAGTGAGTGGCGATGGCGTTCATCGGCGCGTTGATGCCGCCGCTGGCCGCGGGCTGCATCATCGTGGGAAGGTACAGGGCCGGCTGTCCCGTATAGTCGGAGAGTTCAAGCCCGACGAATTTTAGCGTTGGATCGACGGCCAGCATAGCAGGCACCAGCGTGTTGTACATGGCGACATACTGCGTGGCGGTGATCGCGTTAAGGTTGGGCTCGTTGAAGATGGCCCACCAGGTGATGTGGTGCGAGCTGGCGGATTGGAAGTGCTGGCCGCCCCAGGTAAAGCCTCCCGTGTTGTAGTAGCGCACCAGGTTCTGCGCGTAGGTGGTGAGCAGCGCCAGGTTGGTGGGGTTATCGATGAAGTCTCCACTGGAGTTGTTGAGGAAGCCCGGCGCGATGGCGATCTGGAAGATGGGGCTGTTGTCGTCGACGCCGAGCACGGGTTGCACGGTCTGATCGAGCGCGGTGAAGCTCCAGTCAGTAGCAGCCTGGGGGCTGGTGTTGGCGAGCCAGGGCACAGCGCCGTTGACCGGCTGCAGGCGCAGATGCTCCGAGTTCAACGCAGTCAGATTCGTAGTGCTGGGGAAGGTGGGAAAGAAGGCGTTGTTGTAGGTGGAGGGTTGAAAGCCGGTGCTCATGTACTGCTGCAAATGGCCGCTGAGGCCGATGGTCGTATCGGTTGCATTGGCGACCGTGAGCACGACTCCGACCGTGACGCTGACCGTCGTGGTGGTGCTGGCTTTTCCGTCGGTCGCCGTAAGCGTGACCGCGTAAGTGCCGGCCGCGGCGGGAACGGTGGAGGTGGTGAAGGTGACCGAGCCCGCGGTGCCGGTGCCGGGTTGCGAGAAGCTGGCCGTGAGCCCGGTGGGCAGGCCGGTGGCCGAGACCGTGATCGAACCGGCGTTGCCGAAGCTGCGCGATACGGTGAGCGCATCGCTTACAGAGGTACCGTCCTGGCGGGCGATGATGGTGGGGTTTGTGGCGATCAGCGTGATCGCGTCGACCGCGAAGAGAGTGGTGGTCAGCGTGGCGCTGCTGCCCGCGGTGCCGTCCGATGCGGAGACCGTGATCGAGTACACACCGGCAGTTATCGCCGCAGAACTCGCGAGGAACAGCGTGCCAAAGGAACCCGTGCCGGGTTGTGTGATGTTGACTGTGACCCCTGCGGGCACCCCGCTGACCGAGAGCGCGACAGGGTTGGTATTGCCCGTGGACCGCGCCGTCGAGGCAATGATGGAGCTGATGGCCCCGTCCGCCGTGAGGCTCACAAAAGACGGGCTGAGCGAAAGGCCCACGCTATCGGGCGTGGTCGTGGTCGCACTTGTGCCGCAGCCGAGCAGCGAGAGAAAGAGACCAGCGGTGGCTGCCAGCGGCAGGATACGGCGAACGGATAACATGAGGTGCCTCAGGGTTGTTTCGGCCGAGCGTCGAAGTAGTCGGCAAGGGCGTAAGCGTTGGGGTTCATCTGGCGCATGCGCTCCAGCAGCGGGGCGTAGGGCTGGTACTTGATGTTGACGATGCCCTTGTTGGCGTCGCGGTTGGAGAGCTCTGCGTGCGGATCGTTGGGGTCGTTGTCCTGATACTTGAACCAGTGCCAGCCGACGATGGTCTTCGACTGGATAAGCTGTAGGGCATAGTTTTGGTAGAAGTCTCCGCGTTCCGCCTGGGTATTGACCAGCCAGCCCGCGCCGGTCTTGTTGGGCATGCCGGAGTCGTTGCCCTTCACATACCACTCGGTGATCATCTCCGGCTTTCCAGACTCGTGCTCCCACATGGCGAGCAGTTGCGTGTCCGGCGTCCAGGAGTTGTAGTAGTTCACGGAGATGGCATCGGCATACTTGCCGAGAACGTGAAAGACCTCCGGGCAGGAGATGGTCTTGCCGGTGACGCGCGAGCCAATATACATGTGATGCGGATCGTTTTTGCGAATGGCGGCGGAGACGATGGAGTAGTAAAGATCGGCCTCGTAGGCAAGGAACTCCTTGCGCAGATCGTCAGTCGGCTGAGACGCTTTGTGGTCGTCCATCCACTTCTTCGCGGCTATGTAGCCGGGCTCGGCATGCGGCAGCCCAAGATAGCCTTCGAGATTATTGCGGCTGAGCGGGAGTTCGTTGTCGGAGAAGTAGCCGAAGAGGTTGGGGTCGTCGGCATACTTCTGCACTTGCTTTGCTGACTCTTCGACGAACTTCGGAAACTCCGGGTCGAAGACAAAGATGGCGTCGTTCGGGAAGCCTGCGTGGCCGGGTGTATCGTGCAAGCCGCCGCGCTTCTTGCCATAGTTCGCCATGAAGTTGAGGATCACCGTGTACGCCAGCGGATGTGTCGCCTGTAGCGCCGATTGGCGGATGAGTTCGACGTCGCTCCACGCGCCCGCGCCGTTGAAGCCGTTCTGTAGCAGCAGTGCGTGGGTCTTCGCCATCCATTTTTGTTGATCGCCGTAGAGTTGTTGCAGCGCGGCCTTGCCATTGGGTGAGGGGCTGGGATCGACCGCGACGAGGGCGATGTGGAAGTACTCATGGCCGGCGGGGTCGATGGCCCACCAGCGGTCGCCAACTTTTTTCGTATAGAAGAAACCGGTCGCAGCTTCCGTGTGGTCGAGACGCCCACCCCATTTGTCGGTCGCAAGGATCTTCGGCGTAAAGCCGGCGAGCTGCTCCATCACGCGGGTGTTGCGAACGTCGGGGCCCTGGAACTTGCCAGTGCCGTCGGTCTTGTCCAGCTTCTCTGTGGTCACCTTGAGGCTGAACTCTTTGGCGCCGTTGTAAGCCGGTGCGGGGTTCGTGGGGAAGAGGATGTTGGAGGCGGCTTGAGCGGCGCTCGGCGCGGAAGCTATAGGTCTCTCCACTGCGGCGGCAGATTGCGCCGCCTCCGGTCGAGATGACGAGTCCTGCGTAAGGGTGATGTCGACGGTGAGCGGAAGATGGTCCGAGCTATCGCCCGCGAGGATCGTGAATTTGCCTGGGTCCACCTGCCAGCGATGGGTGGTGACGTTCCACCAGGCGAAGGCGCGGCGGTTAAGCGTGAACTCGAGGTGCGCGGCCTCCTTCGGCTCCAGATGGACTTTGCGGAAGTCCTTCAGCTCTTCGAGCGGCCGCTTGACGGTAGCCGAGGGATCGGAGACATAGATCTGCACCGCTTCGCCGCCGGAGCGTGTGCCGGTGTTCTTGACGTCGAGCGTGACGACGACGCCCTGCGGCGTGTTGTCGGCATGCAGGTGCGAGAAGCTGAACTGCGTATAGCTGAGACCGAAGCCGAACGGAAACAGCGGCTTCGCCGGAGATCCTGCATAGAAGCGGTAGCCGAGGAAGACACCCTCGGTGAGATTGATAGTGGGATGATCGGGCGTCGAACCAGGGCCGGGATAGTAGGAGTCGTGCGTGGGGTTATCGGCGAAGCTGCGCTCGATGCTGATGGGCAGATGGCCTTCCGGGTCGGCTTTGCCGAAGAGCAGATCGGCCAGTGCGGGCGCGCCTTCTTCGCCGGGATACCACAGGTGCAGCAGGGCGGGCACGGAGTCGAGCCAGGGCATATCGAAGCCTCCGCCGGCATTGACCGCGACGATGGTGTGCGGGTTGACAGAGGCGATCTCGCGGATCAACTCGTCCTGGCCGCCGGGCAGTGAGAACGTGCGGTCGAAGCCCTCGCCTTCCGTCTGCGGATCGTAGCCGGCGGCAATCACGACCGCGTCGGCCTTGGCTGCAAGCGATTTCGCTTCGTCGCTGACGAGGGAGGCAACAGGGCGCAGACCAAGGCCGATGGCTGCGGCGTTCTTCCTGAGTTGGGCAGTCAGCAGCAGATGCAGCGGCTGCCCCGCAACTCCATCGACCGTCGTTGAAACAACAGGATGGCCTTCAGGCTTAAGCACGGACAGTACCTGCTCGCCGTTCACGGAGAGATGGACGAAGTCCTCCGTGCCGAGCGCGACGAAGACCAGAATGGGGCCTGTGGTCTGCGGAATGTAATCGCCGGTCCAGCGGCCGCTATGCCCATGCAAAGACGAATCGGAGGGCTCCGCTGAGGGCTCGAGGTGGTCGCGCGTGTGCGTGCTGCCGGGATTGCCTGTGAGATCGGTAGAAGTGAAGAGTTGCTCGGAGACACCGTGGACGAAGTTGGTGGTGTGGAAGATCTCGGCATTGGTGGGAAGTCCCCGCACATAAACGATGCCGGGGCACTTTGCAGTGTCCGGCAGTGCTTTACGGAGAGCTTCGACCACGCTGCTCGCGGCGACGGGTGTAACTAACGAGCTGCCTCCACCGCCGGTGACCGGCCGATCGGCGTTAGGGCCCATGACTGCCAGCGTGCAGACCCTGGTTGCGTCGAGCGGAAGAAGGTCATTGCTGTTCTTGAGCAGTGTGATGGACTCAAGTGCGGCCTTGCGGGCGACCGCGCGGCTGGCTGGATCGTCCTTGGGTGCGTCGAGGGTCTGCTGACGGTCGAGCCAGCCCATGCGAACGGCGACGCGCAGGATGCGGCGTATCTTGTCGTCGAGCGTGCTCTGCGCAAGGCTGCCGTTGACGAGAGCAGGGCCGAGCACCGCGGCGGTCATGAACTTCGCCAACGGCATCTCTAAGTCGAGACCGTTGTTGGCTGCGGCGAGGCCATCGTAGGTGGCGTTCCAGTCGGACATGATAATGCCGCTGAAACCCCAGTCCTGCTTGGCGGTTTGCAGATTCAACATGCCGTTCTGCGTGGCGTGGGCGCCGTCGATCAGGTTGTAGGAGTCCATGATCGCGTTGACGTGCGCCTCTTTGACAGCGGCTTCGAAGGCGGGAAGATAAAGCTCATGCAGGGTGCGCTCGTCGACCACCGAGTCGATGTGATGGCGGTCATACTCTTCGTTGTTGAGCGCGAAGTGTTTGACCGTCGCGGCGACGCCCTGCTGCTGCACGCCCTCGATGTAGGCGACCGCCATGCGCGAGGCGAGGAAGGGATCTTCGCCGAAGTACTCGAAGTTGCGGCCATTCATGGGCGCACGATAGAGGTTGACGCCGGGACCGAGCAGAAACGAGACGCCGCGCTCGCGGGCATCGCGGCCCAGCCCGGATCCCTCGGAGAAAGCCAGGTCGGTATCGAAGGTCGCGGCCAGAGCAATGCCTGCGGGGTACGCCGTGGAGGGGCCCGGGTTGCGTACGCCTACGGGACCATCGGCCATGCGTAGCGCGGGCAGGCCGATGCTGGGCTCCGCGCGAATGTAGAAGCCATCGGTTCCGCCCAGCATCTCCAGCTTTTGCGCGATGGATAGCTTCGCAAGCAGGCCCTCGACACGCGCTTCGGTGCGCGCTTCCGTAGCGGCATCGTCAGCCGCGGCAGTGGGTTTTGTCTGCGCCGCGCAAGCCATGCTCAGCAGCAAGGCTGGAACGATCAGGATGGAGAGAGTATGTCGCACGAAGCCCCTTTTTGCGTAAGTAATGTCTTTTGCCCAGTCAGTTTTCAAGCGGGCACAAAGATGGTTCCAGTTCGCCGCAATCGCTATTGGCTGTTGACGCTGACGCTGAAGACCGCGGACCGGGAAACCTTGTTCGTGTCCGTAAGCGTGACGGTGACCGCGGTCGTACCCACCGGCGTGGAGTAGGTGCCGGGCGATACGGCGGGCGTCTTGATGCCGCAGCCGGTCAGGCCTGCAGCGAGGACTCCGAGCCATGCCAGAGAGAGCAGCCACGAAAGCTTATGCAGGTTGCGGCGGCGGCGCAGGCCAAGGCCGATGGGCGTCAGCAGCAACAACGCCAGCAGCGTCTGCGAGCCGCGGTCCAAGACAGGGCGCGTGAGGCCCGCGACGTTGGGATTGACGCCGGCGAAGACCTCCACCATGAGCGTGGACGAGGCCGTCGCCGTGAGCGTGACCGGCACCGGCAAGAAGGTGCAGATGGCGTCGACCGGAAGGTTGGAACATGCTGCCGTAAGCGTTCCGGTATAGCCGTTGATCGGCGACACCGTAATCGATTCGACCGCCTGCCCACCCTGCGGTACGGCGAGCGCGGTGGTGGGAGCGATGACCACGAAGTCCGGCCCCTGCGTAATGGTAATAGTCGAAGGATCGAAGAGGCCGTCCCCGGAGTAGGCCGCGGTGAACGAGTAGTTCGTGTAGCTGGTCGTCGTCGTCGTGTAGGTCGCGGTGCCGGTGGCGCTCAGCGTAACGACGCCGAGCGTGGTCCCCCCGTTGCTGAAAGTGACCGTGCCGGTCGGCGTTCCCGCCACCGCGCTGGTGACCTTGGCGCTGAGCAGCAGACCGCCGGCTCCGTTGGACGATACTGGCATACTGGTCAGCGTGATCGACGTGGCCGCGCGCGCGACGGTGAGGGTCTGCGTGGTCGAGGTGCTGGCCGCATAGTTTGCGTCGCCCACGTAGGTGACGTAGTAGGTGTGAGTGCCATCGGCGATCAGCACGGTCTTGCTGACTGTGCCAGTACCCACCGCGACCGTCGCGACGATCACGCCATCGACATAGAAGTTGACGTTGCCGGTGAAGGTGACAGCGCCGGTGCTGGCGGGCGTAACGACGGCGCTGAGCAGCGTGCCGCTTGCGTTCTGCGAGTAGGTGGCCGTGGTGGTTGTGACCGCCTTGCCGACGGTGAGGAAAGTGGAGGCGTTGCTGCCGGCGTAGATCGAGTCACCGCTATACACCGCGGCGATGCTGTGCACACCGACCGCCGGTGAGGTGGTGAAGGTGTACGGAGTGGTTGGGACGGGGAGCGTTGCCTTGGTGATGCCGTCGACGACGAAGGAGATGGTCCCTGTCGGGTTGGCGCTACCGGTGGACTTCGGCGTCAGCGTCACGGTGTAGGTGGTGGTCTGGCCGTAGTTCGCCGTCGCGTTGAGCGGCGAGATCGTCGTGGTGGTCAGGATGAGGTTGGTAGCGGTGCCGTTGAAGTTGGCGGTGACCGATTGACCGCCCGTCGTCGAGAAGACGGCCTTCGCTGACTGCTGCGCGGTGGTGGTGGTGGGAGCGAAGACAAAGGCTTGCGTGCAAGTTGTGCCGGGCGCCATCACCAGCGCGGACGTGCAGGTGGGCGTGCCGCTCGCTGGGAAGGCCGCGGGATTGGCGCCGCTTTCAACGTAGGTGGGCGTGGAGAGCGTGGCGGAGAGATTGCCGACGCTGGCCAGAGTGAGCGTGATGGGAAGGCTGACGAGGTTGATGTTGGTGGTGTTGAAGGTGCTGTTGTCGACGGCGAAGTTGTAGCCCGCGGCCGAGGTCGCAGAGGAGTCCGCGACAAACAGATTGGCAGGCGGCCCAACGGCAACGCCCGCAGGCGTGGTAAGCCCGGTGACGAGCGCGGTCGCGGTCGTGGTACCTGAGGGAACAATGAGGATGCTGCCGGAGGATGTGTCCGCGAGGTAAAGATCGCCGGCTGGATCGAAGGCGAGAGCCGCGGGCGTGACGCCGGTGGGCAAGGCGATGACTTGCGGAGTCGCGCCCAGCGGAATCTCGAGCAAGCGTGTGTTGCCGGTGTCAATGATAAAGAGGTCGCCCCCGGCGTCGAGAGCAAGATACGTCGGCGCGCTCAACGTATAGCCGCTGAGTATTACGGTGTGCTGACTGCCGGTAAGCGGCGAGAGATACACCAAGCGGTTGTTGCCGGTATCGGCCACGTAGAGGTTACCGAAGAGATCGGCGGCAACACCCTGCGGGCCGGAGAGTCCAGTGCCGAAGCTGGCAGCGCCCCCCGTGGCCTTTTGCTCGACGATCGTATTGTTCGTGGAGTCCGCGACGAAGACATTGCCGTAGGAATCGGTGGCCGTCTGGCGCGGCGTGCCCAGGCCGGTGATGTAGGCCGTAGGCGTGCCGCCGGCGATGGTCGTGCGCAGCACCTGCTTGCCCTTGCCGTCGGAGATGTTGACGTTGCCAAGCTGGTCCGCGGAGATGCTGAGCGGCTGTATAGCCGAGCCCAGCGTGACCTGCGTTGGCGCGTTGATAGTGAGCACCGGCGCTGAGCCGACGCCAATAAGCGTCTGCGTGCCAACGGTGGCCGTTGCACTCGCAACAGTGATGGAGCCGGCGCGCGGGCCTGCCGCCGTGGGCGCAAACTTCACATAGTCCACGCAGGTGGTGGCTGCTCCAAGCGCAGTGTTGAGCACGCAGGTATCGCCTCCGCCGTCGGAGTAGTCGCCGCTGCTGCTGCCTTGCGTGGTGAAGGTCTCAGTTGCAGGCAAAGAGACCGGATAGAGGAACGCGAGCGGCTGCGTCACGCTGGAACCTACGGCGGTCGCGGGGAAGATGTTGTTATAGGTGAAGGAGCGGACCAGGTTGTTCACGCGGTCGGTAACGTAGAAGGTGCCGTTCGCGGTAAAGCCGAGAGACTCCTGCGGGTTCTGTAGGTAAGCCTGCGTGGCAGGACAGCCATCGCCATACTTGTCGGTGGTAACGGGGCCTGTGGCGCCTCCGTTGCAGTGTGCGCCGACGGTGAGCACAGCGGTACCGGAGTTACCCGCAATCGTCGCAATGTTGCCGTTGGTCGGATCGACGCGCCATATCTTGTTGGAGCCCGACGAGCCGGTGCGGTAGTCGGTGACATAGAGATAGCCCTCTGCGTCGATGCTGACGCCGAAGACCTCCTGGAAGGTAGTAAGCTGCGCGCCCGTGGTGGCGGTGCCGCCTGTGATGGGCGGCCCACCGGCATAGGTGTAGATGTTGCCGGCAACTGGAGACGTGATGCCCGGCAGCGTGCCGCCTGCATAGACCACGCGGATGCGGCCCGGAACGGTATTGCTAGCGGATCCATTGCCCGCTTCAGCGATGAAGACATTGCTGTACTGATCCAGCCAGATGCCATAAGGGCAGGCGAGGCTTGCGGTGGTTGCCGTCGCAGAGGAACCATCCCCGGCAGGTGCTACGCCGGAGCAAGAGGAGACGCTGCCCGCATTATGGCCTGCAATGGTGGAGATGAATCCCGTGGTGCTGCTGACGAAGCGTACAGCATTGTTGAACTCGTCGGCGAAGTAAACGTTCTCGTTGGCGTCGATGTAAATGTTCCGGGGCGTGTTAAGCGCGGCCTTGGTGGCGAGCGCGCCATCGCCCGTGTAAGCCGAAGAGTTGCCGCCGGCGATGTTGTACACATAGCCGGCCACGGGCGAGGTGATAGTGGGGTTCTCGAGGGTGATAAGAGCTGCGGCCTTCGTGCCACCGACGTAGATCACACGGATCTGCGAGTCGGGCGAGACGCTGGCGATGAAGATGTTTCCATCGCCGTCCACGGCCACGCCACGCGGGCCCTGCTCGGACTCCGAGGCCGGGCATCCATCCAGGCTGACGTCCGTGCCGATGACGCCGGTCCCAGCTTGATTGCAATACTTCGTTCCTTCCGTCGGCGTAGCAGTGATGCCCCCGGCGATGGTGTAGATATTTCCCTTCACGGGAACCAGTCCCGGGTTCTGCACGTTGGAGGTGGCCAACGCCGTGGCTAGCGCGGAGCCGCCGTTGTAGACGACGCGTACGAGTTGGAAGGTCTGGTCGGCGATGAAGACGTTGCCAAAGCTGTCGGTAGCCAGGGCCACAGGCACATTCAGGGTGGCCTGGGTGGCGGGGCAGCCGTCGCCATACTTGGCTCCGGTGCCGGTCACCGCGAATACGGGCAGGCTGGCGCTGCAAACGGTGCCTCCACCGGCGAGCAGGCCGGCGAACGGGACAGGCACGGACTGCGCTCGCGCAGACGCACTGGCGAGAGCGAGGAGCACCGTAACAACGGAGACGATTGCGCCATGCAGTTTGAAGCGCGTGTACGGGATGACGGACATAACTTGGAACCTCTGCGTACTACTGGTGAAGCGCGATCAGAAATAAAGGATGAAGCCGAACTGAACACGGCGGTTGCCGTTAGTGCCTACGGAATTAATCGAGCCGAAGGTGAGGGACTGCGCGAGGCTGGCACTATAGTTGGCCCGTGGCTGCCCCAGGTTCACCGTGTTGAAGACGTTGAAGGCCTCGACGCGGAATTGTCCGCGCATGCCTTCGCGAATCTTGCTCATGGCAAGGCTCTTGGTGAGGGAGAACTGGGTGTTGATGTAGGCCGGGCCGATGATGAAGTTCCGCCCCACACCGGTGTTGGTAAAGGCCACGGGCTTTATGAAGGCTGCCCCGTTGAACCATTGGTAGGTCTTCGCGGAACGATGACGATTGGAAGGCAGCGTCGGCGAAAATCCGGGTTTCAAATAGGCGCGCTGGCTGGGCTCATCCGTGCCGAGTTCATCGCCGCCGAAGGTGATGTTGACGGGATGGCCGGTACGCGCGTTGTAGATTCCGTTGAAGGCCCAGTCATTGACGATGTACTTCGCCGTTGAACTGGCGCTGCTGATTCTGGGGAAGGCAAGACGCCAGCCCAGGTTGAAGATCTGCGTGCTGTTTTGATCCGACGCCGCGTACTGCGACGCGATGTTGCCGGGATACATGGTGACGCTGGAGGTGCTGAGGCTGCTCTGCTCATCGATGGTGCGCGAGTAGGTGTAGTTTCCCAGCATGGTGAGGTTTTTATAAGCACGCTGACGGAAGCTGACCTGGAGCGCGTTGTAGTTTGCCGTTGCTTCAGAGAGCAGGTCGACAACACCGCCGCCGCCGTAGTTGTAGCCGGGGTATACGACGCGGCCTGTGTAGTTGTAGACGGGGTTGAGCTGAGGAACAAAATTGGTGCAGTAAAGCGCCGGGTTGGCTGCGAAGTATGCGCCGCTGCAATCCACGATAGCGGGATTCTGGTCTACCGGCATCATCTGGTGGCGGGCAAATCTGCCGATGTAGTTGGCTTCAAAGACGCTGCCCTTGGATATCTGTTGCTGGATGCCGAGATTTACCGCGAGGGTGTAAGAGTTCCGGAATCTGGCGTCGGGGAAGATGACAGAGTACGGAGTTGTGAACTGCGCCGTTCCTGTGCCGGTGAAGTTCTGCGGAATGGCATTGACGCCCACCAGCGGGTTGGTCAGGCTGCCATTAGGCAGCGTGTAGTTGGCGCGGTAGGTGTAGGGTTGTGTGAGTCCGACGATGGTTGCGGGGATGGCGTCATAGAAGGTGCCGAAGCCGGCGCGAAGGGCCGTCTTGCCATTGCCGAACACGTCGTACGCGAGGCTTATGCGGGGCGATACGTTGGTGTAGTCCGGCTTGATGAGTGACTTGGGCACACCGGGGTCGCCGACGAAGGCCAGCCCGGAGGGCGCATTCGGCAGCTTCTCGGAGTGGTAGCCGCGAACGAAGGTGGCGGCCTCTCCATCGGGCTGGTACCAGGGCTGCGGGAGCTCATAGCGGATGCCGAGGTTCAGCGTGAGCCTGGGCAGAATGCGCCAGTTGTCCTGCGCATAGCCGTAAATTGCGTTCTGGATGGCCGAGATGCGCTGGGTGTTGCCGACCTGCTCTTGGTAGATAAGACCCATGATGAAGTCGGAGGCCTGCGCATCGGTGAATCCTGGGTTGCCAAGGAAGCTGAACGATCCGACGTTTGTCCGCACGTTCAGGTACTGCTCGTGGAGGTAGTCGGCGCCGAATTGGAAGTTGTGACTGCCCTTCTGCCACGATAGATTGTCGATGGCTTCTTCGTTCTCGTTGACCGAGCGGGCATACGCATCCGAGGAGTTGCCGAGGGTGAAGCGCGTGCTGACGCTGATGGTGGGAAGCGATTGATAGCCGGGATAGGTGAACTGTGAACCCAGCGTATTGAGCGTAGTTGTGTCGGAAGGCACTACGCCATAGGCATAGCGCTTGTAGCCGATGACGGCGTCGTTGACGATGGTCGGGGTCACTATTAGGCGATGTTCAATAGACCCGGCTGTAATGTAAGCCGCGTTCTCGTCGATCTCATAGGTGGGCACGCCGACGTTGGGATCGCCGCCGCCGTTCGCGGTCAGATCGGAGTTGTCGGTGCGATAGAAGCGGGCCGCCATGGTCTGGCGTGAGCTGAGGTTATAGTCCAAGCGCAGGAAACCGCCGTACTCATGCTGCGGACGCGTGGCCGTGGGGCTGGAGTACGGCAGTTGCGAGCTGCCGATGTAGGTGGTCGGCGTGGGGATATAGCCTTTATGGATGATGGCCTGCACCGTCGGATCGAAGCACTCCGCGGGGATCTCCGCGTTAGGCAAGTAGCCTGAGCCGAGTGCGGTCAAGGTAGTGATGCACGGACTGACAGGAACCAGCGTGGTGTTGCCGACAACATTCCAGGTGGACTGAAGCTGCGACTTCGCGTCCGCTATGTTCACGCCGAAGCTGTTCGGGATAGGCGAGTTGCCAATCGGATTGATAATCAATGCGCTTGCCGAAACGCCCGGCTGCGCATCGGCGGCAAAGCTGGCACATTGCTTGCCGGCAAACTGCGGGCTGACACAAAGGCGCGGCGTGCCGTTGGCGTTGAAGCCCTCTTCTGCCGGAGACAGCGTTTCTGCGTTGGCAAGAACGCCGGTGTTGCCGATCAAGCTCTGATACTCGGCCTCATAGAAGAGCTTGTCGCGGATGATGGGGCCGCCGACGGCTGCGCCAAATTGGTAGGTCGTCTGCGGCACGATGGTGCCCGTGAAGTAGTTCGTTGCATCGGTGAGCTGGGCGTTGTGATAGCTGAAGAAGGCCTCGCCATGGGTGGAGTTGGTGCCGGACTTGGAGACCACGTTGAAGATGCTGCCCGCGCTGCGGCCATACTGCGCAGCGTAGTTGTTGAGCTGCACACTGATCTCCTGCAGCACGGCATGATTGGGATAGTTGATCCCCGTGTTGAGATAAAGGTTGTTCCACATCAGGCCGTCGAAGAGGAAGAGGTTGGAGTTAGAGCGGCCGCCGTTGACGGTAAACGTGGCGCCGCCATTTTCATCGGTGAAAGTGGTGGGCGCATTGACGTCCGTGACACCCGGAAGCAGCGCCGCCAGCGCGATCACGTTGTTGCCGTCGATGGGAAGATTTTCGACCAGCACATTGTCGATGACCTGCGCTACCGTTGCGCCCTGGGTATCCACGGCGGCAGTATCGGCGTCCACTTCAACCTGTGCCTGGACCGTGCCGGGGGTCAGCGTGGCATCGATGCGCAGACGGGTGTCGGAGTCCAGAACGACGTGATGCGAGATGTAGGTGGAGAAGCCCGGAGCGGTGGCCTGCAGCGTGTACGAACCGGTGGGAACGTCGTTGAAGGTGAACTCACCCTGCGCGTTGCTGGTGGCGGTATAGATATTGCCGCGGTCTTCAGAGCTGAGCGTCACCGCCGCGGCAGGAATGGCGCTGTGCGTGGAGTCGAGGACACTGCCCGCCACCGTGCCGGTATTCTGCGCCTGCCCAAATACGGTTGCCGGACAAGCAAGCAGGAGGCCAAGCAGCAAAGTACGAGCAACGCAGGCCCGCGCAACAAAAGCACAGACGACATTAGGACGGTAGAACGATTCGACAAGCGGCATATATCCTCGGAAGAGCCTCAGAAACTTAACAAGAGATCATAAGAGCTCCTATGCCACTGAACTCGTTCAGACGACTTGAGCAGGGGTTCAAGAGCGATAGGGGGCCTTGGCGCGACTCCTGCCGGCCTTACTGCGGC
>Ga0302317_10001884_pt1 | contig 14875 bp, 11 predicted proteins | sample III_Palsa_N3_3_FD_200450 | JGI IMG/M metagenome (GOLD analysis project Ga0302317, IMG submission 200450) | Peat permafrost microbial communities from Stordalen Mire near Abisko, Sweden - III_Palsa_N3_3 | ecosystem: Environmental > Terrestrial > Soil > Palsa > Peat permafrost | place: Sweden...
CCGGGGGGCGACCCCCCGGAACCCCCCGAATGCGCTCCCGCGCCCGCGCGGTGGTATCTCGCCGACACACCGGCCACTCGCCGGGCCCAAGGCCCGGTTCGCTGGGCCGGTCACGAGCGCCTCGCCGTGACCCGCGGTGGTGCTCGCCGACAGCACCGGCCGCTCGCCGGGGCCTGCGGCCCCGGACTCGCTGGGCCGGTTATTCGACGGTGACGCTCTTGGCCAGGTTGCGGGGCTTGTCGATGTCGCGGCCCAGCTTGGCCGCCATGTGGTAGGCGAACATCTGCAGCGGGATCGTGAGCAGGATGGGGTCCAGCTCCAGGGTGCAGTGCGGCACCCGGATCACCGCGTCGGCCAGGTCAACCGGCAGGTCTCCGCTGGTCACCGCGATGACCGGACCGCCCCGCGCCTTGATCTGCTCGATCGTGGAGATATTTTTGCTGAGCAGTTCGTCGTCCGGGACCAGCACCACGCTCGGCATTCTCGCGTCGATCAGGGCCAGCGGCCCGTGCTTCAGCTCGGAGGCCTGGTAGGCCTCGGCGTGCACATAGGAGATCTCCTTGAGCTTCTGGGCGCCCTCGCGTGCCACCGGCCAGGCCCGGACGCGGCCGATGAAGAACATGTGATCGGCGTCGGCGAACTGGCCGGCGATCGCGGCGATCTCGTCTTCCTGGGCCAGCACGCGACTGATGTGCTCCGGCAGCGTCCGCATGCCCTCGACGATCCGGGCCCCCTCGGCGGCGGACATGTCGCGGACCCGGCCGAGCAGCAGCCCGAGCAGGGCAAACGACGCGGTCATATTGGTCAGCGCCTTGGTGGAGGCGACCGCGATCTCCGGGCCGGCGTGCAGGAACACCCCGCTGCCGCATTCGCGCGCGATCGCGCTGCCGACCACGTTGACGGCCCCCACTACCTGGCCGCCCTTGCGCTTCAGCTCCTGCACGGCCATCAGCGTGTCCAGCGTCTCCCCGGACTGGCTGATCGCCACGTACAGGGTGTCCGGGTCGACCACCGGGTTCCGGTAACGGAACTCGGACGCGGGCTCGGCGTCCGCGGGCACCCGGGCCAGCTCCTCGACCAGCACCGCGCCCATCTGACCGGCGTAGTAGGCCGAGCCGCAGCCGAGGAACTTGACCCGGCGCACCGAGCGGAGCTGGCGGGCGTCCAGGTCGATACCGCCCAGGCGCGCGGTGGCAAAACGCTCGTCGAGGCGGCCGCGGAGCACCCGGCGCAGCGCTTCGGGCTGCTCGTGGATCTCCTTGCGCATGTAGTCCTCGTACGCGCCGAGCTCATAGTCGCCGGCCTCGGCCTCGACCGTCATCGGGGTCTTGCTGGTGCTCTGGTTGTCCAGCGTGCGGGTCTGGAAGCCGTTGGCCCGCACCGTCGCGATCTCGGCGTCGTCGAGGTAGACGACCTGCTGGGTGTGCCGGACGAGCGCGGCGACGTCGGAGGCGACGAACATTTCGCTCTGCCCGATGCCCAGCACGATGGGGCTGCCGTTGCGCGCCACGACCAGCTCATCCGGGCGGCGGACGTCCATGACCAGCAGCCCGTAGGTGCCCTCCACGCGGCTCAGCGCGCGCCGAACGGCGTCCTCCAGGCTCGTGCCGGGCTCTCCGTCGTCGACCTCGGCCGCGATGAGGTGGGCGAGCGCCTCGGTATCGGTGTCGGAGACGAGCCGGACCCCGGCCGCGGTCAGCTGATCGCGCAGCTGTTCCGCGTTCTCGATGATGCCGTTGTGCACCACGGCGATGTGGCCGGCGGCGTCCAGGTGCGGGTGCGCGTTGGTTTCGTTCGGCTCGCCGTGCGTCGCCCACCGGGTGTGCCCGATGCCGATGTTGGCGCGCATCCGATCGTTGACCTGGTCGCGGAGGTCCTGCACCCGGCCCGCGGTCTTGATGACCTGGAGCTTGCCGCGGTAGATGACGGCCAGGCCCGCTGAGTCATAGCCCCGGTACTCCAGCCTGCGCAGTCCCTCGATCAGCACAGGCACGGCCTCCCGGCGGCCGATGTAGCCCACGATTCCGCACATGAACGCGTCTCCTCCCCTGGAGCTCAGCCGTAGACGATCCGGCGGAGCTGACGCTCGGTCAGCTCGGGTGCGCCGAACCTCCGGGCGGCCATCTCAGCAGAGAGGACCGACCAGATCTCGGCGTTCTTCAGCTGCCGGAGCTTCATCTGCTGATGCCGCCGCCGCACGAACTCCTCGACCGTTTCGTCGAAGTACGCCAGCACATCCGCGATCACCCGGACCGCGGTGGCGTATGGCAATCCCGTAGAGGCCGTAACGTGACGGACCAGGTCGGGCTCCGCAGACGGAACAAGCTCCGGCATGGGATTAATTTGCCAGCATTACCCGCTTAAAGCAAGTTTCTTGCCCGGAATCGGGCAAATTTTACCCATTTCTCCTCCGATCGGACCCTGATACAGCCTACCGGGCGGAGGAGGCGTCGCCGGTGAGAACGGAAGCGCCCGTCGCTCAGTTGTCCCGTCGAGAGCAGGCTGACGCCGGGCGCGCGGCACGGCAATGCCCGTGTCCCCTGGGATGCGGGGACACGGGCATCACGTTCTGGCCAGAAGCCCGCTCAGGAGCTGAGCGTGGTCTTCTGCACCTGGAGCAGGAACTCAGCGTTGCTCTTGGTCTCACGCATCCGCTCCATCAGCAGCTCCAGAGCCTGCTGCGGGTCGAGCGCGTGCAGCACGCGGCGGAGCTGCCAGATGATCTTCAGCTCGTCGGGCACCATCAGGATCTCTTCCTTACGGGTGCTGGAGGCGTCCACGTCCACCGCCGGGAACAGGCGCTTGTCGGCCAGCTCACGGCGGAGCCGGAGCTCCATGTTGCCGGTGCCCTTGAACTCCTCGAAGATGACCTCGTCCATCCGCGAGCCGGTCTCGATGAGGGCGGTGGCCAGGATGGTCAGCGATCCGCCGTTCTCGATGTTGCGCGCGGCGCCGAAGAACCGCTTCGGCGGGTACAGCGCGGTGGAGTCGACACCACCGGACAGGATTCGTCCACTGGCCGGGGCCGCCTGGTTGTAGGCGCGGCCGAGGCGGGTGATGGAGTCGAGCAGGACCACCACGTCGTGGCCCATCTCCACCAGGCGCTTAGCGCGCTCGATGGCCAGCTCCGCGACGGTCGTGTGGTCGTCGGCGGGGTGGTCGAAGGTGGAGTGGATCACCTCACCCTTGACCGTGCGCTGCATGTCGGTGACTTCCTCGGGACGCTCGTCGACGAGGACGACCATGAGGTGGCACTCGGGGTTGTTCTTGGTGATCGCGTTGGCGATGGCCTGCAGGATCATCGTCTTACCGGCCTTTGGCGGCGAGACGATCAGCCCGCGCTGGCCCTTGCCGATGGGGCAGATCAGGTCCATGATCCGGGTGGTCATGATGCCCGGCTCGGTCTCCAGCCGGAGGCGGTCCTGCGGGTAGAGCGGGACCAGCTTGGAGAACTCGACGCGGGAGCTGGACTGCTCGGGGTCGAGCCCGTTGACCTTGTCCAGGCTGACCAGCGCGTTGAACTTCTCCCGGCGCTCGCCGTCACGCGGCTGGCGCACGGCGCCCTCGATGACGTCGCCCTTGCGCAGGCCGTAGCGGCGCACCTGGGACAGCGAGACGTACACGTCGTTCGGCCCGGGCAGGTAGCCGGTAGTCCGGACGAAGGCATAGTTGTCGAGGACGTCGAGGATGCCCGCGATCGGGATCAGCACATCGTCTTCGGCGATGGTCGGCTCGGGCTCGCCGCCCGGGCCGCGCTCGCGGCGCCGGTTGCGGTTGCGGAACCGGTCCCGGCTGCGGCGCCGGCCGTTGCCGTCCAGATCGTCGTCACCGCCGCGGTAAGACTGGTCGCCACCGGACGGCTGCGCGGCCGCGGGCTCGCGGGTGTCGCCGCGGTCCCGGCTGTCACCCCGATCCCGGCTGTCGCCACGCCCATTGTCCCGGCCGTTGTCACCGCGGTCACCGCGGTTGTTGTCCCGGTTGTTGTCACCGCGCCCGCGGGTCTGCTGACCGTCCCGGCCGTTGTTGCTACGGCGGCGGCGGTCGCCGCGCGGCGCGTCAGCGTGCTGGCCGTCACCGCGAGGACTTTCGGTCGCGGTCTCCGAGCCGCCGGACGCGGCCTGCGGGGCCGCTGAACCCGCTGAGGCGGCAGCGGCCGCGGGGCCCGAGTCGAAGCTGAGCTGCTGGCCGCCCTGGTCGCCGCGGCTGGAAGCCTGCACACCATTGCTGCCGGCCCGCCCGTTGCGGCGGCTGCCGGTTTCCGTGGATGTCTGTGTTTCCATGGCGTCCTGCTTGAGCGGGCGAGACGCGTCGGCTCCCGCCGACGCGGCCCGCGAGGCCGAAACTTCGGAGCCAGCAGCCGCGGTGGCAACCTCGGAGCTAGCGGCCGGGCGGTCGGCGGAGGGCGCGGAACTGCGGCGAGGCTCAGTGGCGGCGCTCCCGCCCTGCTTCTCCTGGATCGCCGCGATCAGCTGGCTCTTGCGCATGCGGGCCGTACCCGCGATCCCCATCTGCTGCGCAACCTGCTGCAACTCGGGCAGCCGCAGCGCGGAAAGACCAGTCCCCTGGCGGCGGCGCCCGGTGGCCGCCGCAGCACCATCCGACCCGGCTGGCGCACTGGACCCGGCGTGGGAACCCTCAGGACCGGTGTCCCCTGCGGACGCCGGACGACCGAGGGGGGTTTCCCCGGACGCATCCGTCGCGCCGCTGAGGAATTCGGTGGTGTCGCTCACTAATGGTCCTTCCATTACGATCCTCGGCCGGTCCTTACGGCCGATTGGCCGGGTGCCGCACTGTCGCGGTACCCAGGCAGAACTCGCACTTCCCTGATATGCGTCATTGCCCTGGCGCTTCGGGATGTCCTCCATGAGATGTGCGGTGCGCCCGCAGCCGAACGAAACAGACCCCGCGCGCTCACGCGGTTGCCCGCCTGAGCTCCCGGATTCCGCTCGCCTGCCAACCCGTCCTCCCCCGGGAAACCGGGCGGAAACGAAAACATCTAACTGACGCATAGCTGGGGGGCCACTGCCTGACCACGGCCGCAGGGAACTGCCGGGTCGCAGGTAGCTGGTGAGCACCCGCCCCGGACCGGGGCACCAGGTGCATCACCCAGCCTAACACCACGAGAGCCCACCGCATTCCCTCACCGGTATCCGTGTGTCGCGGAAGAGGACGACCAACAATGCACGGGACGAATATCGCGTCCGGCCGCCGGATGCGCACGTTCCCTGACGTGGTCACTACGGTGTGCCGCCTGGGGGAACGGAGCCTGGCGTTACGGACTGAATAGTAGCGCCTCGCCGATCAACGTCAAGGACGCTTATGTCCCACCCAATACCCATATCGCGGGTGGTTGAATCCACGATGTCCAAGCCGTCCATCCCGGGGCCGGCTGCGAGGCCGGACGCGTTTGGCCTGACCAGGAACGCGAGCACGGATGGTCCCGCCCCGGATACCACGGCGGGAACCCCCGCGGCGCGCAGCCGCCGGACCAGTTCGGCGGTGGCCGGCATCACCCCGGCCCGGTAGGGCTGGTGCAGCCAGTCGCGGGTCCCCTCCAGCAGCGCTTCCTCCGTTCCGGTGAGCGTGCTATCCGCGGAGCCGGTGGCCCCGGCGTCTGTGCTGCCCGCAATCCCGGCGGGGTGCGAGGCGGCGGGGAGGTTTTCCGGTGTGCTGGTGAGCGCGGCGACCAGCTGGGCGGCGCGAGCGGCGTTGGCCGCGGCATCGGCGTGCGGAACCGAGTCCGGCAGCACACCGCGGGCCGTCTCGGTGGCCAGTGGCTTCGGCGCGACCAGGACCAGCGGCACGATGGCGTGCCGCGGGGCCAGCCGGATCGCCCGCGCCCCGCCGCCGCCGGTCCAAGCTATGGTCAGCCCGCCGAACAGGCAGGCGGCCACGTTGTCCGGGTGGCCCTCCAGGTCCGAGGCCAGCCTCAGCACGGCGTCCAGGGGCATCCGCTCGTCGCCGCCATCGGTCAGCGCACGGGCGGCCAGCACCCCGGAGACGACTGCCGCCGCGGAGGAGCCAAGCCCCCGCCCATGCGGGATCCGGTTGACGCAGCGCAGTGTGAGGCCGGGCGGCTGGCCGTCCAGCAGCCCGAACGCGACCCGCATCGCGCGCACCACCAGATGACTCTCACCCGCCGCGGCGGTGGCTTCACCCTCCCCCGCGACCTCGATCGTGAGACCGGGCTCACCGATGTGCGCCTCCACCACGTCGTGCAGGAAAAGCGCGAGGCCGAGCGCGTCAAAGCCCGGGCCGAGGTTGGCGCTGGTCGCGGGGACCCGGACGCGCACGGAACCGTTCATCCGGGTGGTCCTCAGGCCAGCCCGAGGGCGGCCGCCGCCGCGCCGGAATCAGCGGCGATGGTGGCCGGCGACGGCGCGCCGGACAGCGCCCAGTCAGGATCCTTCAGGCCGTTGCCGGTGATCGTGCAGACCACGCGGGACCCGGGCAGGATCAGGCCGCTGGCGTGCGTGCGCAGCAGGCCCGCCACGCTGGCGGAGGAGGCCAGCTCGCCGAACACCGCTTCCTCGCGGGCCAGAATCCGGTACGCGGCGAGGATCTCCCGGTCGGTCACGGCGTGGATCAGGCCGCCCGATTCGTCGCGGGCGGCCTCGGCCAGCTGCCACGACGCCGGGTTGCCGATCCGGATCGCGGTCGCGATCGTCTGCGGGGCCAGCACGGGCTCCCCAGTGACGATGGGGGCGGCCCCGCTGGCCTGGAAGCCGAACATGCGCGGCGTGTGCGTCACGAGCCCGTCGGCGGCGTATTCCTTGTAGCCCTTCCAGTACGCGGTGATGTTGCCGGCGTTGCCGACCGGCAGGCAGTGCACGTCGGGCGCGTCGCCGAGGGCGTCCACGATCTCGAACGCGGCGGTCTTCTGCCCCTGGATCCGGTCCGGGTTGACCGAGTTGACCAGGGCGACGGGATACTCGGCGGACAGCTTGCGCGCGACCTCCAGGCAGTCATCGAAGCTGCCGCTGACCTGGAGCAGCTTGGCCCCGTGCACCAGGGCCTGGGCCAGCTTGCCAATCGCGATCTTGCCCCGCGGGACGAGGACCGCACAGGTCATCCCGGCCCGGGCGGCGTAGGCGGCGGCGCTCGCGCTGGTGTTGCCGGTGGACGCGCAGATCACCGCCTGCGCTCCGCGCCCGGCGGCGGCGCTGATGGCGACGGTCATGCCGCGGTCCTTGAACGAGCCGGTCGGGTTCGCGCCCTCGACCTTGAGGTAGACGTCGCAGCCGGTCCGGGCGGACAGCACCGGGGCGGGCAGCAGCGGGGTGCCGCCCTCGCGCAGGGTGACGACCGGCGTGGCCTCGTCCACCGGCAGCCGGTCCCGGTACTCGGCGATCACCCCGCGCCACGGGTGGCGCGGGCCGGCGGAGACGGGCGGGCGGTCCGTGCGGGCGGGGACGGCCGGGGCTTCAGCGTGGGCTGGGGCTCCGGTGGGGGCCGGGGCTCCGGCGGGGGCCGGGGCCCCCGGCTGAGCTGGGCCTCCCGGGTGAGCCGGGAACGGCGGCTCAGCGGAGGGAGGCGCCCCGGGGAGGCGGACACCTGGCTCGGTCATGATGGACTCTCCTCACCTTCGACCCGCATCACGCTGGCCACGGCGCGGACCACGCCGAGAGACTCCAGGTCGCCGACCGTCGCGGCCAGCGCCGCGTCCCGGGCCTGGTGGGACACGATGATCAGCTGCGCGTCATCGCCACGGGTATCCTGGCGGGCCGCGCGGATGGAAACGTCGTGGCGGGCGAACGCGTCGGCCACCTGAGCCAGCACGCCCGGCCGGTCGGCGACGTCGAGCGAGACGTGGTAGCGGGTGAGCGTCTGCCCCATCGGCATCACGGGCAGCGCCGCGTAGGTCGACGCGTCGGGCCCGCGGGTGCCGGCCAGCCGGTTCCGCGCCACCGCCACGAGATCGCCGAGCACCGCGCTGGCGGTCGGGGTGCCGCCGGCGCCCGCGCCGTAGAACATGAGCCGGCCGGCCGAGGCGGCTTCGACGAAGACCGCGTTGTAGGCACCGCCGACCGAGGCCAGCGGATGCGAGCGCGGGATCATTGCCGGGTGCACGCGGACCGACACCCCGCCACCGGACTGCTCGCAGATGGCGAGCAGCTTCACCACGCAATCCAGCGCGCGGGCGCTGGCCATGTCGGCGGTGGTGACGTCGGTGATGCCTTCGCGGTGCACGTCGGCCGCGGTCACCTCGGTGTGGAACGCCAGCCCGGCCAGGATCGCGGCCTTGGCGGCCGCGTCGAACCCCTCGACGTCCGCGGTGGGGTCGGCCTCGGCGTAGCCCATCGACTGGGCTTCCTCCAGGGCCTCGGTGAAGCCCGCCCCCGAGGAGTCCATCCGATCCAGGATGTAGTTGGTGGTGCCGTTGACGATGCCGAGCACGCGGTGGACCGTATCCCCCGCCAGCGACTCGCGCAGCGGCCGGAGCAGCGGGATGGCGCCCGCGACGGCCGCCTCGTAGTACAGGTCGGTGCCGTGCTCGCGGGCTGCGCCGTGGATTTCCGCGCCGTTCTCGGCCAGCAGGGCCTTGTTCGCGGTGACCACCGACTTGCCGGCCTTCATCGCGGCGAGCAGCAGCGACCGGGCAGGCTCGATGCCGCCGATCACCTCCACCACGATGTCGACGTCCGGCCGGGTGGCCAGCCCGCCGGCGTCGGCAGTGAGCAGGTCGCGGTCGATCCCGGCGGCGCGGGGATGAGCCGGGCGGCGGACCGCGATGCCGGCCAGCTCCAGTCGTGCTCCGGTCCGCACGGCCAGGTCATCGGCCTGCTCCTGCAGTAGCCGGGCGACCTGGGAGCCGACCGAGCCACAGCCGAGCAGCGCGATACGCAGGGTCTTCGTCTCCTGGCGCCCGGCGTCGGCCGGTTTCGGGTCTCCGGCGGTCATCCGACGTCCAGCCGCAGCAGGTCATCCAGGGTCTCCCGGCGGACGATGGGCCGGGCCTGGCCATCCCGCACCGCCACCACGGGCGGGCGCGGGACATGGTTGTAGTTGCTGGAGATGGACCGGCAGTAGGCACCGGTGGCCGCGACGGCCAGCAGGTCACCTGGGGCCAGGTCAGACGGTAGATAGGCGTGCCGGACCAGGATGTCGCCGCTCTCGCAGTGCTTGCCCACCACCCGGGTCAGCATGGGCGGGGCGTCAGAGGCGCGGGACGCGAGCGCGCAGGTGTACGTCGCGTCGTACAGCGCCGTGCGGATGTTGTCGCTCATGCCCCCGTCCACGCTGACGTACGTACGCAGGCCGTCCACGTCCTTGATCGTGCCGACTTCGTAGATCGTAATGGTGCCCGGCCCGGCGATCCCCCGTCCCGGCTCGACGGTGAGCCGCGGCCGGGACAGCCCCGCCGCGCGGCACTGCCGGTCCACGATGTCCCGGATGCTCTGCGCGAGCTCCTTGACCTCGGGCGCGCTGTCCTCGTCGGTGTAGGCGATGCCGAACCCGCCGCCCAGGTCGAGCTCGTCGATCTCCACCCCAAGCTCGTCACGGATCCGGACCGCCAGCTCCAGCACGCGGTGCGCGGCCACCTCGAACCCGGCGGTGTCGAAGATCTGCGAACCTATGTGCGAATGGAGCCCAGCCAGCTCCAGATCCGGGCAAGCCAGGACGCGGCGGACCGCTTCGTCGGCCGCCCCGGAGGCCAGCGAGAAGCCGAACTTCTGGTCGTCGTGCGCGGTGGCCATGAATTCGTGCGTGTGCGCCTCCACACCGGTGGTGGCGCGGACCAGGACGCGCGGCCGGCGGGCCGGTTGGCTCATCCCGTCCGGGTCGACGACGAAGGCCAGGCGGGCGATCTCCTCGAACGAGTCGAGCACGATGTGCCCGACGCCGACCTGCACCGCTCGGGTCAGCTCGGCCAGCGACTTGTTGTTGCCGTGCATGGTAATCATGTCCGGGGGCACGTCCGCGGCCAGGGCCACCTCCAGCTCACCGCCGGTGCACACGTCCACGCCTAGCCCCTCATCGCTGACCCAGCGCAGCGCGGCCCGCGAGCAGAACGCCTTCGCCGCGTAGAACACCCCGGCGTCGGCCCCGAACGCGTCGCGGTAGTCGGAGCAGCGGCTGCGGAAGTCGGCCTCATCACAGAGCATCAGCGGCGTGCCGTACGTCCCGGCCAGCTCCCGGACGTCCATGCCGCCGACCGTCAGCACGCCGCCGTCACGGCGCGCCGAACGCGGCCAGATCGCCGGGGACAGCTCGTTCAGGTCGGCCGGCGGCGACGGCGGGTGGTCGGCGGGCAGCACATCGGCATAACGGGGCCCCGCCGGGTGGGCGACACGGCTCATGACATTCCTTCGTGGTCGGGCGGTGGGCGGCGGTCTGGTCCGGCCGTTCAGCCGGGTCCGGGCCGGCCGCTCAGCCGGTCCGGGCGGCCGGGGCGGCTCAGCTGGTCAGAGCCGGTCCGGCGCAGTCACGCCGAAAAACTCCAAGCCGGCCGCGAGCTCCGCGGCCGCGGCCGCGGCCAGCCACAGCCGGGCGCGCACGGTGCGGGCGTCGCCCGGCCGCCCGGCATGCCGGGCCTCGCCGGGCCACGCCCCACTGTGCGGCGCCTCTGACTCGCGAGAGGCCCCGTCGTGCTCGGCGCCGTCGTGTTCCGGCACCGGCCAGGCCGGGCAGGTCACGCGGCACACCTGGTACGTCTCCGCCAGCTCCGCCAGGAAGACGGCCAACTCGTGCGGCCGCCCGCGGCGCGCAGCCCGGGCCACCTGTTCGGGGAGCCAGGACAACGCGGCGAGCAGAGCCCGCTCCCTGGGGTGCGCGAGCGAGCCCGGCTGCACGGCTGCCGCCTCGCCCCTGCTCAGGCCAAGGGAAGCGGCCCAGCGCAGCGTCGATGCAGCGCAGGAGTGCGCGTACTGAACAGCATAGGCGGGATTGGCCGGGACATGCCGCGCGCAGGCGACCGGGTCGAGAGCGGCGGGCCGTTCCGGCGGGATACGGGCCAGGGCGTAGCGGATGGCGTCCGGCCCGGCGAACTCCACGGCGCACGCCACCGGGCTGAGCCCTGATGTTGTGACCGGGGGCGGTAGGCACTGTCCGGCACCCTGCGGCAGCCGGGCCCGGGACGTGGTGACGGGGTACACCCGGGCCCGTTCAGCATTATCGTCGTCGGCCACCGTCGCGCCCGCAGCGGCGGCCAGCCGGGCGGTCACCTGCGCGGTCACCAGTTCCCTGGCCTCGGCCCAGCTCGTGGCGGCGGGCAGCGGGCCGGTGGGGGGCGGCGGCGTCGTGGTGCCGGCCAGAGCGTCGCTGCGGGCGCACCCGGGACCGGTCTCGGCCGCTTCAACTGCGGTGCGGGTGAGCGCTTCGGGAGTGATGGTAATAGTGAGGTAGCCGTGACCAGTGGGCTCGGCGTCGGTGATCCAGTCTTCGGCGCGCAGGGCCGCCGCCATGGCCCGGGCCGTCCCCGGCGGGTCGGCGAAACGGAGCGGCAGGCTGCTGACGTACCGGCCGGGCGCGCCGCCGTCGCGCAGGCCCACGTCGGACCACGGGCCCGGATGGCCCGCGGCCTGGGCCGCCGCCGCGACCGTGCGGCGGAGGTCGGCGGAGAGCATGCTGGTGAGGGTACCGGCGGGCGTTCGAGAGTTGGCCGGGAGTCTGAGCCGGGTTGGCCTGAGGGTCAGCCGATGGGGGCCGGGGGCGCGCCGGCCAGTTCGCGGACCACGCGGATCATCTCCCCCGGGTCGAACGGCTTGGTCAGGTAGGCGTCGACACCGATCTGATGCCCGCGCTGCTTGTCGTGCTCCTGCGCCCGGGCGGTGATCAGGATCACCTTGATGTGCGAAGTCTCGGGGTTCTTCCGCAGCTCAACCGCGGTTACCCAGCCGTCCAGCCGTGGCATCATCACGTCCAGCGTGATGACGTTCGGCGCGATCGTCCCCACTTTGTCCAGGCAATCCTGCCCGTCCACCGCGGTCGACACGTCAAACCCCTCAAGCTGGAGATTCACGGCAATAAGCTGCCTGATCACCTCGTCGTCATCCACGACGAGGACCCGTCCCAGTGCCTGCGTCACCCGCGCGAGGTTATCCGCTCCAGGCCACGCAGCGCGCGCAGTTCCGTCGCTTGTCCGCCATAGGCCGGGGGCGCGTCTCACGTGTACCTGCGGCGTACCTGGTCGGCCTGTGTCGGCCCGTGTGCCCGTGGCAATGTGTTCCCCCCCGGGGCGCCCGCGGCGTTGTGTTCCTCGCGGGCCTGTGGGTTGCCGTGGCCATTTGTGCCTCGCGCGCCTACGGGCGTTCCCGTCGCGTGTCGGTCGGCGCGCCCGTGCGATGTGTTCGTCGCGGACCTGTGGCGGCCCGTCGCGTCCCCTTAGCGTGCCTGTGGCGGGCCGTCGCGTACCTGTGGCGGGCCGTCGCGTGCCCGTCATTTGCCCGGATGATGCGGCGCACTGGTAGTGTTGCTGCGTCCATTCGGCGCCCGATGGCTCGCCTCGCTCTGCGGGCGGGGCCTGAGGGTGCTCCGGACGCTGAGCCCCCATAGCTCAGGGGATAGAGCAACGGCCTCCGGAGCCGTGTGCGTAGGTTCGAATCCTACTGGGGGCGCCCACCTTGAGCAGCGCGAGCGGGCCGCCGTGTCCAGGCTCGCGAAGCGACCCGCGTCAGCGGGCTTGGCCTTGACTCGGCGGACTCGGCCGAGATCATCAGGCAGCGAGGAGGACCGGGACCCACCAGCTTGGAAGGCTGCGGACCGTGACGACCTGAGCTGCCGCAGCCCAGGTCAGGGCTCGTGTACTAGCTGCCGTGAAGTGTCCGTGAGACACCGCTGATGTCCGTTCTGTCGGTCACGTGGCGGCGCAAGGCAATGCCTGGGTGGTCAGCGGCTGTCTGCGCGCGTGGTCAGCGAAGCCTCCGCATCTATACCTTAGGTTCCTGATTAGCTACAATGAGTTATGAACGTAGCAGTTGCTGATCTAGTCCGAGCTGGAGCCATGTCTGGCCGAACCGGCGAAGCCCGGCAGGCGATCCGTCGGCCGGGCGGCAGCATGCCGTGGCGGTTTTGACGCGGGAGGCAGGACGCCATGCTGGCCCAGGGGGATGTCAGGCACTGCTACGAGATCACGCGCATCCGGCTGTACGGCGGCCCCTGGGCCTGCCTGTGGGCTACGAACGTTTTGCGCTTCAGCGGCGAGCGTCCGACGACACGTCAGACCGACGATGCCCGAGCGTGACTCCCCCGTGGATGAGCAAGCAGACGATGTATTTCGGTGGGCCGGCCGCCTGCGCGACGAGTACGTGGGCGTCGAATGGGCTGCTACTCCGCTGGGTCCGATACTGGGCTGGCCCCAGTCATTGCGGACAGCGTTATCGATCTGTTTGGCGAACGCGCTCCCCAGCGTGATCGCGTGGGGGCCGGATGTCACGCTGCTGTACAACGAAGCATTCGTGCCGATCCTGGGCGACAAGCACCCTGATGCGCTGGGTGCGTCGCATCCGCAAGTGTTCTGGGAAACTTCGGATACGACCGGGCCTGCGATCGCAGAGGTGATCGCCACTGGCGTAGGGACTGTCTATCCCGACGTATTGTTGCCGCTGCGTCGTCACGGCATCATGCAGGACTGCTACTTCAACTATGGACGTTCCCCTCTGGCCGATGAGTCGAGGGCGATCGTCGGAGTGTTTTCTGTAGTGGTGGAGACAACCGAGCGCGTGTCCGCCGAAAGGGGACTACGCGAGCAAACCGAGCGCCTCGGCCTTCTTCAGCGGCTCACCCAGCACCTCGCGGCGACCATGACAGACGCCGAGATCGCCAGGGTGGTGCTCAGCGAGGCACGACCGCTCCTGGGTGCGTCAGTCGGAGGCGTGACGAAGGTCGTCGAAGGCTGGGCCGAGCGCATCTCCGAATCGCCCCTTCCCGAGGATACCGAGAGCTTCCAACGCAGACCGCTCGACGCGCGCGTTCCTACCTGCGAGGCGATTCGCCGCGCTGCCCCGGTCGTACTCCACACGGCCGCCGAACGAGAAGCTGCCTACGACAGCGAATGGGTCAAAGCGTTCTCGGAGTACGGCTTGGTAGTCGCCATGCCCATGCTGGTCGACGGAAATGCGGTCGGGGCGCTTGCGTTGGCGTTCCTATCCGACCGGACCCTCACAGACGACGAGATTGCGCTGCTCCAGACACTGGCTGACCAATGCGGGCAGGCGTTGCAGAGGGCACGCCTACTAGCCGCGGAACGAGCACTTGTCCGCGAGATCGAAGCAGCCAACGCTGAGCTGGCATCATTCAGCTCCTGCGTCTCGCATGACCTGCGCGCGCCGCTGCGCTCCATGAACAGCTTCGCCGAAATACTCCTCGAAGACTACTGCGACCGCATCGACGACATCGGTCTGGCCTACCTCCGCCGTATCCGCGACGCCGGCCGGAAGATGTCGGCCCTCATTGAGGACCTCCTCCAGCTGGCCCACCTCGCCAGCGCGGAACCGAAACGCCTCCCGGTCGACCTCAGTGCCATCGTCCGGGACGTCGCCGAACAGCTTCAGGCCGTCGACCCGGCCCGCAACGTTACGTTCCGCATCGCGCCCGACATCATCGGCTCAGCCGACCCGAACCTCATCCGCGCCGTCCTCGAAAACCTCCTCGGAAACGCATGGAAGTACACCAGCCACCACCCCGACCCGGTGATCGAGTTCGGCAGTACCGCCATTCCCGGCGACCCGGTCATTTATTTCGTGACCGACAACGGCGCCGGCTTCGACCCCGCCTATGCCGACAAGCTGTTCCAGCCTTTTCAGCGGCTCCACGGCTCCGAGTTCCCCGGCACAGGCATCGGCCTGGTGAGCGTCATGCGGACCATCGAACGCCACGGCGGCCGCGTCTGGGCCGCAGGTGCCGTCGACTGTGGCGCGACATTTTCCTTCACCCT
>Ga0302317_10001887_pt1 | contig 14860 bp, 14 predicted proteins | sample III_Palsa_N3_3_FD_200450 | JGI IMG/M metagenome (GOLD analysis project Ga0302317, IMG submission 200450) | Peat permafrost microbial communities from Stordalen Mire near Abisko, Sweden - III_Palsa_N3_3 | ecosystem: Environmental > Terrestrial > Soil > Palsa > Peat permafrost | place: Sweden...
CCGCCTCATGGTCGACTACGGCGTTGAAGCCACGGCCGCGGCGGTTCCGGCAAACGGTCGTCAATGGCGACCCTCGACGGCGCTGAAAGCGCCCACCGGTTATCAAGGGGCCTCAGGTCTCTTAAGAGGCGTTCTGGTGGCGAGTGACGGGGGCTTGAATGCAGGGATGGATTCAATTCTACGCGGTCACGGGCGCGGCGGCCGCGACGTTGATGGGACTGCTGTTCGTGGCGGTGTCTGTCAATCTGGTGGCCGCTTTTGATCACGGGCCGACTGGATCTCGTCGACACATTGAACAGGCGTTTGAGAACTACCTTGCCGTGTTGATGGTGTCTCTGATCGAGCTTGTCCCCAACCTCGATTTGACAAGGCGCGGATGCATCACGCTCGCCGTCACGGCTGGCTGGTCGATCTGGGTTGTCCGCAGGCTGTTTCAGGCGATGGGGGAGCCATCGGCGCAAGAGACAGCCGTGGTTGCGATCAGAAGGCATCTTCCTACGCTCATTGGATTTGGCCTCCTGGTCTCGGCGGCCGCCTACACGATCATCACCGGCAGGGGCGCCTCAAATCTAACCGCGGTCTCGATCGTGATTTTATTGTTCTCCGCCACGTCGAAGGCTTGGACGTTTCTGGACCGCTTGGCGCAGCGTGCGGTGGGAGAAAAGCGATGAATGATGGAGCGAGACGTCGAGCATTCAATTCGATGGCGTTGATCGCCTGCATCGCTGCCGCCTCTCCCTGCCTCGCGCAGCCAAGCGCGCCGGAGCCGCCCGCCAACGGGGCCTCGAGCAAAGCTGCGACCACCGAGGAGGAGAAAGCGGCCATGGATGCGGGCGTCGAGGCGGTCGTCTACGGGCTGCCGCTGGTGATGATGGACCTCACCATGAAGCGGATGACCAACGTCAGCCGGGCGCGCGGCATCGCCGCGCCAGTGAACCAGTTCGCCCACGCCCCGATCTTTCCGCCGGCCAGCTTCAGGAACGTCGTCCGCGCCAACGTCGACACGCTTTATTCGTCGGCTTTCCTCGACCTTTCCGCGGAGCCGTTGGTGCTTTCGGCCCCCGATACGGGCGGCCGCTATTACCTGTTCCCGATGTTCGACGCCTGGACCAATGTCTTCGCGACGCCAGGCGCACGCACGACGGGGACGAAGGCGGCGACGTTTGTCATCACCGGTCCGAACTGGAAGGGAGAGCTTCCCGTCGGCCTGCGGGAATTCAGGTCCCCGACCAACATCGTCTGGATCCTCGGGCGCATACAGACCAATGGACCGGCCGACTATGCGGCGGTGCATGCCATCCAGGCCGGGTTCAAGCTCGTTCCGCTCTCGAAGTACGGCCAGCCCTACGCGCCGCCGGCCGGGGCGGTCGACCCGAGCGCCGACATGAAGACGCCGCCAGTCGACCAGCTCAAGGCGATGACCGGCGCACAGTTCCTGTCCGCTCTGGCGCGGCTGATGAAGGTCGACCCGCCGCCGGCGGCGGACGCGCCGGTGCTGGCCAGGCTGGCGACGATCGGCGTCGTTCCAGGTGAGGATTTCGATCCGGGCAAGATCGATCCAGAGGTTGCGAAGAGACTCGAAGGCATCGTGCCGGCTGCGCTCGCGAGGCTGCATGAAAGGGAGCGCCGATTCGGCAAGGTCGAGAACGGCTGGCACATTCCCGCGCCGGACGTCGGCGCCTATGGGGCAGACTACGACACCCGGGCGATCATCGGCCTCATTGCCTTCGGCGCCAACCTCAAGGAGGACGCCCTCTACCCGACCACCTTTGTCGACGGCGACGGTGCGCCGCTCAACGGCGCCAACAAGTACAGGCTGCATTTCGAACCGGGCTTGACGCCGCCAGTCAACGCCTTCTGGTCGGTGACGATGTATGACCCGGACTCGTTCTTCGTGGAGAACCCGATCCATCGCTATGCGATCAGCAGCTGGATGCCGCTCGAGCACAACCCCGACGGCTCGCTGGACATCTATGTCCAGCATGACTCCCCGGGCCCCGACAAAGAGGTGAACTGGCTCCCGGCTCCGGCGGGCGGTTTCAACCTCACCATGCGGCTCTACTGGCCCAAGAGCGAGAGGCCCTCGATCCTCGATGGCAGCTGGAAGCTCCCGCCGGTCACCAAGGAACCTTAGGCTTTGGCGACGAATGGAAATTCGGGGACAGTTTACTCAATTCTGATCGAGCGGTCGGCCGAGCTCTGCGGCGATGGAATTGAGTAAACTGTCCCCGAATCCTCTCGGCGCGTGACCTGCGGGTGCGGGCGCGGCGGCTTTAGGCGTTTTCCGCGCGCGTCTCCGGCCCATTTGGCGCGCGAGACGTGCATGTGGGCGGAATGTGATCAAATGTCGCGCAGCGAGCTGAAAGGCCAGGCGCGCAACAATAGACCGTGGTCGGGAACTATGTGTGCTAAGCTAGGGTTACCGTCGAGTGCGAGGCCCACCTTTCAGGGTGGCGAGACCTCTCCGTCGCCGCGCCGGGTATGACCCTCAATTCGCGAGTCTCCGGCTCCCACGAAAGGCCGTCCATGGCCGCCCGCCCACCGCTTGCACCAGAAATCGCCCAAAGCCTCGCCCTCGCGATGGTCGCCGCATCCGAGGCGCCTGTCCTGCTGCTCGACGGGGATCTGACGGTGATTGCGGCGAGCGCGTCCTTCTGCCGGTCGTTCGAGATCGAGCCGGCTGAAACCTCTGGCCTCCCGGTCTTTGAGCTCGGTTCCGGCGAATGGAACGTGCGCCAGCTGCGCGCTCTGCTCAAGGCCGTGGCTTCCGGCATGGCCGCCGTGCCAGCCTACGAGATGAGACTGAACAGAGACGGCAGGGAGCCTCGTCAACTTGTGGTCACGGCCCATAAGCTGGAGTTCGGCGACACCGAACACGTCCACCTTCTGGTGACGGTGTCCGATGTCACCGAGGCCCGCATCGCCGAGAAGCTCAAGGACGATCTGCTGCGGGAGAAGGCCATCCTGTTGCAGGAGGTGCAGCATCGTGTCGCCAACAGCCTCCAGATCATCGCCAGCGTGCTGATGCAGAGCGCCCGCAACGTTCAATCGGAAGAAACCCGCACCTACCTGCACGACGCCCACAGCCGCGTGATGTCGATCGCCGCGGTGCAGAAACAGCTCGCGGCCTCACGCTTGGGCGATGTGGAGCTTCGCCCCTATTTCACGCAGCTATGCGAAAGCCTGGGCGCGTCGATGATCCGCGACCATGATCGCCAGACGATCGAGGTTCACACTGACGATAGCGCGGTCAAGGCCGACGTCTCGGTGAGCCTGGGGCTGATCGTAACCGAGTTGGTGATCAACGCCTTGAAGCACGCCTTTCCCGGTGGTCGCGGCGGTAAGATAAGCGTCGACTATCTCGCCCATGGACCCAACTGGACGCTGTCGGTCGGGGACGATGGGGTGGGAATGCCCGAAGATCTCGCCAGCGCCACGCCCGGCCTTGGCACCAGCATCGTCGAGGCTCTCGCCAGGCAGCTGCGCGCTCGCGTGCAGGTGGCGGACGGGCGACCCGGAACGGTGGTTTCTGTCATCCACACCCAGATCGTGGCCGTGGAGGACGAACCGGAAGCGGAGGCCGTCTAGCGATCAGGCGGCGCAAGGGCCGGTGGAGACCTCGACGCGGCCTCCGAGCAGCTCGGCCGCCGCCAGCCAAAGCGTCTCCTGCTCGTAGGGCTTGGCGATCAACACGCTCCTGGCTGGCAGGTCGCGCGGCTGCGTCTCCGGCCATCCCGAAGCAACGATGATCTTCACAGGCGGCCAGCGCTTTCGCACATGATGGGCGAGGCGGACGCCGTCCATGGAGCCGGACATTCTGATGTCGGTCACCATGAGCCTGACTTCCGGATGCTCGTTCAGGAGGGCGATAGCCTCGTCCGCGTCCTGCGCTTCGAGCACAAGCAACCCCATTTCGCGAAAGCCATAAACAAGTTCGCGACGCACAAGCCCCTCGTTCTCCACGATCAGAATCGTCGCGGAGTCCTTGGGATTGGGCCGGGCCATCAGCCCTCAACGCCTGGCAGGGCAATTTGGCTCCGACCACGGCCGCCCAGTCCCGCCGCTCCCTATGTGACCAGGGATTTCGGGGACAGTTTACCTAATTCCACGCCCGCCATCGGGGTGCGGCTGGCGTCGCCGTCCAGTAAACTGTCCCCGAAATACCTCAGCGCTTCATCCAGGGCTTCGACTTTCCCGAGGCGAGGGCGGCCGCCTGCTGGCGCTGGAACTTGCCGCCACGCGGCGGCTTGGGCCTGGCGTCGGTGGCCGCCCGCTTCAGTCGCAGCGCGCGCTGGATAGGCGTCTCGGCGTCGGGCGGGTCGCTCATTCTCCTGTCTTACCACTCATTCGGCTTTGGGACGCCGCCAGACTCGCGCGCCCTATGCCGGTTTCCGGCGCAAAACCAATGTCCGATTACGGTGGACGTGCACAAAATCCTCTCCTCGGCGCGGCGCTCAACCGGCGCCAGCTCTTCGCGGTCTCGCTGGAGGGCTGGCCGAGGCGGAGGTGGCGTGAGGTGGCGTGAGGCGAAACCGGCGCGCGTGCCGGTGCGACCGCGCCCGACTCCCAGGCGACCCTGGGGATGTCTGCCCTCGGGACGGACGCCAGTGTCTGCTCCCGCCATTTGGCGGAAGTTCGCCGCCCCTCGTTGCTGGCTTAAGCGGTTTGGCGCTCGGTTTCCGCCGGACGCATCGCCGCCGCCTTCGCCGCCAACCGCTCACCTATTGCCGCGACGATGGGGCCCTGGTCTACGAACGGGCGCGCGTAGCGGGTCAGGCTCTCGGCCACACGTCCGGGGTCGATCGTTTCGAGACGGCCGTATTCCCGGCCGAAGAAAGCTCGGTTGCCGGCGTCCATGTAGCTCTCGCAGGGCATGCCCTCGGCCAGCAGCACGTCATGGCTTTCCAGCTCCACGTGCCAGTAGGTCACCTCGGCGACCGCCTCGCGGAAGATGGTCACGCCGTTGATCAGATGATCGACGGGGACGAACACCTCGTCCACCACCTCGACACACACCGCATGTCCGGGCGAAAGGAACAGGTCCCGCTCCGGCAGGCCTTCGCCGAACGCGCCAGCCATTACCCGCACCGGCCATTGATCGCGCGTCGGACGCTCGATCCGTCTGTGGCCAATCCACCGGATCGGCCGGGCTTCGCCGGTGGCCGTCACCGCCAGGTCGCCGACCGCCAGGCCCTCGACCGCAACCTCGCCGCGCCTGGTCCTGATGCGGGAGCCCGTGACGAAGCAGACCAGCGCGATGGTGACCTCGCCGTTGTCTGGGTGGGCATTGGCCGATTCGGACGGGCTCGTGAGCGAGGAATTGAGGTAGGATCCGCCACCACCGCCCTGGCTCTCGCCGCCGTAGCCGCCGCCGCCGCCACCGCCGTAGCCGCCGCCACCACCGCCGCCGACGCTGCCCCCGCCCCCGCCGCCGCCGAAGCCGCCGGCGCCACCGCTATTTCCACCGAACGGGCCCGCCGCGCCGCCCGCGCCGCCCGCGAAGCTGTCCCCGACCAGGCCGTTGCCGGGGTTGGTCTCGAAATTGCCGCCGGCGCCGCCCGTGTAGCCGCCACCGCCGCCGCCCGCGCCCGCGCCGCCGCCGGCGCCGTCAATGCCGCCGGCGGCGCCGCCGCCAAGCCCGCCGCTGCCATGTCCGCCGGTCGGGGCCGCCAGGCCGGGCCCGCCGCCATCGCCGGAACTGCCGGAGCCGGGGCCGCCGGCCATATCGGCGCCGCCGCCGCCACCCGCGACAGCCTCGAGGATGTTTACGGCCTCAGAGCCATTGAAGGTTTCGATGACGAAACTGCCGCCGCCGCCGCCGGCCCCGCCGAGGCCGTGTGAGCCAAGCCCGGCCGATCCGCCCTCGCCCCCGACCACGATCTCGAGCGTGGCGCCGGCCGCCAGAAAAATCTCACCGCTGACCGCTGCGCCAAGATTGTCGGAGTCGGCGAACTCGTGGCCGCCTTGAGCGCCGAAGGCGTCGATCTGGTACTCGCCGGCGCCGCCGGCGGGCACGGTGAAGTACTGGATGGAACCGGTATAGTTGAACGTCGCCATGCGCGCCCCCGCCGCTGTTCGCGCGCCGGGAGCCTGGGATCGTCCCAACGATCCCCCCTTTGCCTGCTCAGTAGGATCACGCCGTCCAAGGCCTGTAAAGCCGGGCTTCGGTGTCGCCCAAATGACAGCTCCCGACCCTAGGCGGACATCGCCGCGCGATGATTAGCGTTGCTCGAGGTCACGGCGACGGCCGACGTCCAGTCTCGGTTTGCGGTCAAACGCGCTAAGCTTGGCGGAATGCGAGGCAGGCGATGGTCAGGATCTTCAAGGACGAACTCTTCGAAGCCCAATGGCTGCGCACGGCCGGCTACGCCAGCTATGGCGGGGCCGAGCTCGGCGAGTGCCTGGCGATCGCCAGCCACATCCGTGAGCTCGACGCGGAGAGCTGGTTCGCCGCCTGGGCGACCGCGGCGGAGCGGTTGCAGGGTCTGGCCGACGGAAGCCTGGCGCGCGGTCACGCCGAAAGCGCCCGTGGCGCCTATCTGAGAGCCGCCAACTATTGGCGGGCCGCCTACACCTTTCTGATCGGCGCGCCCGTCGAGCCGCGGGTCGTGTCGGCCTATCGTCGTCAGCGGGCGGCCTTTCAGGCCGCGGCGGCGCTGATGACGCCCAAGGCCGAGCAGATCGAGATCCCCTACGAAGGCAAGCGCCTGCCCGGCTACCTGCTTCGAGCCGGCGAGTCGTCCAATGCGCGGCCGACGCTGATCGTCAACGGCGGATACGATAGCACCGCCGAGGAAGGCTATTTCCTCAGCGGCGCGGCGGCGGTGGCGCGCGGCTACACCTGCCTGCTGTTCGACGGTCCGGGGCAGGGTGGCGCGCTGATTGAGAATGGATTGCCGTTTCGTCCCGATTGGGAGGCGGTGATCCGACCGGTGGTCGATTACGCGCTGAGCCGGCCGGAGGTCGACCCACGGCGGATCGCCCTGCTGGGCTGCAGCTTCGGCGGCTACCTCGCGCCGCGCGGCGCCACGGGCGAGCCGCGGCTGGCGGCGCTGATCGCCGACCCCGGCGAGGCGTCGCTGGAAGACGAGTTCAAGAGCCGCATGCCGCCGTTCATCGCCAAGCGAATGGCGAGCCGCAGCCCGTGGATCACCGGGCCGCTGCAGTTCGTGCTTGGCCGCCGCACCCGCCACCTCACGCAGGGCTGGGGTCTGCGGCGAGGTCTCTGGGTGCATGGGCTGGGCCAGCCGCTGGACTACCTGCGCCTGCTGGCGGACTACAGCCTCAAGAATCTCGCCGACCGGATCAGGTGCCCCAGCTTGATCTGTTGCGCCGAGGACGACGACATCGGCGTCACGGCGCGGGATCTCTTCGACCGGCTCCCGGAGCCGAAGACCTTCCACACCTTCGCGTCCAAGGACGGCGCCGGCGGCCATTGCGAGGCCGGCGCCCGGGTCCTGTTCAACCAGTACGTCTTCGACTGGCTGGACGAGATCCTGGCGGCCTGAGCCCGCGCCGAGACACGGTCCACGCCAGTTGGCGGACCGGCGGCGGGTCCCCATCGAGTCTGCGCACCAAGGCGGTCGAGTCCCCGGGGACAAGCGCGACGAATTGAAAGAATCGAGAAGTCCGCGTGTGACTGCCGGAAAGCTGCGATCGCTCGATCCCGCAATAACGGCGTCCAGTTCGGCGCCGAACTCGGCCCCGCAAAGCAATCGAGCGAGGAGATACCAGATGTTCAAATTGACAGCCTTTGCGATAGCGGGGGCCGCCGCTCTCGCCATCGCCTCCGGAGCCATGGCTCAAACCGCCGCGGCGCCGACCACCGTCGACCAGATCCTCAGCCAGACCTACGGTCCGGAAACCCTGCAGAATCAGCCCGCCACCGGCGGTCCGGATTTCAACCAGGGCGAGCTGATCCAGGTGTCCGGCGGCTGCGGGCCGAACGGCTGGCGCGGTCCCTGGGGCCACTGCCACTATGCGCGCTACTGGGGTCCCACGTGGGGCGGCCCATACGGTCCGGTCCGCTGGAACGGCTGCCCCCCAGGCTACTGGCGCGGCCCTTGGGGTCACTGCCGCGACACGCCTTATCACGGCGCCCTGCCCGGCGGCGGCTGGAAGTAAGCCGTCCGCGCCGAATGCGCCGGCAGCGCGGGTCGGGATCCGGAGCACGGGTCCCGACCCTTATTCTGTCAGGCCGTGGCGGCCTGGCTCGCAGGCCCCTTGCGCGGGCGCGTGCTCTCAGTTCCGGCAGGCGGCCGCAAACCGTCTTCGGTCATCTCCAGCAATCTGACGTCGCCGTCGAAGACCGCTTCGCTCCACTGGCTGACGGCGCGTCCGAGCTGGTCGGGGGCCCGCGGCTCGCCGCCGGCCTGCGCCGCCACGGTCGCTTCGCGCAGAACGCCGAAGTGAGATACCGCCGCGATAAAGCCGCGCCTCACCGTCTCTGGGGCCGGTCGTGGCGCATGTCGCAGCGCGCCGTTGATCTGACGCCGGACGGCGATCGGTTGCAGGGCCATGGTCCCGGTCCGCACGCACGCCCAGGCGAAGACGATCAGCATCAGGAGCGCGGTGGAAACGAAGGCCGGTCGAGCGACATAGGCCTCGCAAAACCTGGCGTAGATTTCAGTATTTTCCTTCGAACGCAGGAGCCGGCCGTACTCGGCCGCCAGGTCGGGGTCCTGATGGTGAAGCGAGGCGACGAGATCATCGATCTCGGCCGGGGTGAAAACCAGCGGCTGCTCGTCGCTCGCCAGCCAGGACGGAGCATGGTCGGTGGGTAGCGCCTCGGCCAGCCGGCGGGCGAAGCCGTCTCCGACAAGGTCGCGGATCCAGGTGCTGGCCAGCGGCGTCATTGAACCCCAGCGCTGCCGCGGGCTGAGCAGCGCCCCACTGCCGTGCAGGCCAAAGCCGCTGGGCGGCGCCGAGGCCTCCGCCCTGGGCGCGAGCTTGCCGGCATCGACCTGGGCGACCCACTCCTTGGGCGTGCAGCCGATCAACTCGGTGAAAGTGTGGTGGAAGCGGCTGTAGCTGCCGAAACCGGCCTCCAGCGCCGCGGCCAGGAGGTTCGCGCCCGGCCTGTAGCCCTCGATGAAGCGATCCAGACGCACGCGATTGCGCCAATCGACGAAGTTGCGTCCCGTCTGCTCCGTCAGCAAGCGGCTCAGATAATGCGGTGTGACGCCGGCCGCCCGCGCCAGTTCCGAGAGCGAATCGGCGCTGCCGTTCTCCCGCAAGAGCCGCACCGCCCGGCCGACGGCCGGATGCACCGGCCTCAGGGCGGCCGGCGACCGTTCCTGGCTGGCGCGCAATGCCCGCATCAGCACGTAGCGAATGCCGGCGTTGTAGGTCGCCACCTCGTCCGAGTCCTGGGCGACCTCGCTGAGCAGCCGGTCGAGGCTGAGCAGCTCCTGGCTGGAGATCAGCCGCGAGGGTTGCGCCGCCAATTCCTCGAGCCACGCCGGTTCAAAAAGCTCGCTGCGAAACAGCGCCACCCACATCTCGAGCTGCGGTCCGCGGGTCAGTCGATGGATCTTGTCGGGCAGGATCCAGATCATTGATCCGGGTTTCAGGTCATAGATGGCGCCTTCCATGGCGTAGGTAGCCGTGCCGCGCACGACCAGGTTGAGCTCCACGTCGTGATGAGCGTGGTGGATGGGACTGCGGAAGGCCGGCGAGCTGCGGCGCAATTCTCCATCGCGCCCTTTCAGGATGAGGCGCCCACGGTGGCGCGGACCCTCCTTGGCGACTATCTCGTCGACGCTCATCGCTCACCCCTTCCGGCCCTGCCGGGCCGGAAACGACAGATATTTGCGCGCCGGAGCGGGACCCTGTCGAGTGCGACCAGGCGCCGCGCCTGCAAAACCTCATCTTTGCAAGATTCGGGAACTGAGCGGGTAAGCAGCGGCAAGCACCCCGCGGTGCGACGATGCAAAAAGCGCCCAGACACGGCGGTGTTCGCCGCGTCGTTCATCTGCCTCGAATGGAGATAGTCATGAAGACCCTGCTTGCGGGCGCGCTGGCGCTCACCACCGTCATCGCCGCCACCGCTTCGCTGGCCCAGGACCGCCCGGTCCAGAACATCAGCCCCTACCGCCATGGCAACCTGGCCGCGGCTCAGTCGCTCACGACTCAGGCCTTCGACCGCCTGACCGCCGCGCAGATCGACAATAACTACGATCTCGGCGGCCACGTCGGCCATGCCAAGGAGCTGCTGCGCGAGGCCAACGAAGAAATGAAGATGGCGGCGCAATACGCCAACCACCGTTAATCGCCGCTACGGGCGCGTGCGCCCGGATCGGAATCTCAGGATGGCCCCGGGTTCGACCCGGGGCCGTTCGCTCTTCTGGCTGCTTTTTCTACAATGAATCAGACACCTATCCGCCGCGTCGCCATCGTCGACGGGACTGGAGCCGGCCAGGCGTTGCTGCGCGAACTTCTCGAGCGCAACGTCGAATGCCTGCATCTGCGTCCGCACTTCGAGTCGGCCGCCTTCGACCCCCTCGGCTATGACGGCGATCTGGGGTTCGCGGGCGACGTCAGCGAAGCGATCAGCCTGCTCAGCGAACTCACGCCCACCGCTGTGCTCGCCGGATCTCCCTGCGCCACTGGCTATGCTGAAGCCGTCGCCGATGGCCTTGGCTTGCCCACCCACTCGATCGAGCGCTTTGCCGCGCGCCGCTACGTCGAAAGCCTGCTCCGAGCCGCCCGGCCCGAGACCAAATCGCTCACTGGCCGGCAGGCCCAGGTCGTGCGCGGCCAGCAGTTCGTCGTCAACACGGTCAGCAATGGTGGATCGCACCACATAACCGACGCCTGGCGGCTGCTCGACATCCGCGAAGACGAGGTCCCGGGTCCGGGCGCACTGGAACTCTGCGATCCCGCCTCGGCGATCACCGCGGACGTGTTCGATCGCGCCCGCGTCGCTCTGGATGACCTCGGGGTCCGGTTCGGCGCAGCGCACGCGCAGTTCGCCCTCTCCGCCAAGGGCCTGGGGCTGGTCGGCGCCACCGCTAGCCTGATGAGCCTCGGCTTGCCCGGCGCGCCAGCCTCGGGATCAAGGCGCCAGGCCGCCGTCTGGGCGGATTGCCTCGTCTCCGACGCCCCGGCGGCATTGCGGCAGACCGGCGACCTGACCTATCGGCCGACGCGGCGGATGGCGGTGCTGCTCTTCCGATTCCGCCGCCGCGCCCGCGTGACCGACCTGGACGGCCTCGAGCGTCTGAAGCGTTTGACGTCGTTCGCGTCCCACGAGTCGCCGCTGGCGCTTGGCGAGATTGTCGAGCCCCGAACCACTTGGCGGGGCCAAGGTGGGCTCGTCCACCTCATCCACGACGATCCGGCCCAGATCGGCGCCGACATTCGCCAGTTTCGCGCCTGGGAGGCGCGTGCTGAGCTTTATGGACTTGGACCGCTCATCGGCACGGAGGATTCGCGATGAGCTGGCATCGTCTGATCGGCGCCTGCCGGTCGCTCTTCGCCGCGGGCGTCATGCTTCTTTGCGCCGCGGCGGCCAGCGCCCAGCACGCGCCGCTGCCGCTCGATCCCGGCTTGATCCCCGGCAAGCCGGGCACGGTGATCTCTGCCGATCCCATCGATGATTGTCCATCACCAGGCCCCCACCATGGGCGTAGTCGGGGTTGGCTAAACGAGCGCGAATCCCGTCCCGGCTGAGATACGCGCCCGCATCACTGGCATTCACACTTTGATCGGGTCCAACAAACCGGCGAGAAGCCTTCGGTCTGATGCACCTCGCCCTCTCTGCACGATGCGGGATGGCCGGCTGGACAGGAAATTGAACATCCCGAACAGACAGGATTTCCAGCCGCGGCGCATCGGCTGGGTGGCCCAAGCGGCCGATAGGGTTCGTAAGCCCCGCTTGAGGTCTGTGAGGGCGGCACGCTGCAGCTTGCGAGCAAAAGTGCCAAAGCGACGATCCTGAAGCGCATGGTCGTGGTTGTCCGCTCCAGCCGCGTCGGCGTGTCCCGACTAGCCTTATATCTTTCCTTGCCACGGTTGCCCTTGCGCTATCTCAATGCAAAGTTTCAAGTCTGAAATACGGTAGCGAATTGGCTGGCGCCTGTGCGTGCGGCGGTTTTTGAGACAGGGGGCGATTATGAAGGCACGCTTGGTTTTGGCCGGCGCAGCGATGCTGGCGGTTGTGAGCGTCGCGGGACAGGCCGCGGCTCAGGAAGACGACGCCACGAAGGCGGCGGAAGCGGACGCCAAAGAAGCCACGCAAATGGCGACACCTTCGCCGGCCTTGATGAATCCCAGCCCCAGCTCTTCAAGCTCGGGCACGAGCCACACAGAGTCGAGCAGCTCGTCCACCAGTTTCAGCATGTCTGTGGGCGCGGCCCCGCCGGCTCCGCCGGGACCGCCCCCGGGGTGGCGGCCGGGCCCCAACCCAAACTCCGGCAAAGCCTTGAACGGCAGCTGGAAACTCGCCAACGTCGGCGGCGATCGGTCGTGCGGCATTACGCTTTCCGAGGGGGATGATACCGACAATCCGCACTACCTCATCACCACCACGGGGGGACCCGATGGCAGCTTGGCGATCAATCGCTGGCGCTACGACGGGCGCATGCTGGAGCTGACCAACACCGCAGGCGAGACGTATGCGGAGTTCCGCCGGGTCGGCCGCAACCGGTTCGAGGGCCGCAACGTCAAGACCGGCGAGGCGCTCGTCGTCAGCCGATAGCGGCGCGGCTACCGAGGGAAATCTGGGTTTGGGGGGACCACCATGTTCAAGCTGACGATGAAGCACGCCCTATGTGCGGGCGTGATGGCGAGCGCCGGATTCGCCACTTTGGCCTCGGCCCAATCCGGCTCCAGTCACAGCGAGTCTTCCAGCTCGTCCACGTCGTTCAGCCTCAGCATCAATCTCGGGCCGCCGCCGCCCGCCTATTGGCCTGGCGATTACGGGCCGCCGCCGTCGCCCTACTATTGGGTGCGCAGCGCAACCGGCGCGCGAATCCCTCGTGGCGCTTTCATCGGCGGCCAGGAGGGAGATGGTCAGCCCTTGTATGTCTGCCGCGCGCCCTACCTGAGCGGCGTCTACCCCGGCAAGCTCGTCAAGGGAAACTGCAACATCAGCTATGACGGCGGCGAAATCTACGCCCACACTTTCGACGTGCTGGTTGGCCAGGGCGCGCGCTGGGGGGCGGCGGGCTCCGGGTTCCGCGGGGCTTTCATCGCCGGTTTCGAGCACGGCGGCCCGCTTTATCTGTGCCAGGCCCCGTATCGGGGCGGCGTTCACCCAGGCAAGATTTACCAAGGGCGCTGCAATATCAGCTTCGACGGCCGTGAAATCCCCATCGGTCGCTTCAACGTGCTCTACGCCGACGAATCGATGATGGCCGGCGACTTCGACTATCCGGTCTGGCGGCCGGTCGCGCCGCCGCCGCCGGTCTGGACTGGCCCGACGCCCTACGACCGCGCGCAGGACGACGCCCAGTGGCGGGCGCGCCAGCGACAGCGCGACCTGGACGCCCGCCAGCGTGACCTCGAGGCCAGGCAGAAGGCGCTCGAGCAGCAGCAGGCGGACCAGGCGGCGGCCGTGAAGGCGGCCCAGGCACAGGCCCAGGCCGCGGACGAGGCGCGTCGCCAGGAACAGATCCGGGCCGGAGAAGCGGACGAAAACCGCCAGGCGGCGGAGGCCAAGGCGCAGGCGGCGGCCGAGGAAGCCAAACGCCAGGAAGACCTGCGTCGCGGCGAGGAAGAGGAAAACCGCCAGGCGGCGCAGGCGGCCGCGCAGGCCCAGGCCGAGGCCCAGAAGCAGGAAGAGATCAGGCGCGGCGAGGAAGAAGAAAACCGCATGGCGGCCCAAGCCGCCGCCAAAGCCGACGCCGAGGCCAAGGCGGCGGCGGAAGCTCAGGCCCAGGCCGCGCAGGCCGCTGAACAGGCCCAGGCGGCCAAGGCTCAGGAAGAGGCGGAAGCCCGAGCAGCCCAGGAAGCGCAAGCCAAGGCGGCCGAAGAGGCGCGCGCTGCCGAAGAGGCCAAAGCGGCGGAGGAAGCCAAAGCGGCCGAAGAAGCCAAGGCCGCCGACGAGGCGCGTCAGGCAGAGATCAAGCGCGGCGAGGAGGAAGAAAACCGCATGGCGGCCGAAGCCGCCGCCAAGGCCCAGCAGGAATCCACGCCAGCCGACCAGCCGCCAAGCGGCGACACGCCGCCTCCGTAATCGCCGGGCCCAAACGCAGGAGACGACGTGTTGCTGTTCTACTGTGTCGTGCTGACGGTGGCATTCTTGTTGGCCGCCGAGATCGGCGCCTTCGTGTTCAAGCGGTTGGGCGGACAGTCCAGACCGACCAGCGGCATTCCATTGGATGGCGCGACGGCCCTCCTGGGATTGTTGATCGGATTCACCTTTGTCATGGCGGCCGATCGCTTCGAAACGCGGCGCGAACTCGTGGTCGCCGAGGCCAACGCGCTCTCTACCACCTATCTGCGTGACGCCATGCTCCCCGAGCCATCGGGCGCGCGGCTGGGCGCGCTCTTGTCCGATTACGGCAGGACACGTTTGGCGTTCTTCGACGCACGGGAGGACAAGGCCCTGTTGGCCAGGTCCGCGGCAAGGACCAGCCTTCTGCAGGACGCGATCTGGAAGGAAACCACCCTGGCGCTCAGGGCGCCGCAAGCCGCACCCTTGGCGACCGCGGTGCTCACCACCACCAACGAAATGTTCGATCTGGCCGCGTCCCGGCAGGCGGCGCTCGATGCGCGCGTGCCGGCGCCAATGTTCGCGCTCTTGATCTTTTGTGGCCTGATCACCGCCGCCCTGAACGGCTACAACATGGCCGCACAGGGGCCGCACCACCGGGTCGCGGTTACGTCATTTTTGGTGATGGTCGCGGTTTCGATC
>Ga0302317_10001891_pt1 | contig 14852 bp, 9 predicted proteins | sample III_Palsa_N3_3_FD_200450 | JGI IMG/M metagenome (GOLD analysis project Ga0302317, IMG submission 200450) | Peat permafrost microbial communities from Stordalen Mire near Abisko, Sweden - III_Palsa_N3_3 | ecosystem: Environmental > Terrestrial > Soil > Palsa > Peat permafrost | place: Sweden...
AGATCCGATGCCGGCAACAGGAAACTACTTGCCCCGCCATTAGGTGTCTGTAACAAAAGTTCGGCATCGGCGGGGTTTGCCGACACCGATAGGATGCTCAAGCCGTCGAAGGATGCCGGCAGCGGCGTGCCGCTCGTGGTCGTTGTACTGAGAGGCACGCCAGTAGCGCTGTAACTGACAGTTGACGTCGTACCTGTCGAGGCATTCGTTTCAGCCAGCTGGTAGGTTCCGTTACCGGTATCTAAAAAGCCGAGTGGCGTAAGACCCCCAGGTGGCGGAGTCAAAGGGACCAAATCGGTGCCGTACTGAGCGTCTATCTTTACGCCGAGGCCGCTCATGTTTAAAGCGCCCATTACGTCAGCAGGCAAATTGAGTTGGCCAAGTGCGGAAAAACCTGCACCGTAAAGATTATTGTAAGCATCGGTAATGGTTGAAACCGGAAGATTGGTGAAATTGGTAGACTGAATCTGCGACAATTCCGCAGGATTGGCTGAATAACCTGCGGCGTTTATATAATTATCGCCGACCGCCTCGAAAGCCGTGCCGCCCCAATTTTCGATGGGAATGCCTAATTCACCGAAAACGGTAGCATGTTCGTCAGCGACCTGGGCCAAGGTCGGCATTAGGTCGTTATTCCCAGTAATTTGGCTCAGATCTTGCGTAGCTAGACTGAGAGATATATTGGATTTGAACTGATCCGTATAAGCGGAGGCTCCCACGGCATTCTGTACATTGAGATTGGCGACCGCGCCGCTGCCCACATTGTTGATGACATCAATCGCCGCCTGCGCATAACCTCGATTACTGCTGGGATCACCGGTTACCTGCGCCTGGTAATACTGCAGCAGCGCCGCGTTGGCGTCCGCATAATCCCCAGCGTTGTAATCGCTATTCGCGTTAGCGAGTGCCGTAGTCATGGCGGTAAGCTGCGACTGTGTATAGGTGTAGGTTGATCCCATCGTAGACTCCTTATTTGTGCGCTGGTTACGGCTTCACGAAGCTCAACAAAAGTGCTTTTATCTTGGGTGTTAGCCTCACAATCTCATGAAAGTAGTGGTTTTTATCATATTCAATATGAAAACGGACATTCCCTGTAAGCTGCCCAAAATATGCACAATCTGGCGCGACTATGAATTTAGTCTCTTCTTTGCATTCAAAGAAAAATTTAGGCGATGAATCTTTGAGAAGATACACATCTTCGTAAGCAGATACATCGTTACGATTATGATGATAAAAAATCAGATTTGGCATACCGCTTTCTTTTGGCGAGATATAACTGTTCGGAAGCGCACCAAGTGACTTATCTTTTATAAGAATTTGGAAAAGCCTGTCTCCATATAGATAATTATCCCCTTCCTCCAATATAATAGTCGCAGTATCCGGCGACTTCAGCCCAGTGGCGCCATACCGATTCAACTCACCCTTCGTCATCGGCCGGATATCAGGTAACTGCACATCCAATACCAGATGATCAGTCGTTTGGATGGCGAACGACCCCATTCCGAGATAGCCACGCGGAATTATCATGTGGACGCTGCCCAAGTAGACCGAGACCGCGTCCGACGCATTCACCGAGCCGAGAGCCAAGCTCCGCGAGGTCATGTCATCGACATGCTTTTGCACGCTATCATCCGTGCGTGAAGCATTCGTGCCCGCAGTTTGCGCATTGCACGCGACCATCGCGCATGCCACCAAGCTGATTAGAAAACATAGGCAATCGCGACCTAATTTCATTCTTTCATCCTCATTATCTTTGCGTGCTTCATGCCGACTGTTTTAATTGATCAGTTATTCCATGACGCCCACTTGTTTGAGACATCTTTGACATTCGAATTCGAAAGTAATTTCACCGCTCATGCAAGCTCTCCTTCGCATGCTGCATTAGCGGACTGAGCAGATAACCAATGATTCGCCGGCGCCCCGTCTTGATCTCGGCCGTCACCGTCATGCCGGGCGTCAGATTGATCTCGCGATCCTCCACCCGCATGGTGTTTTGCGGCAATACGACTTGGACGGGGAAAACCCAGTTCTTCTTGTCGTCCTGCTTGGCGTCGTTGGATACCTGCACGACGTTGCCGTGCAGCGTGCCGTAGCGAGTGAACGGAAAGCTCTCCACCTTGATCTCAGCATGCTGACCGTCATTGATAAAACCGATGTCCTGGTTGTCGACCATAGCCTCGACCATCAGCGCCCCTTTATCCGGCACCACAGTCAAGAGCGCCTGAGCCGGCGTGACGACTCCCCCAAGGGTATGTATGGCGAGCTGCTGTACGGTGCCGTCGACCGGCGCCAGCAGGTGCATCAGGCGGCCGTGCTGCTGTGCCTTAGCCAGATCCTGTACAAACCCTGCCGCCTTGGCGTCGTCATCGTGGATTTTCTCCAGCCAGCCGCGCCGCGCCTGCGCCACGTAGGCCTCGCGCTTACGCTGCGCAGCATCGAGCATGGCTTCGGTCTCGCCATGCTTGGCGTGCTGCGTTGCGAGGTCCTGCTGCAACCCGATCACGGCCTGCTGCTCGTTGTAATAGTCGTGCAGCCCGACGTCCCCCGAGGGAATCAGCCCTGCGAAATCCATTTCCTTTTTCTGCTCGATGGGTAACGTACCCTCGAGCTTTCTTATCTGCGCATCGATCTCGTGCAAGCTCGCTGCGTTCTGTGCAATCTCCGCCTCCATCTCGCGAACGGTACTGGTGTAGTCCGCGTATTCGCCTTCCAGTACTCGACGCTCAGCGGCAATGGCGACCGCTCCAAGCTCGGGTCCCCCTACCAGTACCGGCACATGCCCCCGATCGATCGCATCAAGCATCGCGCGACCTCGCATCGCCTCAATCTGCGTCGCACTAAGATCCGATTGCGCATGCGCCGCACTGGTCATGGCGTCGGTAGCATCCAGATCGACCAGCGGATCACCGCGCTTTACTTTCTGCCCGTCGACCACATGGATCGCGGTTACCACCGCAGTGTCCTGCGATTGAATAGTCTTCACTTCGCCACTGGGCACAATCTTGCCTTGTGCGGTCGCGACGATATCAATCTTGCCAAAACTGGCCCAGCCTACGGCGACTGTCAGCAGACTGATGATGACGACCACCGCCACACGCGGCGCGGGATGCAATGGTGTATCGCGCAGGGCTAGTGCCGCGGGCTGAAATTCGTTTTCGTGCCGCAGGCGCGGCACCGCGTCGAATTCCGCGCGGGCGTTCCAGGCAGCCTTGAATACCTGTCTGTATCGATCGCGCAAATCGTGCAGGGCCAGCCAGCGCATGGTCATCACCCGTGTTGCAACTGATGCAGACGGGCGTAGTGGCCCGGTTCGTTATCGAGCAATTCGGCGTGGCTGCCTTGCTCGACGATGCGTCCACGATCCATCACGATGATGCGGTTGGCCTCGCGCACCGCGGAAAGGCGATGGGCGATGATGATCACCGTACGCCCCTGGCAGATCGAGCGCATATTCGTCTGGATGATGCGCTCCGACTCGTAGTCCAGCGCGCTGGTCGCCTCGTCGAAGATAAGAACGCGTGGATTGTTCATTAATGCCCGTGCTATGGCGACGCGTTGACGTTGCCCACCCGAAAGCGACGAGCCATGCTCACCGACCATCGTGTCGTAGGCCTCGGGGAGATCCAGGATAAAATCATGCGCGCCGGCGAGCTTGGCCGCCGCGATCACCGTTTCCAGCGGGGCACCCGGATCGACCAGCGCGATGTTTTCACGCAGAGTCCGGTTGAACAGAATGTTCTCTTGCAGCACCACGCCGATCTGCCGCCGCAGCGATGAAACATCGACCATCGCCAGATCCATGCCGTCCACCAGCACACGACCGTGCTCCGGAACGTACAGGCGTTGGATCAATTTGGTCAGCGTGCTCTTGCCGGAGCCGGAGCGACCTACGATGCCGATGACCTCACCAGGCTGAATGACCAGACTGACGCGATGCAACACCTCGGGCATATCCGGCCGATAGCGGAACGTCACGTTATCCAGCTCGATCCGGCCTTCCAGGCGCGGCAATGGACTGCGGTTGCTGTTTGCCGCCTCGGTCGGCGCATTGAGGATATCGCCCAGCCGCTGCATGGAAATACCGGTCTGCTGGAAGTCGGTCCACAACTGGGCGATCCGCATGATCGGCTGCGCCACCCGGCTGGCGAGCATGTTGAAGGCGATCAGCCCACCCACCGTCATGCTGCCATCGATGACCAGGCGCGCGCCGACCCAGATCGTTACCACCGTGACCAGTTTGCCCACGTAATTGACACCTTCGCGCGCGACCGTACCCAAAGCTGTCGTGCGAAAACCGGCCTCCACATAAGCCGCCAGCTGACTGTCCCAACGCCTGGTGGTCTGCGGTTCTACCGCCATCGCCTTGACGGTGTCGATGCCGCTGATGGTCTCGACCAGGAACGCCTGGTTCTCGGCACCTCGATTGAATTTATCGCGCAGCTTGGCGCGCAGTGCCGGTGTCAGCACGAACGACAGAAACGCATACAGGGGCAGCGATGCCACCACAACCAAAGTCAGCCAGCCGCTGTAGCACCACATCACGGCAATAAAGACAAAGGAAAAAAGCACATCCATCACCAGGGTGATGGCATTACCGGTCAGGAAACTTCGGATATTTTCGAGCTCACGGACCCGCGCCACGGAGTCGCCGACCCGCCGCGCCTGAAAATAAGCCAACGGCAGCGCCAACAGGTGGCGGAACAGACGCGCACCGAGTTCGACGTCGATGCGGCTGGTGGTATGGGCAAACACGTAGGTGCGCAGGCCGCTGAGTATCGATTCGAACGTCATGCAAATGAGCAAGCCGACGGCGATCACATCCAGGGTAGTCAACCCTCGGTGCACCAGCACCTTGTCCATCACCACCTGGAAGAACAGCGGCGTGACCAGTCCCAGCAACTGCAAAAAGAACGAGACCAGCAAAATCTCGCCGAGCAGCTTGCGGTACTTGACCACGGCGGGAATGAACCAGCTGAAATCGAAACGTGAGAACTCGCCCGCGAGCGATGCGCGCGAGGTGAAAAGCAGAACCTCCCCCGACCATCGGGTTTCGATTTCTGCTGGCGAAAGTATTTGGGGGGCGGAGTACCGAGGGTCCTGGATCAATACCTTCTGATCGTTCGCCCGGGCGATCACGTAAGCATGGCCGTCGCGATCGATCGCGAGCGCAGGGAGCGCGAGGTAAGCAATACGTTCCGATGTCGACCGGACAGACCTAGCCTTCATCCCAAGCTTCTTGGCCGCCAAAAGGACAAGATCGCGACCGAACGGGCGGCCGGGCTCCTGGAACTCATGGGCCAATTGCGCAGGGTCAACCGCGATGCCATGAAATCGCGCTATGAGTACCAAGCACGTCAAGGCGCTGTCGAGCGTAGCAACCGTTTCGCTGCTCAATTCGCCATGCAAATTGCTCATATGGAGAGGTTTGAACGCGGCAGCGTCGAAGGACAGGCTCTTCCTTGTGCCATTCCGATAATACGTTACGTTTAGGTTCTATTACGGATGGTTGATTGCCAAGGCATGAAGAGTCAATGAGTATGTTTTTGCGCCCCGCGCATTAGTTATTGCGACTTTCGAGAAATGCGAAATAGTTTGCGCAGCGCGACTAGTGTGACACTTGGTCACGCGTTGATCGCGCCGGCCAACCTGCTACGCGGCATTGATTGCCGTTGGTCGACACACAGGCAAGCAATGCGCATGCGATGTTGATGGGTGCGATCGAAGTACCCCGCGTGGAATATCTGCAGGATGTCCAGCTGCTCAGCCAGCTGCCTGGAACGTGGATAACTGGAGTGGATATACCCCACAGTTGCTACAGCCTTGCTTGTTTTGATCCGCTCCCAAAGTGACTAATCGCCGACCGGCGTGCTCGTGCTCGTCATTCCTGCGAAGGCAGGAATCCAGCGCCCCTAGCTCTTCGAGAAACCGCAGCTTCTGGGTTCCTGCCTTCGCAGGAATGACGAGCGTGGGCTTGGAGGTTCGCGCGTCACTTCGCTTCGCTGCTTTGCTCCCTCCTCTGCTTGCCCAGAAGAAGAGACTTCCTTCGGTCGCAGGGGAGGGTCGGGATTGGATCGCTCTTCGTCAATGAAGATCAAAAAGCCACCCCCTCCCAACCTCCCCCTGCTAGCAGGGGGAGGAGCAGAGCACTTCAAGCCAGGATAACTACACGCTACGCGCCGTGTATTTGCGGGCGACGTAGTCGTCCAGGATGCCGACGAACTCGTTCGCGATGTTGTCCCCGCGTAGGGTCATCGCCTTCTCGCCGTCGATGAACACCGGTGCCGCCGGTGCCTCGCCATTGCCGGGCAGCGAGATGCCGATATTCGCATGCTTGGATTCGCCGGGGCCGTTGACGATGCAGCCCATTACGGCCAGCGTGAGGTTTTCCACGCCGTCGTACTTGATGCGCCATAGCGGCATCTGCTCGCGCACGTGCTCTTGCACGGTCTTCGCCAGCTCCTGGAAAAACTCGCTGGTGGTGCGGCCACATCCCGGACATGCCGTAACCAGTGGCGTGAACGAACGCAGGCCCATGGTCTGCAGCAGTTCCTGCGCCACGATCACCTCGCCAGTGCGCGACGCGCCCGGCTCCGGCGTCAGCGAGATACGGATGGTGTCGCCGATGCCTTCCTGCAGCAGCACCGCGAGCGCGGCACTGGATGCGGTAATTCCCTTGGAACCCATACCGGCTTCGGTCAGGCCCAGGTGCAAGGCGTAGTCACAACGGACGGCGAGATCGCGATACACGGCGATCAATTCCTGCACGCCGGAAACCTTGCACGACAGGATGATGCGGTCGCGCGCGAGACCAATTTCCTCGGCACGCGCGGCGGAATCGAGCGCCGAACGAATCAACGCCTCGCGCGCTACATGCGAAGCATCCCAAGGCTCGGCCCGCGTATGGTTTTCGTCCATTAGGGTAGCGACCATGCTCTGATCGAGCGAGCCCCAGTTCGCGCCAATGCGTACCGGTTTGCCGTAACGCAGCGCCATCTCGATGATCGCGCCGAACTGGCTGTCTTTCTTCTTGCCAAAACCGACGTTACCTGGATTGATCCGGTACTTTGCCAACGCCTCGGCACAGGCCGGTTCGTGCTCCAGCAATTGATGGCCGTTGTAGTGGAAGTCGCCGATGATCGGCACGTCCACACCCATCATCGCCAGTCGTTCGGCGATGCGTGGCACCGCCGCGGCCGCGGCTGGCGTATTCACCGTGATGCGTACCAGTTCGGAGCCGGCGCGGGCCAGTTCGGCGATCTGTTTGGCGGTGCTGGCCGGATCTTCGGTGTCGGTGTTGGTCATCGACTGCACCACGATCGGTGCGCCGCCACCGACGATGATCTTGCCAATCTGCACAGCCACGCTGGGGCGGCGTAAACCCGCTTCGGCGGGAATACCCTTGCCAGGACGTGGCGACGAAGAAGTCATTGCGTTCATGAAAATCAGGACCAGATCGTACTGCCGCGAATAACCGGGCGGCGAAGCCGCAAGAATACCCGAAGCATGGTTACAACTTCACCGTCGCAAGGCTGCCTGCAGCAGGCGGCGCTGCAGCCGATCGGCAAGCGTGGTCGGCGCCGCCAGGCCCATCCGGGTCAGCGCCTCGGCCTCACCGGCCGCCTCCGGACCGGGACGACATAACCTTCGAAGCAGCTCGAATTTGCCACGCCAGTGGCTGCTCGATGTCTGCAGCCAGTTCAGCGCCGGTAACAAGCGCTGTTCGACCTCGGTGAAATCGCTGCCGAACGGAAACGGCGGCAACAACCCTTTGTGCCTCATCAGCGCCAGCGCTTCGCTGAGGTATTCCGGGCGATGGCGTCGCCATGCTTCGGGTATGACGAAATCCGCGGCCAGCTTGCGATGCGATTTTGCTTCCGCGCACAGCGCGTCGAGGAAGCGCGCGTCGCAGATCGACAGCATCGCCTCGATGCATTCGTTGTCGCTCTTGCCGCGCAGGTCAGCGACGCCGTATTCGGTGACGTACACATCGCGCAGATGACGTGGGATGGTGGTGTGACCGTAGTTCCAGCGAATGTTGCTTTCGATGCCGCCATGCACTTTGCGGGTCGAGCGCATCAGCAGTACCGAGCGACCGCCGGGCAGTTCGTGCGCCATCGCCACGAAGTTGTACTGGCCGCCGACGCCACTGACCACTTCGCCATCCTGCAGCGCATCGGAAACCGCTGCGCCGAGCAACGTCGCCATCATGCAGGTATTGAAAAAGCGTGCGCCACGACGCTGCAGCATCGCCAGCGCCTGGTGATCGCCATACAGCTGATTGACGTTGGACACCGGGCCCATGTTAATGGCGCCTGGATCAGCCGCTTCAGTCGCCTGCAACCACTCGTACAGGTCGCGCGACCCCAGAAAAAACGCGCCACGCAGATAATGGCCGCCAGGTACGTCTTCGGCCAGGCGTCCTGCCGCAGAAGCACGTTCCAACCCGAGGTTGTCCCAGCTTCGGCGCTTCAGGATGCCGGCGCGCTGCAGATGCATGAAGCCGTCCATCACCATTTCGCTGGCGCCGTACAGACCCTGCTTGAAGGGCGCCAGACCACCCAGCCACGCGGCCAGTGCATGCGTGCTGCCCTTGGGATCCAGCGCCACTAGGGCGCGTCGCCATTGGGTGTTTTCCTGTTGACGCAACAGCAGCGCCCTGACCAGTGCGTCGGACAGCGCACCGATACCGATCTCCAGACATCCCCCGTCCTTCACGAGCGCGCTGGCGTGCATCCCCAGCGCATATTCGACCTGGTCCACCGGCAGGCGCGGTAGCGCGAACAATGGAGAAGATGCGGCCGGACGCAACTCGATATCGAAGTAATCCTCCGGCACCTCATCCGCGCCGCCCAGGTACGGCAGATCCGGATGCACCACCGCCACACACACCGGACGTTGCTTGCCGGCGGTCTGTACCTGCCTGAGGAAATCCAGGGTCAGATCCGGGTTGCAGGACAGGCTGTAATGCACCCCATCGGGCCCCTCGCGCCGCGCCACCAGCTGCACTAGCAGGTTGATGTCCTGCATCACCAGATCGCGCGCTACGTGCGTGTAGTTCTGGCTGATGTAATTGCGCTGGGCACTACCCGAATGCAGCATCGAGCCCGACTCCAGATAAAACTCGTGCACTTCGACATTCGACGGCAGTGCATCGCGTGCTTGATCCAGCGCGTACTGCGGGTCCACGTAGTCGGCGCCGAAGTGCCGCTGCACGAACGGCCCGAGAAAACGTGCCTCCAGCCCCGGCTTCGGTTGTGGCCTGATCAACGACAGCGCCGTATACAAGCGCAATGATCGGGTTGTGTCCTTCACCGTCAGCTTGTAAAGCGCGTTCAGAAGCTCGTGCGGCTTGCCCAGGCCCAGTGGCGCGGCGATGCGCAGATCGGGCCCCAGCCAGCCCGCAATGTGCTGCGCGCAGGCCTCGGTGTCGATGTGGCGATGCTCGATCGGCATGCGCTAGATCATGCCAGAAGCATGACCACTCCAGTGTCAATCGATAACCGTCCCCAAAGGTTGATGCAGTCCCTGCACAAACTGTGGCAAGCAGATGTTTCTGCACGACCTTGACGGTACGACCATGCTAGGCTCGTTCCCCCATGCTCGAGTCCGACGATACCAGCCAGCGCCACATCCTCACCCCCAGTTCGCTCAACCGGCTGGTGCGCGATTTGCTGGGTGACGTGTTTCCGCTGGTGTGGATCGAAGGCGAACTATCGAACGTGGCGAGGCCTGCCTCCGGGCACGTTTATTTCACCTTGAAAGACAGCGGCGCGCAGGTGCGTTGCGCGATGTTCAAGATGAAGGCCACAAGTCTGCGCTTTCGCCCGGTCGACGGCATGCAGGTCCTGGTTCGCGCCAAGGTCGGGTTGTACGAACCTCGCGGCGAATTTCAGCTGGTCGCCGAAACCATGGAGCCCGCTGGCGAAGGCGCGTTGCAGCGCGAGTTCGAGCAGCTCAAGGCAAGGCTCGATGCCGAAGGCCTGTTCGCGCAGGCACGCAAGCGTCCCCTGCCCCGCTACGCGCGACGCATCGGAGTGATCACCTCGGCCACCGGCGCAGCGGTGCGCGATGTGCTGAGCGTGCTGGCGCGACGCTGGCCGCTGGTCGATATCGAGGTGCTGCCGGTGCCGGTGCAGGGCCGCGAAGCACCGGCGGCGATTGTCTCGATGCTGCGCAAGGCGTCGACCAGCAGACGCTACGACGTGCTGCTGCTGACCCGTGGCGGCGGTTCGCTGGAAGACCTTTGGGCGTTCAACGACGAACAGGTCGCGCGGGCGATTCATGCCAGCGCGGTGCCGGTGGTCAGCGCCGTGGGACACGAGATTGACTTCAGCATCGCCGACTTCGTCGCCGACCTGCGCGCACCTACGCCGTCGGCCGCTGCTGAATTGCTGGTCCCCGATGCCGTTGCGATTAGCCGCCACCTGCATCAGCTGCAGCAGCGCCTGCTCACGCTGCAGCAACGCCGGCTGCAGGGACACTCGCAACGTGTGGACCACCTGCTCGCGCGGCTGCAGGCGCAGCGGCCGCAGGCTCGACTGGCTCGCGATCACGAACGACTACTGCATCTGCAGCGCCGGCTCACGTCGGTACTGCGCGAACAAAACCAACGCCGGCATACCCGGCTGGATCGGCTACACGCACGCCTGCTGGCGCTGCATCCACGCACCCGGTTGCCGCTGTTGTCGCGTCGGCTGGCAGAACAGGATCTGCGCCTGCGCCGCGCCATCGCCCACACGTTGCAACGCCAGCAGACTGCCCTGCGGCATGCCGGTCATGCGCTGCATTCGGTAAGCCCGCTGGCGACGCTGGAGCGCGGCTACGCGATCCTGTTTGACGACGCGGGGCACGTCGTGCGCTCCGCTGAAGACGTTGCGATCGATGACACCTTGAAGGCCCGCCTGGCCAAGGGTGAGCTCAACCTGAAGGTACTGGGCAAGTAGTCAGCCGGCATCCCCTGAGGCCTTATCGGCCAGGCGAACCAACGCGCTGGCTGCACTGACGAATTCCGATGGCATCATCACGATGGTCATCGTGTTCTGCTCCGCGCCTACTTCCGTAAGCATCTGCATGCGCCGCAATTCCATCGCCATCGGCATGTGCGCCATCTTGGCCGCAGCTTCGGTGAGTTTCAGCGCCGCGTCGTGCTCCGCTTCGGCCTTGATGATGCGGGCACGTTTCTCGCGATGGGCTTCGGCTTCCTGCGCCATGGCGCGTTGCATGGATTGGGGAATTTCCACGTCCTTGATCTGCACGCGATCGACTTCCACGCCCCACGGCTCGGTCACCTTGTCGATGATCTCGCCCAGCATGGCAGACAGTTTCTCCTGCTCCTTCAGCAATTCGTCCAGCGAATGCTGACCCATCACGCTGCGCAGGCTGGTAAGCGCGGTCTGGCGCACCGCATCCTCGAAGTTGGCCACCTCGATGATGGCGCGCTCCGGATTGATCACCTTGTACCAGACCACCGCGCGCACCTTGATCGGCACGTTGTCGTTGGTCATGGTTTCCTGCGGCTCGATGTCCTGGGTAACCACGCGTATGTCGATGATCTGCATGCGCTCGATGCCAGGAATGATCCAGGTCAGGCCCGGCGCGCGTGTGGAGTGGTAGCGTCCGAGCCGAAATACCAGCCCGCGCTGGTACTGCTGCAACACCCGTAAACCTGAAATAAGAAACAGCAGTACTAGCACCGTGATAAATAAGCCGGGCATGAAAATCTCCGTCGAAGGATCGGGCGAGGTGGCCAGTGTACGGCGTGCTTTGTTATCGAACACGACATGGCCGCTCTCACGGAGGCTGAACATGCTGCCCGTCTATGCTGTCCGGCAATCTCTTGCCGATGATGGTTGCCATGCTCAAGAAAACCTACCCCTATTATCTTGCAAACGAGCCGCAGTGGCCGAATGCCGATCTGGTGGTGCTGGACAAATACAGCGGCAAGGTCGCCACCCGCGTGGCGGTGCCAGATGCAAAGGCCACTGAAAAAGCCATTGCTGCCGCCGTGAAGGCCACGGTGCCGATGCGCGATTTCAAGCCGTGGGCAAGACAAGCCGTTCTGCAGCATTGCGCGAAGCGCTTCGCCGAGCGCCGTGACGAGCTGGCTCACGCGCTATGTGTGGAAGCTGGCAAGCCGATCAAGGGCTCGGCCGGGGAAGTGACCCGGCTGATCGAAACCTTCCAGATCGCCGCCCAGGAAGCCGTACGTGTCAATGGCGAAACGCTGAATCTGGAACTGGCCAGCCGTCTGGACGGCTATCACGGCTACACCCGGCGCGTGCCGCTGGGGCCGGTATCGTTTATCACGCCGTTCAATTTTCCGCTGAACCTGGTCGCGCACAAAGTTGCGCCGGCGATTGCTGCGGGTTGCCCGTTTGTGCTGAAACCCGCAGAGAAAACTCCGATCGGCGCGCTGATCATCGGCGAAGTACTGGCAGAAACCGACCTGCCGAAAGGGGCATTCTCGATCCTCACCCTGGATGGCAAACACGCCGATCCGCTGGTCGAGGATGAGCGATTCAAGCTGCTCTCCTTTACCGGCGGCCAGATCGGCTGGGACCTGAAAGCACGCGCCGGTCACAAAAAGGTGACCCTGGAGCTAGGCGGCAATGCTTCTTGTATCGTGGATGCGGACCAGGGACCGAAACTGGATCACGTGGTGGATCGGCTGATCTTTGGCGCGTTCTATCAGTCCGGCCAGAGCTGTATCAGCGTGCAGCGCATCTACGCGCACGATGACATTTACGACGCGCTGAAGAAGCGCCTGGTCGCGGCGGTGAAAAAGCTCAAGGCGGGCGATCCGAAAAAGAAAGACACCTTTCTCGGCGCGATGATCGATGAGGCTGCTGCCGAACGCCTGCTTGGCTGGATCGAGGAAGCGCGCAAGGCCGGTGGCAAGTTGCTTTGCGGTGGCAAGCGCGACGGCGCCATGCTGGAAGCGACGTTGATGGAAAACGTGCCGCTCGCCGCGAAGGTCAACCGCATGGAAGCGTTCGGCCCGTTCGCCCTGCTCGCCCGTTACAAGACATTCGACGACGCCGTCCGCATGGTCAACGATTCCGATTTTGGCCTGCAGGCAGGCATCTTCACCGACAGCCTGCAGCACGCGATGCGTGCCTGGAATGAACTCGAACAAGGCGGCGTGATCGTCAACGATGTTCCCAGTTTCCGCGTGGACAACATGCCGTATGGCGGCGTCAAGCTGTCCGGCCTGGGCCGCGAAGGCGTGCGCTACGCGATCGAGGACATGACAGAACTGCGCTTGATGGTGATGCGCGAATCGTGAAAGGCCATTCGCCATGATCGTGGGGCTGTCGAAAGTCTGGAGACGTTCGTCCTGAGCTTGGGCTCATCGAAAGCCCGTAACCGTTTGCCCTGAGCGTAGGCCCGTCGGGCCGACGCCGAAGGGTGAGCGTCGGGGGCCCTTCGACTTCGCTGCGCTACGCTCAGGGCGAACGGGAGTGAGTGGATGCGTGTTGCAGCGGATGTAAATACTCGAGTGGTTGTAGTTTGCATTTTGTCGATCAATCACCCGCTCGCCGAGCTACTGACAGTTCGTCGAGCTACTACCCACTCGTCCAGGTACTACCCACTGGGCAAGCCACCACCAGCTCGTCTTCCCTGCCTTCGCAGGGATGACGACATGAGGGCTGGTCCATGGCGAGTGATTTATCGACGCGCCTACGGATTCACGTTGCAGCGCGCATCCACAGCATTACGGCGCACCAGGCTGCGTCGCCTGGGGATTCCAGCCCATGGCGTTGTACACGTGGTACATCGCCATGCCCAAATATTCGTGCATGGCGATATCCATCACGGCGAAGTTGTATGACTGTGGCAGCAGCGTCATCTGCGGCGCCAGGTAATCGGCGCGCACCGGGATCACCGCGATACCGAAATGCGCGAAGTACAGGCTGGCCCGAGCCAAGTGCGTACCGGAGGTCACCAGCAAGACATGTTGCGCATTCAACGCCTTCAACAGCGGTTGACTGAACTGCGCGTTTTGCCAGGTATTCATGCTGTGCGACTCCAGCAACAGGTCGGCATCGTCGATGCCAAGACTGCGTAGCACCCTTCCGTAGACTAGTGCCTCTGGGTCACGGTAATGCTGCGACCGGCCGCCGCTCACCAGCAGCTTGCAGTCCTGACCCGTGGCCTTGCATTGCCGGTACAACGCGGCAGCTTGAACTATCCGCCCGTAACCGACCCATTGCGGCTCCAGCGCGTGGCTTCCGCCCAGCCGTACGCTTCCTGAGGTGAGCAACACGATAGCGTTATGTGCCGCCCATTCACCGGGTACCGTCGCCACATAAGGGCGCTGCAGATGGCGCAATAACCATCGCGGCAAGGGACCGGTGCCCACCGCAAAGAGCAGCAGGATGGCCAGGCCTGCAAAGCCTCTTGCCCAGCCACGCTTTCCGCGCCGGTTCGCTACAAACGCCAGAAGCAACAGGACTGCAAGCACAGTGCATGACATAGCGACGGAATCCATAGTGATAGTGCAGCGTAGCGCAGGTCGCGTGGCCGCGTTGAGGCACCGGGAAGGCGGACATCCAGCGCTCGCAAGTGCTTGCGTTGGGTAGCAGCCGGGACCGCGGTACGGTGCAGTCACCCATGCAGGCAACACTGGCGTGCAAGGACGCGCTGGCGTATATGTTCCGCTCCGTTCACTACGGGTGTGATGACGCTGGCTGGAAGGAAGCCTGCCTGTTTCGGCTGTTGCAGTAACGACGTTGGCCCTCCAATCGCTTGCAAGAGAACCTTCATGACAAAGACTCCCCGTGGCAGTCGCGGCAGCATCAAACCAGGAAAGACCGGCGCGTTTTCGCGAATCTGCATCGGAACCGTTCTTA
>Ga0302317_10001906_pt1 | contig 14769 bp, 10 predicted proteins | sample III_Palsa_N3_3_FD_200450 | JGI IMG/M metagenome (GOLD analysis project Ga0302317, IMG submission 200450) | Peat permafrost microbial communities from Stordalen Mire near Abisko, Sweden - III_Palsa_N3_3 | ecosystem: Environmental > Terrestrial > Soil > Palsa > Peat permafrost | place: Sweden...
TGAGAATGCGGAAGGATCTTTATGTCTTGATCGCGTTTCACTTGTTCCTGAACATGTGGCTGACATTCGGCGAATATCCGCTGGCAACGCTGATGCATATGGCGCGCTGAGGTCCTGCGCGGACGGCGGGAGTTAAATGCTGGCTACTTAGAAGACTTTTGGAGTGACGGGGTCTTTGAAGGGTTCGATGAAGAACTTGTTGACTTCGCGATTGAAGTCTTCGGTTTGATCGTTGAAGGTGGCGTGGCCGGAGTTGGGGACTACCCAGAGGTTGGCGTGGGGGATGTTCTGGTAGATGAGGACGGTGTGGGTGATGGAGATGAGGTCGTGGTCGCCGCAGATGATGAGGGATGGGGCTTTGATGGTGTGGAGCTGGGCGAGGGTGATGTGGGGTTCGTTCCAGTCGAGGAGAAAGATCTTGCGGGCGTTCTTTTCTTCAGGGGTGGTGTAGGTTTTGTGGAGGCCGGCGTCGTATTCCTTCTTTTCGTCGTCCCAGAGGCCGGGGATGAAGGCGTCGGCGGTGGGCCAGAGGTTGGCGCCGGTGGAGGCGAGGCGTTTTACTTTTTCAGGATGGCGGATGGCGAGAAGGAGGGCGTTGATGCCGCCGTCGGACCAGCCGATGACATAGGCGGAATCTACGTGCATGGCGGTGAGGAGGGTGGCGAAGTCGTCGGCCATCATTTCGAAGGTGAGGGGGTGGTCGGGGTCTAACGACTTCCCTTGAGAACGGCTGTCGGCGAGGATGACCGTGTAGTGCTGTGAGAAGTAGGGGATGATTTTTTCGAAGGCGCTCATGCTGCCGCCGTTGCCGTGGATCATGAGGAGCGGGGGGCCGGAGCCGTAGACTTCGGTGTACATTTTGAAGCCGTTGATGTCGTAGTACTTGCCGGTCGCGGGGTTGTTGCCGTAGGGGGTCTGGGCGTGGGCGGCGAGGGCGGTGCAGAGGATGAGGGCGGCGAGGGTTTTCATGAGGTTGCAACAGAGTGTAGAAGATTGAGCGTGGCAAGTAGAGAACAGTGCGAGCATACCTTAGGCTAAAGCCCATTTTGTTGCAGGGCTATGAGACCCAAGGCTGAAGCCTTGGGGTACCTGGTTCGTGGCGCGAAGAGAGAAGACCGGACCTGAGATTCGTGGCGGCCCACCCGTTCCGGCGATGAAGCCACCGGCACGGATGGGGCACCCGGCGCTCACAGTGAAGGTCAGTGCAGCGTATAGAAGAACAGTCCGATGAAGAGCAGACCGAGCAGGTAATACATCACAATCACCCAACGAAACTGCTTAGGATCGTCGCTGCGGAAGATCCAGCCATGGATGCGTACCAACGTTTCTCCGGTGAAGGTTCCGCCAACAGCGAGGGCGAGCCAGAGGACACCGAAGAGCAGCCAGCCATAGGCTGGGCCCGCAATTACATCCGACGTCGACATCTTTCACTTTCCGATCGCGGGTTGGGGGTTAGGGGCGGGCGTCGTAGAGGAGGACTGCGGTAAAGGGAGGGATGGTGGAGAGTTCGTGGTTGCCGGAGGGTTCGGCGAGGGTTACGTGGGTGGAGTCTAGCGCGGGCGCGGTTAAGGTGGGACCCTGGCGGTAGTTGGCCAGGTCGATGTGGAGGGACTGGGTGGCGTCCTTGTTGATGATGGCGACTACGCGCTGGCCGGTGGGGAGGGTGGCGGCGTAGGCGGTGGCGTTGACGGGGCCGGGGTTGAAGTCGATGGGGAAGCTGGTGGCTCCGGCGAAGTTGTTGGCGAAGAGCATGCCGTAGGCTACGGGCTCGAGTACGTAGTCGTCGCCTATGTGGGCGATGGGAGTGTAGTAGGGGTGCGGGTGTTTGGAGGGATCGCCGTGGGCGGCGAGGACGATGTCGTCGCCGGGGAGGTGTCCGCCGAGAGAGTTGCCGACGTATTCGCCGGTGCCGCCGTGGAGGTTGACGCCGGCGTAGCCATCGGTGGCGAGGGCGAGGAGATAGTCGGCGGCCCAGAGGCTGGCGGCGAAGACGTCGGAGACGCCGGGCTTGCCGCCACGGTAGCAGGTGTTGCCTTCGGTCATGCGGTAGGGGACGGTTTTCTTCTCGCCGGCGGAGAGGCGGGCGGCGGCTTCGCGGATGTCGTGCGCGAGAAGAGCGACGCGCGGGTTGGGGGCGAGTATGTGGTCGATGGTCATGTCGGGGTTGGAGGGAGGGCCGCCGATGTAGTAGTGGTGCGTGAGGGCGGCGATGGTGGGCGGGTCGGTGAGGGTGAGAAGACGGGTGACGATGGCGGCGTACCACTCGGGGGAGCCGGAGGTGTCGGGTAGACCGAAGCGGGCGGCAGGGACGATGGCGCGGATGGCGTTGGCTTCGTCGAGCCACTCGTCCATGTAGAGCTCGGGGGACCAGGTTGCGGGGTCGCGGAGATGGGTCTTGAAGAGGTCAGGCTCGTTGCCTAACTGGAAGTATTCGAGCTTGCCTTTGTCGTGGGTGTGGCCGAGGGTTTTAGCGACGTAGTCGGCCTCCTGGGCGGCGCGGCCGGGAGTGTTGGTGCCGAGATTGATGCCGTAGATGCAGGTCCAGCCGGTGCGGTCCAGGAAGGCGCGGAGGTTATGGATGGCTTCGGGGGTGATGGAATACGCCAGCGCGGAAGTGGGTTCGCCAACGCCTGTGCCACCGACGTGGATGATGGGCGCGGCGGTGGTGGGGGTGGGCTTCCAGTAGCCGATGTCGGAGGTGTTGCCGCCGATGCGGAGAACGCCGTTGGTGGAGAGGGTGCGGAATTGCTTGATGAGGGCGGTGTTTTCGATGGAGAAGAACCCAGGGTTGGTGAGTTCGTTGGTCTCGTAGGAGAGGCCGATGAAGTTGTCGGGGATGCGGGGGCCGGTCTCGTCGGAGTGGAGCTTGAGGGTGGCGGTCGGGATGGTGGATTGGGCGAGGGAGTTGAGGGTGGGGAGGGCGGCGGTGGCGGCGGTGAGGAGGAGGAAGCGGCGACGGTCAATGGACTTCATGGATGGAAGGGTACGAGGGATGCGGTGGTGGTGGCAAATCGGCGGGTAGCTTTTAGCTGACGCGGGTCGTGCCGGCAGATTGCTTTCCCACCCGTCCGCAAGTGCGCGTACGGATGGGGCACCCGGCTCTCACTTCTGAGATGAGGGTCTAGGGCTGGAAGCGGTGTTGTGCGGGGGGATTGGCGGCTGCTTGCTTGACGAGGGAGGGGCGACGCTGCGCGGGCGCGGTGGTTGGGATTGGGTGTGCGGCGGGGGGAGTGGATGGCTGCGTCGTCGCTGGAACGGGGGTGGTGGCGGACTGCGGGATCAGGTGCGCGGTGGGTGGGACTGCGGGCGCGGGCTGAACCTGGGATTGCGCGGGGGGCGCGGTGGCGGCGGGCGCGGCTGCTGGCGGAACGGTGGCGGCGGTGGGCACGATGATCGTGGCGGCGGGTGGGGTGGGGCCAAGGACGAAGTCGACGGGATGCATGGCGGAGATGCCGACGAAGATCATGGAGGCGAGCAGGATGACGCCTCCGGGGATGAGGCGCTTGGCGCTGCCGGAGTAGTCCCTGACCTGGCCGTTGGCGTCGAGGGTGCCCTGGATGCCCATGAAGAAGAGAGCGAGGCCGACGAAAGCGAAGAAGATGCCGGCGACCATGCCGCAGGATTGCTGGAACATGCGGTTCTGGGCCATGTGGAGGCCGAGGACGGTGGGGAGATTGGCGGTGTTGCCGGAGGCGTAGGAGTCGAAGTGGCGCTCGAAGGAGAGGGTGGAGTCGAGGGAGTAGCTGAAGATGTAGAGGATGGTGAAGACCATGCACACGGCAGCGCAACCCAGAGCGACGAGGACGCTGTAGCGGATCAGCGGGTCGCGCGATGGGGCTGAGGGATTTTGCTCCGGCGGATCAGGTGGTACGAAGTCGTTCTCCATGGGCTTGGCGCTAATGGGGCCTAGCGTAATTGATCCTTGGGGATAATCCTAAAGCATGGAGAGCCGTTAGGCTGCAGTAAATGGTAATGGGGGCGTGGTGGCGAGATAGTGAAGGTACCAAGTCGTCACTAGCGAGGCGAACCCTTGGACGGGCCTGACTGGACGGCATGGCTGGACGGCATGACTTGGGCGGCGAAGCGGGCCATCTCGGTGTGCTGGGGGGAGGATTGGAGGAGGACTAGGGAGCAGCCGGCGGCTTCGAAGTCGGCTAAGCGTTGGCGGACGGTCTCGGGGGTGCCGATTAGGCCGGATTGGAGGCCTCGATTGGAGACGGAGTAGTCGCGGAGGGAGATTTTCTTTTCGAGCTGGGAGCCGGTGATCCATTGCTGGAAGTTGGCGAAGCCGGCGGGGCTTTGCGTGGGGTCGGGGGCTTGGGTGATGCGGTCTACTTCCCTGTTGGCTTCGGCTTCGCTGTCGCGGACGATGCAGTAGCCGGTTACGCCGAAGATCATTTCGGGGAGGTGGGGGTGGAGGGCTCGGCGTTGGCGCATGTCGGCGATTTTGGTGGCGATGGTGGTCGGGTCGTCGCCGTGCATTAGGTAGGCGTCGCATTTTGCGGCGATTAGGTTTTTGGCGGTTTCGGATTCGCCGCCGGCGTAGAGGGTGGGGCGGGTGTTCGTCGCCGCCACCTCCCAGGTCTCAGAAGCGAGACCTGGGGCACCCGAATATGTTCTTTGGGGGAAGGGTTTGGGGGAGAGGAGGTTGTCCTCGATGTTGTAGTAGCGGCCGTGGTGGGTGGTGTGTTGTTGGGACCAGGTGTTGGTGAGGACGTCTAGCCATTCGGAGGTGCGGGCGTAGCGGTCGTCGTGCTCGTCGAAGGGGATGCCGTATTTTTTTGCTTCGTCGGCCCACCAGCTGCTGACTACGTTGAGGGTGAGGCGGCCGTTGCTGATGCGGTCGATGTTGGCGGCTTGCTTGGCTAGTAGCGCGGGGTTGTGGAAGGTGGGGCGGACCGCTACCATCAGCTCTAACTTTTTCGTGATGGCGGCGAGGGCGGCGGCCGTGGACCAGGCGTCGAGGCTGTCGGCTTCGGGACCCTTGATGTCGTTGAGGTTTAGCTCGGCGATGAGGGTTAGGTCGTAGCCGAGGGCTTCGGCGCGGAGGGTTAGGTCCGAGACGTAGTCCCAGGTGGCGGGCATTTGTTCGTCGTCGATGTTGCGAAGCCAGCCGCCGAAGACGGGTAGCCAGAAGCCGTAGCGCATGCGTGGTTCCTGTGTAGGTGAGGAAGACTGGGGGCTATACAAGGGATTGAATGACTGTGTCCAGATCGGTGGTGCCGGCGGTTGGTTCTGTTCCTGGAATGCCGAAGTCAATCCATCCGGAGTTGAATGCGTCCAGCATTTGGACGCGGAGGGGAGTGCGATCCTCAGGGGTTCCCTGGGCGACGAACGTCTTGACCCACTCGTCTCGCGGCATGGTTACAGGCTCTACGCTCTTGCCCAGTGCCTTCGAAAATGCAGCGGCGATGTCACGGGGAGAGTAGCGGCGAGGACCGCCGACCTCAAGATGGCGATGGCCTTGCCAGGTCTGGAGAAGCGTGTCTGCTCCGATCTTTCCGATGTCGCGGGTGGCGACGAGGGGAAACTCATGATCGAGAGGCTGGAGATAGGAGAAGAGTTTTCCCTGTTCCCGCGCAGGAGCGACGTCCCAGACGGAATTTTCCATGAACCATCCGGCGCGAAGAGCAGCCGTCGGCACAGGCAGCGCGTCCAGGCTTTCTTCGAGCAGGTGGAGTGCGGTGATGAGGCCTAAGCCGGTGCTCTGCTGGGCACCGATGGACGAGAGATACACGACCTTGGCAGGCCGGGCACGATCCAAAGCGGTTGCAAGCACTTCGATTGTCTTGCGCGACTCACGCAGGTCGGGAGATGGCGCGAAGTTGGGAGGGATCATGGCGAAGACGCCGGAAGCGCCGCGAAACGCCAGCTCCAGTGCAGCAGCATCGTCGTAGTCGGCCTCGGTGAGTTGCGCTCCGCGAGCTGCCCAGGTGGAGGCCTTCGCGGAGTTGCGAACTACGGCTCGAACCTTTTCGCCTCTTGCGATGAGTTGATCGGCGACCGCGCCGCCGACCTGACCGGTGATTCCCATGATGACGTACATAGTTTCTCCATTTTGGACTCTTGAGCGTCGCTGCTACGCGAGGGCCGAGGTGGTGATGTTGGCTTCGTGTTCCAGCCAGTCGGCTAGTTTGGCGAAGGGGTCGAAGCCGAGGACGTTGGGGCCGTCGGCTACGAAGTTGCTTAGGGCGTTTACGTCGTAGTAGTAGCGTTGGCCGTCTCGGCTGTCGGTGATGTATTCGATGCCGCCGATGTTGATGCCGCTGTGGCGCATGAGGAGTTCTACGTCGGCGATGGCATCCGCGGGAGGTGTGTAGGCTTCTACCGTGATGCCGGACTTGGGGGCGTCGATGGCGCAGGCGCCGCGGGCTAGATCGGTGCCGGTTGTTGTGCGGCAGATGTCGGCGGGGCAGAGGTCGAAGGTTTCACCCGTGATGTGCACCTTGATGGCGTAGAGGTATTTGCCGTTGAGGACTTCTACTCGGACGATGTGCGCGCCTTCGGCGGGGATGAATTCCTGCACGAGGGCGGTGGAGTCGAGGCCGAACTGGAGGGCGTCGGGGGTGCCGGGGTCTTGCGCGATCGCGGCTTGCAGTTGCGAGAGGCCGTCGAAGCGCTTGACGCCTGCACCGCTGCCGCCGATGTTTGGCTTGACTACTATTGGCCAGCGGAGGCCTACTACTGCTTCTTCGGCTTGCGCTGCGCGATGGATGACGCGGGCCTTCGGGTAGGGGATGTTTAGCTTGTCCATGAGGACTAGCTGGCCGGCTTTGCTTAGCTCGGAGCTGAAGGCTTTGAAGCCGTTGATGACTTTTACGCCGCGCGACTCGAGGTGTTCCAGGAAGCTGAGGGTGTAGAAGATCTGGTCGCCGTGGTCGCGGTTCCAGGCAGAGGGGCTCATGCGGTTGAAGACTAGCGAGTATTTTTCTTCGGGGTGGTCTTCGGGCGCGAAGTAGTGGTCGGGGGCGTAGAGCTTGACGTAGGGGGTTCCGCGGCGGTCCAGCTCGGCGAAGAGGGGTTTGAACCAGTGGGGCTGCTCGTAGTAGATGGCGATGGGGAGCGGGGTTTGGGTGGTCGGCATGGGATTACAGGATATGACGCCCGATGGAGTTATGGGGATGCGAAGTTGTCAGCATCACCGCAGCGATCAACCTTCAATAATCCGATCATCTAGATCCTAGGGAAACGCAGCGACCTGAAGAGAATCTGAGTACACGATGTTTCCTAAGCTGCGGCACTTGTGTACGGTAATGTGTCTGTCATGGATGCGTAGAAGATTTGCCAATTCCCATATCTTGTCGACGCATTCCTGCGCCTCTGACCGAAACCAGAAAATTGCGCGCCCGGCAACGAACTTCTTAGGTGGGTGTGCAAGGTTGGCATTGAACCAATCGAGCAGAGATCTCAAATCAAGCCGCTCTTCACGATTCAGTTCGCCGCTATCTAAGAGTGCGTACGCCTCAGTGAAAAGACCCCGCGGCCTATGTGAGTCTTCGTCGATCACTGTAGTTGTAAATCGAAGATACATTGGGCTATCGGGGACCCGAGCTATTTCCTACTTATTATTTCCTACTTCCCTGCTTCGCTATCTTGGCGGAGGTGTTTGATTAGCTGGGTGGGGTGGAGGGGTTTGGCCAGGAGCTCGAAGTGGTAGCCGCGGGTGCGGGCGCGGGCGAGGATTTCTACCGTGGCGGCCTGGCCGCTGAAGAGGACGATGCGGGTGTCGGGGAGGAATTTCTGGATGGCGATGGCCGCTTCGACGCCGTCGATGTGGGGCATGAGGACGTCGGAGAGGATGAGCTCGGGGTTGGTGAGGCGGGCGCAGTCGATGGCTTCCCTGCCCCCGTAGACGGCCTGGGCGATGAAGCCGTTGCGGTTGAGAATCTGAACGATGGTGTCGGCGATGAGGGGCTCGTCGTCTACGACGAGGATGCGGGTGGGAGAGGTCGCGGCTACGCGGTCGCCGTCTGCTTGAGAGGCAGACGTGGACATAGGCTGACGCGCGTCGCTGGGAGAAAGAATCGTGTGCATGGGGGCCCTGTACTGTTCCGGATTGTTGGCTTGAGTTTAGCGGACTCAGCCGGTCAAACACAAAACAGGGGGATAAGTTCTATCGAGAGGCGATGGAAAGACTTAGCGCAAGGGCGTTGCTTAGGCGTGGGCAGCGGGGGAAGACGGTCGGGTGCCAGGCATGTGGACCGGGAGGATGACGCGGAAGATGGTTCCGGAATTCTCGCCGGTGTGGGTGTGGAAGGCAATGCTGCCGCCTTGCTTTTCTACGAAGCCGCGGGTGACCCAGAGGCCGAGGCCGGTGCCGACGGAGAGCTTGGTGGTGAAGAAGGGCGAGAAGATGCGGGCGCGGGCGGAGGCGGGGATGCCGGAGCCTTCGTCGCAGATGAGGATGGAGACGGCGTCGCGCTGGCGGAGGTGGCGGCCGCGGATGCGGATACGGCCGGGCTTGAGCATGGGATAGGTGAAGGCGTCGATGGCGTTGACGATGAGGTTGGAGAAGACCTGGCGGATTTCGCCCTGGAGGCCGTGGATGCAGAGGTCGGGCTCGAGGTCGAGGGTGCAGGTAATTTTGCGGGTGACCATTTTGCGTTCGAAGAGGTCGACGACCCCGTGGAGGAGGTCGTTGAGTTTGATTTCGATGGGGCGGGTGGTGTCGCGGTAGAAACCGAGGGTCTGCTGGGCGATCTGGGCGACGCGCGCTAGTTCGGCGTCTGCGGTTTCGAGCAGCTGCTGAACGGGTTCGGGGACGTCGGGGTCGGTACGCGAGAGATAGATGAGGTTGGTGACGGCCTCGAGGGGGTTATTGATCTCGTGGGCGATGGTGGCGGCGAGGCGGCCGGTGGCGGCGAGCTTTTCGCTTTGGCGGAGGGCGGTCTCCTGGGTTTTGCGGGCGGTGATGTCCTGCACGGTGCCGACCATGCCGATGATGTCGGTGGAGTTGGGGGCGAAGGTGGCGTTGCCGCTGGCGGAGAGCCAGGTCTGAATGCCGTCCGGGGACTCGACGCGGTACTCGGCGCTGTAGAGGCCGCCGGCTTCGAGGAACTGCTGCAACCTTTCGGAGGTGTGGGCCTGATCTTCGATGGCGACGACGCGCTTGCGGAGCTCGGTGCGGGTGATGGGGACGTGAGCTTCGGCGTGGAAGAGACGGGCGGCGCGCTCGTCGAGGTCGAGGATGTCGGTGGCGCGGTCCCAGGTCCAGGTGCCGAGCTGGGCGGCGTCGAGGGCCTGGCGAAGGCGGTCGGCGGTTTCGCGCTGGAGGGCGCGGGCTGAGTCGACGTGTGCGATTTCGAGGGTGAGGCTGTCGGAGAGGCGAAGGTTGTCGATGGCGACGGCGGCCTGGGAGGCGATGGTGGCGACGAGGTCTTCACTGGCGGCGGTGAAGGCGTCGACGTCCGGGTGGCCGTAGATGAGGCAGCCGAGGCTTTCGCCGGCGCGGCTGCGGACGGGGACAGCGAGATAGCTGCGCACGGGAGGGTGATTGGGAGAGAGTGCGGCGAAGGGAAGGCTTTCGGTAAAGCGGCGGTCGAGGGTGATGTCGGGCGAGCGAACGATGAGCTGATTGAGGAAGCTGTCTTTGGGGATTTCGGTGCAGTGGGGCTCGGGGAAGGAGGCGAAGATATTGAGGTCGGGGCCGGCTTCCTTATAGAGGCTGTAGGATTTGTCGTCGTTCCCGATGTTGTTGTAGAAGAAGGCGCCGTAGCGGGCGCTGCAGAGGTGCAGGCCGGCATCGAGAGCGGCCTGGACGATGACGTCGAGCGAGCGTTCCGAGGCAAGCAGGATGCCCGTCTCCACGAGGAGGCGCAGACGCTTTTCGTTCTGCGAGCCGTCGGGCGAAAACGCCGTTGTAGAGTCAATTCCCATCGATCTGTTTGGATGCAACGTGAGGATATTCAGCCGTACGACGCGCTCGAATGGTCATGCTGGGCCGCGGGCGGGACGCTTGGGAAGAACGGATGCGGGGCCCGGCTTTGATGAGGTCGAAGTGCCTGAATTTCTGGGGGTTGCGGGGCGGTTGCGGGGCGGCTAGTTGCCGAAGTGCCAGTTGACGCCGAGGCTGGCCTGGATGTCTCGCTGCTGGTTGGTGCCGCCGTTGGGGAGGTCGGTGACGAAGTAGTGGGCCATCGCGCGGAGCTCGAAGCGGTGATAGAGGTTGTAGTTGACGCCGCCGCCGAGGGCATAGGAGAAGTTGGTGGCGGTGTTGGTGAGGGTCTCGCCCTTGGGGTAGTAGCCAGCGGTGGCGTGGGTGATGCCGACGAGGCCTTCGCCGAAGATGCTGGCGCGGCGGCTCCAGACCGTGGGGGAGATGTGCCCGAAGCTGTAAGAGTAGCGGCCGCCGAAGAGGTAGCTGGACTGGTGGATATCGATTTCGGTGCGGAGGTTGGTGACGGCCATGCCGTTGAGGGAGACGACAAGGCCGATGCCGTGGAAGGGCGAGTAGGCGTAGTCGACGGTGGCGCCGCGCATGTAGAAGTTGTCGGAGGAGCTGCCGCCGACGAATTTGGTGCGCATCTGGGTGTAGGTGAGGCCGAGATCCATGGGGGCCTGGGCGTGGGCGGCGGGGAGGAAGATGGCGAAGGGCAGGAGGAGGGGAGCAACAAGGACGATCCGGCGCAGGGCGTTCGCTACGCGAGCTGCTGGGCGGTGGGTTGCGGTCCGGATTGGTGAAGCGGTCTGACGCATGCCGAAAGGTACTCCTGGTTACTGGACGGTGAGCGTGAGGTAGGTGGACCGGGAAAGATTGCCGGAGGTAGCGGTCACGGTCAGGTTATACGACTTCGGAGTTTCGCCGTAGTAGCCGGTGTTGGCAGGGCCAGCGCAGCCGGAGAGACCTGCGGTGATCGCGAACAGAAGAAGGACCGAGGCAAGTAGCGAGGCGAAGCGCTTGCGGCGGCGGAACCAAGCGAGCGGAAGGGCCAAGAGCGCGAGCGAGATGGGCGCGTAGCGTAGGGGCGAGCGATGCGCGGGCGGGCGCTGGAGGTGGCCGATCTGGAGGAGGGTGTCGGCGGTGACGGCGAGACTAACTGGCGTGGCGCCGGAGCCTGCGGCGATGGTGGTGGGGGTAAGGGTTCCGGTGACCGTGGCGGGAAGGCCGGTGAAGGTGACGGTGAGGGCGCTCGGGAAGGTGCTGGTGATGATGGGGGTGACGACGAGGTTATAGGTGCCGTTGCCGCCGGCGATGATGGAGAGAGAGCTGGAGCCTCCGCTGGCGACGGCGATGGAGAAGTCAGCGACGGTCTGGGTGAAGATGGGCGAGGTGGCGGGCGCGTCTGTGGCGTCGCCGGCGAAGACCGCGGTGATGGAGTGGGGGCCGGCGTAGACGAAGCTGGCGGTGATGCTGACCTGACCGTTGACGATAGTGCCGGAGCCTATCGGGGTGGTGCCATCGAGGAAGTTGACCGTGCCCGTGGGCGTGGTGCCGGGGGCTGCCGTGGCGAGGGTCGCGGTGAGGACGGTCGGGTTACTGAGGAAGACGGGGTTGTTCGAGCTGGTGAGAGCGATGTTGACGACGTTAAGCACGGTCTCGATGACGGTGTTGGTGGTCGCGCCCTGGTTGTTGCTGTCGCCGCCATAGACAGCGACGAGCGAGTAGGTGCCGGGGAGTTTGAAGCTGGTGACCAGGGTGGCGATGCCGCCGGTTAGGTTTCCGGTGCCAATGGTGACGCCATTGCTCTTGAAGGTGACGGTGCCGGTGGGGGTCCCGCTACTGGACTTCACGGTCGCGGTGAGCGTGGTGTTGGCGAGGACGTCTACGGGATTGACGGAGCTGGTAAGCGTGGCGGTGGTGGCGTAGAGAACGACCTGGGTGAGAGGCGGCGAGGTGATGGTCTCGGTGGTCGCGTCGCCGGAGTAGACGGCGGTGAGGATGTGGTTGCCGGGGGTGGTGAAGGAGACGGAGATGGAGTTAGCCGGGAGAGTGACGGTGCCGATGAGCGTGGTGCCGTCGTAGAACTTGATGGTGCCGCCGGGCGTGGGGGTAAGGGTGGTGAGCGTGCCGGTGAGGGTGGTGGACTGGCCGGGGTTGGAGGGATTGACGGAGCTGGTGAGGACGAGCGACGCGAGGTTGAGAACGTGCTGGATGTAGGGGCCGGAGGTTGCGGCGGTGAGATTGGGGTTGGTGCTGGTATAGACCGCGGTGAGGGTGTGGTTGCCGGCGGTGGTAAAGGCGAAGGGCAGGGTGGCGGCGCCGCCGGAGACGGAGGCTGTGCCGAGGGAGGTCGCGCCGTCGAAGAACTGGACGGTGCCGGTGGCCGTTCCGAAGATGGGATTCGAGGCGATGGTCGCGGTAAGATTCGTGGACTGATTCACCAGTGAGGGATTGATGGAGCTGGTGAGCGTGACCGAGGCGCCGTTGCCGACAACCTGGGTCAGGGTTGCGGAGCCAGGCTGGGTGAAGCTGGTGGGGGTGTAGACGGCCTTGATTGGATAGGAGCCGGGCGTTGGGAAGCTGTCGTTGATGCTGGCGGTGCCGACGGTTCCGGAGCCGCTGACGGTTGCGGTGCCGATGAGGGTGGCGCCGTTATAGAAGTCGACTGTGCCGGCAGGGGTGATGGTGCCGGTGGTGGTGATGGTGAGGGTGAACTTGGTGGTCTGATTGACGAGCGAAGGATTGACCGAACTGGTGAGCGCGAAGGTGGCGGGCTCGATGACGTAGATATCGTTGCTGACGGCGACGCCATTGGCGCCGGGTGGGTTGGGCGGCAGCGTTGCGGGGTCGGCGGTGGCAGTGGCGGTCCAGATACCGTACTGATTGAGTTGCAGGCCGGCGGCAACAGGGATGGTGAGCACGCCGTTGTCCGCCAGGGTCATGGTGTAGACGCTGGTGTTGGTGCCGGGGGCAGTGCCGCCGAGGTAATTACCGTTGGCGTCGGTGGTGGTGAAGGTGATATTGCCGCTGTAATCCTTAGCGATGGTGCCGTCGGATTTGTAGGCCGTGAGAACCAGCTCGACGGACTGGCCGAGGTTGACGGTGGTGGGCGTGGTGGGCGGCGCGCTGATGGCGACGAGCGTGAAGTACTTGAGGGTGGTGAAGCCGATGCCGCTAAGCGCGGCGGTATTGCTGCTGGAGAGGCCACCGGCTGCGGTGGTGGTCAGAACGAGGCTGGCGAGATTGGGGCCAACGACGGTTGGCTGGAAGTTGAGGTCATAGGTGCAGACGTCGCCGACGGTGAAGGTGCCACCGGTGGCGGTGGGGCAGGTGCTGCCGGAGGGGGCGAGAAGGAAGGCCGTGGGATTGGTGCCGATGAAGCTGGGGTCGTTGGCGTTGAGGTTGCTTTGGATGTTGCCGGTTCCCTGAACGGTGAGGACCTCGGGATCGTCGGTGGTATCCAGGCTGCCGACCTCTGTGGGGGTCGGGAAATTGATGGCGGGGGTGGAGCGGGAGACGAAGATGAGGCCGAGGGTGGTGTCGCTGATGACGAGGTCGCCATTGCCCTGGATGAGGACGCCGGCGGGGGTAGCGAGGGTGAGGGCGGGATTTTCGGTGAGGACGAACTGATCACCCTGCACGGTGGATTCGACGACCTGGCTATGGCCGGTGTCGGCGATGTAGAGGGTGCCAGCGGCATCGACGGCTACGCCGGTTGGCTTGCTGAGGGTGATGCTGGTGGGGGTGACGTCGGTGGTGGCGGTCGAGCCGAGCGGATTCTCGAGGATGCGATTGTTGTTGGTGTCAGCGATGTAGAGATTGCTATTGAGATAGCTGCCGGGGCTGGCGCTGACCGCGAGACCGGTGGGACCCGAGAGCGTTGCGCCCGGTCCGGTGAGGGCGAGGGTATTGGCCGTGGTCGAGCCCGGAGGCAGCTGATAGATTTTGTTGTTGGTGGAGTCGGCGATGTAGAGATCACCGCCCGGATCAACCGCGAGGCCTGTGGGCGTGGACAAGGTGACGTTGGAGATGACGAGCGGCGTCGCGGTGTAGGGAGGGCCGGCGCTGAGGGGGATGAGGAAGACCTGGTTGCCGGAGGAGACGTACAGGTTCCCTGCTCCGTCGAGGGCGATGCCTGAGGTGTTGTTGAGGGGCAGAGCGACGATGGTCGAATAGACACCGGTAGCAGACCGCTCGAGGACGCGGTTGTTGGTGACGTCGGTGAAGAAGATGTCGCCGACTCCATCCTGGGTCATAGAGCCTGCGGTGAAGCCGGCGGGAGTGAGAGTCGTTGCGCTGTTTACGGTGACGGAGGTGGTTGGGGCGAAGGCGAACTGCGGGGCAACCCCGATGCCCGAAAGATAGATGGTGTTGACAACGACGTTGGCACTATTGGTGACGATCAATGCGCCGAGGCGAAGGCCAATCGACTGTGGTTTGAACGCGAGATTGACGTCACAGGGGACGGGGTAAGTAATGGTGCCCGTGCAGGTGGACGAAGTGACACTGAAGTCCCCGCCGGAGGCACCATAGGTGACTGCGGTGACGCTTTTGATGGAGACAGGGGTTCCGTCGGTGGGACCGCTGAACTGCTGGGAATAGACGCCGGTGGACCCGACATCCGTGGACGGAAAGATGATGGCGCCGCCAGGGGAGAGACCCTGGGCGAGGGCGGAGGCTCCGCAGAGAGCGAAGAGGAACAGCAGGAACGTGGAGCGTACTGCCGCGAGCGAGAATCGGTGCTTGCTCGAGTGAGCTTCGCGCAGCGAGACAGTCATCATTCCTCCAACAAGGGCCGACAGAGCACAGAACAAGCAGGTTCCCCAAATCGGTAGAAGGTTGGGGTCGGAGGGAGTGGGCGCGTGCATCCCAAACCGGACGATGGCCAA
>Ga0302317_10001908_pt1 | contig 14756 bp, 12 predicted proteins | sample III_Palsa_N3_3_FD_200450 | JGI IMG/M metagenome (GOLD analysis project Ga0302317, IMG submission 200450) | Peat permafrost microbial communities from Stordalen Mire near Abisko, Sweden - III_Palsa_N3_3 | ecosystem: Environmental > Terrestrial > Soil > Palsa > Peat permafrost | place: Sweden...
CGCAGCCTTCGCCGACGCAGATGGCCTCGACCTTGACCAGGTCCGGTTTCAGATCGCGCACGGCGGTCTCGTTGGCCAGGATCGCCAGCAGATAGGCGGCGCGCCAGACTTCCAGCGGCTCGGCGCCCAGGGCTTCGGCGAAACCGGCCGGCGTTTCGATCCGCACCGGGCGCGGGGCCGGAAAATCCATCTCATAGCCATCGCCCAGCCGTTTGACCGACAGCGCTCCCGACCTGCGGGTGTCGAACCGCAGCGTGTCGGCCTTGACGCCCAGTTCGCTGAGCAGCACGTGGGCCGAGGCCAGAGTCGCGTGGCCGCACAGGGGCGCCTCCACCGTCGGCGTCATCCAGCGCAGGCCGTATCGGCCGGGCTCGGCGGTCGTGAGCAGGAAGGCGGTCTCCGCCTGATTGTTCTCCGCCGCCAGGGCGTGCATCCAGGCGTCTTCCGGCCAGGCGTCGAAGGGCTCGACCACGCAGGCCGGATTGCCCTTGAACGGGCCGGAGGCGAAGGCGTCGACAGTCCACTGGCGCATCACGCGGTCTCCTTGGCGGGGTTGGCCTGAAGGGTGGTGAGGCGCGCCAGAAGACCATCGCGCACCCTCGGCCATTCCTCGCGAATGATGGAGAAGTAGACCGTGTCGCGTAGGCTGCCGTCGGCGCGGACCATGTGGGCGCGGAAGACCCCTTCGCGCACGGCGCCCAGCTTGGCGATCGCGGCCTGTGATCGGGTGTTGGCGATGTCGGTCTTCAGCTCGATCCGGTTCAGGCCCAGGGCCTCGAAACCGTATTGCAGCAGAGCGAACTTGCAGGCCGGATTGACGTGGCCCGCCCAGACGGTGGGGTTGTACCAGGTGTGGCCGATCTCGACCCGCTTGTGGGCGGCTTCGATGTTCAGATAGCGGGTCGAGCCAACCAGGACGCCGTCGTCAAGGGTGCGTACGGCCCAGGCCTTCTCGGCGGGCGTCTCACAGATTCCCAGCGACCAGTCGAACCAGGAATCGAACCGCTCGCCCAGGGCTGGTGTCGGCATGTGGGTCCAGATCGCCGGCGCCTGGGCGGCGATGCGCAGCGCCTCGCGGTGCTGTTCCGCCAGCGGCTCCAGCCGCACGCCGGCTGTCTCCAGAACGGCGGCCTTGATCTCGGTAGCCATGGCGCGGCCCTCCAATGTCCGGCCATCACGCCGTGACAATCCGGGTCAATAATCCGATTGATCCTGCGGTCAATCGATATATTGTCACCATGACAATATGAGGTGCGCATGGGCGATTGGCGTCCCCAGATCGAGTTCGGCGATGGCTTCATCCATCAGCGCATCGTCCAGGCGCTCGAAGCGGACATCGCCACGGGCGTGCTCGCGCCCGACACCCGTCTGCCCACGCACCGCCGCCTGGCGGAAAATCTCGGCGTCGGGGTCGGCGCGGTGACCCGGGCCTATGCCGAGGCGGAGGTCCGCGGCCTGCTCACCGCGCGTGTCGGACGCGGCAGTTTCGTCGCCCGGCCGCCCGAACGGCTGTCGCCGGAGGGCGAAGGGCCGATCAACCTCGGCCTCAATCTGCCCCCCTCCGCCGCCGCCGAGAGTCAGCTGTCGGACAGCCTTGCCCGCCTTAGGCGGCGCGGCGATCTGATGGAGCACCTCGACTATGGTCCCGCGGCCGGATTCGACAGCCATCGGCGCGCCGGCGCCGCCTGGCTTGGCGCCACCGCGGGCTGGGCCGATCTGGATTGGCGCCGCGTCATCTGTACCGGCGGCGCTCAGCAGGCCATTGCCGCCTCCCTGGCGGCCTGCATCCGGCCGGGCGAGGCTCTGATCGTCGAGGAAGCCACCTTCACCGGCGTCAAGGCACTGGCCGCGCACATGAATTACCAGTTGGCTGGCGCACGACTGGACAAAGAGGGGCTGACACCCGAGGGGCTGGATGAGGCCGCCGCGCGCACCGGCGCCCGGGCCGTCTATATCCAGCCGCTGCAGAACCCGACCGGGCGGATCATGAGCCTTGAGCGGCGCAGGGCGATCCTTGATGTCGCCCGCCGGCGCGGGGTGATGATCGTCGAGGACGACCTCTACTCCGCCTACGCCCGCGATGTCGCCGCCGCGCCCCTGGCCACGCTCGCGCCCGACCAGGTCTTCTACGTGAACGGCCTGTCCAAGAGCCTGACGCCGGGCCTGAGGGTGGGGTACTGCGTGCCGCCTTCTGGCGGCGACTGGACCGCGCGGGCGCTGGACGCCCTGCGCGCCATAGCTTTCGGTCCGCCAGGAATCGGCGGCCTGGTCGCCGCGCAGTGGATCGAGGACGGGACCGCCGCCACCGTCCTGGCCGCGCACATGGCCGAACTGACCGCGCGCGCGAAGCTCGCCGTCACCGCCTTGGGCGGCGCCGTCGAGCGGCCGGCGAACGCCGCAGCGACCCACCTCTGGCTGCCCATGAGCGAGCTCGACGCCGAGCGCGCCGCGGCCAGGGCGCAACGTGGGGGCGTGCTGGTGACTCCGCCCCAGGCGCCCCAGACCCCCGGCTCACGCGAGCACGGATTGCGCGTCTGTCTCGGCGGCCCGCCGAACCGGCCGGTGTTCGAAGAAGGTCTGCGCCGCCTGGCTCGCGCGCTGAGCAGCGCGGCCGAGCGCAGCTTCGGTGTCGTATGATGTCGGATCGAGCTGCGGTTCATGAGACGGCGACGGACGGGATCCTGATCAGCGACGATCCAACCCGGTTCGATCTTATCCGGGCGCACGGCTGGATCGCCAACGAGAGCTATTGGGCGCAAGCGATTCCCCTTGAGGTGTTCCGCCGCGCCGTGGCCGGCAGCCTGACAGCCGGGGCCTATCTGGACTCCGGCGCGATGGCGGCGATGGCTCGGGTGGTGACCGACCGGGCGACCTTCGGCTGGGTCTGCGACGTGTTCGTCGAGGCCGAGAGCCGCGGTCTGGGCCTGGGCAAGCGCCTGATGACCTATCTGAAGGCGCATCCGGACCTGCAGGGACTTCGTCGGCTGCACTTGGCCACGCGCGACGCCCATGGTCTTTACGCCCAGTTCGGCTTCGGGCCGCTGACGGGCGCGGATCGATGGATGGAGATACGCAACCTGGATGTCTATCGGCGCCCGCTTAGGTCGCCTGAAGTCTAGCTCGCCGCCACGCGGGCGTCCGCCATCTCGTCCTCAGTCCGATCGGCAAGGGCGGCGATGGCGTTGATCAAATGGATGGGCGAGAACGGCTTTGGCACCACTCCGTCCATGCCCGCTTTGGCATAGGCCTTGTGCTGGTGGCTCATGACGTCGGCGGTGAGTGCGACGATGGGGATAGCCGCGACGGCGGAGGGCAGGGCGCGGATGCGGCGCGTGGCCTCCAGTCCGTCCATCTCCGGCATGTTCACGTCCATCAGCACCAGGTCGAAGGCCGACTGCTGCACTGCGTCGATCGAAGCCTGCCCGCTGTCCACGGCCTCCGCCTGCGCGCCCAGCGCCTCCAGCGACTTGACCGCGACGATCCGGTTGATGCGATTGTCGTCGACGACCAACACGCGCAGTCCCTCAAGGGGCATGGCTGACAGGTCCTCGATCTCGGCGGCTTCCGGAGCGGCGGCCACGGGCGCCGCAACTTCGAGCCAGAAGGTCGAGCCGACGCCGGGCTCGCTGTCATAGTCCAACTCCCCGTCCATCATTCGCGCCAGCTTGCGGGAGATGGCCAGACCAAGGCCGGTGCCGCCGAACCGGCGGGTGGTGGTGGCGTCCGCCTGCTGGAACTGACCGAACAGGGTGGCGCGGGCGGAGTCCGGCACGCCGATGCCGGTGTCTTGGATCTCGCAGCGGAGGCGCCGATCGGCGCCCTCGCCGACGGTCGTCAGCCGGACCTCGACGCCTCCGGACTCGGTGAACTTCACCGCATTGCCGATGACGTTGAACAGGCATTGTCGCAGGCGCACCGAGTCCAGTTCGGCGAACCCGATCTGCGGCTGGGTGACCAGGCGCAGGTAGAGGCCCTTGTCGGTCGCCTGGGGCCGGAGCAGGTTGGCGACGCCCTCGGCGATGGACTGGGGCGCATCGACGGTCGGAGACAGCTCCAGCTTGCCCGCCTCGATCTTGCTGAAATCCAGCACGTCGTTGATCAGCTGGGCCAGCATGTCGCTGCAGGCCACCGCCTCGGTCAGAAGGCTTCGACCCTCTTCGGTGAGGTTCTCTCGGCGCAACAGATTGAGCACGCCGACGATGCCGTTCATGGGTGTGCGGATTTCGTGGCTCACCGAGGCCAGAAAGGTCGATTTGGCCGCCGTGGCCGCCTCGGCGATCCGCATGGCCTCCGCCAGCGCCAGCTCCTGTCGCTTCTGGTCGTCGATATCCAGCATCAGGCCGACGCCGCGTACCGGCTCGCCCGCGTCGTTGAACACGACTTCCAGCGACAGCCGCACCCAGCGCTCGCCGTCCGGGCGCGCCAGCCGAACATCGACCGGCGCCGTGCCGCCCTCGACCATGGCCCGATGGCGCAGACCCATGACGAGAGGATGGTCCTCGGGATTGTAGAAGATCAGGGTCTGTTCGATCGCCTCGGGCGCCTCGCGGCCCGTGAGCTGGTGGAACTCCGGCGAGCCCCAGAAGGTGTTCTTGCGATAGTCGAATTCGCACACCCCGGCCTTGGCGCTGGCCAGCGCCAGCTTGAGGCGGGAGGCGGCGGCGCTGGCTTGGTCACGTGCATTGGCCAGCGGGGTGATGTTCTGGCTGATACCGAGAAGTTCGTAGAGGCCGTCCGGCCGCATGCGCCCCGACCGGTAGTGCACATTCAGGTGCTGCCACCAGCCGGAAGCGTGCCGGTAGCGCATCTCCGATTCCGCGACGCCGCCGTTGCAGATGATCCGTTCGCGGATCTCCAGGTCCATCTCCGCGTCGCGGGGGTGCTGGATCTGGCGGAGCACCTGGGCGGGCACCCGAGCGCCGGTCGCGGGATAGCCGAGATCGAGCGCGTGGGAGAAGACGAAGGAATCATCGCCGGGATCGTAGTTCCAGACGCCGACCTCGGCATCGTACATGAGCTGATCGCGGATCCAGTTGGTGGCGTGAATATCCGCCAGCGTCCGCCGTTCCGCGCTGACGTCGGCGAACGTGACCAGTGCCTCGTCGCCGGCCTGTGCAATCGTCATGCGCAGCCAGCTCTCGCCCGGCTCGGAGCCTAGATGGATCACGGCCCCGGCGTCATCCTCCTCAAACTTGCCGCCAGCGTCGGTAACAGCCTGGGTCAGGGGAACGCCTGTCAGCTGATCGCGGCCGACGCCCAGCAGACGCGCGAGAGCCGTGTTGGCCCATTGGATGCTCCAGGCCGCATCGACCATGGCAAGCGCCGTCGGCAAGGCGTCGAACGCGGTGCGCGCGCCCTTCGTGCGTAAGGCGCTAGATGCTGAAGCCATTCCTGGGTATCTCCACCCTCAATGGCTCAGCATGCTCCCAGCGTCTTTAAGGAGACCCTTACGGGTTGATCGGCGGGCCTTCGACGATCACTTCCGGCCAGCGCGTCAGAATGCCGCGCGATACTGCCGCCCAGCCCTTCGCCAGCGGGCGATGGGGATTGGGACGCAAGGTCATGGCGAACAGATCGTCCAGCCCGAAGGGCGCGACGATATCCAGCCGCCCGCTGTTTTCCAGCCGCACGCCGAGCGCGCAGGAAGACGAAACGAACCGAGAGATCGCCTCGTCCGAACAGGTAAGCGGCGCGTACGGCTCGCCGAAATGGGCCTCGAACCACAAGTGCACGCGGGCCTGGTTGCGCACCTCGACCAGCGGCGACAACTCTGGCGGATAGGCCGCCGCGGCGCGCTTGATCACCACATCCTCGGCTTCGTAGGACAGGTCCGAGGCGTCGAAATAGAACAGGTCATAGTCCTTGACGCCATAGTCGGGCTCGCGGCCGGTGAGGGCGTTCCAGACCGTCTGGTAGACGGCCCCGGAAACGACCCGCCATTCCGGCAGGTCCAGGTCCCGGGCGATCTCGAGCACCTGCATCAGGCGAGGGCTGGCTCGCACGATGGCGTCGAGGCGGGCCTCAAACGATCCCATCAGTTCGAAAGTTTCTGGCACGACGTGGGCGTCTTGGCCTTGGCGAGCGCTTCATCGAGGGCGGCATCGACGCGCTCTTTTGAATTCACGGCCAGGCTGTCCACCCTGAACGATCCGGATTGAAGGATGGACCCGTCGTCGCCGACCACCCGGACATCGATTACCGCGCCAGGCGCGCCAACCGCCGCCAGCAACGCCTTCAACCCGCTATCGCCAGGCGAAGGGCTGAAAGGAATGATGCCGACGAATGCCGCCGGATGATTGGTGCTGGTTTTCAGGCTGGCGATCGATTGGGCGTACATGCGCCAGGGCCGGCGCACCTTCTCGACGCCGTTCAAGGACAGGACAATATCGGCGGCCCGTGCGCTTGGCGGCGGCGTTAGACTCGCAGTCGCCAGGACCTGCATCGCGACGGGTCTGCCCACCACCTCGTGGCCCAAGAGCGCATAGCGGAACATGACGATCGGGCCATGGTCGCCGGCTGACCGTGCAGGGGTCCATGTCGCGCTCGACATCGACACAGCGCCGTCGCCGCCGACAATGAGCGCGACGGTCAGCGGCGAAAGCTGGCCGGGCGTCTGACCGCCGACGCATGCGAATTGATCGGAGGGTCCCGCGGACGGGTCGGCCAATTTCAAGACCGAGCCGGCGTTGCAGGCCAAGTTCTGCGGGTCGACACCTGTAAAGCGCGCCACGGCGATTCCGACCACCGGCGCGCCCCATGATTCCACGCCGTAGCGACCCGGCTTGACCGGACAGATGCTGGTTGGTTGGTAGGTGCGCTGGCCGTTTCGTTCGAGCACCAGCCATGCGCTGTAGATGACCGGATAGACATAGCCGTTCCCGACCTGCAGCGTGGTTCGGCCAGTCGGGTCCGACCACAGGGACAGCGACAGCGTGTCGCGATCGGGCGCCGGCGCGGATAAATGAACGCTCTGGACGGCTTCGAAGGTGTGGTTCAGTTCGGCGCCTGGAGCGGCTTCGGAGGCTGGTATCCGATCGTGGGAAAGGATTACCGGCGCGGCCGCCGGATCGATCTTCAGCTTGATCCTGTCACCTGGCGAGACCACGATGGTCGAACTCTGTGGCGTCGGTTGTGGCGTGTCGGCTTGCACCTGACCCGCCAGCGCGAGGCAGCACAACAGCCCTGCGACGGTCGCCAAAATCGTCCTCATGGAATCGCCCCCACATCCCCCGGTCGCCGGCATTCTGGCCGCGCCGGGCCAAGCCGATCAAGCCTTGTCGTGCAGCACCCAGCCGTGATCCAGCGGGCCGGCGCCTGTCCCCAGGCCGGGTGCCCGGCGGATGGCCTCGGCGACATAGGCCCAGGCGCGGGCGACGGCGTCGTTCAGGGGCAGGCCCTGCGCCAGTCCGACCGCGCACGCGGACGCTAGGGTGCAGCCAGTGCCGTGGGTGTTGCGGGTGTCGATGCGCGGACCTGAAAAGGTGACTTCGCCAGCCGGCGTCATCAACACGTCCGTCAGCGTCTCGCCGGCGATGTGGCCGCCCTTCATCAGCACCGCCTTGGCTCCGGCCTTGAGCAGGGCCTCGCCGGCCAGGCGAAGATCGTCGGTGGTTTCGACGGTGAGCCCGGTCAGGGCGGCCGCCTCGGGCGCATTGGGGGTGAGCAGGGCGGCGCGGACGATCAGCAGGCTCTTGAGCGTGGCAACCGCGCCCGGCCCAATCAGCCGGGCGCCGCTGCTGGCCACCATCACCGGATCGATCGCCGCAGGCGCGGCCGCCTCATCGATCAGGCGGGCCGCCGCCTCGATGATTTCCACCGACGCCAGCATGCCGGTCTTGATCGCATCCGTACCGATGTCCGTCAGCACTGCGCGACCTTGGGCCAGGACCATGTCGGCGGGGATAGGATGGACGCCAAAAACGCCCAGGGTGTTCTGCGCGGTGATGGCGGTGATCGCCGTGGCGGCATAGCCGCCCAGAGCCATCACCGTCTTGATGTCGGCCTGGATTCCAGCGCCGCCGCCGGAGTCGGAGCCGGCGATGATCAGGACGCGCCCGTTCATGGCGCGACGGCCTGGGCCTCGATCGCCGCCTGCACCGCCAGCGCCTGGCGGGTCTCGCGCACGTCGTGCACCCGCACCATGGCCGCGCCGGCGCGGGCGGCGGCCAGGGCGAAGGCGATCGATCCGCCGAGCCGGTCTTCGGCGTCTGTTGCGGTGGGGTCGATACGCGCGATGGTGCTCTTGCGGCTCGCGCCGTAGACGATCGGAAAGCCCAGGGCGGCCAGTTCATCCAGCCCGCGCAGCAGGGCCAGGTTGTGCGCCATGGTCTTGCCGAAGCCGATGCCGGGGTCGAGCCAGATCCGGTCCCGCGCCACGCCGGCCGCCATGGCATCGTCCGCTCGCGCCATAAGGTATTCGCCAACCTCGCGGACCACATCGTCGTAGCGCGGATCGGCCTGCATGGTCCGGGGTTCGCCCCGCATGTGCATCAGCACCACCTCGCAGCCGAGGTCGGCCGCCGTGGCGCGGCTGTCCGGCGACCAGGTCAGGGCGGAGACGTCGTTCCACATGGTCGCGCCGGCTTGGACGGCCGCGCGCGCGACCGCCGGCTTCATGGTGTCGATGGAAATAGGGATGTCGAACCCGGCGCGCAGGGCCGCGATCAACGGAACCGTGCGGGCGATCTCCACGGCCTCCGAGACCGGCTCGGCGCCCGGCCGGGTCGACTCGCCGCCGATGTCGAGGATGTCCGCGCCCTCGGCGATCAACCGGCGGGCGTGGGCCAGGGCGGCGGCGTGATCCAGATACCGCCCGCCGTCGGAAAAGCTGTCCGGCGTGACGTTGACGATGCCCATGATGCGGCAGGGGGTCATGACGGCCGTTCTAGCCGATCCCGGCGGCTGACGCAGTGGCGAGCTCGGGAGGGTCCGAAATCCCCGTGCTTCGACAGGTTCAGCATGAGGATTTCTAATGCGGCTTGAGTAGCCCTCATCCTGAGCCTGTCGAAGGAGAGGGCGTCTCTCCCAGGTTTCGACAATCTGGATCGCAGGCTTTTAGGCCGGTTCGGGATCGGGGCTGGGCGACAGGGGAACCGAGACGCGCGGGCCGGGGAGCTGTTTCGGCTCCGCGTCGTCGCGGTTCGGCTTGATGCCCTTGATCACCGCGATGATCTCGTCGCCGGACAGGGTTTCGTACTCCAGCAGCGCCTTGGCCAGGGTGTGCAGGTCTTCCAGCTTGGCGGTCAGGATGCTCTTGGCCTCGTCATAGCCGGCCTGGACCAGGCGGCGAACCTCCAGGTCGATCTTCTGGGCGGTGTCTTCCGAGACGTTCTGGGTGCGGGCGACCGAGTGGCCCAGGAACACTTCTTCCTGGTTGTCGCCATAGGAGACCATGCCCAGGACTTCGGAATAGCCCCAGCGGGTGACCATGTTGCGGGCCAGGCTGGTTGCGCCCTGGATGTCGCTGGAGGCGCCGGACGTCACCCTGTCCTTGCCGAAGATCAGCTCCTCGGCGACGCGTCCGCCCATCATGATGGCCAGACGCGAAGTCATCTGCTGGTAGTCCATGGAGTAGCGATCGCCTTCCGGCAGCTGCATCACCATGCCAAGGGCGCGACCGCGCGGGATGATGGTGGCCTTGTGCACCGGATCCGCCGCCGGGACCGAAAGCGCGACCAGGGCGTGGCCGCCTTCGTGGTAGGCGGTGTTGCGCTTTTCTTCTTCGCTCATGACCATGGACTTGCGCTCGGCGCCCATCATCACCTTGTCCTTGGCCATCTCGAAATCATACTGGGTGACCATGCGGCGGTTCTTCCGCGCCGCCATCAGCGCCGCCTCGTTGACCAGGTTTGACAGGTCCGCGCCGGAGAAGCCGGGGGTGCCACGGGCGATCACCCGCACGTCCACGTCCGCGGACAGGGGAACATTGCGCATGTGCACGCGCAGGATTTTCTCGCGGCCGGTCACGTCCGGGTTTGGCACCACCACCTGGCGGTCGAACCGGCCTGGCCGCAGCAGAGCCGGGTCCAGCACGTCGGGCCGGTTGGTCGAAGCGATGACGATGATGCTTTCGTTGGGATCGAAGCCGTCCATCTCGACCAAGAGCTGGTTCAGCGTCTGCTCGCGCTCGTCGTTGCCGCCGCCCAGGCCTGCGCCTCTGTGGCGGCCAACGGCGTCGATTTCATCGATGAAGATGATGCAAGGGGCGTTCTTCTTGGCCTGTTCGAACATGTCGCGCACCCGGCTGGCGCCGACGCCGACGAACATTTCCACGAAGTCCGAGCCGGAAATATAGAAGAAGGGCACGCCCGCCTCGCCCGCGACAGCGCGGCCGAGCAAGGTCTTGCCGGTGCCGGGAGGCCCGACCATCAGCGCGCCCTTGGGAATTTTGCCGCCCAGGCGCTGGAACTTGGCCGGGTCCTTCAGGAAGTCGACGATCTCCGCCAGTTCTTCCTTGGCCTCGTCCACGCCGGCGACGTCATCGAAGGTCACGCGGTTCTTGTTTTCGGTCAGCAGGCGGGCCTTGGATTTGCCGAAGCCCATGGCGCCGCGCGCGCCGCCCTGCATCTGGCGCATGAAGAAGAACCAGACGGCGGCGATCAGGATCACCGGCAGCAGGTTGATCAGCAGGGCCAGCATCGGGTTGGTGCCTGCGGGCTTGACCGAAAAGTCGACGTTCTGCTGCTCGAGATGCTTGACCAGGTCGTCCTGCGGATAGGGGGTGGTGACGCTGAACTTGGTCTTGCCGTCGGGGTCTTCCACATCGACCGTGTCGCCGTGGATCGTCGCCTTCCTGACCGAGCCTGAATCGATCATCCGCAGCAGTTGCGAATAGCTGACGTCGGCGGCGCCCGCGGCGCCCATGCGGGTGGTCTGATTCATCACCCCATACAGGCCGAGCACGACCACGACGATCACGCCCCAGATGGCCAGATTCCGCAAATTCATTCGCTCGCCCTTTTAGAGCCCGTCGGTGTCGGCGCCTGGCCGCAAAATTGGCCGTCCGCCATTCTTCGCAACATAGGACGCCTGCGACGGTTTCGCCACGCACCCCGGGCTGATCCGTGAGATTAGGTCGCAGGTTCTTTCGAAATCACCCCACAGGCGGCGAAGAACCGTTCCGCCACGAGCAGGCTGACCTTGACCTGTGGGTCCCCTGCAAGGATTGGGCAAACCGGTGCGCCGTCGGCCCTCACCCTGACCGGCAATCCTGGCCGAACCGAGGCGGCCAGGGATTTGAGCGCTGTGCGCTGCGCGCCGTCCAGCGCCGCGGCGCGGCCCGCCAGGTGGCCGATGGTCGTCGGCTCGGGTCCCGCCTTAACCTCGAAACGCCCGTCCCAGACCCCCGTCTGGCCGGGCTTGAGCTCAAGCGGCCGCAGGCCGTCGCGCGCCGCCTCTCCGGCGTCGCGGACGAAGATCAGGTCGTCCCCAGCCAGCACCCTGGCCCCTGACAGAACCCCCGCGACCGGCGCTGAGCCGAGAATACGGTCGACCAGGGTGTCAAGCCGTTCGCCTCGCGGCGCACCGCACCGACCGCCCGCGCAGGTCGCCGCCGCGCCGATCAGCCGGCGGGCGGCGGCGCGGGGCGCCGAGCGGAGCGCCTCGCGGTCGACGCGGATTTCGCCGCCCGGTCCCACCTGCGCTTTGGCCGCGAGCCGGGCCAGGTCTTTGTCATCCTCGGGGGCGACAGGGTGGTCCGCCAGCGCCCCCAGCAACCGGGCGCGGGCGCGGGGCGAGCGAAGGTCCTGGTTCGCGGGATCGTCGATCCAGGTTTCGGCGTCGGCGGTCAGGGTCTGGCGGATCGCGGCGCGCCGAAGGCCGAGCAGCGGCCGCAAAACGAACAGCCCGCGCCCCTCGGGCCAGACCGGCGAGGGCGACCATTCGCGCAGGTCGCCCATCCTGACCCCGGCGCCTCGCATCAACGCGGCCTCGATCTGGTCGTCGGCGGTGTGACCGATCACCAGGACGCGCACGCCGGCCGGGCGCGCCGCTTCGGCGATCAGGCGATGGCGCGCCTCGCGGGCCGCGGCGGCCAGACCCGTCGCCGGCTTTTCGCCCTCCCACGACAGGTCGACGAAGCGAACGCCCAGCCGCTCGGCCGCTTGCCCGGCGGCCCAGGCCCAATCTGCGCTCTGGGACTGCAGGCGATGGTCGACATGAAAGGCGATCACGGATCGACCGCATCGGTCCGCCCAGGCCTTGGCCGCCTTCAACGCCATCAGGGAATCGCCGCCGCCGGAAAAGGCGACGCCGATGGGGGCTGCGCTATCCCGGGCCAGCCTACGGTCGAACACCTCGAAGGCGGCGCTAGTGTGGCGATTCAGAAATTCGCCCGTAGATGATGGCAAGCGCGATGCGAATTTCTGAATCATAAGCCACACTAGAAGTGTTTGATTTCTAGTGTGCTTTTGGGGTCTGAAGTTCGCACCGCACTTGATCCAATCTACAGGCGAACTTCAGACCCAGCACACTAGCCACGCCTGGTCTTCGACATCACCCGGCGCAGCCGGCCTTGGCGCGGGCGGCGGCGGCGCGCTGTTTGGCGGCCGGACTGGCGTGCGGGTAGTGGCGCGCGAACTCGGCCAGGGTGCCGCAGGCGTCGCTGGTCTTGTTGACCTGGATCAGCGCCAGCGACAGCTTCACCATGGCGTCCGGCGCCCAACTGGTCTGAGGCCAGCCGCGGATCGCCCCGATCATATTGGTCGCCGCGCCGTTGAAGTCGCCCTGGCTGTATTTGATCTCTCCCAGCCAGTAATGGGCGGCCGGCACGGTGGGGCTGGAGGGATAGGTGTCGATGAAGGCCTGATACGCATCGGCCGCAGCCGGATATTCGCCGTTCAGCATCAACTGATGCGCGTGGCTGTAGGTCGCCGCCGCGCCGCCTGCCGCCGGAGCGCTGTCAGCGGGGGCGTCAGCCTGGGGCGCGACCTCCGCGACCGGCGCGGGCGGCGGCGGCGAGGCCAGGGATTCCACCTGCTTTTCCAGTTTGTCGAGCCGGTCGGCCATAACCACGGTCTGGTCGTGGGTGGCGGCGACGGACTTCTTTGCCTCGTCCAGATCGTGGCTCAGAACCTCGATCTGGCCAGTCATGCTGCGCACGGTCTGACTGATGTCGTCCACCCTGGCCTGCATGGCAATGATCTGGTCATCGGAACTGGCGGTGCGCACCTGCACCGGCTGACCGGTCTCCTTGGCCTGCAGGACGATGGCGCGCAGTTCGTGCAGGTCCTTTTCGATACGCTGCAGCCGCTTGTCGTTGGCCTTCTGATAGGAGGCCGACGCCGGGGCGGGCGTGGGGTCGTCGTCCTGCGCGACGGCGGCGGCGGCCATCCCGGCGAGCAGCGCCGCGATGGAGGCGGCGATCAGGAATCTGGCGGGTTTCATCAGGCGATGACTGCCTTCTCGCGGCGTCGAAATTGCGGCGATGGTAGGCCCCCCTCGCCCGGGAAGGCGAGGGGGTCTGACCAAAAGCCCGAGGTCTACTGGGCGCCGCCGGTGATGGCGGTGTGGCCGTTGCGGTTCTTGGCCCAGGCTTCTTCGTTTTCGCCGGGATCGATCGGCCGTTCCTTGCCGTAGGAGACGGTGTCGATCCGGCCCGGTTCGACGCCATGCGCCACCAGATAGTTCTTCACCGAATTGGCGCGACTGGCGCCGAGGGCGAAGTTGTATTCGCGGGTGCCGCGTTCGTCGCAATTGCCTTCGATCCGAACCCGGACGGCCCGATAGCGGCGAAGCCAGGCCGCCTGCGCGTCCAGCACAGGCGCGGCGTCGGCGCGGACGTTGAACTTGTCATAATCGAAATAAATCCGGTCGCCAGCGTTGATGACGAAATCCTGCACCGAACCGGGGGTCGGACCGGTCGTCGGCGACATTGGCGGCGCGGTCGGCTGGTTGTAGGGCGTCGGCGCCATGGGAGCGGTCGTCGCGGCGGGGGGCGGCGGCGGCTTATGCGCGCAGGCCGCTATGGAGATCGCCGCGCCCGTGATCAGCGCTAGTCTTGTTATGTGCTTGATATTCAAGGTCACGCACCTTTTCTCATTAAATTGATAGCGGCAATCAGTGTTACGAGTTCTCACCTAGCCGCCGCCGATACCCTCAACACGCAAAAGTTACTATGACCCATTCCGCACGGAAACTCAATTCAGCAACGGTGACCACGCTGGATCGGAGGCCGCGCCTGGATAGGGCTCGGGTTCAATGATGCGTCCTGTAACATCCACGGTCCACAAACGCGGCGATCCGCCCGGCTGTTGCCGGAAAAACATCAGCACACGGCCGTTCGGCGCCCAGGTCGGGCCCTCGTCCAGATAACTGGTGGTCAGAATGTGCTCACCCGATCCGTCGGGCTTCATGACGCCGATATGGAAGCTCGAGCCGGTCTGTTTGGTGAAGGCGATCAAATCCCCGCCCGGCGACCAGACCGGCGTGTTGTAGCGGCCGTCACCGAACGAGATCCGATGCTGGCCCGAACCGTCCGCATTCATCACATAAAGCTGCGGGCTGCCGCCCCGGTCGGAGTTGAACACGATCTGTCCGCCGTTGGGCGAGAAGGACGGCGAGGTGTCGATCGACGGGTCGGTAGTCAGCCGCTGGGTCGAGTGGGTATTCAGGTTCATCACATAGATGTCGGTGTTGCCGTTCTTCTCCACCGAGAAGGCGACCTTCTCGCCGTCGGGCGAGAAGCGCGGCGCGAACACCATGCCGGAGAAGCTGCCGATGGTTTCGCGGCGGCCGGTCTCGATGTTGAACAGATAGAC
>Ga0302317_10001911_pt1 | contig 14748 bp, 12 predicted proteins | sample III_Palsa_N3_3_FD_200450 | JGI IMG/M metagenome (GOLD analysis project Ga0302317, IMG submission 200450) | Peat permafrost microbial communities from Stordalen Mire near Abisko, Sweden - III_Palsa_N3_3 | ecosystem: Environmental > Terrestrial > Soil > Palsa > Peat permafrost | place: Sweden...
GGCAGGCGATGTGCAGTTCACTGATTCCTTCGCCGCGAGCCAAAGGCCCTGGCTCAAGAGCGTGCTCGGCGACCAGGTCGTCAACGCGCCGTGGCTGGGCATCTACATGCTGGCGTTCAACTTCAAAATGCCACCGTTCCGCGACAACCCGGCACTGCGCCGCGCGCTGATTCTCGCCATCGACCGCGCCTCGCTGACGCGTTACCTCAAGTACGACATGTACGTGCCCGCCGATACGCTGATGCCACCGCTCACCGGCTACCAGCCCCAGCATCCGGCGTGGGCGACCCTGTCTAGGTCCGATCGCGAAGCGCTGGCGCGCCGGCTCTACGCCGAAGCAGGCTATTCCCTCAAGCATCCACTGCGCGTCGACATCAGCACCTCGGTGCAGGGAGCCGACGAGCGGCATTATTTCGAGGCCGTGGCCGCGATGTGGCACTCGGTGCTGGGTGCCGAGGTCAGCGTGGATGAATCCGAATACAAGGTGATGTCGCAAAATCGCGAGCTGCACCGGCTACCACTGTTCCTCGACAGCTGGATCGGGGATTTCGCCGACCCGGTGAACTTTCTGCAGTTGTTCTACGGCGACAGCAGTCTCAACTACGGGGGATACCGCAACGCGCGCTTCGATGCACTGCTCGACCGGGCCGCGCAGGAACCGGACAACCCGGCGCGCTACCGATTGCTCGAGCAGGCTGAAGCATTACTCAACGAGGATGGCGTCTACATTCCGCTCTACTATTATTCCACGCGCCATCTCGTCAAACCGTACATCCAGGGCTGGCACTCCAATCTCATGGATCGCAATCTGTCGCGCTACATGTACGTGCTCGAGCACCAGGGAAGCTGAGGCGTGTTGCGCTACATCTTCCGGCGCGTGCTCGAAAGCATCCCGACGCTGCTGTTGATCGTCACCATCGCCTTTGCACTGCTGCACCTGGCACCGGGCGGACCGTTTTCGGCCGACAAGGCGATGCTGCCGGAGATCCAGCACGGCATCGAAGCACGCTACCACCTGGATGAACCGCTCGGACGGCAATACCTGCGCTACCTGGGTGATCTGGCGCACGGTGATCTGGGCCCTTCCTTCCAGTATCGCAACACCTCGGTGAACCAGATCATCGCCAACGGTTTCCCGGTCGACCTGACCGTGGGACTTTGCGCCATTGCACTGGCGCTGCTGATTGGAATTCCCGTCGGTCTGACTGCGGCCTGGCATCAGCATACCTGGTGGGACCGTGTGCCCATGGCCCTGGCGGTGGCGGGCATCTCCTTGCCCGTGTTCGTGATCGCACCGGTGCTGGTGCTGGTGTTCGCCGTGCACCTGCATTGGTTGCCTGCGGGCGACTGGGTGCGCGGCTCGGTGTCTCACCTGCTGCTGCCCGTGCTCGCTCTCGCGCTGCCATACATCGCCTATGTCGCGCGCATCGTGCGCGGCAGCGCGCTCGAGGTGCTGGGCACGGCGTACATCCGCACCGCGCGGGCCAAGGGACTGCCGGCGCACCGGATCCTGCTGCATCACACCTTGCGCCCGAGTCTTGCGGCCGTGGTGTCGTTTCTGGGACCTACAGCCGCCGGGATTATCACCATCTCCATCGTGGTCGAGACCGTCTTCGGACTGCCTGGCATCGGCCGGTTTTTCGTTACCGGCGCGCTGAACCGCGACTACACGCTGGTTCTCGGGATTACCATCCTCTATGGCGCGCTGATCATTCTCTTTAATCTGTTGGCCGATCTGTGTTACGCCTGGATCGATCCGCGGGTGCGCCTTGAGTAGCTCATCGCGCGCGCCGTGGCGCCAGCGCCTGCGCCTGCGCCTGCGCGGCCACCCGGGCATTCTGATCGCCGGCAGCGTGCTGCTGCTGATCGCACTGGCGAGCCTGATCCTGCCCGCGCTGTCACCGTACGATTACTTCACGCCGCAGCTCGATCTGATTTCCCGGCCACCTATGCTCCGGGGCGGCCATCTGCTCGGCACCGATCCGCTCGGGCGCGATCTTCTGATTCGCGTGCTATGGGGTTGCCGCATCTCACTGCTGATCGCGCTCGTGGCCAGCCTCATCAGCGTCCTGGTCGGCGTGCTGTGGGGCGCGATTGCCGGCTACGTGGGCGGCCACACTGATGCCCTGATGATGCGCACTGTCGATGTCCTCTATTCGGTGCCCTTCGTGCCCTTCGTGATCGTGCTCACCATGCTGTTCGGACGCCAGCTGTGGCTGATGTTCGTCGCCATCGGCGCAGTCTCATGGCTCGACATCGCGCGCATCGTGCGCGGCGAAGCGTTGTCGCTCAAACGGCGGGAGTTCATCGAAGCCGCGCGCGTCGCCGGCGTGCATGGGGCGCGCATGATCGGGCGGCACATCGTCCCGAATCTGCTCGGCGTGGTGATCATCTACGCCACGCTGACCGTTCCCTCCGTCATACTGTTCGAGGCCTTCATGAGTTTCCTCGGGTTGGGCGTGCGCGTGCCGCTCGCCTCGCTGGGCTCTCTGATCGCCGATGGTGCTTCCGACATGCAGGCGCACCCGCATTTGCTGTTGGTACCCGCAACCGTACTCGCCACCATCATCTACTGCTTCAACTTCCTTGGCGACGGGCTGCGCGATCTGCTCGATCCGCGCAGGCAGACATGAGCGTCCCCATGAGCGCACCAATGACCGCCGAGGCGCTGCTGCAGATCCGCTCGCTCTCCGTGCACTACCCGGCAGCCAACGGTCGAGCCGCCGGCGCAGTCGACGCGCTCTCGGGCGTGGATCTCGATGTAGCGGCCGGGGAATGCCTGGGCCTGGTCGGCGAGTCCGGCTCCGGCAAGACGGCGATACTGCTATCGATACTGGGCCTGCTGCCGCCGAACGCGCGTCTGGGCGGCAGCATCCGCTTCCACGGCGATGAACTCGCCGGCATGCCCCTGAAGGGGCTGAATGAAATTCGCGGCACGCGAATCGCCATGATCTTTCAGGACCCGATGTCGGCGTTAAACCCCTACATGCGCATCATCGACCAGCTCAGCGAAGTGCCGCGGGTGCACGGCGGCCTGCCGCGCCGCGCCGCCGAACAGCGCGCGCTCGAGATGCTGGAAGCCGTGCACATCGGTGAGCCGCGGCGCCGCGCCCGGCAATACCCGCACGAGCTCTCTGGCGGCATGCGCCAGCGCGTCATGATTGCCATGGCGCTGATCGCCGAGCCCGAGCTCATCCTGGCGGACGAACCCACCACCGCACTCGATGTCACCGTGCAGGCGCAGATCCTGGCCTTGCTGCAGGAAATACGGGAACGCACCGGTGCGGCACTGCTGCTGGTGACGCACGACTTAGGGATCGTGGCGCAGCTGGCCGATCGCATCGGTGTCATGCGGCACGGCAAGATCGTCGAGCAGGCCGACTGCCTGGCGCTGTTCGAGCACCCACAGCACGAATACACGCGCTCGCTGCTGGCGGCCATGCCGCGTCTGCGGGTGTCGGCATGAGCTCGACAGTGTCCCTGCCGCTGCCGTTGCCGCTGCTCGAGGCGCGGAATCTCGGCGTCAGCTACGCCATCCGACATGCCGGTCGGCGGGTGCGCCTGCGCGCGCTCGATGATGTGAGCTTCCATCTCGATCGCGCCGAGACCCTCGGAATCGTCGGTGAATCGGGCAGCGGCAAATCCACGCTGGCGCGTGCGCTGCTGCGGCTGATTCCCGCCGATGCCGGCACGGTGCGATTGCAGCCGGATATCAACCTGTTGACACTGCGCGGCGCCGCGCTCCGATCGGTGCGATCGCGCCTGCAGATGATTTTTCAGGACGGGGTGGCGGCGCTCGACCCGCGCCAGCGCATCGGCGAGGCGCTGGACGAGCCGCTCGTCGTGCTCAAACCGCAGCTCACCGAACCGCAACGGCGCGAACGTGTGCGCTCCCTGCTCGAGTTGGTCGGCCTGGAGGCCGGCCACCTGGATCGCTTCCCGCACGAATTCTCCGGCGGCCAGGCGCAGCGCATCGGCATCGCGCGCGCGCTCATGGTCGAACCCGAAATCGTGGTCTGCGATGAGCCGCTGTCATCGCTCGATGTCTCCATCAAGGCGCAGATCACGGCACTGCTGCAGCAGCTTCAACAGGCTCTGCAACTATCGATGATATTCATCGCGCACGATCTGCCAGCAGTGCAACAACTCTGCGATCGCGTACTGGTGCTTTATCTGGGGCGCGTCATGGAAATCGCCCCGTGCGCAGCGCTGTTCGATCGGCCGCGTCATCCCTACACGCGTGCGCTGCTCCAGTCCGTCCCCATTCCCGACCCGCGCGTGGCGCGCGGCCGCCGTACCGCGCCACTGGCAGGAGAGATCCCATCGAGCCTGGCGCCGCCGAGCGGTTGCGTGTTTCGCACGCGCTGTCCATACGCCATCGATCGCTGCGCCAGTGAAGTGCCGTTGCTGCGATCAATCGATGGCAGTGAGGTCGCCTGCCATCGGGCCGAAGAGATCTGAGGAGGCGAGGATGACTATCAATCGCAGAGGTTTAATACTCGGCGCATCAACCTTCGCAACAGTGGGACTATCCACAATGACCGAATCGAAGTCGGCCGCCACCGATGCTCCAACAGAGCGTGTTCAAGGAAGATGATCAACTTTCGCGTCAGGAATCTCGACGCCATGGTCAAACAGCTGAGTGCCTCGAACATCGCGGTCAAGTTGGATCCGGAGAAATATCCCCAGGGTCGTTTCGCCAGGCTGCACAACTCGGATGGAAATCCCATCGAATTGTGGGAGCCGGCACCCTGAGCAGTGAGCTCGCTTTTGCGGGAGGCGGTGCCTATCCCTCGCTGAATCCTGCGTCGTCCCGGTCTTCGTCCAAGTCCCAATCGATGCCCAAGTGCAGGTAGCGATATTTGCGCATGCGGCACCGATCGGGCGGCACGAATCTGTATTGATGACGGTGGACATTCCACTTCATCACTTTCTCGATGGTCTCGTGCGCTGCCTCGCCCGCCCCGGCGAAATGGCGCGCATTGGTCTTATCCGCCAGCCCCGCCAGTGTGGGCAGGAGCGCGCGCCCCAGATCCGTCAGCTTCAGCGTCAAGGTCCGTCGATCCGAGAGGGATTTTTCGCGATGGATCAACCCCTTGGCTTCAAGCCTCACCGCCAGCCTTGCGATATAGCCGCGGCTTAAACCCAGCCGCAAAGCCAGACGGCTCGGCGTTGCCCCAGTCTCGTGCTCATGCAGTTTGCGCAGCACCACCGATTCGGCTGCCGTGACGCCTACTTCCCGCGCCCTGAGGCGAAGCTCGTGGAATACCCGCCAACCCACGTAGTGCAACCAATAGGCCAGGTGTGACTCGACGGGGCTGATCTGTTGGGACGGGCGTTGCATGGGGAAGCTCCCAATTATTTGTCGTCATGGCGACGATTTTTTCAATTGGGCGCCTCGTTTCCCAGGCCGCTAAGCCGGGGTCTTTCTCCAGAAATTCAGGCTGCCACTTTCAAGGATCGGAGCGAGGGCACGATCCCCGGCAGTCGGCGATTCTCGATTTCCGCCTGACGAGGCGGGGCAGATGCGCCAAGTTCTTACGCGTAAAAAACTGGTACCGGACCGGCGAAGCGCGCCTCGATGAGCGCCGCCGCGCGCGCCGCGGCATTGGGCTGGCTAGTCATGGCACTCGCCAGGGCGCGCGCTCGCTGCGTTGCCTCGGGTCTGAGAATCCGCCGCAGAGCCCGTTCCAGTTTTGCCACGGTCAGCGACTCGAATCGCAGGTGCGCGCCGGCGCCAAGCCGGGCGAGCTGCTTGCCCCAGAACGGCTGGTCTGCAAACACCGAGCAGACCAGTGTCGGCAGTCCCGCAGTCACGCTGGCGGCCGTGGTGCCCGAGCCGCCGTGGTGCACCGCGAGTCGGCAACGCGGCATCACGGCATCGTGGTTCAGCGCCCCGACGACACGTACACGCCCGTTGGAGTCGTTGGATTGCTCAAGCTCACTCCAGCCCGCGCTGATCAGCGCGCGCAAGCCGAGGTGCTGCGTCGCCTGTTCGATCATGCGCACGGCGGCTTGTGGATCCCGGACCGGCATGCTGCCGAATCCAAAATAGGCGGGGGCATCACCTGCCGACAGCCAGGCATCCAGATCGGCAGACAGCGTGGTCTCACCAAACGCGCGCCGGTCTTCCTCGGTTGGGATAAAGAAACCCACGAATGGCCTGTGTTCGCCATAGTCATTGATACCAGGAACGATCTCGGCGCTGAAAGCTTGTATTTCCAGCAGCTCTCCGATGCCCTCACGTCTGGCCATCAGCGAATTGACGGCCGGCAATCCGAGCCATGCGCGCACCCGATTCACATCCGCTGCGTATGCTTTCCAGGCCACGCGCTCGAACAGCGTCCAGGTCATCAGGTTGAGCGGACCGGGCAGTCGCCGCGTGGTCACGGGGAAGGCGGAATAGGCGCGCGTACGTCGCAACGGCGCGAAGTGCAGCAGGGCCAACTGAATATGTTTCGACTCGGCGACCGAGGAGGCGTGCTCAGCCAGCAGCACGCCCGCAATGAGCAGATCGCTGCGCTCCGCGGCCCGCAGTACCCCCTGGTGCGTGAGCTCGAGGTTGTCGTGCGCTACTTTAGCGAAGCCTGCCATGAGCTTTTTGACGTTGCCGGCGGCGAGCAGAGCCCGGCCTTCAGCAGACCCCAGAAGCACGCGCGAATCAGGTCCGACCGGATAAGCCTCAAAGCCGGCGCGCGAGGCGAACTCGACCAGGTTCGGTGGTGCCCCGAGAACGACCTCGTGGCCGCGTCGACGCAGTTCCGCACCGAGCACCAGCATGGGCTGCACGTCACCGAGCGTTCCGCGGGCAAGCAGTGTGATGCGCACTAGGCGATCGCCGCGATCCGCTCCACCGTGCGCCAACCGCGCGGGAGCAGCGCGCCGCGTTGCGCACGCGCTCCGAGATAGTCCTTCAGATCGTTGCCCGTCAAGGTCATCTGCCGCTCGCCGGAGAACACGGCCAGCGACTGGCCGGCGCTGAGCACCGTCATGGCGATGAGTGTCTCCTCGCGGGACTGCGCTTTCTTGGTGGGAATGCCAAACAGCTTGTTGCCCTTGCCGCGTGGCAACTCGGGGACCTCCGCGGCAGGAAACACCAGCAGGCGACCCTCCGAGTTGACCAACGCCACGCGCGCGTCGGGCGCGGGTTGGCCCTCGAGCAATGGTACCGGCATGGGCGGCAGCACCAGCGCGCCCTCGGTCAGCTTGAACAGCGCCTTGCCGGCGCGATTGCGCGAGTGCAGTTCCTTCAGTCGCACGGTGAACCCATAGGCCGCATCGCTCACCAGCAACCAGAGGTCTTCCGGGTCGCCGATGGCGACCCCGGCGAAGCGCGCACCATCGGGCGGATCGAGCTTGCCGGACAGGGGCTCGCCCTGTCCGCGCGCCGAGGGCAGCGTATGAGCCGGCAGGCTGTAAGAACGACCGGTGCTGTCGATGAACACCGCCAGCTGCGTGCTTCGTCCGCGCGCCGCGGCCTGGAAGGCATCCCCGGTCTTATATGAAAGCGTACGCGGATCCAGGTCGTGGCCTTTGGCCGAGCGGACCCAGCCGCCCGTGGAGAGCACCACGGTCACCGGCTCGTTGGCCAGCAGTTCGGTTTCCTCGATGGCCTGCGCGGCCGCGCGCTCGACGATCTTCGTGCGGCGGTCATCACCGAATTCGGCCGCATCGGCGGTGATCTCATCGCGCACCAGGTTGCGCAGCTTGACCTTGCTGGCAAGGATGGCTTCGAGCTTGCCGCGCTCGTCCGCCAGCGCCTTCTGCTCCTCGCGGATTTTCATCTCCTCGAGTTTCGCCAGGTGCCGCAACTTGGTCTCGAGGATGGACTCGGCCTGCTCATCTGACAGTTTGAATCGCTTGATGAGCACCGGCTTGGGTTCCTCCTCCCGCCGGATGATGCGGATGACCTCATCGAGATTGAGGTAGGCGATCAGCAGCCCATCGAGGATGTGCAGGCGGCGCGAGACCTTGTCGAGACGGTGCTGCAACCGGCGGCGCACGGTTTTCTGCCGGAACTCGAGCCACTCGGTCAGCAGCGCCTTCAGCCCCATGACGCGCGGGCGGCCATCGATGGCAATGACGTTGAGATTGACGCGGTAATTGCGCTCCAGATCGGTGGTCGCGAACAGGTGCGTCATCAGCTGCACCACATCGACGCGATTGGAACGCGGTTCGATGACGATGCGCGTCGGATTCTCGTGATCCGACTCATCGCGCACGTCATCGACCATCGGCAGCTTCTTGTCGCGGATCTGCTGCGCCACCTGCTCCTGTATGCGACTGCCCGAAACCTGGAAGGGCAACTGCGTGATGATGATGTGTCCGCTCTCCTCCTCGATCTCGTAGACGGCGCGTGCTTTGAAGCTGCCCGTGCCGGTCTCGTAGAAAGCGATCAGGTCGGCGCGCGGCGATATGATCTCCGCGCCCGTGGGCAGATCCGGCCCCTTGATGTGCTTGAGCAACGCGCGCGTGGTGGCCTCGGGCTCCTCGAGCAGGTGCACGCAGGCCGCGGCCACTTCGCGCAGGTTGTGCGGTGGTATGTCAGTCGCCATGCCGACCGCTATGCCTGAGGTGCCGTTGAGCAGCAGGTTCGGCAGGCGCGCCGGCAGCATCAACGGCTCTTCCATGGTGCCGTCGAAGTTCGGCGCCCAGTCGACCGTGCCGTGTTCGAGCTCCTCCAGCAGCAGCTCGGCATAGCGCGTCAGTCGCGATTCGGTGTATCGCATCGCGGCGAAAGACTTCGGATCGTCGGCGGAACCCCAGTTGCCCTGGCCGTCGACGATCGGATAGCGGTACGAAAAATCCTGCGCCATGTGCACCATGGCTTCGTAGCAGGCCGAGTCGCCATGCGGATGGAACTTGCCGATCACATCGCCAACCGTGCGCGCGGATTTCTTGTGCTTGGAAGCCGCCGACAGCCCCAGCTCGCTCATGGCGTAGGTGATGCGCCGCTGCACGGGCTTCAGTCCATCGCCGAGCGCCGGCAGCGCGCGATCCAGGATCACGTACATCGAATAGTCGAGGTACGCCTTCTCCGTGAAAACGCCGAGCGGGCGTTTTTCGACGCCGTCGAAATTGGGCTTCGATTCGGCCATCAGCCCACCACTTCAGCCTGATTGCCGTTGCGTTCGAGCCAGTCACGCCGATCGCCGGCGCGCTTCTTGGCCAGCAACATGTCCATCAGCCGATCGGTCTGATCCTTCGACTCGATGGTGAGCTGCACCAGGCGGCGCGTGCGCGGATCGATCGTGGTCTCGCGCAATTGCGATGGATTCATCTCACCCAGTCCCTTGAAGCGCGTCACCACCGGCTTGGTGCGCGCGTGCTCGGACTTGATGCGCTCCAGCGTGGCATCGCGCTCGTCGTCGTCGAGCGCGTACAGCACCTGCTTGCCCGCATCGATGCGATACAGCGGCGGCATTGCCACGTGAACGTGGCCGTTCTGCACCAGCGGACGGAAATGCCGCAGAAACAGCGCGCACAGCAGCGTCGCGATGTGCTGCCCGTCCGAATCCGCATCCGCCAGGATGCAGACCTTGTGATAGCGCAGTTGCGAAAGATCGCTGACACCAGGATCCACGCCGAGGGCCACGCTGATGTCGTGCACTTCCTGCGAGGAACCGATCTCCCCGGGCTCGAGCTCCCAGGTATTCAGGATCTTGCCGCGCAACGGCATGATGGCCTGGAACTCGCGGTCGCGTGCCTGCTTGGCCGAGCCGCCCGCCGAATCACCCTCGACCAGGAACAGTTCCGAGCGTGCCGGGTCCTGGCAACTGCAATCGGCAAGTTTGCCGGGCAGCGCAGGTCCATTGACGGCGCGCTTGCGCACCACGCGGGCGGCCGCCTTGAGACGTTCCTGCGCATTCTCGATGGCAAACTGCGCGATGCGCTCGCCGGCATCCGGATGCTGGTTGAGCCAGAGCGCCGCGGCATCGCGCGCGTGTGTCTCGACCAGCGCCGCAGCCTCGCGCGTACTGAGCTTTTCCTTGAGCTGGCCGGCGAACTGGGGGTCGCGAATCTTGATGGACAGCACGTAGCAGGCGCGGTCCCAGATATCCTCGGCCGTCAGCTTGATACCGCGCGGCAGCAGGCTTCTGAATTCGCAGAACTCGCGCACCGCGGCGACCACGCCGGCACGCAGCCCATTGACGTGCGTGCCGCCGCCGCTCGTGGGAATGAGATTCACATAGCTTTCGGCGATCAGGTGCTCGGCATCGCTCGACCACACCAGCGCCCAGTCCACCGCATCCTGTTCGGTGGTGTGTGTGCCCGTGATCGGCTCCTGCGGCAGCCGGTCGGCTTTGTCCAGTTGTTCGACCAGGTAGGCCCCGAGATCGCCGGTGTAGAACCACTCATCCTTCTCGCCGCTCTGCTCGTTGGTGAAGGTGACGCGCAGTCCAGGGCACAGCACGGCCTTGGCCTTGAGCACGCGTTTGAGGTCGGGCACCGAGAAACGATCGGAATCGAAGAACTTCGGATCCGGCCAGAAACGCACGGTGGTGCCCGTGTTGCGCGCCCCCACGGTGCCGATGACCTCTAGCTTGGAGTGCACCCGGCCGTCGCGAAAACCGATGTTGTATTCCTTGCCGTTGCGCCGCACCCAACACTCGAGATGTTTCGAGAGCGCGTTGACCACTGAGACGCCCACACCATGCAGGCCGCCGGAGAATTTGTACGAGCCCTCGGTGAATTTGCCGCCCGCATGCAGGCGCGTCAGGATCAGCTCGACACCGCTGATCTTCTCCTGCGGATGGATATCCACGGGCATGCCGCGGCCGTCATCCGCCACCTCGAATGACTGGTCCTTGTAGAGCGTGACCTTGATAGCCTTGGCATACCCCGCAATCGCCTCATCGACGCTGTTGTCGATGACTTCGTGCGCCAGGTGGTTGGGCCGCGTGGTATCGGTGTACATGCCCGGGCGCCGCCGCACCGGGTCCAAACCGCTGAGTACCTCGATATCAGAGGCGTTATAGGATTCGGCCACGGCTTGCCGTTACCAGAGCGTGACGCGTTGATCGGGCGGCAGGTACATCTTGTCGCCCTCTTTGACACCGAAGGCCTGGTAGAAACCGGCCTGATTCCTCTCGGGCAGTTCGCCGCGGAACTGCGCCGGGGAATGCGGATCGGATTTGATGCGCACGATGGCCTCGTTGTCGCGAGTCTTGGAGCGCCAGACCTGTGCCCATCCCATGTAGAAACGCTGATCGCCCGTGAGCCCGTCGATGACGGGGGCTTCCTTGCCGCCCAGCGAGAGCCGATAGGCCTTGTACGCGATCGCAATGCCGGAGTTGTCGGCGATGTTCTCGCCCAGCGTCAGCTCGCCGTTGATCGGGAATCCCGGCACCGGTGAGTAGGCCGCGTATTGCTGCACCAGCGCATGCGTGCGCGACTTGAAGCGCTGCAGATCTTCCTGGGTAAACCACCCGGGCGGGTTGAGCAGGTTGCCGAGGCCATCGTACTGGCTGCCCTGATCGTCGAATCCATGGCTGATCTCGTGGCCGATCACACCGCCGATGCCGCCATAGTTGACCGCATCGTCGGCCGCCGGATTGAAAAACGGAGGATGCAGGATGGCGGCCGGAAACACGATCTCATTCATCTCCGGGTTGTAGTAGGCGTTCACGGTCTGCGGCGTCATGTGCCATTCGCCCCGATCGATGGGCTCGCCCAGCTTGGCGATATCGCGATTGAAGTCGAACTGGTTCGAGCGCACCACGTTGCCCACCAGATCGCCGCGGACGATTTTCAGCTTGCTGTAATCGCGCCACTTTTGCGGGTAGCCGATCTTGGTGCTGAAGCGTGCCAGCTTGTCCAGCGCCTTCTGGCGCGTCTCGGGCCCCATCCACTCGAGGTTCTGCATTTCGGCGCGATAGGCGGCCAGCAGGTTGCCCACCAGTTCGTCCATGCGCTGCTTGGATTCGGGCGGAAAGTACTTCGCTACATAGAGGCGGCCGAGGCCCTCACCGATGGCGCCATCGACCAGCCCCACGCCACGCTTCCATCGCGGCCGATTCTGGGCGATGCCGCGCAGCGCCGTGCCGTAAAAGGCGAAAGCCTCGTCCACATACTTCCTGCTCAGCAGGGGCGCGAAACTGCTGAGCAACCGCCAGCGGAAATACGAGCGCCATACCGGCAGCGGTGTGCTCGCAACCAGCGCGTTGAAAGCCGTGATGTAGCTGGGCTGGCTGATGACGACATAGTCGATCTTGCCGGTGACGCCGGTTCCGGACAGATAGCTCTTCCAGTCATAGCCGGGCGCCAGGGCGTCAAGTTCCTTGAGCTTGACCGGGTTGTAGGTCTTGACCGGGTCGCGATTCTCAACCTTGGTCCACTGGATCTTCGCCAGCGCGGTCTCCAGCGCCAGGATGCTGTCGGCTTCGTGGGCGGCATCGTGATCGCCTGCCAGGCGCAGCATCGCCTCCACATGGTCGCGGTATTTGGTGCGCGCCTGCTTCAGCTGCTCATCGTCCTGCAGGTAGTAGTCGCGATCGGGCAGCCCGAGGCCGGCCTGCGAGAGATCGAAGCAGTAGCGGGTAGCATCGCGCGCGTCCTGGTGGACGGACGCTGCGTACGGAGCGCCGCCTCCGATGCGGTTCAGGTGCGCGATCAGCGCCGGGATTTCCTGCTTGCTCTTGAGCGCCGCGATGCGCGCGAACTCGGCCGCCAGCGGCTTGATATCGAGCCGCTCCAGGGCGGCTTCGTCCATGAACGTGTCATAGAGATCGATGATCTTCTGCTGATCGGGATCCGCGGCATCCACGCCTGCGTGCAGTTGCTCGATCAGCCCCCGCAGGTGTTCGAGCGAGTCGTCATTGAGCTTGTCGAAGCTGCCGTAACGCCCCTTGTCCGCCGGGATCTCGGTATTGTCGAGCCAGACGCCATTGACGTAGCGAAAGAAGTCATCCTGCGGACGTACAGTGTGGTCGATGTACTGCGTATCGATGCCCGACCCCAGTGGCGGCGTCACGGGATCCACGTCAGTTGCGTTGGCCGCCACGCCGTGTCCCGTCAAAATGCAGATTCCGGCCAACGTCCGCGCACGCAGGCGCACACGTCCGGGTTGTTTGGCTTTGAACATGCTCTGGTCTCCATGAGGTCGCGCAGTTTACTCGGGGCGGCCGGGCAATTTCATCAATCGCGAAAATTCTCGAACTGCAGCGGCAACTCAGTCGAGGCCTTGCGCAGCAGCGCCATCGCGAGCTGCAGATCGTCACGCTTTTTGCCATTCACACGCAGCTTATCGCCCTGGATCTGGGCATCCACCTTGAGCTTGGCAGCCTTGAGCTCCGCCACCAGTTTCTTGGCGAGCACCTGCTCGATGCCCTGCTTGACCGTGATGGCGCGGCGGGCGCCGGCCAGATTCACTTCGGCGTCGCCAACCTCCAGGCAGCGCGGATCGATGCTCCGCGCCGCGGCCCGCAACCGCAGGATTTCCAGTGTCTGCTCCAGCTGGTATTCGCTGGCCGCAAATTGCGTGATGGTCATGTCGGCGAGTTCGAATCGGGCGCCGGTGCCGCGCAGGTCATAGCGTTTTTCGAGTTCCCGACTCGCCTGGTCCACCGCGTTGGTGAGTTCATGCGAATCGACTTTGGAAACGGCATCAAACGATGGCACGAACACACTCCCCTTCAGATTGCCGAACGCGTCGGCCGGCGTAGGTTTAGCATCAACGTCCCCATTTTTCCACGGGAATGCCGCCGCAAGCCATGAGTGAACCCATGCCCTCCAACGACCAGCGGATCATTGCGAGCTGGCACACCAACGCCGCTGCCTGGACCAGCGCCGTGCGCGGGCATCAGATCGAGAGCCGCCGACTCGTGACCGACCAGGCCATCGTCGATACGATCGCAAGCCGCGCACCGTCCACCGTGATCGACATCGGCTGCGGCGAGGGTTGGCTGGCGCGCGCGCTCAGCCAGCGCGGCATTCGCGTGCTCGGCCTGGATGCCGTCCCCGCACTCATCGAACAGGCGCAGGCCGCCGGCGGCGGGGAGTTTCGCGTCGCCTCCTACGAAGAGATCGCAACAGGCGCCATTCCTGTGCGTGCCGATCTGTTGGTCTGCAACTTCTCGCTCATCGGTAAAGAATCGGTGGATGGCCTGCTGCACGCAGCGCCGGGATTGCTCACGCCCCGGGGCGCGCTGGTGATTCAGACCTTGCACCCGATCGTCGCCGGCGGCGAGGAGCCCTACCGGGACGGCTGGCGCGCAGGCTCGTGGCAGGGATTCGACGCGGCGTTCACCGATCCTGCACCCTGGTATTTTCGCACGCTCGCGAGCTGGGTGGCCCTGTTCGCGCGGCACCGGCTGCGGCTCATCGAAATGCCCGAGCCCCTGCATCCCTCGACTCTGCAGCCCGCCTCGGTGATTTTCGTTACTGTCCCGGAGTAAGCCGGCTCTGCGTCCAGCGCACGATGTCGGCCGCGCCGAGGCTGCCGCTCTGGCGCGCGATCTCACGGCCGCCCTTGAAAAGAATCATGGTCGGGATGCTGCGGATCGCAAACTCGCCGGCGAGCGCCTGCTCGGCCTCGGTATTGACCTTGGCCAGCCGCACGCGCGGCTCGAGCTTGGCGGCGGCCTCGGCAAACTGGGGCCCCATCACCCGGCAGGGGCCGCACCAGGGCGCCCAGAAGTCCACCAGCAGCGGAATGTCGTTGCGTTGCACGTGGGTGCGGAATTTCGCGGTGGTCAGTTCCACCGGGTGCGCATCGAATAGGGGCGCGTGGCATTGGCCGCACTTGGG
>Ga0302317_10001912_pt1 | contig 14747 bp, 9 predicted proteins | sample III_Palsa_N3_3_FD_200450 | JGI IMG/M metagenome (GOLD analysis project Ga0302317, IMG submission 200450) | Peat permafrost microbial communities from Stordalen Mire near Abisko, Sweden - III_Palsa_N3_3 | ecosystem: Environmental > Terrestrial > Soil > Palsa > Peat permafrost | place: Sweden...
GAATAGGTGATCGACTTGCCCTGGTGCAGCGGCAAGCTGCGGGCCATGGTCAGCGCCACATGCTTGCCGCGCACTTCGCTGTCTGACAGCGGATCTTCGAAACCCAGATACATGCGCCCGGCAATGACTGGCGAACCTTTCACAGTGCCATCCACCGCGGCGCTCGCCGCATCGGCCGGCAGCAGCGACACGCTGGTGATGTGCTCGTCCTGCTTCAGCGCGGTGATCGTCACCACTTCTCGCAGGTAGGCCGAATCCTCGCGTTGTACCAGCTGCCAGTCGATGCGGAAGCGGCCGTCCGCGTCGTCGAAACTGGCGCGAACGCCCTGCCCCGGCAGGCGATCCGCCAGGCGCGACGCTTTGGCATCCATCGGCAATGCCTGTTCAGCCGGCGCTGCAAGCAAGTGCATGTCGCCCGCGCTGATCGTGTGTCCGTCCGCCAGGGTCAAGGCGAATGGTGCCTTGATCGCCAGTGACTGGCTGCCGTCATGGCTGGCGATCGTCATGTCCGTCAGGTGAGCGCCAGTCACTTTCCAGCGGGCACCGATCGCGGCGTTGCCGAAACTTTCCTGGCCCGCCTGATTCGCGAACGACGGCGTGCCGGGTCTGGCGATGCTGGTACCGTCGGCATGGACCACGCCAGCGCACGCAAAAAGCGCGCACAGCACACCCGTGGCAAGACGCGAAGCGCGCATGGCCATTCGTGGCGCGTGGTCATGGGAACGATCGGTCACATCCGGCTTGTTGAAGTAAACGTAAGACATGTCTACACCCTTGTTGTGGTTTGTCATCCGCGGGCCATCTCGGCCCGCATGCAGCGGCTTGCCTCATCACGGATTGGAGCCCCGCCGAGATGCCCTCGGACAGGGCTTCGCTCCACTCTGCGGTCAGAACTTCTGCTGATAACGGAAGTACACGTAACGACCGATGTCATACGACGCGTTGTAGTTATACGGCGTATCGCTGCCCGATCCGTAGTAGCCGTAGACGTAAGGTGCCGTGCGATTGAAGACGTTGTTCGCACCCACCGAGAAGGTGGCGTTCCACGGTGCCTTCCACGACACCTGCACGTCGCTGAAGGTGACCGATGGGATCTGCGTCTCCGGCTCGATGCCTACGCCCGGCGCGTAGTAGTCAGGCAGCGTGCATGGGAAGGCAGTCGTCGTCGTGGGCGGCGGGAAGGCGCAGGCAGCCTTGTACGGGGAGAAGTAGCGCAAGGTCCAGCTGGCACTGAAATTGTTCTTGCTCCAGTTCAGCGTGACGTTGTCGCGCACGCGCCATGCCGTGTAGAAGTTCGCCGTGTTGCCGGCGGCATAGATGATGTTCGAACCGACCGTCGGCAGCTCGTCGAACTTCGCGATGTAGGTACCGTTCATGCTGAGCTTGAACCGCCCGATCGGAGTCTCCGGCAAGGCATAGGCAAACGAGAAATCGTAGCCGCTCTCTTTCTGCCAGCCCGCATTGGTTTCCAGGTTCAGCAGATCGTAGATCTGGCCCGTACCCGCCTGACGCTGGAACTGGCCGCAGGCAGCCTGGATGCTGTACTGGTAGCAATCGGCCAGTACCTGATCGTTGCTGATGCCGGTGATCAGGTTGCGGATGTTGTAGCTCCACCAATCAACCGTGACATTGAAGCCGGTCAGCCAGGACGGGCTGTAGACCAGGCCGATATCGGCGTTGTACGACGTCTCCGGCTTCAGATTGGGATTGCCGCCGGTGAAGTTGGTATTCGGCAGTGCGCCTTCACCGTTCGGGCTGGTGATCGGTATCCCATTGCTGTCCGTCTGGCGGAAATTAGCCGCCACGCCGGGAATGCCGCCGTAGCCGGACAGGCAGCGCTGGGCAACCACAGGACTGTCGCCATAGGCACCGGGCCCGTACACGCTGTCGCATGGATCGGTGAAGGTGCCTGCCGGATAGCGTCCCTGATAGAGGTCGTTGACGGTGGGTGCACGGAAACCGGTGCCGTAGCTGCCGCGAAACAGCAGGTCGTCAAATGGCTTCCAGGTCAGCTTGAACGAGTTGTTGTCGGTGCTGCCGAAGTTGCTGTAGCTGGAATAGCGCCGGGCGACATCGAGATCGAGGCTCTGGATGCCAGGAATATCCTTCAGCAATGGTGCGTTGATCTCGGCATAAGCCTCGTTCAACGAATAGCCGCCGCTGTTGGGGCCGACGCCGCCATCGGTGGAATAGCCGGCGTAGGCGAAGGCATCCGGGCTGTCGTAACCGGACTCCTCGCGACGCTGTACGCCAGTGGCGAAGGTCAGGTCGCCACCAGGCAACTGGGCCAGATCGCCGCCGAAATCGGCGACATAGGCTTTTTCATCACTGCCGTAACGCTCGACGCTGTTGATCGAGATGTAGTTGAGCATCTGCTTGGTGATGCCGCCGGGACCGGCGAGCGGATTGATCGGCACGCAGCCCGCGATGACGTTGCCCGGCGTGCCGCATTGCACGACTCCATTGGAGCCCATGAACGATGGCCCGAGCGCGTTGGCCACATTGATCAGGTTGTAATAGCCGGTGCGCGTATTTTCGCCGCTGATCTTGCTGTCGTACGTATAGACGTCCCAGTTGAACAGGTGATCGCCCCACTGGAAGTTGCCGCTCAGGCCGAGGTTGTAGCGGTAGTTCTTCGGATTGTTGTAGCTGCGGTAGGTCGACTCGGTCATCAGGCGGGCGAACTGCACCGGCTGGATGCCATACAGGGGGTTGTAGTAGCTGTATTCGGAAAGCACCGACGGGAACGCGCTGTTGGATCCCATGCCGCTGTAGAGCAACGGCGAACCGGATTCCGCCGTCTCGTTGTCGATGTTGTAGCCAAGGTTGATGTGACCGGTGATGTACGAGGTGAAGTCGTAATGGCCGTCCAGATAAAGGTTCTTGGTCTTGTCTGCCGTCTGCAACATGTTGGTGCGACCGGCATAGTCGTTGTAATTCTGGTCGCCGGCATTGGCCAGGCTGGTCACGTCGCCGTTCGCGGCATAGGTCGGCTGCACGAACGGGTGGTAATCGTTGATATCGAGCGAGTTGCCGCCGGGATTGAGTACCAACGGACGCGGGTTCCCATCGAGATAGGTCGAGCCCAGCGCGTTGGTGATCATTCCACTGGGACCGTACGAGCTCAAGCCGAAGTACGGATGCTCATTCGTCCACGGGTACGCAGCAAAGCTGCGATCATCGGTCCAGACGGGCGACTGCTCTTGGTACGAAGCACTGAACACGATGCTGCCCTTGGGCGTGGACTTGCCGACGGTGAAGCTGCTCTGCGTCTGCCGGCCATCACCATGCGGCATGTATTCGCCGTTATAGGTGTCGAACTCGCCACCGTTGAAATCCTTCTTGGTGATGATGTTGATTACGCCGGCGATGGCATCGGAGCCATACACAGCAGAGGCGCCGCTGGCCAGCACGTCGATGTGATCGATGATGGAGGTAGGGATCACGTTGATATTGGTGTAGCCGCCATGGGCAGCGCCGATGCGCTGGCCATCGAGCAGAATCAGCGTGCGGGGAGCGCCCAGACCGCGCAGGTCGATGAACGATCCACCCTGGTTAGGGCCCAGGTCACCGGGTGCAGACTTGCTGAGATCCGGCGGCGACATCGATGACACGTTCTGCAGAAGCTGCCCAACCGTGGCGAAGCCCTGCTTCTGGATGTCGTCCGCGGTAATGGTGATCACCGGCTGTGCATCCTCCACATCCACGCTGCGGATGTTCGAGCCAGTGACGGTGACCTGCTTGAGGCTTACGGCCTTGTCCTGCACCGGCTTAGTTTCTGCAAGCGCTTTGGTCGTTGTAGCAGTCGTCGTGGTGCCCGCGGGAGGAGACGAGGTATCGGTCTGCGCCAGTGCACCTCCTGCAAACGCCAGCCCACCGACTGCCCACGCCACCTGCATCGCCACCAACGACTTGCCGATGGATGAAGCCAGCAACTTCCGGCCCCTGTCATCAACGCTCAAACAGCCACTTTTCTCGATTCGCATGAAATGCCTCTCCCGTATTCGCCATGGCACTACGCAGGTTGACTTCTCCCCTCTGTCGCAGGCCGGTCATGGATACCCGTGGAAAACTCCTGATTCCCACGAACTTGTTCGCACCTTCACCAAATTTCAGACGCAGGACTCCGTGCCGGACCAGATAAGGGTCCGGTTTGATTCCGTGCTTTCAGTTAAGCCAGACGGTGCACTCGAACTTGAGAGAGCAACGCCTCTACCGCCCGCCGTTCGACGAAACCGGTTTCCTGACCTTGTGCATTGGCCGCCCCGCAAGCCACACCCAAGCGCAAGGTCTCTTCCAAATTCATGCTCCGCGCCATGCCTACCGTCATGCCAGCCAGCAGGCAGTCGCCGGAACCCACCGTGTTGCGCACCTGAGCCAGGTCGATCGCGGCGTGCCACACGCCACTCGCATCGGCAGCTACCGCGCCCAGTGCGCCCATCGTCACCACCGACATCGCAATGCCGTGCGCATGCAGTTCGCGAACCGCCTCCACCGCCGCAGCCAGATCGCCAATTGGACGTCCGAGCAATTCGGCGATCTCGTCGCGATTGGGTTTGACCAGAAAAGGTTGAGCCTGCACGGCGTGCTGCAGCAGCTCGCCGCCGGCATCGACCAGGCAACGCTTGCCAGCATCGCGCACATGCGCGGCCAGTTCGGCATAGGTGGTTGGTGGAAAGCCGCGCGGCAGGCTGCCGGACAGTACGACCAGGTCACTGTCATCGACGCCACGACGGAACGCCCGCAGCAGGGCTTCCTGCTGTGCACTGTCCAGCAGCGGCCCCTGGCCGAGAATTTCGGTGATCTGGCCGTTCGTATCCTGCAGCGCGATGCAGGTGCGCAGGTTGTCGGCGACCTCGATGCCGTGGAACAGCACGCCGCGCTCGCACATCTGCCGACCGATCATGTTGCGATGCGCCGGGTCGATCAGGCCGACCAGCTGCACGCGCTCGCCCAACGCGGCGATCGTCTGCGCCACGTGCAAGCCCTTGCCGCCGGGATACACCTGTTCGTCGAGCGCGCGGCTGACTTCGCCGGGGCGCAGCTTATCCAGCCGGATGAGACGGTCGATCGCCGTGTTGAAACCGATGACCGTGATCACGGCACGTTCGCCAGCAAGTTGTCCACTTCCGACACGTTGGCCTGGCCGACCGTACCGCCGGTGCGTCGCGTGGAAAGGCTGCCGCAAGCACTGCCCCAGCGCATGCAGTCACGCAGCGTCTCGCCGCGCAGCCACGCATGCAGAAAACCGGCGTCGAATGAATCGCCAGCGCCAGTGCTGTCGACCGGATCGACGGCAAACGCCGGCACTCCGAGCAACTGTCCCTGATCCAGGCTGGCGCAGCCGAGTTGCCCGCGCTTCACCACGGTTTGCGTGCGTCCGTTGTGCAGCGCGCGCAGGCCATCGAGTACCCGCTCACGGCCTGTGATGGCCGCCAGCTCCATCTCGTTGGGCAGGAACAGGTCGACTTCCTCAAGCGTGCCAAGCAGGTCGGACGCCCACGTCTGCTGTGGATCGAAGCCGGGATCGAGCGAGGTGCTCAGACCGGCGGCATGCGCACGCGCGAACAGTTTGCGGCAATCAGGCCGCAGCGCACGCTGCAGGTAATACGAGGAAACATGCAGGTGATCGGCGCTGGCCAACGACGCGTCGTCCACTTCGTCCGCACGCAGCGCGGCGATCGCGCCGGGGAACGTCACCAACGCGCGATCCTGCGGCGTCGACAGCGAGACGGTGACGCCGGTGCGCAAGGTCGCGTCCGGCTGCACGGCGGCGACGTCGATGCCCGCGGCACGCAGCGCATCGAGACAATAGGCACCCCAGCTGTCGGCACCGAGCTTGCCGCGGAATGCAACGGGATTGCCCAGCCGGGCCAGCCCCATCGCACAGATCATCGAGGAGCTGCCGGGCGTCATGCAGAAGTCGTCGGCCAGCACCTCGCGGCCTGGCGCGGGCAACGCATGGCAATGCTTGAAGACCAGATCGACGTTGATTTCGCCGACGACCAGGATGCGCTTCATGCGCCATCTCCATGCCCATTTTTCGAGCTGCGCTCGCTGTGCATCGGAAAGTGCTCGACCACGCGTGTGAGTACACCCTGCGACGGCGTGTCGGGCTTGCCGCCCAGTTCCAGGCAACGGAAGAACGCGAGCAGTTGCCCGACGGCCACATCCGCCAGCAGTGGCAGTGCATCGTCTGTTGCACCAAGCCCCGCCAACTCCACCGCTACGTCGTTCGGACCCAGCACATAAGCCGGGATGTGTTCGCCCACCAGTACCCGGGTCATGCCCAGCTGCTTGCGCGACAGTTCGCGCAGCAAATCGAGCTCGTACGCACGTACCGCCGGGTCCGGCGACAGGAAGCCGACCACCAAGCTCTGCTCGTCCAGACTGGACATCGGCCCGTGGCGCAGGCCGAGATAGGTTTCCGCCATCGTGACCACCGCGCCACCGCTCATTTCCAGCATCTTCAAAGCGGACTCATGGGCCGCGCCGAGCGCGCCGCCACTACCGAGATAGACGACGTTGCTGAATTCACCACGGGCAACCGCCGCGAGCGCATCCGCCTGCTCGTCGAAGACGTGCTGGACGCTGCGTGCCAACTGGTTCATCGCGGCAATGGTGTCACTGCCTTGGTGCTGGACCAGACCCGCGCCGGCCAGCAACAGATTGGTGAAGCTGCTGGTCATCACCAGGCTGCGGTCATTGGTGCGTTCGTCGAGCACCAGAACGGTCACCCGGGGATCATCGCGATAGCTGGTGGCGAGCTTGCCGTTGGTGTTGCAGGTGATGACCAGATGGCGATAGTCGGGCGCATCCGTCAACAGGCGATCCACCACGCCACTGCTTTCCGGGCTGTCGCCTGAGCGCGCCAGCGAAATCAGCAAGCCGGCACCGGGTGGTAGCACACTGCGCCAGTGCGTGAGCAAGCTGCCCGCGGCGATCGCCTGCGTCGGGATGCCCAAGCCGAGCTGCAGGATGGGTGCCAGGCATTCGCCGATATACATCGAGCTGCCTGAACCGGTCAGCACGATATGGCTCGGCGGTGGCGTCAACGCAACCTGCAACTGCTCCCGCAGTTGTGGACTGCGCAGCAAGTCGGCCGTAACCACCCATGTCGCCGGTTGCTGCAGAATCTCGCGCAGGGTGTCGGCGTAGCCGCGCTCCTGCTGTTCTGCCAAAGGAAGCGACAGCAGCTCCCGTAGTCCGATCGAATCTTTCGTTTTATTTCTTAATTTTGACATTTTGCCAAATTCGATTGAATATGAAAGTATGTAGCTTCTGAACCGAGAGTATTCGAAATGAAACAAAGCTTGCAAGAGGTTTCGAACACTGGCAGCCAACTTTCCCGGCTCGCCCTGTCCCATGGCAAGCGCACCCGCTTGTGGCGGTTGTTGTACGGCCACGGCCCGCGCAACGGCAGCTTGCTGGTGCTGCCGCTCGATCAGGGACTGGAGCATGGTCCCACTGATTTCTTTCCCCACCCACCGGCCGTCGATCCGAGCTACCAGTTTGAGCTCGCCGCGGCCGGGGGCTTTTCTGCCATCGCGCTGGGCATTGGCCTGGCCGAGAAGTACATGACCGAGTACTGCGGCAAGGTGCCGCTGATCCTCAAGCTCAATGGCAAGACCAATATCGCCGGCGATGCCGAAGCCACCTCGCCGCTGTTTGCCTCGGTCGAGGATGCCGTGCGCCTCGGTGCCGATGCGGTCGGTTACACCATGTACGTGGGTTCGCCGCGCCAGCATGACGAGTTCCGCCAGTTCGAGAAGGTGCGCCAGGATTGCGAACGCTTCGGCATGCCGCTGGTCATGTGGGCGTATCCGCGTGGCAGCGCCGTCAACGCCAAGGGCGGCACCAACACGCTGTATGCGCAGGATTACGCTGCCCGCGTCGCGCTGGAGCTGGGTGCCGATATCGTCAAGTTGCACGAACCTAACGACAGCGTGACCAATGTGCCGGCGCCCTACGACAAGCTGCAGGAAGATGCCGGCGCCCGCTGCGCACGCGTGGTGCGCTCGGCCGGCCGCACGATGGTGCTGTTCTCCGGCGGCGAGAAGAACGACGACGACGCGGCGGTACTGCGCAAGGTCGAGTTCTACATGCAGTCCGGCGCCAATGGCGTGATGTTCGGCCGCAACATGTGGCTGCGTCCGTTCGAACAGGCGGTGGCGCTGACGCGACAGGTGCATGACATCATGGCGAAATATCCGCGCTGAGCAGGTTAGTGAGGTAGACCGTTCGATGAGTCACAGCGCCTCCAAGTCACCGCAACAACTGATGCAGGCCGGTTGCTTGTGCTGTGCGCCGCCCACCGGCGCCGGCACGGTTCGCGTCGAGAGCAGCAAAAATCCGCTGCAGACCCAGCCGGACGCCAGCAAGAACGATCTGCGGTTGAGGGACTTCCAGCCGCGCAGCATGCTGCATGTACCGAAGACGCATATCGAGCGTCCGCGCTTTCCGGTGATCGACGTGCACACGCACCTGACCTGGTCGAGCAACGTGCGCAGCGGCATCTCGGTAGGCGAAGAGGTCACCCTGTTCGCCCAGCCCGAGGACTTGTTACCGGTGATGGACCGCAAGGGCATCCGCACCCTGGTGAACCTCACCGGTGGTGTCGGTGCCGGCTTGGAGAAGAGCATTCGCAGTTTCGACCAAGCCGCGCCGGGGCGTTTCCTTACCCTGACCGAGCCGTCGTACGAACATTTCCCCGAGCCGAACTACGCGCAGCAGCAAGGCGATGCGATAGCGCACGCCAAGCGTGTCGGCGCCCGCGGCCTGAAGCTGCTGAAGACGCTGGGCCTGTATCTGCGCGAGCGGATCGACGAAGGCCCGCTGGTGGCCGTAGACGATCGACGCTTTGATCCGATGTGGGAAGCGTGTGCTGGCCTCGACATGCCAGTATTTCTACACGTGTCCGACCCGGAGGCGTTCTTCCTGCCTACCGACGCGACCAACGAGCGCTACGAGGAGTTGGCCAACCATCCGGACTGGTCGTTCTACGGCCCGGAGTTTCCCAGCAATGCGAAACTTCTCGCCGCACGCGACCGCATGATCGCGCGACATCCGAAGACCACCTTCGCGCTGCTGCATGTGGGCAACAACGCAGAGAATCTGGCTGCGGTTGCTGCCTGTCTGGACCGTTTCCCGAACACCGTGATCGACATCAGCGCCCGCGTCGGCGAGCTCGGCCGCCAGCCGCGCATCGCGCAGCGTTTCTTCGACCGCTACCAGGATCGCATCCTGTTCGGCACCGACGCCGTGCCGTCGCCTTGGGGCGACGACGTGCCGCAACAGCTGTTCGGCGACGAACTTTACGAGATCTATTACCGCTTTCTGGAAACCGAAGACGAGTACTTCGATTACGCGCCGGCGCCGACGCCGCCACAAGGCCGCTGGTCGATCTATGGACTGGGATTGTCGGACACGATTCTCCGCAAGATATACCATGACAACGCCGCCCGACTCCTGCATATCGACTCATGACCCAAGCCCCCATCGTTTCGCGCCGACTGCTGGTTGGAGAACGCCGCCGCCTGATCGTCGAACTGGTGGAACAACAGGGCCGCGCCACGGTGGAAGAACTGGCGACGCGCTTCAACACCTCCACCGTGACGATCCGCGGCGACTTGGAAGCGCTCGCGCGCAGTTCGGCGATCGCCCGTTCGCATGGCGGTGCGCTGCCGGTCTCGGCGGCCACCCATGACACGCCGCTCAATATCAAGGAAACCCGCTGGCACGCGCAGAAACTGCGCATCGGTCAGGCTGCGGCGAAAATGGTCCAGGATGGCGAAACGATCATCCTCGACTCCGGCTCGACCACGGTAGAGATCGCCCGGCAGATCCGTCAGATGAAGTTCGAATCGCTGACCGTGATCACCAATGCGCTGAACATCGCGATGGAACTGTCCGGCCTGCCGCAGATCCGCGTGATGATGCTGGGCGGCCTGCTGCGGCAGACCTCGTATTCGCTGGTCGGCCCGGATGCCGAGCAGGCGCTGGCGAAGCTTTCCGCCGACCGGCTGTTTCTCGGCGTCGACGGACTCGATCCCGAAGTCGGCGTGACCACGCCGGATCCGCTTGAAGCGGCATTGAACGCGCTGATGATCCGCGTCTCGCGCCAGACCATCGCCGTGCTCGATGCCAGCAAGCTGGGCCAGCGCAGCCTGTCGGTGATCACGCCGGTGCAGAACCTGCACATGGTGATCAGCGACAGCAGCGCCCCTGCCGAGACGGTCGAAACCCTGCGTGCTGCAGGTGTGCAGGTGCTTCTGGTGTAACTGCATGCCTCTGGATGCAGCAAACGGGCTGCCGGCGCAACCGTCGACAGCCCGCCGCGATCAGAACGTCAGCTTGTAACTGACCATGGCCATATTTCCGTCCTGGTACTGGTCGTAGTCTTTTTCGACATCCAGCTGCAGGCTGGATTTCGGCGAAAAATTCCAGTTGAGCGAAGTGGCGGCTACGCCGCCATAGCGTGACAGGCCGATGCCGCCCACCGGCGCCCACTGCGTCAGCCCGGTGAAGCTGGCATCCGGTATCTCGCCGTGCATGGCCAGAGCCCTCTGCCACAACAGCCGGGTCTGCAGCGTCAACGTCGTACCGCCATCCAGCGACCAGCGATGCATCGCACGTATACCCACGCCGGCCTGCCAGCGTTCGATGTTCTGCGCATCGGACATCAGGCCGAAACCGTCCGCACCACCCTCGTCGAAGCCGTCACTCTGGATCTGTGCGTATTGCAGATTCACATAGGGCGTCAGCTGCATGCCGCCGAGCGTGAAGCGGTAACCGCTCTCGCCATAGGCCAGGCCGTAGCGGCCGTTGCTGTCGCTGAATACCCTGGAAAAATCATTGCCGAGCTCGAGTTCGCGCTGCATGTTTTCGCGATAGCTGCCGATGCCGAAACGTCCCATCGTGTACCAGTTGCCGTCGACCACCCCGCCATAGAGCATGCCCTCCAGCGCGTGGCTGTTGCCCTGATCGGCACTTTCGGCAAGCCGGCCCAAGCCCTGGCTCTGGCTCACGGCGTAACCCATCACGCCATTCACCCCGAGGCGGCTGTCCTCGCCGACCATGATGCCGCTCAGGTCGTAGCCGACGTCGCTGTAACCGCTGCGCGACATGCTGCCCTGCGAGCCCAGGTTCTGCGTCCAGCCACCCGGTTTGGGCGAGTCAAGCAGTTGGTCGAAGCGACTGGACAATGCCTCGGTACCGGCGTCGATCGCCGCGAACGTCATCGCCGCGCTGGCCGCGTGCAACTGACCCGACAGGCTGCTGAGCGAACTCTGCGCAGCAGCCAGCGTGGCCGTTTGCTGCAGGCTCGCCGCACCGGCGAAAAAGCCGCTGGCGACTACCGTGGAAGTCGGCGTCAGCGTGCCCTGCGTGAGTTGGCTGTTGAGCTGGCCGAAAGCGCCCTGCACGCGCTGGGCGGCGCCGTACGAGGCCGCCGTGTAACTCGCGCCCTGCATCGCCGTTACATTTACCTGCTGCACATCAAGCCACGCATCGTTGGCGTCGTAATTGAGTGTGGAACTCAGCATCACATTGGATGCCGTATTCAACGCCGAGAACGTCCCGGCGAGACCACCGGTGGCCGTCAGCACATCGGTATGCGTGCTGACGACATAGCCTGCATTTGTACCGGTCACGTAAAGATCGCCGCCGGCCAGGGTGGCCGTCCCGGTGACATTCAGCACCGAACCCAGCGACACCGCCAGCCGGCCGTTGCCCTGCTGGACATAGTTGCCGCCCACGGTGACATTGCTGCCGCTGACACCCAACACACCGGCATTGGTCACGCTGCCGCCAATGGTCTGGGTACCGCTCACCGTGGCGTCTGCGCTGATGCTGACGCTGGACGCCAGCGACTGGGCGATGAGTGTGCCGCCCTGCACCTGGGTCATGCCGGTATAGCTCGATGGCTGGGTCAGGTTGAGCGTGCCGGCGCCCTGCTTGATCAGGCCGCCGGTACCGGAGATCGGGTTGTTCCAGCTGGAACTGCCGCTGAAGCTGACCGTGACATCACCCCAGTTGAATTGCTCGGGACCATTCACGGCCTTGCCGACATCCAGTTCACCGTAGCCGAAGGTCGTGTTTGGCTGCGATCCGCCGAGCGGATCGGCGGTGCCGAGCAGAGTCTGGCGTACCAGATCATTGGTGAAGTACGGGTAGGCCTGCCACACCAGCGCCGCCGCACCGGATACCTGCGGAGCGGCCAGTGACGTGCCCTCCACGATGTAATAGCTCGGATTGGTGGTGCTGGCGGTGGTGTCTTTGTCCAGCACGATCACGTCACCTGGCGCGGCCAGGCAATAATTCATCGCGATGCCGCACTTGTTGGAGTAGCTGTCCAGCTGGGTCGGGTTGTTGCTGTTGACTGCAACGACAGTCAGCCACCCCTTCGCCAAGTCCGGTGCGAGGCTGGGCAGCGCGGCAATGGTGCTGGGGTTGGCTTCCGAATCGTTGCCCGCGGCAAATACCACCAGGCCGCCCCAGGAATTGACGTAAGTGCTGTAGGCGGCGTCGAAAAGCTGGGTTGTGGCTGTATCGGTGGAGCTCCACGTAATGCCACCCCACGAGTTGTTCATGATCTTGGCGCCGTACGTGATCAGGTCCGCGCTGACCTGTGGCAGCGGATCGGCTGAAGTGACCTGTGTCGGAGGCGTCGATCCGTTGTCGTCATCCGAGTTGTCATCGATGATGCGCGCCGAAACCAGATCAGCGCCCGGCGCAATGCCACCCGGAAAAGCCGCGAACGGAGCACCTGCCGCGATCTCCGAGACCCAGGTGCCGTGGCCCACGACGTCATCAATGCTGAGGTTGTTGGTGGTCGGGTCGACATAGGTCAATTCCGCCAGCACCCGTCCGGACACCGTCGGATTGGTGGCCATGATGCCGGTATCGACCATGCCAATAATCACGCCAGCACCGGTATAGCCCTGATTGTGCGCCGCATAGGTATTGGTGATCGAGAGCTGGGCGTCGGTCGGTGGCTGCGGCACTGTCGACGACGATGGCGGCGCAGTCGGCGTGGTCGGGGTTGGCTTGACGTTGCCACCACCTCCACCGCAGGCATTCAGGCCAAGCGCGATGGCCACCAGCAACGCCAGTTCGCGACGCCGCAACCCGGAATCGAACGTTTTCATGCTGCACCCCGTCACCGCACCCCAAGTCTGGTATCACGTGCGTGCCAGGCACGCCGCGACGCCTCCCTATTACATCTTGGCACAACGAAAATCCAATGAAACATCGCGCAAGGCGCATCCGGCGCCGAGTCGCCGCCGTTTGCCGTGGTTTACGGCGGGCTGCGATAATCCCGGGGCTATATGTCAGGCGTTCGCGCCCCTACTGTCTTCAAGCGGAGTTACCCATGTCGGATGTCAGCGTCGTCATCGTCGGTGCCAAGCGCACGGCCATCGGCTCCTTCCTCGGCCAGTTCACCGGCGTCCCCACGCCGAAGCTCGGCTCCACGGCCATCCGCGCCACGCTGGAACAATCCGGTGTCGCGCCAGCCGATGTCAGCGAAGTGATCATGGGCTGCGTTTTGCCAGCCAACCTGGGCCAGGCGCCGGCCCGCCAGGCCTCACTGGGAGCCGATCTTCCAGCCAGCGCAGGCTGCACCACCATCAACAAGGTCTGCGGTTCTGGCATGAAGGCGATCATGCTGGGCCACGACCTGATCAAGGCCGGCTCGGCGACCGTGGTGGTCGCCGGCGGCATGGAGTCGATGACGAACGCGCCGCACATGGTCAACGCGCGCACCGGTATCCGCTACGGCGACGGCCAATTGGTCGATCACATGGCCTGGGACGGCCTGACCAATCCGTACGACGGCAAGTCGATGGGCGTGTTCGGCGAGATGTGCGCCGACAAGTACCACTTCACCCGTGAGGACCAGGATGCGTTCGCGATCGAGTCGGTGAAGCGCGCGCAGGCTGCGCAGCAGAACGGCGCGTTCGCCGGCGAGATCGTCCCGGTCACCGTGAGCAGCCGCAAGGGCGACGTGCAGGTGGATACCGACGAACAGCCCAGCCGCTCCGACATCGCCAAGATCCCGACCCTGAAGGCCGCCTTCCGCAAGGAAAACGGCACCATCACCGCGGCCAGCTCGTCGAGCATTTCCGATGGCGCCGCCGCCTTGGTGCTGTTGTCGGCCGATGACGCGAACAAACGCAGCCTGAAACCGCTGGCGCGCATCGTCGCCCATGCCACGCATTCGCAGGAGCCCGAGTGGTTCACCACCGCACCGGTCGGCGCCATCCAGAAGGTGCTGGACAAGGCGGGCTGGAAGGTGGCCGATGTTGACCTGTTCGAAATCAACGAGGCATTCGCCGTGGTCGCCATGACGCCGATGAAGGAACTCGGCATCAGCCACGACAAGCTCAACGTCAATGGCGGTGCCTGTGCACTGGGTCACCCGATTGGTGCCAGCGGGGCCCGGCTGGTGGTGACCCTGCTCAATGCCCTGAAGACACGTGGCCTCAAGCGCGGCGTAGCCAGCTTGTGCATCGGCGGCGGCGAAGCCACGGCGATTGCGCTGGAATGCATCGACTGATGCGTCTCTGACACGCATCCCTCCTGCGCCTATCATGACAGCCGGTTAAACCGGCTTGTCACGGGTACGGCGGCGCCACTATAAAGAAGTGGCGCAATTTCCACGAAAGCGTTATTAATACACGGCCAAATGGCATTCCACGGCATAGGAGATCCACCATGAAGTTTACGCGTACCCTTCTCGCCTCCGC
>Ga0302317_10001924_pt1 | contig 14701 bp, 10 predicted proteins | sample III_Palsa_N3_3_FD_200450 | JGI IMG/M metagenome (GOLD analysis project Ga0302317, IMG submission 200450) | Peat permafrost microbial communities from Stordalen Mire near Abisko, Sweden - III_Palsa_N3_3 | ecosystem: Environmental > Terrestrial > Soil > Palsa > Peat permafrost | place: Sweden...
GCACGTGGCGTACGGCGGCCTCTACGCTCAGCAGCAGATCGCTTTCAGCGGCCTGCTGAAGGTGTTTGCCGCGGCGGCAGCGCTCGTCTTCATCCTGCTGCTGTTCATCTACGAACGCTTCTCGGTGGCGATTGCGATCGTCGCGACCTCGCTGCTGTCGGTCTCGGCCGTGTTCATCGGCCTGTGGCTCACGGGCATCGAGCTGAACATCACCGCGATGATGGGCATGACGATGGTGATCGGCATCGTCACGGAGGTCGGCGTCTTCTACTTCTCCGAGCAGGTCGAGGTGGAGTCGGGCCGTTCGCTGCACGACTCGCTGGTGCTCGCGGGCCAGAACCGGATGCGGCCGATCGCGATGACCACGATCGCTGCCATCCTCACCTTGCTGCCGCTCGCCTTCGCGATCGGCCGAGGCTCCGAAATGCAGCAACCGCTGGCGATCGCGATCATCTCGGGGCTGGTGGTGCAACTGCCGCTGGTGCTGCTGGCGATGCCCGCCTTCCATGTGCTGATGCGCCGTGAGCGCAAGCACGAGACGGAGCCGACTGCGGCGATGGCGCCCGCCTGAACCGTGACGGCTTCTCAGCGTGATGCGGCGAATCGCAGCGTGAACTCGCTACCCTGGCCGACCACGCTGTGCACGTGCACGCTGGCGCCATGCAGCTCGGCGATCGATTTCACCACCGCCAGGCCGAGGCCGGTGCTTTCCGTCGAACTGCGTGCCGCATCGACGCGGTAGAAGCGGTCGAACAGCTTTGGCAGGTGCTGTTCGGCGATTCCCACGCCCGTGTCACGCACGCTGAGCGAGAGACCGAGCTCATCCGGCTGCGCGCGCAGCTCGATGCGGCCGCCGCGCGGCGTATGTGCCAGCGCGTTCGACACCAGGTTGGTGAGCGCCCTGCGCAGCAGCATGGCGTCAGCCATCACGACGCCGTCGCCATGGGCCTGCAACGTCAGGCCACCTTCTTCCGCCACGGCGTCGAAGGCATCGATCAGGCGAGCGAACTCTTGCGCGATCGACACGGGCTCGATCGTCATCGCCTGTCGCGCGTTGTCGGCACGGGCGAGGAACAGCATCGAGCTGACCATGCGCGCGAGCCGTTCGCCTTCGTCGACCATGATGGCCAGCGTCTCCTGGTATTCGGCGGCGCTGCGATCGCGCGAGAGCATCACGCTGGCGGCGGCGACCAGGTTGGTGATCGGTGAGCGGAATTCATGGGCAAGATCGGACGAGAAGCGCGACAGTTGCTCGAATGCGGCTTGCAGCCGGATCATCATCGCGTCGAAGCTGTGCGCCAGCGCCTGGAGGTCCGACGGCCAGGGCTGCTTGCCGATGCGTGCATGCAGGCGTTCCACGTTGACATCGGCGATCTGCGCGCTCATCGCCCGCAGCGGTGCCAGCCCACGCCACACGAGCAACCAGCCAGCCAGCAGCGCGACCAGCAGCGCGCTCACCACGACCGTTCGCAACCGCGCGCGGAACTTCTCCAGCAGCTCGTGGCGCTCGCTCAGGTTCTCGGCTGCCTGAATTGTCCAGACGGCGTTCGCACCGGTCTCGACACGATCCACCGTCAGCAGGTATTGCTCGTCGTCATGGTGCTCCGGATGCCAGGAAAAGTAGCGGCGTTTCTTCTTGGGAGGCACGAAGGCCGAGACGGGAACCGTCATGCCGGGCGATTGCGTGAAGACGCGGCCCTCGGGGTCGAGGATGCGTACCGTCACGTCGGGCTTCGGCTGCATGTGATCGACCCAGACGCGAGCCCAGCCATCGTGGCCCGGCGCCGTCTGCATCAGCTGCACGATGTCGCGCTGCGTGGCGATCGTGTGCGCCAGTTCGATCTCGTCCTTTTCATGCAACTGATGCTCGAGCTGGTCGTTCATCAGCCAGGCCACCGCGATCAGGATCGCGCCCATCGCGAGCGAAAGGCACAGCGTCAGTCGCGTGGCCAGCGACCAGCGGCGCGGATCAGGCGTGAGTGTCATCGAGCACGTAGCCGGCGCCGCGCACGGTGTGCAGAAGCTTCTTCTCGTACGGATCGTCGATCTTGCTGCGCAGGCGCTTGATCGCCACCTCGACGACGTTGCTGTCGGAGTCGAAATTCATTTCCCACACCCGCGCCGCCAGGGCGGTGCGCGATTGAACTTCGCCGGGGAACGACATGAGGTGGCGCAGCAGGGCGAACTCCTTGGCGGTGAGGTCGATCCTGTCGGTGCCACGCGTGACCCGATGCTTGAGCAGGTCGAGCGAGAGGTCTCCCACGCACAGCACGTTGGCCGATGCCACTGCGGTTGCCGGCGCGTGGCGACGCAGGATCACGCGCACGCGGGCCAGCAGTTCCGCGTAGGCGTAGGGCTTGACGAGATAGTCGTCGGCGCCGGCCTCCAGGCCGCGCACGCGGTCGTCCACGTCGTCGCGCGCGGTGAGAAACAGCACGGGCGCGGTGCGACCGGCCTTGCGTGCGGTCTCGAGGATGCTCCAGCCGTCGAGGCCGGGCAGCATGATGTCCAGGATCGCCAGGTCGTAGTCGACGGTGAGCAACTGGTGCAGCCCGTCGGGGCCGTTCGCGGCGACGTCGACCACCAGTCCGGCCTCGGCGAGCCCCTTGGCCACGTAGTGCGCCGCCGTGGGCTGGTCTTCGACGAGCAGGATGCGCGACACGGCGTCAGCCCTCGGCCGCGAGCTGCGGCGGTGCGGCCGCGCGGGGTGCATGCGCGTTCGCGCCCAGGCGATCGAACACGACGTAGAGCACCGGGGTGACGAACAGCGTGATCAGCTGCGACAGCAGCAGGCCGCCGACGATCGCCACGCCCAGGGGCTGGCGCAGCTCCGCGCCGGCACCGAAACCGAGCGCGATCGGCAGCACGCCCATCAGCGCGCAGAACGTGGTCATCATGATGGGACGAAAACGCTGGCGTGCCGCCTGGCGTATGGCGCCGGCCGGATCCAGGCCGCCTTCTCGGCGCGCCGCGATCGCGTAGTCGATCATCATGATGGCGTTCTTCTTGACGATGCCGATGAGCAGCAGGATGCCGATCATCGCGATGAAACTTACTTCCATGCCCGCCATTCTGAGCGCAATCAGCGCGCCCACGGCGGCCGACGGGATACCGAGCAGGATCGTGAGGGGATGGATCCAGCTTTCGTACAACATGCCCAGGATGACGTAGATCACCGCGACGGCCGCGACGATCAGCCACAGCTGCGACGTCTGCGACGACTGGTACAGCGCGGCCTGGCCGCTGAACGAGCCGAAGATCGTCGCCGGCATCGCCAGGTCGGCCTGCGCTGCGGCTATGGCTGCCGCGGCGTCGGACAGCGATTTGCCGGGCGCCAGGTCGAACGAGATCGTGACTGCCGGCAATTGAGCCTGGTGGTTGACGGCGATCACGCCCTTTGCGCGCGTGACGGTCGCGAAGGCTCCCAGCGGGACGGCCTTGCCGGTGGTGCTGCGCACCTGGATCGCGAGCAGGTCGCTTTCGTCGCGCCGGTTGTCTTCCGGGACCTCGAGAATCACCTGGTAGCTGTCTTCCGGCGCGTGGATGGTGGCCACCTGGCGCGTGCCGAAGGCCGCATAGAGGGTGGTGCGGATCGTGGCGACGTCCACGTCCAGCTGCGCCGCCTTGTCGCGGTCCACGACGATCTGCGCGTCGAGGCCGTTCTTCTCGAAGTCGCTGTTGACGCCCACGAACACGTCGGAGGTCTTCAACGCGGCCACGAGCTTGTCCGACCACTGGTCCAGCGCGTTCGGGCTGACGGACTGCAAGGTGTACTGGAACGTGCTCTTGGAACTGCGTCCGCCGACGCGCAGGTTCTGTACCGGGCTGAAGAACACCTCGATGCCGGGCAGGTAGCTCGTCTCCTGGCGCAACTGCTTGAGCACCGCCGTCATCGACGGGCGCTGCGTCCGGTCCTTGAGGTCGATGACCAGCTGCGTGGTGTCGTGGTCGACCTTGGTGGCGACTCCGGCCACGTGCGGGTCGGCCATCACCGTGCGTTCCAGGCGCTGCACCACGGCCAGCCGGCCCTGGTAGCCCATGTCCTGCGGGGTCTGCACGTTGGCCGTCACCTGCCCGATGTCCTCTTGCGGGAAGAAGCCCTTGGGCGCGCTCACGTAGAGCCAGCCCGTGAGCGCGATCATGGCCGCGCCCACCAGCAGAACGGCGGCCTTGCGCTGCAGCGCGATGTCCAGCGCGCGCCCATAGGCCGCCAGCGAGCGGTCGAAGGCGCGCTCGAAGACGCGACTCCAGGCCGGCGCGGGGGCATGCACGCTGCCTGGCTTGATCAGCATCGGCACCAGCAGCGGAATCAGTGTCAGCGCCACGACGGCCGACACGAGGATGGCGATAGCCACCACCACGGCGAACTCGTGGAACAGACGTCCGATCGTGCCCGGCATGAAGAAGATCGGAATGAAGACGGCCACGAGCGAGACGGAGATCGACAGCACCGTGAAGCCGACCTCGCGCGCGCCCGCGATCGCTGCCCGTGCCGGCGCGACGCCGCGCTCGATGTGCGACATGATGGCCTCCAGCACGACGATCGCATCGTCGACCACCAGGCCGACGGCGATCGTCAGGCCCATCAGCGAGATGTTGTCCAGGCTGAGTCCCAGCGCGTACATCAGGCCGAAGGTGGAGAACAGCGAGATCGGCACGGTCAACGAGGGGATGAAGGTGGCGGCGATGCGCCTCAGGAACAGCAGGATCACCATCACCACCAGCGCGATGGTCAGGAGCATCGTCAGGTTGACGTCGTGGATGGAGTTGCGGATCGACACCGACCGGTCGCTGAGCGTGTGCACCGAGATCGAACTTGGCAACTCCGACTGGAGCCGCTGCAGCGTGGCGCGGATCGCGTCGATCGCGGCGACCGTGTTGGCGTCGGGCTGGCGCCGCACGTTCAGCAGGATCGACGGGCGGCCGTCGATCGTGCTCATGTTCTGCACGTTCTCGATGCTGTCGAACACGCGCGCGACGTCGGACAGGCGGATCGCATGGCCCTGGCGCGTGGCCACGATCACGTTCGCGAATTCGGCGGCCTTCATCAGGTCCGAATTCATCTGCACCGTGAGCATCTGGCGCTGGTTGTCCAACTGGCCGATCGGCGTGTTCGAATTGACGCTGGCCAACGCGGCGGCGACCTCGTCGAGCGTGAGGTCGACGGCGGCGAGCTTGGCCGGGTCGGCCTGGATGCGCACCGCGAAGCGCTTCTGCCCGGTCACCTGCACCTGCGCGACACCCGGGATGGTCGACAGCGCGGGAATGATCAGGTTGTCGCTGTAGGCGTTCAGGTCGGCGAACGACAGGCTGGGCGAGCTCAAGCCAACGAGCAGGATCGGCGCATCGGCGGGATTGACCTTGCTGTAGGTGGGCGGCGTGCGCATCTCGGCAGGCAGCTGGCGGCTCGCGCGGAACAGCGCGGCCTGGACGTCCGCGGCGGCGGCGTCGATGTCGCGATTGGCGTCGAACTCGAGCGAGATGCCGGTCTCGCCCTGGATGCTCGTGGAACTGCTCGTGACCAGGCCGGGAATCGCAGAAAACTCCTTCTCGAGCGGGGTAGCCACCGAGGACGCCATGTTCTCGGGGCTGGCACCCAGCAACTTGGCCTGCACCTGGATCGTCGGCGTGTCGTATTTGGGCAGTGCCGAAATCGGCAGGTTGGCCCAGCAGATCACGCCGGCGACGACGGCGCTGATCCAGAACAGCAACGTGGCGATCGGCCGCTGCAGGCAAGCCTGGGAGATGTTCATCGGGCCTCTCCCGCCAGGGGCATCGGGTGCGTGGGCGGCGGTACCTCGGCGGACGCGATGCGCACGACCATGTCCGCCTTGAGGCCTGCCTGGCCCTCGCTGACGACGCGCTCGCCGCCGCGCAGCCCGCTCACCACAGCCAGGTCGTCCTGGACGCGCAGCAAGGTCACCGGCACGGCGCGCACCTTGTCGCCGGCGTCGACGACGTAGACGAAGCGGCCCGACGGGCCGTCCAGCAAGCTTTGCGGCGGCAGCGTGACGGCGGCGCGGCTGACACCGGCCGTCACGCGCACGCGCACGAAGCTGCCGGGCCATAGCACCTTGTCCGCATTCGGGAATGCGGCCTTCAGCGCGATCGTGCCGGTGTTCGTGTCGACGGTGTTGTTCACGAACACGAGCTTGCCCGCCAGCGGCGGTCCGTCCGCGGCCTCCAGCGTCACCTGCACCTTGCCGGCGCCGCGAGCCGCCAGCAATGCCGACAGGGTGCCCTCGGGCAACGTGAAGTCGACGCCGATCGGGTCGACCTGCACCACGTTGACCAGCGCAGTGGCGGCTCCGGGCTGCGCCAGGCTGCCCAGGTGCGCGGACAACGCGCCGGTGAGGCCGCCCATCGGCGCCGTGATGCGTGTGTGGTCGACCAGCACGCGCGTGTTGTCGACGTCGGCCAGCGCCGCCTTGTACTGCGCCTGCAGCGCTTCGGCCTTGCTCACGCTGGTGTCGACGGCGCTGGTCGAATAGAAGCGGGACTTCGCCAGCTGCTGCGTGCGCCCGAGATCGCGTTGCGCCTCGTCGAGCTGGGCCTTCATCTGGGCGGCCGTGGCCTGGGCTCGGGCGAGCTGGGCGCTGACGTCCGTCGAGTCGATCGTGAACATCAGCTGCCCGGCCTTGACTTCGTCACCTTCCTTGAAATGGATCGCGCGGATCGTGCCGGTGGCCTGGGGCCGCACATCCACCTGCGCGAGGGCCACCATGTGGCCTTGGGCTTCGAGCTTGAGTGGCAGGTCGCGCGTCTGCGCGATGGACACGGTCACGAGCGGGGCCGCAGCCGTCTTTCGAGGCGCGACCTTGGTCGACGAAAAGTGATACGTGGCGCCGGCGCCTGCAGCCAGCAGCGACAGGCCGATGCAGACCACGACGAGACGGCGCGAGCGCCGGTTGGCGAAGGAAGTCATGACGGTCATCTCAAGGTTTCACGGTGGCGACATTGACCTCGGCCAGCGCGTGCTCGTCGAGCGCACCGGCCTCGGCGGCCAGTTGCAGACGGGCGATGAGCAGGTCGTAGCGGGCCGCCGACAGGCTGTAGAGCGTCTGGTAGTAGCCCTGCTCGGCGTTCAGGACGTCGATGGTCGTGCGCACGCCCGCCTCGCGGCCCGTGGTGTTGGAATTGACGGACTTCTCGCCGGAGATCCGCGCGCGCTCCAGCGATGCGATGCGGCGAGTGCCGTCACGAACGGCCGCGACGTATTGACGCGCCAGCCGATCCGCATCGCGACGCGCGGCTTCCAGGCTTTGCGACTGCTGCTCCTCGAGCGCGACGGCCTGGCGTTCAAGCGAGCGGCGCGCGCCGCCGTCCATCAAGGGCATCGACAGCTGCAGGCCGATCCCAGCGCTGCCGGTGCGATCGCGTGCGCCCGAGCTGGAGATGCTGCCGGCGTCGATCTGGTGGCCATAGCTGGCGACGAGCGACACGACGGGCGTCGCGGCAAGCCGGTACTGGTCGATCTGCCGATGCGCGATCCGCACGCCCAACTCCAGTTGCTGCACGGTCGGATTGCCGTCGCGGGCGCGCGCCGCCAGATCGTCGAGCTGATCGCTGCCCGGCAGCGTCTCCAGCGAGTGAGGCGATACGGGCCGCAACGCGGACGGATCCAGCGCCGTCAGCTCGAGAAAGGCAGCAGACTTGGCATCCAGGTCGGTGCGGCCGGCGACCTCGGCGGCCTCGCTGCCGTCGAAGCGCGCCTGCGCGTCATCGGCGTCGGTGACGCTTGTGAGTCCCAGCTCGTACGATTGCCTGGCGAGACCGAGCTGTTGGGCGATGGCGTCCTTCTGCACGCCGGCCAGGCGCAGATTGTCCTTGGCCAACAGAACGTCGAAATAGGCACGCGCCACGCGCAGGATCACATCCTGAGTCGCCTGGGTATACACCGCACGGGACTGGTCGGCCTCGCGATGAAGGCGGTCGCGTGCCACCGCGCCGGCCGCGTCGTAGATCGGCTTCGTCCACGCCAGCGTGGCACCGATCTGCTGGCCGTGGGTGAGGGCGCTGGCCTGGGCTGCGCTGTCGCCCGAGTGGTAGTCGTCGCGCGCCTGCGTGGCGTTGGCGACGAGGTCGACGCGGGACGCGAGGATCGCGTCGCCCTGCGGAATCTTCTCGAGCGCGGCACGCAAGGCGGCTTCGGCCGCGGCGAACGTCGCATCGTGATCGCGCGCGCCGCGCCAGGCCTCGACGAGGTCGACGGCCCGCGCCGACGCATGCGCGGCCAGCAGGACTGCCAGGAGCGCGGTGCAGATAGTGGATCGAGATGACAGAAAACGCATTCGTGAGCCTCGTTGAGTCGAGACTCTATGAACGTGGCCGTGACGAGAGCCTGAATCGCGCATTACAAAGCTGTTATCTGGGATCGGTCTTCAAGACCGTGCGCGGCGTCGACCAGAGTGACAGCGTGGCCAGAGCGAGAGATCGCGCTCCACTGCCTCGAGAGAAGCGGTGCGCGGGGCTCGCCCGCGCACCGCGCCCGCGTCAGAACTTGTAGCGTGCTCCGACGGCCACCTCGGTCTCGCCGTTGAAGGCCTGGCCGGCACCGAAGTGATTGCCGTTGCCCTGCGCGTCGCCGATCACCCAGTCACCGTCGACCTTGAAATGGTCCGCCGCGAGGTAGACGTCGAGCTGACGGTCGACGTGGTACATGTACGAGCCGAAGAATGCCTTCTTCGAGCCGTTGGCCGCGACCGCGGTGACGCCGGCCGTGCTGCCGAACGCGTTGAGGATGGTGCCGCCGCCGCTGAAGCCGGCGTTCTTGCCCTTCATCTCGTTGAAGCCCAGCGCGAATTCGTTCTCCGGCGTGGGCAGCAGGCTCATCGACACGGTCCACGCGTTGTCGGTGCGCGTGCCGGCGCTGTTGCCGAGGCCTTGTTCCGCGGTGTAGTGCACGTAGCCGCCGTTGACGCGCAGCATGCCCACGCGGTAGTCGCCGCCGATCAGCTCCGACTGATGGATCAGGTCGTTGACGTTGGCGCGGTTGTACGACAGGTTCGCGCTCAACAGGCCAGGGCCCACTTCCACGCTGTTGAGGGCGATCGACGCCTCCTGCGTAGTGCCCTTCTGGAAATCGCCCGGCACGGCACCGCCATTGCCGACATCGCCGCTGCCACCGGCGCCCTGCGAGCCGAATCCATAGCCCAGGCCGGCGACGACGTGCTCGCCGAACTTCTTCTTCCAGACGATGGAGCTGTTCAAGCGGGTGCCGTCCGCCGAGCCCGAGTAGAAGATGAACTGCTTGAAGTTGTTGACGTTGGAATAGCCGCCTTCCTTGAGCCCCACGTCCGCGGTGCCATACGCATCGCCCCAGGTCTGCGTGAAATCGCGCGTCAGCGTGTTCTGGCGGCCGAACGTGAGCTTGCCCAGATCCTCGCTGTAGAAGCCCATCCAGGCATCGCGGTTGAAGAACACGTTGGCGGTGTCCATGTCGCCGGTGGGCAGCTCGAACTCCGTCTCCAGCTTGGAGATCACCTTCAGGCCGGGCAGTCCGATCCGGTCGCCGATGGCCAGTGCGTGGTCGGCATCGAAGCCCAGGCGGTTGCCGCTGAACCAGGCGACCTGGAAGCCGGTGGTCGAGCCGCCGCCCGCAGTCTGGTGATTGGCGTGGCTGCCGGTGGCCTCGATCAGACCGTAGATGTGCAGGCTGGTGTTGCCGTTGTCGTACAGCGCCACGCCGGACGGCGCATCGATGAGCTTGGTTCCGTTCTGATCGGTGGTCATGGCTTGCGAGATGACCTGGGCCGGCTTGGCGGGCGTCGTCGCTGCTGCGCTGACGGCGTCGAGGCGCTGCTCGAGCGCGTCGAGCCGCGCCTGCTGCGCCGCTGCCGCCGCCTTCTGCGCGGCGATCTCGGCCTTCAGGTCGTCGATCTCGTTGGCGAACACGGGGTGGACGAGCGTCAGTGCGGCCAGGGCCGTCGCGGTCAGGGCAAACTTCTTCATGGGAATGTCTCCGGTTGTTGTCGGCCTCGTCGGGAGGCCGGGTGATGTCTCGGTGAGTGGGCTCACCTGTTGGCAGAACTCATTTCGGGGCCACGAATCCGGCGGCCTTGTAGACGGCAGCGATCGTGGGTTGTCCGACGCGCGAGGCCATCTCCTGATGGACGGGCATCAACGCCTTCTTCCACTCGTTGATCTCGGCCGCGGTGGGCGTGTAGACCGTGGTCTTGCCGCTCGCCCTGATCTTGTCCAGCGCCATCGCGTTCTCGGTGGCGGCCAGCGCGTTGGCATAGGTCGTCGCGTCCTTGACGCAACCCTCCAGGATCGTCCGGATGTCAGGGGGAAGACCGTCCCAGAACTTCTTGTTGACGATCACCGCATAGGCCAGATGGCCGTGGTACGAGAGCGTCATGTGCTTCTGCACTTCGTAGATCTTCTGGGTGTAGAAGTTCGACGGCACGCCCTCGGTGCCATCGACGACGCCGGACTGCAGACCCTGGTACAGCTCGCTGAAGGCCATCACCTGCGGGATCGCACCGAGCGCACGCATCTGCGCATCGAGAACCTTCGAGCTCTGGATGCGCATCTTCAGGCCCTTGAAGTCGGCCACGTGGTGCAGCGGCCGGTTCGCGCTCATGATGTGGAAGCCGTTGTCCCAGTACGCCAGACCCTTGATGCCCTTGGGCTCCAGCTTGCGGAACATGTCGGCACCGACAGGTCCTTCGGTGACTGCGCGGAACGCGGCCTGGTCCCTGAAGATGAAGGGCAGGTCGAAGACCTCGAATTCCTTGACGCCCAGCGGCCCGAACTTGGCGAGCGACGGGGCCAGCATCTGCACCGAGCCGAGCTGCAGGGCCTCCATCTCTTCCTTGTCCTTGTACAACTGGCTGTTGGGATACAGCTCCACCTTCACGCGGCCCTTGGTACGCTCCTCGGCCAGCTCCTTGAAACGTTGCGCGCCGTTGCCCTTGGGGGTGTCGGGCGCGACGACGTGGCTGAATTTGATGACGATGGGGCCGGCCTGCGCCCGTGCGCCCATCGAGGCAGATGCGGCCAGTGCAGCGGCTGCCGCGAACAACGCCGCGCGGCGCGAAAGTGCGAGTTTCATGAGGGTCTTGTCTCCGTTGTTGCGGGCTCGGACGCCCTGGCATCCACCCGTCAGCCGCCGAGGCTACGAGCGCCCACCCTTCCATTAGCTTTCAGCAGAATTAGCTGAGGGAAAACATCTAGAGCCCCAAACAACGACCGCATGAAGCCGCTGGCGCACGAGTTCGGCCGACCCTAGTATTCGAGGCGGAGACAGACCCAAAAGACGATTGGCGGCAAGCCATGAGAGACGACAAGCGGATGAAGCGATCGGTGTTTGCGCGCGTCCTGGCCACGGGCGTGCTCGTGCTCGCGTGCGTGTCCGCGGCGCATGGCGCGCCGATCCAGCTGATGGTCGGCGGCATCGAGAAGCAGATCTACCTGCCGGCAGCGCTGGCCGATCGCCTCGGCTATTTCAAGGAGCAGGGGCTGGACGTGCAGGTGCTCAGCGACACCTCCGGCGGCCATGCCGAAGATGGCTTGCTCACCGGCAGCGTTCAGGGCGTCGTCGGCTTCTACGACCACACGATCGACTTGCAGGCCAAGGGCAAGTTCGTGCAGGCGGTGGTGCAGTTCAGCCAGGCGCCGGGCGAGGCCGTGGTGGTGGCTGCTCGCAAGGCCGACGCAATCCGGTCGCCGGCCGACTTTCGCGGCCGCGTGCTCGGCGTCACGGGACTGGGGTCGTCGACACACTTGCTGATGCAGTACCTCGCCGCCGAACATGGCGTGAAGAAAGGCGAGATGACGATCACCGGCGTCGGTGCAGGCGACGCCTTCATGGCCGCGCTGCGCGAAGGCCGCATCGATGTCGGCATGACCACCGAGCCCACGTTGTCGCACCTGCTCAAGTCCGGCGATGCGCGCCTGCTGGTGGATCTGCGCACGCCGACGCTGGCCGCGGCCCAGCTGGGCGGCGTCTATCCGGCCGCGTGCCTGTACATGTCGGCGCCGTGGATCCGCACGCACCACGACGAAGTTCAACGCCTGGTCAATGCGCTGGTCAAGGCCTTGCGCTACATCGGCTCCCACAGTGCGCAAGAGATCGCGGCCCAGCTGCCACCCGACTACATGGCGGGCGACCGAGCCCTGTACGTGAGCACCCTGCAACAGAGCAAGTCGATGTTCACCCTCGACGGCGTGATGCCGGCCGGTGGCCCGGCCAACGTGCTGCGCGTGATGCGCCTGGCCGAGCGCACCGTGGTCGGCAAGCCGATCGACGTGTCGCGCACCTACACCACCGAGTTCGCCCTGGCCGCGCGCTGAGAAGTCTGCCGCCGCCATGAGAATCCTGCTCGTCGAAGACAACAAGGTGCTGGCCGACTGGCTGTCGCGAACGTTGCGCAAGCAGCTGTATGCGGTGGACTGCGTCGAGAACGGCGCCGATGCCGACTTCGTGCTGCGCACCGAGGCGTACGACCTGGTGTTGCTTGACCTCGCGCTGCCCAAGCTGGGTGGACACGAGGTGCTGAGACGCTTGCGCGAGCGCGGCAACGCGACACCGGTGCTCGTGCTCACCGCGGACAACACGACGCGCAGCCGTGTCACCGAGCTCGATCACGGCGCCGACGACTACGTTGCCAAGCCGTTCGACGTCGAAGAACTGGAGGCGCGCATCCGCGTGCTGCTGCGCCGATCGGCGCATGTCTCGAATCCGCATATTGCCTGCGGCGATCTCGTGTACCTGGGCGGCAGTCGCGAGTTCACGCTGGCAGGCGGGCCGCTGGTGCTGACGCCGCGCGAGCGCACCGTGCTGGAGGTATTGATCCTGAAGATGGGCGCCACCGTTTCGAAGTCCGTGCTGGGCCAGAGCTTGCCTTCCGTCGAGGACGGCGTGTCGGCCGACGCCATCGAGATCTATGTGCACCGCCTGCGCAAGAAGCTCGAAGGCAGCGACGCCACCATCGTCACGCTGCGCGGCCTGGGCTACCTGCTGCGGCAGGTGCATCATGGAACATAGCCTGCGCGGTCGCCTGCTGGCCTGGGTGATGCTGCCATTGGCAGGTGCCGTCGTGTTCGACGGTGTCGTCAGTCGGCAGAACGCAGAAGCGACGGCGGCCGTCGTGCAGGATCGCCTGCTGCTCGGCTCGGCACGCATCGTGGCGGAGCAGTTGCGCTTCGAGGACGGCAGCATCCAGGATCCGATCCCGCCGGCAGCCCTGGAGCTGTTCCAGTCGAGCGACATCGATCACGTGTATTACCGCGTCATCACGAGCGATGGACACACCGTCACGGGCTACCCCGAATTCCAGTTGTCCGAGGCCCGGCTGCAGCCCGAGACCTCGCAGTTCTTCGATTCGGTGGTGCGCAACCAGGCCGTGCGTGCGGTGGTCTATCTGCAGCCGGTGCTGACCGAGACGGGCATCCAGCCTGTTCGCGTGCAGATCGCGCAGACGCTGCAGGGCCGCTCGGCGCTGGCCAAGAGCTTGTGGATGCAGGCGATGGTGCAGCAGCTCGCCACGCTGGCGCTGGTCGCATTGCTCGTGTGGTTCGGCCTGCGCAATTGCCTGAAGCCGTTGCTGCAATTGCGCGACGCCGTGCTCATGCGCCGCCCTGGCTCGCTGCACGCGCTGGAGATGGAGGCCGTGCCGGTGGAGTTGAGTCCGCTGGTGGATGCGATCAACGAGTACGCGATGCGGCTCGAGCATCACACGGGCGTGCAGCAGGCGTTCATCCAGAACGCTGCGCATCAGTTGCGTACCCCGTTGACGCTGCTGACGACGCAGGTCAGCTACGCCATACGCGCATCGGATGCGGCCGGCCGCTCGGAGTCGTTGCACGCGATCAGGCAGACGGTGCAGCAGTCGGTGCGCCTGGTCAACCAGCTGTTGACGCTCTCGAGCGCCCAGGTACTCGGGCCCGGCGAATTCCATGGGGAGCAGGGCCGTCTCGACGACGTGGTGCGACGCGTGCTGGAAGACATGGCGGGACGGGCGCAGAGCCGGCGCATCGACCTCGGCTTCGAGGCCACCGCGTCGGGCATTCTCGTCTGCGGACACGCGGTGACATTGCGCGAGATCGTGATGAACCTCGTGGACAACGCGATCCGCTACACGCCTGTCGGTGGAATCGTCACGACGCGCATCACCGTCGATCCTGCGGCCGTCACGTTGACGGTCGAAGACAACGGGCCCGGCATTGCCGAGGAGGAACGCGAGCGCGTGTTTCAGCGTTTCTATCGGATCGACGACAGCTATTCGGACGGGTGTGGCCTGGGCCTGTCCATCGTCAAGGAATTTGCGACGGCTCTCGATGCCAAGGTGACGCTGCGCACGCCGAGCTGCGGCGTGGGGCTTGCAGCGGATGTCGCGTTCTTGCCTGCGCGCAGTTCACGTGGGATGGCGTAGGGGGTACCACCAGCGTCAGCGCGGGAGACACGATCTTGTCCAAGGTAATTCTGTAATTTTCAGGATTAACAGCAGGGTTTGCTGCAAAATTCAAATTCACCGGAATCTTCAGAAGACATTTCCACGAAAACCACTCGAAAATAGGCGCATGGACTCCCTCTTGGCACTCGGCGTCATGCGCCCCGCACGCTCGATCGCCCGTACGACCGGCCCCGTCGCTCACTCGCCTGCCAGGAATGGCGCCCAGGTGCTGATCGACACCTTGCTCGCGCTGGGCGTGGACACCGTGTTCGGCTATCCCGGCGGTGCGGTGCTGCCGCTCT
>Ga0302317_10001928_pt1 | contig 14685 bp, 10 predicted proteins | sample III_Palsa_N3_3_FD_200450 | JGI IMG/M metagenome (GOLD analysis project Ga0302317, IMG submission 200450) | Peat permafrost microbial communities from Stordalen Mire near Abisko, Sweden - III_Palsa_N3_3 | ecosystem: Environmental > Terrestrial > Soil > Palsa > Peat permafrost | place: Sweden...
TCGGCTCGCTCGCGCACGCAAGCCTCACCGGAGCGGCGCTGATCGTCGACGCCGTGTTCGGCGCCGGTCTTTCCCGACCCTTGAGCAAACGGGTGGCCGACATCCTGCGCGGCGCCGAGACCAGCGGGGCGCCGCTGGTGGCGATCGACCTTCCGTCGGGCCTTCCAGGCGACGCCGCCAAACCGCTGGACTACGCGCCCAGGTGCGCCCTGACCGTGACCTTCCATCGCCGCAAGCTCGCCCATGTGCTGGAGCCGGCGCGAAGCTTCTGCGGCGAGGTGGTCGTGGCCGACATCGGCCTTACGTCGGCGCCGACGCAGCTGTTCGAAAACACCACCGACCTCTGGGCGGCGCGAATCCCCTGGCCGAGGAACGACGCCTACAAGACCTCGCGCGGCCGGCTGATCGTCGTGTCGGGGGAAATGTGGAGCACCGGCGCCGCGCGCCTGGCCGCGCGGGCGGGGTTGCGGATCGGCGCGGGGCTGGTAACCATCCTCTCCCCACCCGACGCCCTGCTGGTCAACGCCGCCCAATCCACCGCCGTCATGGTGCGCCCCTTCGACAGCGACGTGGAGCTTGAGGAGGCCGCCGAGAACGCCGACGCGGCGGTCATCGGCCCGGCGGCGGGGGTGACCGAGGCCACCGTCGCCAACCTGCTCGCCCTGGCCCGCACCGGCGCGGCCATGGTGGTCGACGCCGACGCCCTCACCGTATTTCGCGACGATCCCGGCGAACTGTTCCAGGCGCTGGACCGCGACGACGTGTTGACGCCCCACCTGGGCGAGTTCGAGCGGGTGTTCCCGGGCCTGCTCAAGCAGACCCCCGAACGGGTCACGGCCGTCCGTCGCGCCGCCGAGCGGGCAGGCGCCGTCATATTGCTGAAGGGCCCCGACACGGTGATCGCCGCGCCGGACGGCCGCTGCGCGGTCAACATGAACGGTTCGCCCTGGCTCGCCACCGCCGGCTCCGGCGACACCCTGGCCGGCTTCATCGCCGGCCTGATCGCCCAAGGCATGGAAAGCTTCGAAGCCGCCTGCGCGGGCGTGTGGATCCACGCCGAGGCGGCGGGCCGGCATGGTCCGGGGCTGATCTCGGAGGATTTGCCGGAGTTGGCGGTGGGGGTCTTGAAGGACCTATGGGAGGCGCGCTGAAGGCCTAGCTGAAATCCGGCGTAAACCGGATGTTGCCGCGTTCCAGGCCGTTCAGCACCACCTCGACGCCGCCGGATTTGATCATCCATTCCAGGCGGTGATCGCGATATTCGCGCTTGAACAGGCCCTGTTCCACCAGCTTGGCCACATCCGGCATCCCGGCGCCCGACGCGCGGGCGTTCATGGCGCGGATGTCGTCGACCGTGGCGGCCACCGAGGGCCGCGCATTGGCTCGTTCCAGCCACCCCGACAGCAGCGAGCCAGCCGCCGGCGCATGGCCCACCCCGCGCGCGCCGTTCACATAAGGAACCACCGCCAGGTCGCCCCAGCCGAAGGCCTCGCCGTTGAACCACGTCCGGTCACCCAGTTCGCGCTCCAGCCAACTGAAGAAACCCGTGGTCTGGTCGGCGGCGCGCTGTTTCAGCGTCTCCGCCAGCGGTCCTTCCGCGCGCTTGAACCAGTTGATCTCGCCCATGGCCCAGTTGATCGGCTCGAAGTGGGTGTCCATCACCTCTTCCAGCATCCGCACCCGCGCGCGCTCGGCAGGCGAGGCGGGCAGCAGGGGCGGGGAAGGCCAGCGGTCTTCGATGTATTCGAGGATGATGGTGGAATCGAACACAGCCACATCGCCGTCCACCAGCGCCGGCACTTCGGCGCGCGGGTTGGCGGCCACAAAAGCCCCGACGGCGCCGCCCGCGCCCATGCCGTCGGGCATCAGGGCCTGGAACGCCACGCCCTTTTCCCGCAGAGCGATCTTCACCTTCTGGCCATAGGGCGACAGCGGGTGGTCGTAGAGGGTGACTGTCGTTTCGCTCATCCTTTAGCTCCTTGCCCGGCCAACGCCGCGCGCACCAGCGCTAGGCGGTCGTTGCCGAAATACATGTCGGTCCGATTGACGAAGATCGTCGGCGAGCCGAAGCCGCCGCGGGCGATCACTTCATCGGTGTTGGCCTTGAGCTGGTCCTTCACCGCCGGCTCGCCGACGGCCGCCATCAGCCCCTCCGCGTCGACGCCGGCCGTGCGGCACAGGTCGGCGATCACGGCGTCCTGGGAAATGTCACGATCGTCGCCCCAATAGGCTTCGAAGGCCGCCGTCGCGAACGGAACCAGCTTGTCCTCGCCGGCCAGGACGATGCAGGCGCGCATGACCTTGACGCTGTTCACCGGAAAGACGGACGGTGGCATCTTGATCCGCAGACCGGCGGCGCGCGCCCAGTCCTGCAGGTCCTTCAGCATATAGGCTGCCTTGGCCGGCACCGGCGTCTTGCGGCTCTCATAGACGCTGGGATTGACGCTGTTGAAGATCCCGCCGACCAGGATCGGCCGCCAGTCGATCTGGGCGCCAAGCTCCGCCGCCATCGGCTGGATGTTGTGGAAGGCCAGGTAGGTCCACGGACTGGAACAGTCGAAGAAGAATTCGATCATGGAGGGCCTCCCGGCGCCGATTTTGCCGGAGACCCTATCGGCACTTCGGATGCGCTCCAATTATCTTGTGCGCGCGATAAGTCGGATAGGGTCTCGTGGCTCAACCAAGTCCAACGCCGCCCTAAGACGCCGGCGGCGTCCTATACCGCCCGAACCAGGCCAGGATCGCGCTCGCTTCCGCCGCCTCTTGCGAGGGGCGTTCGGCCAGGCCTTCGTGGCTCGCGCCCGGCACGCGGATAAGGGTCGTCGGCACGCTGCGCAGCTGGAGCGCTTGGTAGAACTGCTCAGCCTCGCTGCCGGGGGTGCGGTGATCTTCCTCGCCCACCATCACCATGGTCGGGGTCTTCACATTGCCCACAAGCGACAGCGGCGAGCGTCGCCAGTAGTTGGCCTGGTCTTCCCAGGGCATCTTGCCGAACCAGTCCTGGGCCATGCCGTTGTAGCCGTCGGTGGTCAGCACCTCGCTGGTCCAGTTGATCACCGGCTTCTGGGTCACGGCCGCCTTGAAGCGATCGGTCTTGCCGACGATCCAGGCGGTGAGCAGGCCGCCGCCCGACCCACCGGTGACGAACAGGTTGTCCGGATCCACCGGGCCCTTGGCGATGGCCGCGTCCACCACGCTCATCAGGTCGTCGTAGTCCTGGCTGGGATAGTTGTCGTTGATCTGGTCGGCGAAGTCGAAACCGTAGGAGGTCGAGCCCCTGGGGTTGGCGTAGACCACGACATAGCCGGCCGCCGCATAGAGCTGCAGCTCGGAGGCGAACACCGGCCCGTAGGACGCGAACGGGCCGCCGTGGATTTCCAGGATCATCGGATACTTCTTCGTCGGATCGAACCCCGGCGGGGTGATCATCCAGGCGTCGATGGGCAGTTTGTCGACGCTGGAGGCGACCTGCATATGAGTGACCGCGCCGAGCGACTTGCCCAGGAAGAGGTCTTCGTTGAGGTGGGTCAGCCGGTGCGTGGCGCCGTCCCGAACGACGGCGACATCGCCGGGCTGGTCGGGGGCGCCTTGAGTGAAGGCCACCGTCCCATTGGCGGCGACGCTGAACTGGCCGCCGGTGTAGGGGCGGTCGAGCTCTGCGCCGGTCATGCCGCTGGCCAGATCCTGCACATGGCCGTCCAGGGATACCCGCGCCACCTTGGCGACGCCGTGGTCGGCGTACTGGACGAAGACGCCGCGGCCATCGGCGGCCCAGCGCGGCGAGCGTACCGACCGATCCAGGCCTTCGGTCAGGCTGCGGACATTCTTGCCGTCGCGGTCCATCACATAGAGGCGGACATTCTCATAGCCGCGATGGCGATCAGGAAAGCCGAGATAGGCGATCTTGTCGCCCTTGGGCGAGATTTGCGGGTTGGTGTTGGCGCTGTGACCGGCGGTCAGCTTGGTCAGCGATCCGTCGGCGAGCTTCACCTCGAACACGTCGGAATCGTCTGGCTCCAGCGCCCAGGCCTTGTCGCGGTTGGCGCTGAAGACGAGGGCGCGCCCGTCCGGCGCCCAGGACAGGCCGCCGTGCTCGTTGAAGGCGCCGAAGGTGATCTGGCGGATCGCGCCGCCCTCCGCAGAGACAGTGTAGAGGTGCTCGAACCCCGGCTTGAGATAGCCCTCTCCGTCGGCGCGGTAGGTGACGGTGTTGATCACCTCCAGCGGCGCGGCCCATTTGGCGCCCTCGGGCTTGGCCAGCGGCGAGCCGAGGCTGGCTCCCTCGTCCGGCGTCAGCATGGAGAAGGCGAGCGTGCGGCCGTCCGGCGACCAGGCCAGGTCGCCGGGGGATTCCGGCAACTGCGCCACCCGCGCGGAGGCGCCCGTCGCCATCCACATCACATAGAGCTGCGGCCGTCCGTCCGCCGTCGACACATAGGCCAGCCGCTTGCCGTCCGGCGACCAGCGGGGAGTGAAGGCCGAGCCGCCGCCGGTCGGCAGGGGCGTCTGGGCGCCGCTGGCCGTATCTACCAGCCAGATTGCCTTGCGGGCGCTGTCGGTCATGATGTCTTCCGACGCGCGGACATAGGCTGCGACGGCGCCGTCCGGGCGGATCTGCGGGTCCTGGGCCTGTTCAAGACCGAACAGATCGCGAGGCTGGAAGGTCCGGGCCGGGCCTTCGGCGGGGGCGGCGACGGCGGCGCCGGACAGCAGCAGCAGGGCGGCGCCAGCGAGCAGGGTGGAGCGGATCATGGCGAACTCTTCGAGTGTTGGAGCGGTCAAGCTCGTACCTATCGGAATTCGCGGCGCTTTACAGGGGGCCTCTCCGCAGCGCCGCCATGGCCGGACGAGCGTGGTGGCTTTGCCCTACCCGCCCGCCGCCGGACAAAGGGGAGTCAAGGCGCTGACCCAGGCGACGATCTGGGGCAGGGGCGATGAAACCGTATCGCCCTTCAGCGTCAGCCCCGCCGTGCGCGCGCCAAGCCTGGCCGCCAATGCGAAGGCGCCGAGGGCGAGCGGGGTGTTGTTGGCTTGAGCCTGCTGCAGCCGCTTCAGGTCCGGGGCGCTCCAATCGGCGTCGATCTGCACGTCGGTGGCCAGGTAGAAGCTGGTGGACAGCAGCGGCATGACGCCGTCGTTGTTGTTGAGCTGGCCGCTTGAATAGAAGCCCGAGGGCTCTCCGCCCAGGTAGATCGACGCCATGCCGAACAGGCTCGCATCCAGCCAGGGCCGGCGGAGCACGACCTCAAAGGCGTTGAACCGGATCGCCTTCAGCGTCGTTCCAGAGGCCAGCGGAGCCGTCTTCCCCGAACCTGGGTCGCGCCATTGCAGGGTCTGCGCCTGGTTGTCGGCGCCGATGGTGGCGTAGGCGCCGTTCGGGCCGCCGGTCGCGTTGGGGTCGACCACCACCGGCGTGAACGTCTGACGCGTCAAGTCCCACCAGTTCTCCGGGGTGGAATAGACCGGCCGCCAGGATGTGGCCGCGGGCGTCAGTCCGGCGAGCGCGTACGTCGTGAAATTCTGCTGCGCGGCGGAAAGCGCCTGGGTCGCAAATCCCGCGCCGGCCTTGACGCTGGCGCCGTTGATATAGTTGCCCCAGGCCGTCTCCGTCGACATCGGTCCCGGCGAATAGAACCGCGACATTGCGGGCACCGCGTCGACCAGGTCGCGAAACGCCGCGAGCGGCACAAGCGAGCCCCCTGGGTTGCTGGGCGACATCGCGCCGGCGAACGTCGTCGGATCGAGCGGCTGAGGCAGGGCGTTCAGCTGGAACACCGGCTTGAGCGACCCCGTGAGTGCGGCGCCTTGCCCGACCGCGGCTGTCGGCCCGACCCCGACAGCCGCGGTCGGCCTGGCGCCCGGGACGGCGCGAGGCGGGGTCTGAGGCGGGAGCTGGGGTATCAGGGTGCGGGCTACCGCATGCGTGAAGTCCAAGACGGCGTCCTTCCGCGGCCTCGCCGGTGCGAGCCGCCAATATGGCGCACGGGGCGCGCCGGTGGCATCCGGCGCGCCCTGGCAGTCTTCAGCGGTTGTCTACTTCGCCGCGGTCACCGGCGGGCAGGGGCGTGGACGCCGACATCGGCCGGGGAGGCCATCGGCGGGCAGACCGGCGTGGTTGCATTCAGCCAGGCGATCACCTGCAGGCCCGGCATCTTCAAGGTCCCGCCGTCGAAGGTGGAGGTGAAAGTGTCCTTGCTCGACGAGTGGGAGTAGCTGCCGCTGACGGAGAAGGGCCCCCAGCCGGCGCTGGCGGAGGACTTGATCGTCTGGGCGATGTGATCCTTGTCCGACGAGGAGAAGTTGGCGGAAAGGGCGACGTTGCGGGCGACCACAAAGGAGGTCGGGTACATCGGCATCGCGGTCGGCGACGAGAGCGATCCCTTGGGTTGGCCCTTCTCCCACCAGCCCTGCAGCGAGAACAGCATCGGGTTGAACCAGGGCCGCATGATGCGAACCTCGATCAACTCGGCCGTCAGGCTGAAGTCGTTGCTGTCCATATGTTGGTGATCGTGTTCGTTGGACTGGGCGTAGGAGCCGCCCGCGTTCCAAAGTCCCCACGACGCGTTGGCGCCCGCCGAGAAGCTGGAGGCGTCCGTTGTCGCGGTCTGGTTCAGGAAGCTGCTGCGAAGGCTGAGCTGCGAGGCCTGGCTCGCGGGCGTCATCCAGTTGCTGGCCAGGGCATAGGACAGCAGGAAGGTGCCGCCGGTGGAGATCGGCAACTGGTTGGCCGGCGCCACCAGCCCCTGGGCCTGGAGGATCGCGGCCGAGACGATGTCGTTGATGGTCGACTGCAGGGCCGCCTGCGCCTGTTCGACCTGCTGCTTGCCCTGCTGGGTCCACAGGTTCCAGGCCTGGTCGACGTTGTTCTGCAACCCCGGCTGGACTGCGTTCCAGGCCCGCTGGTCGGCGGTGCTGGACAGATCGTAGCCGTTGTACGCGGTCCGGTAGCCGGTGACGGCGTTGATATAGCTGGTGCGGTTGTTGGAGTAGGCCGTGGCGATGGGCGACGGACCCGTCGTCTCGGTGGTGTTGCCAAGATAGTCGGTCATCTTGGTCTGGACGTTCAGGAAGTTGAACGCCTTGTTGTAGGTCGCCTGCTGCTTCGGATCGATCTTGTTGGCCGTGTCGGCGCCGTTCACCGCTCCCGAATAGAGGTCAGAGACCTTGCGCCCGCTGTCGATGTACAGGGCGGGTTGATCCTCCGGGATGGCGTCAACGAATTGTGAGAAGGCCAGGGCGGTGTTCTGGTTGGCGGTCGGTCCTGGATTGAGCGGGCTGAGGGCGTTGGCGAAGTCCGCGGGATTCAGGACCAGGTTCTTCGACATCAGCATGCGCGGCGGCGGCTGGCCGGTCGGCTTGCCCGGGGGCGAGTAGGTGATGGCGTCGAACAACCTGTCATAAAGGCTGGACAGCACCTGAGCTTCTTGTTCCGGGGTCATGGATTTCTCCCTGATACGAACCCAAGGGCCCGAGATGGGCCTCCCCAAATTGGGATAGTTCGTGATGGCCGACCGGTTACTCTTGATGGTGTTGAGGCAAAAACCACTTTTTCGTGTATTTGGCGCGGGGTTGCATTGCGACGAACGTCATCTTGTGCGTGCACGGACTCGACGAGGCCGGCGACTTGCCCCCATCCCGCGAACCTGCTTAGAGCGCCATCGCGCCGCGCGGATGTGGCGGAACTGGTAGACGCACTGGATTTAGGTTCCAGCGCCGAAAGGCGTGGAGGTTCGAGTCCTCTCATCCGCACCACGGCGCCGCCCGCGTTCACTTGAGGCTCGCCTCCGCATAGGACTTGGATGCGGACGGCGGGCGTGACATAAGGGCGTCATCCGCGCCGCCGTATCCCGGCGGCGCCTCTGTTTCAGCTATGCGGCCTGGCCGCGCGCCGTAGCGGCGATTGAGTTTGAGAAATCAAGATGTCGATGCAGATTATTGAAAAGACTGGCGAAGGCCTGAGCCGCGTCTATGGCGTGAAGGTCACGGCCGCCGATCTGGGCGAGAAGCTCACCGCCCGCATCGCCGAGCTTGCGCCGCAGATGAACCTGAAGGGATTTCGGCCCGGCAAGGTGCCCCCGGCCCATGTGCGCCGCGTCTACGGCAAGTCGCTGATGAGCGAGGTCATCGAGCAGACCATCAACGAGTCCAGCCAGAAGGTGCTGGCGGACTACAATCTGCGCCCGGCGACCCAGCCCGACCTGAAGCCCGAATCCGATATGGAAAAGGTATTCGCCGGCCAGGCGGACCTGGATTTCGAACTTGCGGTCGAGCTGATGCCGGAGTTCGAGCCGATCGATCCATCGACTCTGAAACTGAAGAAGCTGGTCTATTCGCCCTCCGACAAGGAGGTCGGCGAAGCCGTCGCCGAACTGGCCAAGTCCAGCCGCACCTATGAGACCCGCACCGGCAAGACGGTGAAGGCCAAGGACGGCGAGCAGCTGATCATCGACTTCATCGGCCGTATCGACGGCGAGGCGTTCGAGGGCGGCACGGCCGAGGACATGCCCCTGGTGCTGGGTTCGGGCCGGTTCATCCCGGGCTTCGAAGAGCAGCTGGTCGGGGCCAAGCCCGGCGCGAAGGTCACCGTGAAGGTCGACTTCCCGGCTGACTATCAGGCCGCCAACCTGGCCGGCAAGGCGGCTGAGTTCGAAGTCACCGTCAAGGACGTGCAGGCGCCGGTGGATGCGGCCATCGACGACGAGTTCGCCAAGAAACTCGGCCTGGAAAGCCTCGATGCGCTGAACGAGGCGATGCGGGGCCAGCTGGAGAACGAATACGCCAACCAGACCCGCTTCAAGCTGAAGCGCGCCCTGCTGGACGAACTGGACAAGGGCCACGACTTCCCGCTGCCGCCGCGGATGGTGGAGGCCGAATTCGAGTCGATCTGGCGTCAGGTTGAGGCTGACCAGGCCGGCGGAGGCCTGCCGCCGGAAGACCAAGGCAAGTCCGAAGACGAGCTGAAGGCCGAATACCGCAAGATCGCCGAGCGCCGGGTCCGCCTGGGCTTGGTGCTGGCCGAGATCGGCCGCAAGCACAATGTGGTGGTGTCCGACGAGGAGCTGCTGCTGGCCATGCGGGCCGAGGCGATGAAGTATCGCGGCCAGGAGCAGCAGGTGTTCGACGCCCTGCGCCAGAACCCCGACGCCCAGACCCAGCTCCGCGCGCCGGTCTATGAGGACAAGGTCGTCGGCATGCTGTTCGACCTGGCCAAGATCACCGACAAGAAGGTCTCCAAGGAAGAACTCTTGAAGGACGATGAAATGCCGGAAGGCTATAGCGCGTAAGTTTTTACCGCGGCTGGGTTTGGCGGCTGCGGTCCGGGCAGCCTTGCAACCGGCGGCGGTCCACGCGATATCCAGCCCGACCGGCCCCGGTGCGAGTCACCGTCGGCCCAGTAAACCAAAGGACCCCTCATGAGCGATCCGCGCGAAATGGCGATGAATCTGGTGCCCATGGTGGTGGAGCAATCCAGCCGGGGCGAGCGCGCCTTCGACATCTTTTCGCGGCTGCTCCGCGAGCGTGTGGTGTTCCTCAATGGGCCCATCGACGATGGCGTATCGGCGCTGATCTGCGCCCAGCTGCTGTTTCTGGAAGCCGACAATCCCAAGAAGCAGATCGACCTGTACATCAATTCCCCCGGCGGGATGGTGACCTCCGGTCTAGCGATCTACGACACCATGCAATACATCAAGAGCCCGGTCGCGACGCTGTGCATGGGGATGGCCGCCTCGATGGGCTCCTTCCTTTTGATGGCCGGCGAGGCGGGCCAGCGGGTCTCGCTGCCCAACGCCCGCATCATGCTGCACCAGCCCTCGGGCGGGTTCCGCGGCCAGGCCTCGGATATCGAGCGGCACGCCGAGGATATCGTCAAAACCAAGCGCCGTCTGAACGAACTCTACGCCAAGCACTGCGGCCGCACCTATGAAGAGGTCGAGCGCACCCTCGACCGCGACCACTTCATGGACGCCGAGGAAGCCAAGGCCTGGGGCATCGTCGACCAGGTCATCGAAAAGCGCGAAGTTCCGGACGAAGAGAAGAGCTAGGGATTCAACTATTTAGCGCTCATCCCCGCCTTCTCGCCTAAGCGGTGAGTTAGTCTCTAAAACACCCCGTTCCCCCGGCCTTGCGCCGGGGGCCCATTGAGCGCGAAATCTCGCAGGTTCGCCCAGGCCGATCCGCCACGGCGTTGTTCCAAACGTTCGCGCGCAATGGATCCCCGGCACAAGGCCGGGGAAACGGGGTAGGTTGAACTGGTCGAGCATTTTGACCGGCTCATCCGCCTTCGCGGGGATGAGCGCAGTTTAAGCCCGCGCCTTCGCGACCTCGAGAAATCCATCCCAGCTCGCCGGCTCATCGACCTTGAACCGATCGAAGCCCTTGCCGTCCGCCGAGCGTACATCGGCGAACAGGCCTTTCGGGTCCTCGTGGAAGTGTAGGAACGCGCGTGATTTCACATAGAAGATGCCAAGGGATTTCTCCCTCAGAGCCGGGATGGCCCGAATCCGCGCGATCAACGGTTCGATCTGGTCAAGCGCCGCCGCGCCCGCATGTTTCATGGGTCACGCCGAGCCCTTGAACACCCGCATACCCTGTTGCTCGGCGATGGCGAGCATGGCGTGGTCGCCGCCGGTGTCGCCATAGGCCGCTTCCAGCCGAACATCGTCGCCGAAGATTTCGCGCAGGCGGCGCACCTTTTCCTCGCCACGACAGTTGGCGCCGTCCAGCCGGCCGGTAAACCGCCCTGCTTCGTCGAACTCAAATCGCGTTCCAAGCAGCGTGTCCGCGCCCAGACCCCGGGCGAACGGGGCGATGATGATCTCCGGCGATGCGGTGACGATCACCATGCGCGCGCCTTCGCCCTGCCAGCGCTTCCAGCTGCGCACGGCGTCCGGCCGCAGCAGCTTTCGTGCATGGACCTCGGCGAAACGCCGGGTGAGAGCCGCGATCTCATCCTGGGACAGGCCGCCCAGGAAGACCCGGGCGAACCGGGACTTAAGCCGGCCGCGATCGCGATGGAACACGTAGGCGATCACCGAGGGGCTAAGGCCGATCAGGCGCGTGACAAAACGCCCCATGCCGGACTGCCATCTGAGAAACGCGATGAAACTGTCACGGCTGGTCAAGGTTCCGTCGAAATCAAACGCCACGATGGGCCGGAACTGCCCCTGCGTCTGGCAAGCGTCGCCTTCGTCCCCCATCTAGAGAGATCCTGGCGGCGAGACGTCACGGAAATGCAATTGTTTCATCGAAAACCGACCCCAGCCCAGTGGTAACGCTTGTGATCATGCGGCGGATCGGGGAATGTCAAGGATTAGACAACTACCGGCGCGTATCCTGCATGTTCGTTCGCAGTGGAACGACGGGGGTTGGGCGGCGAAGGCCGAAAGGCTAGAGTCGCTTCAGAGCGAGATCGACAATGACCAAGGCCGCCAGCGGCGACACCAAAAGCACCCTCTACTGTTCTTTCTGCGGAAAGAGCCAGCACGAGGTGCGCAAGCTTATCGCCGGCCCCACGGTGTTCATCTGTGACGAGTGCGTTGAGCTCTGCATGGATATCATCCGGGAAGAGCACAAGATCGCCTTCGTCAAATCGAAGGACGGCGTGCCGACTCCGAAGGAGATTCGCGAAGTTCTCGACGACTATGTGATCGGCCAGGACCACGCCAAGAAGGTCTTGGCGGTCGCGGTGCATAATCACTACAAGCGGCTGAACCACGCTCAGAAGAACAACGACGTCGAGCTGGCCAAGTCCAACATCCTGCTGATCGGCCCCACCGGCACCGGCAAGACCCTGCTGGCCCAGACCCTGGCGCGGATTATCGACGTGCCCTTCACCATGGCCGACGCCACGACCCTGACCGAAGCCGGCTATGTCGGCGAGGACGTGGAGAACATCATCCTGAAGCTGCTGCAGTCGGCCGACTACAACGTCGAGCGGGCCCAGCGCGGCATCGTCTATATCGACGAGGTCGACAAGATCAGCCGCAAGTCCGACAACCCCTCCATCACCCGCGACGTGTCGGGCGAGGGCGTGCAGCAGGCCCTGTTGAAGATCATGGAAGGCACCGTCGCCTCCGTGCCGCCGCAAGGCGGGCGCAAGCATCCGCAGCAGGAATTCCTGCAGGTCGACACCACCAACATCCTGTTCATCTGCGGCGGCGCCTTTGCGGGCCTTGAGAAGATCATCTCCGCCCGCGGCAAGGGCACCTCGATCGGCTTCGGCGCCACCGTGGCCGACCCGGAAGACCGCCGCACTGGCGAGGTGCTGCGCGGCGTCGAGCCGGACGATCTGCAGCGCTTTGGCCTGATCCCCGAATTCATCGGCCGTCTGCCGGTGCTGGCGACACTGGAAGACCTGGACGAAGAGGCGCTGGTCACCATCCTCACCGAGCCGAAGAACGCCTTTGTCAAACAGTATCAGCGCCTGTTCGACATGGAGAACGTCGGCCTGACCTTCACTGACGATGCCCTGAAGTCCATCGCCCGCAAGGCGATCACCCGCAAGACCGGCGCCCGCGGCCTGCGGTCGATCATGGAAAACATCCTTCTTGAGACCATGTTCGAACTGCCGACCTACGAAGGCGTCGAGGAAGTGGTGGTCAACGCCGAGGTGGTCGAGGGCCGGGCCCAGCCCCTGCTGATCTACGCGGAACGCCGGGATACAGGCGGCGCGGCGTAGAGCATCGAACCTTCCTCCTTTGTGGGGGAAGGAACCATCCCCGCCGTGAAGCGGTGGGAGGATGGGGCGGTGCTCGCACTCATCCTGCGCCGTCTGAAATAGCCTTAAGGATTCACCCGCAAAGAGTGGGCGAATGCATCGTCGGCGAACCCGCGCAACAGTCCGTTCGCCCCATTCACCTGGGGACGGATTGCGGCCCTGAAAGCCGCCTCGCTTGAATGGCGCGGCGAAGCAGCCACATATCAGGCGAACCAAGCCGTTGCCTAACCAGGGACGGGAGGATCGCAGCCTGGTCGGCGTGTCGCCGACGGAACGGGGCGGTTCGAACAAAAAGCCAGTCGACCCGGGGACGGGGTGGCCGGCCAGGAGTAAGCATCATGTCCGAGACAAAAATTCTGCCCGTCCTGCCTTTGCGGAACATTGTGGTGTTCCCGCATATGGTGGTGCCCCTGTTCGTCGGCCGCGACAAAACCGTGCGCGCCCTCGAGGAAGCCATGGGCGCCGACAAGACCATCCTTCTGGCTACGCAGAAGAATGAGAACGACGACGATCCCGCGCCGGAGTCGATCTACGACATCGGGGTCGTGGCCAGCGTCCTGCAACTGCTGAAGCTGCCTGACGGCACCGTGAAGGTGCTGGTCGAGGGCAAGTCGCGCGCGGCCATCCTGCGCTACACCGACAATGTCGACTTCTATCAGGCCGAGATCACCGAGGTGGTGGAGGACGCCGGCGCCGCGCACGAGGCCGAAGCCCTGTCACGCGCCGTGGTCGATCAGTTCGAAAACTATGTGAAGCTGAACAAGAAGGTTCCACCGGAGAACCTCTCGACCATTCCCAACATCGCCGAACCCGGCAAGCTGGCCGACTCCATCGCCCAGCACCTGGCGGTGAAGATCACTGACAAGCAGCAGCTGATCGAGACCTTCGATGTCGTCAAGCGGCTGGAGAAGGTCTACGCCCTGATGGAAGGCGAGATCAGCGTTCTACAGGTCGAGAAGAAGATCCGCAGCCGCGTGAAGCGGCAGATGGAGAAGACCCAGCGCGAATATTATCTGAACGAGCAGATGAAGGCGATCCAGCGCGAGCTGGGCGAACAGGACGACGCCCGCGACGAACTGGTCGACCTGGAAAAGCGCATCAAGAAGACCAAGCTCAGCAAGGAAGCCCGCTCCAAGGCCGAAGGCGAGCTGAAGAAGCTGCGCAACATGAGCCCGATGTCGGCCGAGAGCACGGTGGTGCGCAACTACCTTGACTGGCTGCTGTCGATCCCGTGGGGCAAGGCCAAGACCAAGCCGATCGACCTGGCCAAGGCCGAGAAGATCCTCAACGACGACCACTACGGCCTGGACAAGGTCAAGGAACGCATCCTGGAATATCTGGCCGTGCAGGCCCGCACCGGCACGCTCAAGGGTCCGATCCTCTGCCTGGTCGGCCCGCCGGGGGTGGGCAAGACCTCCCTCGGCCGCTCGATCGCCCAGGCGACCGGACGCGAGTTCGTGCGCCTGTCGCTCGGCGGGGTGCGTGACGAGGCCGAGATCCGCGGTCACCGGCGCACCTACATCGGCTCGATGCCCGGCAAGATCATCCAGTCGATGAAGAAGGCCAAGACCACCAACACCTTCTTCCTGCTCGACGAGATCGAGAAGATGGGCGCCGACTGGCGGGGCGACCCGTCCTCGGCCCTGCTCGAGGTGCTGGATCCGGAACAGAACTCCAACTTCAACGACCATTATCTGGAGGTCGACTACGACCTCTCCAATGTGATGTTCGTGACCACGGCCAACAGCCTGAACATGCCCCAGCCGCTGCTGGACCGCATGGAGATCATCCGCATCCCCGGCTACACCGAGGATGAGAAGGTGGAGATCGCCAAGCGGCACCTGCTGCCCAAGCTGGCCAAGGACCACGCCCTGAAAGAGGGCGAATGGATCGTGCCGGAAGAGGCGATCCGCGGCCTGATCCGCTACTACACCCGGGAAGCCGGCGTGCGGTCGCTGGAGCGGGAG
>Ga0302317_10001933_pt1 | contig 14667 bp, 12 predicted proteins | sample III_Palsa_N3_3_FD_200450 | JGI IMG/M metagenome (GOLD analysis project Ga0302317, IMG submission 200450) | Peat permafrost microbial communities from Stordalen Mire near Abisko, Sweden - III_Palsa_N3_3 | ecosystem: Environmental > Terrestrial > Soil > Palsa > Peat permafrost | place: Sweden...
GCTTCGATCCGCATCGGGCGTCGCAGCAAAACGCTTTCTTTGTGATTCGCAATTTCGTCGACTCGCTGATCGCGAAGAAAGCCGACGGCAGCTATAGCCCGTGGCTCGCGAAGTCGTGGCAAGTCTCCGACGACGGCAAGCGCTACACCTTCACGCTGCGCGACGATGTCACGTTTACCGATGGCACGCCGTTCAATGCAGACGCGATCAAGACGAACTTCGACTACATCATCAGGAATGCGAGCACTACGTCGGCTTCGGCGTCGCTGCTGGTTCAGTACGATCACACTGAGGTAGTCTCGCCGACCGTCGTGACGATCGTTCTTAAGCAGCCCGATTCGACGACGCTCGAATCGCTCTCGAGCGTGAAGCTCGGCTTTCTCTCGCCGAAGGCACTGGCCTCGAACACCGATCTGTGCGCGGGCGGACCGGGGCTGGTGGGAACCGGGCCGTTCGTATTCCAGCGTTATCAGCGCGGCCAATCCGCGACCTTTGTGCGCAACCCGCATTACAACTGGGCACCGGGCTATGCGCAGCATCAGGGGCCAGCGTATCTGGACCAGGTGACGTATCGCTTCCTGCCTGAGGCTTCCGTGCGCACAGGTGCGCTCAGTTCGGGCCAGGTGGATCTTGTCGAAGGGGTTCAACCAACCGACATCACGGTATTCGACAAGGTGGATGGCTTCCAGTATCTGACCGGGCCGTCCTCAGCCACGTCTTTCACGCTGAACGTGAATTACACGGCCGCACCCGCCGACGACGTGCGCGTGCGGCAAGCGCTACGCGATGGCTTCGATCTCGACGGCATCGTCAAGAGCGTCTATCTGGGCACCGTACAGCGCGCCTGGTCGGACATTGGCCCGGACAACCCGGACTACAACGCGAGCCTGAAAAACACGTGGGGCAACCGCGTTGCGCAAGCCAACAAGCTACTCGACGAAGCCGGCTGGACGCAGCGCGATACCGACGGCTTTCGCACCCGTAACGGCAAGCGCCTGACCATCGAGGTCGGCTATCCGCAGCCGTATGTGCGAGACAGCCGCGACGTGCTGATTCGCGCGATGCAGTCGGAGCTGCGTCAGAACATCGGGCTTGATCTGCGGTTGCACATCAATACCGCGGGTGATTTTGCCAACGAAAAGGCCACCGGTATCTGGAGCATCTATCCGAACACCGATAACCTATCGGACGTCGCGATGGAACTGTGGGACATGCTCGGCGACAAGGGCTTCCTGTACAACGCGATTCCGAACCCTGACCAGACCATCGTTACGGAGATCAATCAGGCGCGCCGGTTGCCGGTTGGTCCGCAGCGGCGCGCGCTGCTTGCGAAGATCCAGCAACGCGCGGTCGATCAGGCGTTTATCGTGCCGCTGTTCGCCCCGGCGTATCACCTCGCGGCGAAAAGCACGGTACACGGAATCGGCTTCGAACCGGAACTCGATTCGCCGAACAGCTCGTACGACCTGTGGGTCTCGCATACGGCCGGCTAAGGCGTGAACGGCTGAGTGCGTGAGGGTTTAACGGAAATGCCATGCTGAAAAAAATCATCGTGCGTTTGCTGAGCAGCCTGCTGGTGTTGTGGCTGGCAGCGAGCGCCACGTTTGCCGCGATCCATGCGTTGCCGGGGCGTATCGAAGACGTGCTGGCGGGCGACCTGTCGTATCCCGGGCTGCGCGAGGCGATCGCTGCGCAATGGGGATTGGATCACAGCCTCGGCTGGCAATACAGCCACTTTCTGGTGCGCTTGCTGCACGGCGACCTAGGGACCTCTTATGTGATGCAGCAGCCCGTCACGGAGGTGCTCGGCAGCCAGGTGTGGCCGACCGTGCAGCTTGCGGTGGCGGCCGGGTTGTTGGCGTTCGCAGTGGCGATAACGGTGGCGACGCTGACCGCCGGGCGCGGGGCCTGGAGCATCCGTATCGCTTCGGTGCTGGAACTGGCCTTCACGTCGACACCGGTATTCTGGCTAGGCATGTTGTTGCTGATCCTGCTTTCGTTCCAGTGGCGTCTCTTCCCGGTGTCGGGTGCGGCGGGCTGGCGTTCGCTTGTGTTGCCCGCTGTGACACTTGCGCTGCCGACGGCCGGTGTGTTGTCGCAGGTCATGCGCGAGGCGCTTGAGCAGGCGCTCGATCAGCCGTTCGTCACGACGATTCGGGCGCGTGGGGTAGGTGAGTTGGCGTTGCGCGTGCGGCATGTCCTGCGACACGCGTTGCTGCCGGTCGTGACGCTCGGCGGCTGGCTGATCGGCAGTCTGCTCGGCGGTGCGGTGATCACCGAGAAAATGTTCGGGCGGCCCGGCATCGGCACCGTGACGCTGAACGCGGTGATGTCACAGGATCTGCCCGTGGTGCTGGCGGTCGTGCTGCTCGCCGCGTTCATCCACGTGGCGATTTCGACGCTGCTCGATGTTGCCTATCTGTTCATCGATCCAAGGCTGAATACGCGATGAGTTCATCCAATCCCGCCCGGCGCGAGCTGGTGCTTGGCCGTGATACGCAAGCGGGCACGCCTGTCCAGGCCGCGCGCCGGCGTAAATTCTGGCCGCCGGGCGTAATCGCTTCGGTGGTATTTCTCGCACTGCTGGTCTTCGCCCTCGTGCTGCCTCAGTGGGTCACACACTACGACCCGCTGGTGAGCGTGGTCACACAAAGCCTTCAGCCGCCCGATGCCGCACACTGGTTCGGCACCGACCGCATTGGCCGCGATGTGTTCGCGAGGGTGATCTACGGAGCCCGCTATTCGCTGCTGATCGGGCTCGCAAGCATGCTCGTGAGTCTGGCGATCGGCCTGGTATTCGGGATCGCGGCAGGGCTTGGCAACCGCTGGGTCGATGAGCCAGCCTCGCGGGTGTTCGACGTGCTGTCGGCGTTTCCGTCCATTCTGCTGTCGCTGTTCGTGGTGACGTTCCTCGGGCAGGGGATCATCAACATCGCGATTGCCGTGGGCATTGCCGGCATTCCCAAGTTCGGACGGGTGGTCCGCAGCCGAACCCAACTGGTACGGCGTGCCAATTATGTCACTCATGCCGTGACATGCGGATTGAGCCGCCGGCAAGTGTTTTTCAGGCACCTGTTGCCAAACGTGTTGAGCGCCGTGCCCGTGATCGCGACCATCGATATTGGAGCGGCGATCATCGCCGTATCGGGACTGAGCTTTCTTGGTCTGGGGCCGCAACCGCCGACACCCGAGTGGGGCGTCATGCTGGCGGAAAGCCGGGATGTACTGCGTGTCGCGTGGTGGCCGAGCGTGTTTCCGGGGCTGGCGATCACGTTGACGGTGATCGCGTTCTCGGTGCTCGGCAAATATCTGCAACGCAACTTCGAGGGGCGGACGCAATGACGGCGGCTGTAGAGCGTAATACGTTGCTACGCACGCGAGGCTCAGCGCACTCGCGCGATAGATTGGAAGCGCGCTCCGGTGTAGAGGGGTCAGCGGGTTCCGCCGGTGCGAAGCGGCCGCTCGTCGAGATCGCGGGGCTTAGCATTGGCTTTCGCCATGCCAATGGCGGCACGCCGCTTGTGCGTAACCTCGACCTGACACTTCACGCGGGCGAATGCGTCGCACTGGTCGGAGAGTCAGGTTCGGGAAAGAGCCTCACTGCACGCAGCCTGCTCGGCCTGGCAGGCCACGACGCGGTCGTCGAGGCGGCACGCTTTGTAATCGACGGCCGCGACGCCCTGGAGTTCGGCGAGCGCGACTGGCGAGCCTTGCGCGGCACGTTCGCGGGACTCGTGATGCAGGATGCGCTGGTGTCGCTCGACCCGCTGCGCACGATCGGCGCGGAAGTCGGGGAAGTGCTAGTTCATCATCGCCTGTTGCGTACCCGCAAGGCGATCGCCGCGCGCGTGCAGCAAGTGATGGCCGACGTCGGCATTCCCGATCCTGCTCAGCGAGCACGGCAGCATGCGCATGAGTTGTCGGGCGGCTTGCGGCAGCGCGCGTTGATTGCCTCGGCGGTTGCAGGTCAGCCTGCGCTGATCATTGCAGACGAGCCGACCACGGCGCTCGATGTCACGGTCCAGGTGCAAGTGCTGGCCGTCCTCGCAGAGCGGTTGAAGCAGGGCGTGGGCGTGCTGCTGATCAGTCATGACCTGTCGGTGGTGGCGGGCATCGCTGATCGCGTGCTGGTGATGCATGACGGCGTCGTCGTCGACGCGGGCACCCATGACGAGGTGCTGACGAACCCGCGTCATCCGTACACGAAACAACTGTTGGCCGCGCGGCCGTCGGCCAGTTCCAAGGGGTATCGGCTCGGTTCGGCGCGCTTTGTCGGTGTTAGCGGTGAAGGGCAACCGGTTGAAGCTCAGCCTGCGGTCAAGGCCGCCGCCGAGGCAGTCTCTATCGTGCGTGAACCGTTGCCTCCCCGTCATCGCGATACGAGCCAGACTGTGCTCGAAGTACAGGGGATCGGCAAGCGTTATCGCCGTCCGGGCACGGACTCCAAAGAGCGTTTCACCGCGCTCGAAGACGTGTCGTTTACGGTGAGCGCAGGCGAGGTGGTCGGGATCGTCGGCGAGTCGGGCTCGGGCAAGAGCACGTGCGCGAACATCGTGCTTGGCCTGCTCGAACCCGATGCGGGCGACGTGCGCCTGCTTGGCGCGAAGTGGAATGGCCACGAGGTGCGCGAGCGCGAGCGCACGACGTTGCGCACCCGTTTGCAGTACATCCCGCAAGATCCGCTCAGTTCGTTCGATCCGCGCTACACCGTGCGGCGGCTGCTGGAGGAGAGCCTGTTTACGCAGAGATTGTCGAAACCGAAGACGATGGAGCGCGCCGTGGCGTTGCTCGAGCAGGTCGGTCTGTCGGCGGCGTTTCTGGACCGGCGTCCGCCGTCGTTATCGGGCGGACAGCGTCAGCGTATTGCGATTGCCCGGGCGCTTGCGCCAGAACCGGCACTGATCGTTTGCGATGAGCCCGTGTCGGCACTCGACGTGTATGTGCAGGCGCAGGTGCTCGATCTGCTCGCGGAATTGCAGGCCAAGCTAGGCACTGCGCTGCTGTTTATCTCGCACGATCTGGACGTCGTTCAGCACATCAGCGACCGGGTGCTGGTCTTCAAGGAGGGGAGACTGATCGAGCAGGGCGAGCCGGAGCAGGTGTTCGGCAAGCCGGTTCATCCGTATACGCGCTTGCTCGTTTCTGCGGTGCGTGGAAGCGGAGCGGCAGCAAAGGCGCTTGAGGGTGCTGGTGTGGTCTGATCGCCGCCGAAGGATACATATGCAATCCTCAATTTAATCGTTCATTGAGGGTGGGACGCTTGCTATCGTGCAGCGCATCTGCCTCGCCGTTCTTTATAAACGGAAAACGGAATTCTCCAGACATGACACAGCCTCTGAACCCCGATCACAATGCCCTCGACACCTTGAGACTGGTGGGCCCGGCGCCCGATAACTGGGTACCGGATCGGGCGGGCGTCGATCACAACGTCCTGATCGTCGGAGCAGGGCAGACGGGCGCGGCGTTTGCATTCGCGCTGCGACGTGCGGGAATCGGCCGCGTGAGCGTGATCGATGCCGCGCAGGACGAATCGAAAGCCGGTGTTTGGCTCACGAGGGCGCGCATGAACAAGCTGCGCACTCCGAAATCTTTGGTGGGCCCGGAGACCAGTTTTCCTGGGCTGAGCTTTCAGGCCTGGTACGAAGCGCGCTTTGGCGGCGAGTCATACGCCGCGATCGATCGGATTCCCCGCACGCGATGGGCCGAATATCTTAAGTGGTACCGCGATTTTCTCGGCATTGCCATTCGCTATGGCACGCGTCTCACTCGGATCGAACCGGCGGACGGGCTTTTCCGCGTGCATCTGGAGGTGAGCGACGGCGTGAAGGTTCAGCGGGTCATTGAAACCACCCGCAAGGTGATCCTGGCCAATGGTGTAGCAGGCAATGGCGGCCCGTACGTGCCCGATGTATTGAAGCACCTGCCGCAGGCTTTTCATGCCCACACATCTGGCGATATCGATTTCGCCGCGCTGCGCGGGAAATCCGTGGCTGTGCTCGGTGGTGCTGCATCTGCATTTGATGCGGCGGCGACAGCACTCGAAGCGGGTGCAGGTGAGGTGCATCTGTTCGTGCGGCGTACCACGCTGCCGTCGGTACCCATCACGCGGACCCGCGCTTACCCCGGAGCCTACGACAACTATTACCAGTTGCCCGATGCAATCCGCTGGGGGCAGGCACGGCGCTTCAGGCGCTCGGGGTCTACACCGCCCGCCGACGCGGTCGAGCGCGTCACGAACTTCGCCAATTTCTACCTGCATCTCGGAGCGCAGTGGAGCGAGGCGCGTATTGCTAACGATGCGATCGAGGCACACGTGGCCGACGAGCGGCTGACTTTCGACTTCGCCATTGCCGGCACAGGTTACTTCATCGATCCTGCTGCTCGGCCGGAGCTTGCCGATTTCGCGCGGCATATCCGCCTGTGGCGCGATCAATATGTACCGCCTTCGGACGACGCCGATGATTATCTCGGGGCGCATCCATACCTTGGTGCCGCCCTCGAATATCTGGAAAGGACCGGGGGAGATGCTCCGTACCTGCGCGATATTCACGTGTATAACCCGGCGGGATTTGTCAGCTTCGGTTTGCCGGTCGGTGACGTGCCAAGCATGCGGCGCGACATTCCAGCAGTCGTGCAGCGTATCGGACGCGATCTCTTTCTCGCGGACCTCGACGCTCACGTGGCGAGGATGAATGGCGACGTGCCGGCGGATTTCGATGCGTCGCTCTATGCGAATCGTCTGTGGCAGGGCGCTCGCGCTGACGTGGCGTGATGGAGCAATGGGGTGGGTGACGGGGCCTACGGCGCCCGGGCGTCGAAGGACGTTTCGCCGCTAGCAGCCGTGCACGCTCATCCCTCGTCGGAATGCAACTGGACTGCGCCAAAGCGTCGATAAAGCATTCTTGCCGCTGAGTCCAGCAAAAAACCTAACGCCCCGATCACGAGAATCACCGCCGTCAGTTCGGAATAGGCAAGACGATCACGCGTATCGAGAATCAGATAGCCGAGTCCGGAACTGACGCCGAGCATTTCCGCCGGCACCAGCACAATCCACACAATGCCGATGGCGAGGCGCACGCCGGTCAGCACATGCGCAGCGATGCCCGGTACATAGACATGCCAGAGCATTTCGCTGCGGGTCGCAGCCAGGCTCTCGCCGAGTTGCACCCAACGCCGGTCGATCTGCGCAACGCCGGCTGCCGTGCTCATCACGAGCGGCCACACCGCGGCGAACGCCAGCAGGAAATACACCGCGCGATCGCCGACGCCGAGCGACATCACCGCAATCGGCATCCATGACAGCGGCGAAATCATCCGCAGAAACTGCAGAGTGGGCGACAGTGCGGTGTCGAGCGCGCGAACCCGGCCAAGAAGGAATCCTAAGGGAACACCTATCAGCAGCGCCCACGCGAGTCCAATAGCGATCCGTCGCAAACTGGTGGCGACGTGGATCAACAACCGGTCGTCCACGATCAATGATGGCAGCGTCGCCAGTGCCCGTGCCGGTGAAAACTGTGCCGCGAGGCTGTTGGGCTCGGTGAATACCGTGATGGCCAGCCACCAGATCACGACGACACTCACGAGTCCCGCCAATCCGGAGAGCGAGCGACGCACCCAGCCATGCCCGCGTAACGCTGGTCGCGCGGCGGCCACGGCAGCAAAGCGCGAAGAGGTGGAGGAGGCGGTCTCTACCGGCGCGTTAGACAACGATTGTCTCCGAACGGTCAAAGCCCTCCGGCAATCCAAACGCACTCATCCCGCCAGCGGCCGTGATGCTCTTACGGACAAAGCGATCATCGACGAGGTCGCGTGCGACAAACGCCGGATCGAGCTTGCCCAGAAATTGCCCATTGCCCTCGACCTGGGTCGCTTTCAGCCGCTTCACCAGTTCCTCGGTGTAGCCGGGATACGGGTAAGGCTGGAAGTCGATGCGCTTCGAGTGCCAATCGGCGTGGACGATGGCGCGGTCAGCCAGATAGCGGCCCTGATCGGCGGCAGGCGGTGCGAGAACGCTACTTAGTACTTCTACCGTGTGCGGCGTGTAATGGTTCTTGCCGGATTTGGAGAGCAACTGCGCGGCTTCCTGAGGATGTGTGCGCGTCCATAACTGCGCCTTGACCACTGAGTCGACCACCTTTTGCGACCAGGCGGGCCGCTCGGTCAAATCGCGCTCGTGCATGAACACGACGCAGCAGGCATGGTCTTTCCAGACGTCGCCTGTAAAGCGCAGGACCTTGCCGATCTTGAGACCTTCGGCTGCTGCGTTAAACGGCTCGGCGACGATAAAACCGGCGATCTGTTTCGATGCCAGCGCGGGCGGCATGTCCGACGGCGACATCACGGCGAGCCTGACTTCGTTCGGCTTGAGATCGCCGTCTTTTTTCAGCACGGGCACGAGGCCCTGCGCCCGCAACATATCCTGCAGCACGACGTTGTGAATCGAATACCAGAACGGCACGGCGACGGTCTTGCCACCCAGATCGCCGATCTTGCCGATCTCAGGTGCTACCGTCAACGCCGAACCGTTCACATGGTTCCAGGCGACGACCTTGGCCGGGGCCTGGCTGCCGTAGCGCGCCCAGATCGTCATGGGCGAGAGCAGATGCACCACGTTGACCTGGCCGGACAGAAACGCTTCGACCAGTTGCGCCCAGCTGCGCAGTAGCGTGGGCGGCTCGACGGCAAGGCCGGCGGCTTCAAAGTACCCGTTATTGTGCGCAACGAGCAATGGCGTGGCGTCGGTAATCGGCAGATAGCCGATCCGTACGGGGGCGTTCGGGTCGGTGGCAGCGCGTGCGTTGAGTGCGCCTAGTAGCGGCGCGGCGCCGGCAACGGTGAACATCGAGGCGAGTTTGAGCCACTCGCGGCGAGACATCGGAAGCTGGCACATGCTGTTGGGGCCTTTATGCGTGAGCGAAGGGATGCGTGTTCGGGGGCGGCGGGGGTTGCCGGGGTGGCGATTCCTGGGAGACGTTCGACGCCTTCGACATCGACTCGTGCAGCGCCTGAAGAATCTGGATGCGTAACGCACCGAGTTCGGGCACATGGGCCTCGCGCGGCGCAGGAACGTCTACCGCGAGATGCAGGATCAGCGTGCCGCGGGCGCCGAGCACGACGATCCGGTCGGACACCAGCAAGGCTTCGTCGATGTCGTGTGTGACCAGTACCGTGGCCGACCCGGTGTCGCGCACCACCTGCAGCAGCAGGCGTTGCATATCGGCGCGCGTGAGCTCGTCAAGCGCGCCGAACGGCTCGTCGAGCAGCAGCGTGCGGGGCTGGCGGGCGAGGCAGCGGGCCAGCGCGACCCGCTGCGCCATACCGCCCGACAGTTGCCGCGGCGCATAGTGACGGGCATGCCCGAGACCCACCTCGGCGAGCGCGGCACTGACGCGCTCGCGCCGCGCGGCACGCGTCAGGTGCGGCTGACGGGCAAAGCCGAGTCCGAACGCAACGTTTCGTTCGACGGACAGCCACGGCAACAGGCAAGGATCCTGGAAGGCGAGCGCTACATCGGGACGTGGGCCGCCAACGGCTTCACTGTCAACCAGAACCCGGCCGCTAGAGGGCTTCTGCAGACCCGCGACGATGCGCAATAAGGTGGATTTACCGCAACCGCTCGGTCCGAGTATCGAGACGAGCTCGCCCGGCTGCACGCTCAGGTCGATCGCATGCAGCACGTGCCGGCCCGGGTAGCTGAGGCCGACTTCGCGTAACTCGACGCGGGGTGCAGGCGTGGCGGTCGCGTGACTCATGCCGCTTTCGTCTGTCGATGCTCGGCAAGCTGGTGCTTCAGTTGCACGATGCTGGGCGTGACGATCGGCACGAAGGCCGCCTCGCGGGTGCGGCGAGCGCAGCCGCACTGGCCGCGCAGATAGCCGCGTCCACCGGTTGCCTGCACTTCGAGCCGCACGGCCGCATCCACGAGCGCGGCCAGTGCAATCCGCACCTCGAATAGAGCGGCCGGTGCCGCGAGAAAGGTGCCTTGCTCAACGCCATCGAACAGGCGCCGCGACAGCACAGCCAGCTCGTTGGCCAGATACGACGCTTCGTCTGCAACGGTCGCACGTGCGGCAGCGCTCGCTGCTGCAACGGCAGCGAGGGCACGGCCCGCGAGGCCGATTGACATGCCGCACTGCAGACCCAGGAAGGCAGGGCGTACGCGTACGAGAAAGCCGCGCGCGTCGTCCGTGATTTGCCACGTCGAGTCGAGCACCGTGCCGTCGAGCCGCAACGCCGCTGTGTTGCTCGAACGCAGCGCGATCAGGTCGAGGTCCTCGCTGCGCGCGAGGCCGGGAGCGTCGTGCGGCAACGCAAAGATCGAAGGTGGGGCGCCGTCGCTGTGATCGAAGGCGGCTGCGGCAAGAAAGCCTTCGCGACGCAGGTTTGTGATCCACGGCAAGCTGCCGTTCAACGCCCATCGGCTGCTGGCTTCCGTGCTGCTCACGGGCGTCGCGCTCATCTGCAGCGGCTCGAGGCTCGAGAGATACTTCATTGCGTTCGAGAGACCCGTCGCTCCAGCCAGTTCGCCGCTCAAAAGCGAGGGCAGCCAGCGCGTGCGCAAGCCTTCGTTCGGGCTATGCAGCAGATACTCGATGAAGGTCCGCTGCCCCCAGAAGACGAAAGCGGCCGCAAGCGAGTACGACGCCACGCTCGCAATCGCCTCGATCGCGTCGACCGTGGAGCCGCCTGAACCGCTCAGACTTTCGGGCACGCCGATCCGCAATAGCTGCGCGCGGCCTAGCCGCGGCAAGATCTGGACGGCCAGGTCCTGATGCGCGTCGATAGCTTCGGCATGCTCTTCGAGCCATGCCGCGAGTTCGGGAGCGCGTTCTGCCAGCGACGGCAACGGCGCATTCATGCAGCCTGTCCCTGTGGGGACCAACGATAGGCCGCGAGTTCCGGATTCAGCTCGTTTTGCGCGAGATTGTTGGCGAAGTTGCACAGCGTGGCGAGACTCACGCCGAGCACGACTTCCAATGCATTGGCATCGCTAAAGCCGGCTGCTCGGAATGCCGCAAGCGCTTCGTCGGCTACGGCGCCACGCGTGGCGATTACCGCTCGCGTCAACACGGCCACGGCTTCAAGGCGCGGCTCGGACAACGGTTGCTGGGCGCGAATCGACTCGACGAGTTGCGGCTCCAGTTGGGCCTTCTTCAGTGCGACCGCCGTATGCCCCGCTACACAGAAACCGCAACCATGGATACCGGCGGCGGTGATCTGCACCGTTTCGCGCTCGGCTAGCGAGAGTCCGCTGCGGCCGTTGATTTCACCGAGCGTTAGATAGGCTTCGAGCGCTGTGGGTGCATTGGCGAGCGACGCGAGCAGATTCGGCAGATAGCCATTGGCCGCCTGCGCGCGTTGCAGGTATGGGCGGCTGGCCTCGGGGGCGCTGTCGATGGTGTGGGCGTGCAGACGGCTCATGGCGGTTCCTCGCAGATAAGGCCTCATTGTGAATCCGGGGGCCGTGTCGGAACAATGCGGGGCTGTCTGCGAATCCTGCGAGTTTGTCCAGCGTCAGGTGCTTGCGCACTCGCACAGCGCCGCGCTCAATGCAATGCGATGAGTGGCGTGCTACCGGTGGCCGCAGGCTGACGTCCTGTGTGTTTCGTGGCGCGGCGGCGATAGGCGCCCGGCTGGACACCTGTGACGCGCTTGAATGCCTGCGCAAACGCGGACTCCGACTGATAGCCAACCCGTTCCGCGGCATCCGGCATGCTCGAGCCGCCACGCAGCATGGCCGCCGCCATTTTCATGCGCACCAGCGTGACAAACTGGGCGGGCGGCTGGCCGGCAATATCGACGAACTGTTTGCAAAAGCGCGCCCTCGACATATGGACGAAACTCGCCATGGTGTCGGTGGTCCAGCGTTCGGCCGGGGTTTCGATGATAGCCGCGACGAGCGGCGCAAATTCCGGGCGGCGCATCAACGACCAGAAGCAGGGCGCGATTTCGTCGCGTCCTGGTATGGCGCGCAGCACGTAGACAAACAGCAGGTCTGTAAGACGCGCAATGAGTGGTGATGGCGTATGCACGTCGCGCAGCGCTTCGGCGCGAATCAGGTCGAAAATCGCCCGCGCACCGTCGAGCGAAGGATTGTCGCGCCTCGCGACAATGTGATCGGGCAACAGGCTGAGCAGCATGTCGTCGAGGCCGGAGTTGAACTCGAAGAAACCACAGGCGATGCCCACGCTGCCGTCGGCGGGCGCGAGCGAATCGTCGGGCGAGGCGAGCGGCGACATGGTGCCGACCCGTTCGCTTTCGTGGCCGCTTGCTGGAGGACGCGGATCCGGTGACAGGCAATGCGGCATGTCGTGCAGCAGAAACACCGCGTCGCCGGGCGCGAGGCGCAGGCTCTGCGCGGCGCGCTCTGCACTCGCCGGCAGGTGCAGCCAGCATTCGCCATGCAGTGCGAGGTGGAAGCTGGCCCGATGGCGTCCCGCCGTCGACGCTTGCCACGCACCGCAATATTGGCCGACGTGAAAGATCGTGCTCTTCAGTTCGAGACCGGCTAACAACCAGTCGGCAATCGTTTCGGCATGGGGTGACATAGGCATGGGGATCGATTCGTCATGCGGCGATGCAGGGTGGATTTATTTCATAAGGGTTTCGTCAGGACGATGCAACGAATTTTTTGTTGGAAGCTTATGCCTTGAAAAGGGGCCGGTATGAGCCGGACGGTGCCAGGCCTCTTTCTCGCAGCGTTAAGTTGCTGGCCGCATATCCTTGTGCGGATTTATTCGTGGCGCGATGCCGTTCGAGGGTTGAGAATCGTTCGATTCATCCCCTTATGGATACGCCGCACATCATGAGCCGAGACCTTCTCTTACTCCTCGAACCTGGCTTTACCGATCCGAAGCACCCCGGCGAACGCTTCATTTGCCCCCATGGCGCGCCAATCGAAGGACTGCTTGCAAGCGACCCGTCGAAGAACGCCAGCCTCGACATCGAGCGTTTGCCGTTTGCGCGTCCGCGCGAGGTGGCAATCCGGGCGCTCGACGCAGATCATCAGGGCCTGCCCGTGCTGATCCTCGGCGACGAGGCGCCGGCGCCCGACGACGCGCAGACGCTAGGCAACAAGCGTTTCGTCACCGACACCAACCGCATCCTTGCGTTGCTCGCCGAACGCCACGGCTTCCCGAAGGTCCATTGACGCTGGCTGGCGGGCTCTCCACCGGCCGGCGCAGTCGCGCCGGTTGTGGGCCCGCGCTGCGCGCCGCTCGCTCTCGCGAGGCGAGCAAAAACGATCTCGCCACGGAGACTTTCCCATGAGCCACGCTCCAGGCCGGCAAGCGCCGCGCCAGTTGCATCTGAACATCAATATCCTGCACTCCGGTTTCGTCCCCTCAGCATGGCGAATCGCGGAGGCGGATCCGCATGCGTTTATCGACGTCGGTCATTACGTCCGTGTCGCGCAGATTGCCGAGGCGGCCAAATTCGATGCCGTGTTTCTCGCCGATAACGCCTCGATCGCCGATCAGATCAACTTTCGTCCCATCACCGCGCTCGAACCGACGGTGTTACTGGCGAGTATTGCTGCGGCCACCTCGCGCATTGGCGTGATCGGGACGGCATCGACCAGTTACAACGAGCCGTACAACATTGCGCGGCGTTTCTCGACGCTCGATCACGTCAGCGCAGGGCGTGCCGGCTGGAACGTCGTCACGACCGCCGACCTGGGTTCCGCGCGCAATTTCGGCCGCGAGGCGGTGCCGGAGCACACCGAGCGCTACGCGCGTGCGGCCGAGTTCACCGAGGTGGTCAAGGCGCTCTGGGACAGCTGGGAGGACGACGCGTTCATTGGCGACAAGACCAGTGGACATTTCGTCGATACCGACAAGGTTCATCCCATCGCCCACCACGGCAAGTATTTCGACGTTCAAGGACCGCTGAATCTGCCGCGCTCGCCGCAGGGGCATCCAGTGCTGGTGCAGGCCGGGGCCTCGCCGGACGGCCGCGATCTCGCGGCACGCCATGCCGAAGCGGTCTTCTCCGCCTCGCAGTCGTTTGAAGAGTCGCTCGCCTATGGACGCGAACTGAAGGCCCGTGCAGCAACCTACGGGCGCAACGCAGTGAAGGTGTTGGCGGGCCTGACGACGATTATCGGCGCCACGGAAAGCGAAGCCTTGCGGCGTCGCGACGAACTGGTCGATCTGATTCCCTGGAGCTACAGCGTGGCGCGCCTTGCCGGCACGCTTGGTGTTCCCGCGGACAGACTCAAACTCGATGAGCAACTGCCTGACAATCTCACGCTGCCGGGTGGCGGCAACGGCAACCATACCTTCTTTCACGCGACTATCGCGCAGGCACGTCGGCACGGCTATACGGTGCGCGAGTTGATCCGCTCGCTCGCGGGCGGCGGTGGCCATCGCGTAATCGTCGGGACCCCTGAGCAGATCGCAGACGACATCGAGCATTGGTTCAAAGCCGGTGCGGCCGATGGCTTCAACCTGATGCCCGACGTTCTGCCGGGTGGCCTGCAGGATTTCGCCGATGGCGTCGTGCCGATCCTGCAGCAGCGTGGCATTTTTCGCACCGACTACGAAGGCCGCACGTTGCGCGAGCACCTCGGTCTCGCGCGCCCCGATAACGGACGTGTCTGGCAAAAGAGCGCCTAGCCCCTGCGCGTCGACTCCTCATCTTCACCGCCTATCACTATGACCCAACGCA
>Ga0302317_10001941_pt1 | contig 14626 bp, 29 predicted proteins | sample III_Palsa_N3_3_FD_200450 | JGI IMG/M metagenome (GOLD analysis project Ga0302317, IMG submission 200450) | Peat permafrost microbial communities from Stordalen Mire near Abisko, Sweden - III_Palsa_N3_3 | ecosystem: Environmental > Terrestrial > Soil > Palsa > Peat permafrost | place: Sweden...
GGCTCGCCGATGCCCAGCGCCCATGCCCACTCGGTGTGCTCACGCAAGATCTCGGCGCCGAAGTCAACGGCGAGTCCCTGCGGTGCCCGGACGGCAGGCTTCCGGTTCCTTGTCGCGGTGCTCATGATCGTCCCCCCTCGTCTAGGTGGTGCAGCGCCCTGACGGCGCTATCGGTGGCGCGGGCCTCAAGCTCGCGGTAGCGCGCCCAGGTCTTTTCCAGCGCCCGGTGCTCGTCGTGGCCGGCGAGTACCTCGCAGGCTGCGGACAGCAGCACCAGCGGCTTAACGTCACGGTCCGGGACGGCGGTCACGGCCGACCCCCGATGCCCGGCTTGGGCGGCCCGGCGGCGCGGTACCACGCTTCCCAGAGGCTCCCCGGAGTGGTTCCGTCCGCGAACCTGAGCGCCGTGGCGGCAGCAAGGGCGAGCGTGGCGTGCGCCGATGCGGCGTCATGAGCGGCAGCAATGAGATCCGCTGCGCGGTTGTCGGTGCCGATCTGCGCGAGGATTTCCTCCGCCATGCGGTAGTGCTCCGGGCCGGTCATGACGTGACCTCGCTCAGTGCCGCAACAGCCTCATCGACAGTCCCGCAGACCCGCAGCACCCCGGCCAGTCCCGTGGTGTCGAAGATCCGGGTCAGGACAGCGCAATGGCACGCGACGGCGATAGCGCCGCCCTGCGCCCGTGCCCGCTTCTGAGCGCCCACCAGCACGCCGAGCCCCGTCATGTCCATGTGCCTGACGCACGTCAGGTCGATGACGATCTGGGAGTAGACGCGGGAGATGGCGCACAGGTGCTCGCGGAACAGGCCGGCGGTGTAGATGTCCAGCTCGCGCGGTGCGGGGACGACGGAAACCCGGTCCTCGCAGTCGTCGCGATGCGTTGGCGCGCTTCCCAGTGCCCCGCACTTGCCGCAGAGGTAGTCCGTCATCACTTCCGGGCGGACGAGGGTCAGTGCCGTGTCGCGGCCCTGCGGGGTCATGACGCGCCCTTGCGGAGCAACTCGGTGACGACGGAGGCCTTGATGCGGCGATGTCCGCCCGGGGTGCGTATAACGTTCCCGGGCTCGTCGCCGAACAGTCCCCGCTGGTCCCACCGGACTACCTGGACCGGGGTGACGCCGAACTGGCGGGACACCTCGGGCACGGTCATGTAGGCGTCTACGGACTTGCCGTTGACGATCAGGCTGTCTTCATCGCTGGTGACGGTGATCTTCTTAGCCATGCGGCCTGCTCCCTTGTTAAGATGTGGCTATTGCTCCCTGCCAGCCGTCCGTTGACCCGGGCGGCTGGCGCTTTTCTTGCTCCTAGGCGACCTGCTCCGCTGGCGCCGGCTCGATGATCGCGTTCAGCGGTGCGCGCACCTCAGTGGCGATGGCGGCGCACACTTCCGGCGTCGCCCGTCGCCTCCCGCGCTCGATCGCGGAGACCATCGGCTCGCTGATGCCGATGGCATCTGCCAGCTCGGCGGTAGTGAATCTTGACCGCAGGCGAAGTTCCCGGATGGTCGCGCCGAGGCGGATGTCCGCTGGTCGCAGAGGCTTGTCGTCCATTGAAGTCCCTTGCATCTAGACGGCCGAACCTGTACGTCAGACACTACAACTAGCTTCACAGTCGGGCAAGCGAAATCGCGGTTCACGCTGTATCGGATTGCCGTACGCGGGCTACACTCGCGGACATGTCCGGCAATGTGCGGGGTATCGCCTATCCGCTGTGGGAACGGGTCGAGACGGCGCGGGCGCTCAAGGGCTGGTCGTCAGTCCGGCTGCACCGCGAGACGGGCGTATCCCGGTCCACGGTCGCCAAGCTGGCCACGCAGCCGAAGCCGCCCTTGCCGTCCACGGTCTGCGCCCTTGCCGATGCCCTGGGCATCCCGCGCGAGGAAGCGTTAAAGCTGTCCGGGTTCCTCGGTGATGCGCGCTTGCCGCCACCCGTCGCTGACGACGACGCGCTGCCGGACATGACGCGCGCAGAGCGGCGCTGGGTGATTGAGAAGATTCAGGAGATGCGCGCGTCCGAGCGCCGCACGGCCTGATCGGGCACGAGCCGCAGCGTCGGTAGCGAGGTGTCGGCCAAGGCCGCCTCGAACCACTGCAGCCGCTCGCGCAAGACGCCTTCACGCTCGCGGCTGCAGGCCAGCTCGGCTGCCAGGCTCGCGATCAGTACCAGTTTTCCGCGCCCGCGCAACCGCATGTGCCTGTGTCTCCCCCGTGATGTCAAGCTGACGCGCCGATCCTAGTGACTCCGAGTATAAACGTCGTCGCGTTCCGTGATTTCGGACGACAGCACCATCCTGCCCGCCAGTCACGGCAGATGGCAAGATGAAGGCCACGGCGGCAACGCTCCTAAAAGGCCGGCCCTGCAGCGCCCCTCACGGGATTGATAGGTGCGCCATTGAGCCTCCGCGTTGCCGCCGTGGCCTGAGGCTGCGGCGATGACCTCGGGGGGCGGACCACCGCCGCAGCCCGTCTAGGGGAGCATGGCGTCCAGCAGGCAGTCCTGTTCCGCGATCAGCATCGCCAGTTCCTCCGGGGTGTCCGCTACCAGCCACGGCACCGCCCCGGCGTCGATCTCCGCGAACGTGAGCGCCCGGCCTGTCCTCGCTGCATGGTAGGTCTCGCCGTGGGCCCAGGTCACCCATCGGGGCTGCTGCATGCCGGGGTCCGTCATGGGATCTCCAGCCCCTCCTGCGCCCTGATCTTCAGCGCCAGGATCGTGGCGTCATCGGCTTCCAGGGGAGCCATGGGCCCATCACTGCGCTCCTTGCGGGTTAGCGGGCCTGTCCTGCGTGCATACCATTTCCCGCCGGACGCACGGTAGACCGACCAGCCTGGATGCGCGGCGGATAACCTGGCCTCGGCCTGCCCATCGCTCTCGGGCGGCGGCAGATTCGCTGTCCCGGGTGCCTGCGCGTCAGTGCTCATGGCCGGCTCTCCTGCGCGTCAGCGGCCAGCATCTCGGCAAGTTCCACGGTGTCCCGGGCGTGCATCCTGGGGCCGCGCGCCCTGCCGTGATGCTTGCGGCGGACCATGTACCCTTCCGCAACCCCGGTGATCTCGTACCGGCCCTGGTAGGTCGCGAGCAGGTCACCTATGCGAGGTCCGCCGCGGTCGTCCAGGGGATTTCCCGCTGCTGCGCTGTTAGCCATGACGCACCGCCGGCCGGGCGTGGTCCAGCATCTCCCGCAGCACGTCCGGGGACACTGCCGCTACGGTGCCGGAGTCTGGCCGCCATGCGGTCCAGACGGGACCGCGGGTTCCGTACCGGACCTCGATCTGCCGGGACTCGCTCCCGAAGTCGCGGAGCAGGGCGGCGAGTTCCTTCCGGTCTGCGGCGTCAGGCATGACTGGCCTCCGCTGCCATCGGCCGCAGAAGTTGGTCCATGCGGATCTTCACGGCCAGCCCGGCTGCCGTGGGCGCCAGGAGCGTGCCGCCGTCATCCCGGCGCCCGGCGATCCACTCGTCCTCGGTGGCACCCTGGCTGCATCTGATCCGGTAGCCGGCGCCGTGCTGATCGCGCAAACGCGCGAGCTCGTCCAGGCGCCCGCCGGGTAATGCGTCGGTAATGTCTCCGCTCATCGTGTTGCCTCCCCTGCTGGCGGGGCACACTCCGATCCTGCTACGATCGGTGACCAAGCCCCGCGTTCCATCGGAAATCCCACTCTGATGGTACTGCGGGGCTTGAACATTTGCCATCAATGCGTGATTGACGGTTACGCGCTGGCGACATACCGTGACGTAGTATCCCGGATAACGGCGGTGCCCCCAGCGGCCATCCGCTTCACGCTGACACCGTCCAGGTACTGCCCGCGGGTTTTACGGCTCGCGGGCAGTCCCGTATCTGGCCAGGGTGCGTGCACGGGCGGTCACCCGGTGCTACCGTGGACGGCGCATCGCGCACTCCCTGTGAAGTAATCGCTGCCCGGCCTCTGATAGACCCCCAATGAGGCCGGGCAGCGGCATGTCCGGGCAGCAGCGAAGCCCCGGCCGTGGACCGTGCCGGGGCTTCCTGCGGGCGCCCTGTCAGAACTCCCGGCAGGATGGTAGCGCAGGGCGTCACCGCGGCGGCAGGATTCCGATGCGGCCGGTCCTATCGAGCCAGTAGAAGCCGGTATCCTCGCCGCGTTCGGCAGCGTCGTGGCACTCGTCCCGGTGCTTCCCCTCCGGCGCCGCGATCCTCCCGCAGTGCGGGCATCGGGCGGTGAGCGCCACGCAGGTACAGGCCATCACGCGACCTCTCTCTGCCTGCACCTGCACCCTTCGGTACTGCAACCCTCAGGGCCGTGACCGTCGCAGTCCAGGGCGCAGTCAGGGCACAGCCAGGCGCCGGGGACGCGGCGGGCAGTATCGGTCATGATCGCCTAGCCGATGGCGTGGGGTCGCATTCGGCTGAGCAGAACCATTGCCAGTCCCGCCAGAGGCCGCGCTCTCCCGTCTTGCCCGGCGCGCTGCCTATGAACGACGCGCCGCATTTCCTGCATGTCCGCCCAATGCTGGTCGCTGGCCTGGGCTGGCCTCGGAGCGACCGCTGCCGGATCGGGTAGTCGATCATCACGCCTCCGGTAAGTCCCCGCCGTTGCACCGCAGGCCCTGACGGCGCTGGAGCATCCACTTCACGGTTACGCGCATGGTCTCTCCTACGCGATCGCGGAGTTGAAGGTGACAGCCTGCCGGGCCGGGACAGGGCGGCTCAGCGTGTTCTCCAGCTCGCCGGCGGTCATGTCACCGATGTCAGCGAGGGGGACGCGGCGCAGGTCCGGGAGTGCGGCGTCGAGCAGCGCTGGTGCCATGGTTCAAGCGTAGCCGCTCAGTGTCTCCGGTGCTTGTGACAGCGCCACTCATCGGTGCAGTACCCGGCTAGGCAGATCGCGGCGCCGATGGCAACGCGAAGCGCGCCGACGGCTAACCGTGCGATGAGCATATGCACGGGCTGATAATGCACCAAGAAGGGGCAGTGCGGCTAGCTGATCAGCAACCTGGAGACAGAGCCGGCCGCCGGGTGCAGAGGGTACGGTCACTGGGTGACGATCACGGAGTTCCTGACCGCGCGGCTGGACGAGGACGAGGCGGCGGCGTGCTCGGGTCCGGCGGGGATGCGGGTGCAGGTGAGCTGGTGGCCGGGCAGCAGCGCGCCGCACTCCGGGCAGGTCTCCAGCAGCCGCGCGGCCTCGGTGAACGCGGCGGCCAGCGCGCGAGCGCCGTCGGCGGACCGGACGTGCATGGCCGGGTAGCCGCCGTCCTGGCCGAGGGTGACGACCGCGAGGGGCGGGCTGCCAATTGACTGGTAGAGCGCCACCTCGGGCGCGTGCACGTCGGGCTGGGAGAGGCAGAGGTAGCCGATGGGGACGGGGCGCTGCGGGCCAGCGACGGGCCAGCGGTGGCAGACCGTGCCGTCGCTGTCGTCCGCGACGTGGTCGGGCCCGTCGTGGCCGAGGCGCAGGGTGCAGACGTAGTCGTCGTCCGCCGCGCCGCAGTGCGGGGCGAAGGGCTGGCCTGGCGGTTCCCGGGTGGTCATGTGGTGCTCCGTTCTAGACTGGGCGGGTAGTGCTCCGACGTGGCCGCGGCTACCGGATCGGTGATGTCCCGGATCAGGCTGGCGGCGTGGTCGAATGCCTCGCGCGGGCTGCTCACGGGCTCAGGCTAGCGGGGCCGAAAATCCGCGCGGCGCGTTTCCGGCTGGTGGCGTATGCCCCCGGGGACACCTTTGCGATCAGTCCTCGCCGCCGATTGATCCCTCGTAGCTGATCTTGAGTCCCGCCGGCAGGACGTTCTCCTCGTACAGCAGAACCCCGTCAGCGTCCGAGTACAGCGTCACCACGGCGAGGCACGGCCAGCCGTTCGGGATGCGCAGGTGACCCGACTCCCGGTCATCGGCCGCACGTCCCTCCATCGACGTCTTCCAGTGCACGGCGGTCCTGTCCGTTGCGCGCTCGATGCAGCCGAGCACCCCGCCGTCAACGGGTACGAGCTCCAGCAGGTGAGCGCAGGTGATCTGGCCGCCGACCGCCGGCGCCCAGTCCACGGTCAGCCGCACCGGGCGCTCGTGGCGCGTCACCACTTCCTCACGGCGGATCACCAGGTCGCCCGGCTCGGTGCCGAGTATCTCCGTCACGTAGACCGGCGGTCCCACCGCATCGGCCGCGGTCACCGTGATGGCCTCGGTGTCGCTCACGACCCGGACGATCCGCGCCCGCTCGTGCGGCGTGGTGGTGATCTCCTCGTTGCCCTTGACGAACGCGCCCCGTGAGGAAGTCCACACCAGCCCGGCGACGGTGAGCTGCCCCATCGCCTTGTGCGCCGTCTCGCGGGACACCCCCCATTCCGTCGCCAGTTCGGTGACGGACGGCAGGACCGTGCCCGGCTGCATCTCCTCGGACAGGATCAGCGCCCGGTAGTGCTCGGCGATCTTCTGGTACGCGGGGCGCCTGTCAATGGCTGGCATCGTGCCTCCCTGGTGAGTCCGTAAGGCCCATGCTATGCGCCTAGATGGCCGTCCTTGCGTACCGTACGCCCGTCATGTATGGTCTGCGGTAGTGAGCGGAAACGAATTCCGCCCGAGCCAGGGAGACCTAGTGAGCGCAGACGTGGTGAATACCGACCCGCGCCGCATGGTGCGCCTCCGTGAGGCCGCCGTGGCACTCGACATTCCCGAGTCCACGCTCCGGCGCCTGTGCGCCGCCCGCAAGGTTCCGTCCCGCAAGGTCGGCCGTAACTGGCGCGTCTCGCTGCCCTGGGTGATCGCCGACACCGACCCGGAGGCAGTCGCATGACCACCATCACCGCTCTCACGCCCGAGCAGGCCACCCAGGACGCCCGCGACATCCTCGCGGCCATAGGGGTCACCCCTTCCCGTATCACCAGCACGGACATGGGCTACTGCGAGTGGCTCGGCGGCCACGTCATCGAGACCGAGGCGCGGGTTACTTTCGCTGACCTGCCTGCTGCCGCTGCCGTCCTTGATGCCCTTCCCGGTGCTCAGGGCTGCGAGTGCATGCACGCCTGCGCTGCCGTGTACCGGAGGGTGCGACCATGACCGCCGCGCAGTGGAGCGACGGGGCGGCCGGGCCCGTCCTGAACCTGTTCGATGAACTGACCGACCCCGGCGCTTGGCAGGACCAGGCGCTCTGCGCCGAAGTGGACGGAGAGATTTTCTACCCGGAGAAAGGCGGCAGCACCCGCGAGGCAAAGCGCGTGTGCCGGTCCTGCGAAGTCCGCACTGAATGCCTGGAGTACGCCCTTGAGCATGAGGAGCGGTTCGGGATCTGGGGCGGAATGTCCGAGCGCGACCGCAGGAACCTGAGGCGCAAGCGCGCGGCCGGGCAGGCAGCCGCATGACAAGCACATGGCTGGTCATCACGTCGGCTGCCGCGTTCGGCTACCTCGTCACGGCGCTGCCGCTGGCGCATGTCCTCGGGCGCCGTCACGTCATCGACATCTCCCGCGAGCCGCTGGCCGCGCTCACGGTCCAGGCCATCGCCTTGTGGATCGCCGGCACGTCAGCGGCCGGGGCAAGCATCTCGATCGCTGCCGGGTTCGCCGCCATGTTCATCGTCATGAAGCTGCGGAAGGGAGACGGGTCATGAGCGAGGCAGTCAAGCGCACGCGGCGGCAGGAGAGCGCCGTGCGCAGCCGCGCGTTCCACGCCGGCCGGATCGCCGCCGCCGCGACGCCGGGAGCGCGAGCCCAGCTCGCGTTCGACCGGATCAAGGCGCTCGCCGCGGACGCGGACGGGCAGAAGTCCGCGCACATCTTCTCCCGCGCCGAGTCCGCGCTCATGCTGATCGCCGACCTGCTGGACGAGGTGCCGTCATGACCGCGGACGCGGAAGTTACAACTACAAGTCACAATGCGGATTCGCAGCCAGAAGCGGCCTCCACGCGAAGCCGCGACGCAGGCACGGGCGCGACGCCCGCGCGCGAGGATTCTACAACGCTCATGCAGCGATTCCGGGCACGGCGCGCGGCACCCGTCCTGACCGAGGACACCCGTCCCGGCCTGCGGAAAGGCAAGCGGGCGCGTACCCCGTGGGCCGAGGATCTCCCCTCGCCGCGGTGCGTACTGGAGGACTACCGCGACGGCGCCCGGCACTACGGCGGGGAGGCCGCCCCCGTCACCTGGGGCTACTGGGTGATGGCGATCGTGCCGCTGCTGTTCAACAAGCTCATGGCCGCCGGCCACGTCGGCAGCCAGCGCCCCGGCCGGTTCTGGGGCGCCGTCGTCATCCTGCTCTTTTTCGTCATCGCCGCACACGTACTCGGCTAGAGGGAAGTGGTTGTCATGATCGCTGGACTGATCGGAAACGGTCTGGGAATCCTGCTGCTCGGCTTCGGCTACATCGCCATGAAGCACATCAGCGGCGGCCGGGGCTGGGAGGCGTGGGCGATGCGCTTCATCATCGTCCTGATGTTCCTCGGCGGCGCGGCGCTGATCCTCACCGGCATCGGCGGCTGGATCCACTCCGCGATGCTGCTCGGGCTCGGCATCCTCGGCGCGACGGGCGAGATCGTGGTGTCCACGCTGATCTTCCTGTTCCTGCTGTTCGAGGTCGTGATGGGCCTGTGGCGGCACCCGAACAAGAAGGCCGCGATGGCGGCGATGGGGCTGGCGTTCGCGCTGACGCTGCCGCTGGCCGGCTTCCCGGCTCAGTTCGCGTCGCAGCTCCAGGCGTCCGCGTCCACGTACGCCGCTCAAATCGGCTCGAAGCTGGGGGTCTGACATGTCGGCGATCATCTTTTTCATCGTTTTCGTCTGGGCGGTCAAGTCGGCCGCTGACAAGGTGCGCGGCGAGTACCGCGCGACCCGTGACCACCACGCCGCGTCGCTGGCCCGCGAGCATAAGGACTGGCACCCGAAGCGCATCCAGCGCGCGGCAGGCCGCCGGGCTCAGTCGTACTGGTGGCACGAGTTCACCCACAACGACGGCAGGAAGTGGCAGCCGTTCCCGTCGTTCCGCGCTGCCTTCGGCGAGGACATGCTGACGGCAAGGGTCGCGGCAGCGGAGGCGCACGCCAGCGGCATCAGCAGGCGGAAGGAACTGACCGAGCGGCTTGCCGCCGCGAAGGCAGCCAGGGACGCCCACGGCGTGCCCTTCGAGAGCGCAGTGCCGCCGCTTCCCGCGGACACCGTGGGAGGCACCACGGGGAGCACTCCGGAGGATCCCCCGCTGCCAGGGTCTTTCCCGCGCCCAGGCGAGCCATGGCCTCCAGGCCACCAGGCCGGGGACGCCCGGCCGGATGACTCCGCATGGCTGCGGCCTGGCGAGAGGCGCTGCCCGAAGTGCGGCGGGGCCGGCTGTGACTGGTGCCGGGGCTGGGGATCGGATGACCCTGACCCGGGTGCCCCGGAGGCACCTGCGGGCACGATCTGCGGTGCGTGCGGCCGGCCGGGCACGGAACACGATCCGGTCCTGCGCGACGGCCCGTCACGCATTCACCGCTCGCACGCCATCGAGGCAGCCGAGGGCCGCAAGGCCGACGATGCCGCCGACTGGGCCCAGTACGGCCCGGGCGACCCGTTCCCCGAGCCGGCGGACGACGACTGGCCGACCGGCCAGCCCCGCCGGGATCAGCACAACGGCGCGCGGACACCGCTCGCCACCGTTACCGATATCTCGCCAACCGCAACGGAAGGAAAGCCCGTGACCCAGACCACCGAGCCCGATACCAGCCTGGAAGGCGCCGATACCCCGCATGAGGCCATGCAGGGCGTGTTCGGCCAGTTCGCCGAGCAGGCACAGCGCACCGCGGATGCCGCCGGCGATGACCTGACCGCCGCCGCCGCCGTCCACGGCTACGACCGTGACCCGCAGGTGATGGCCGACATCGCCGACATCTCCGATCAGGCTTCCGCGCTCTCGGAGCGCGCCAAGCAGGCCCGCGAGGGTCTCCGCCAGCGCCACGCGGAAGGCGCCGAGTACCACGCCAACGGCCAGGACGCGCACGCCAGCGCGTTCCGCCCGGCCTGACCGCCACCACCGAGAGAGGGAATGACATGCGCGGGCGCCACGAGGACAGCGGCTGGACCTACCAGCGCGCGGATTCAGTGGCGCCCGCGCAGCCATCGTTCGGCACCGAGGGATGGGCCACCGGGGCGGACGGCGCGCTCGTCATCCCCGTCCGCCCGCCCGTCCCGCCGACCCTGCGCTCCACCGCCCGGCGCACCGCGCACCGGCACCGCTACCAGCTGGCCCCGTGGGCGGTCCTGCTCACGCTGCCGCCCCTCGCGTACGGCGCTCACAAGTCCGCCGCTGCCCTGGGCGTCATCATCGTCTCCGCGGTCATCGCCGCAGCCGTCACGCGCATGACGTGGCCGCAGGTCTACCCGGCTGCCTGCGCTGCCGCGGGCGCCGGATGGGTCACCTGGGCTTCCCTGGATGGCCTGCGCGGCGACTACGCCCTGCCGGTCCTCATCGCCGCCTGGACGGTCATGTCCATGCCGTGGTGGAACTCCCGCCGGATCCGCCACCACCATCCCCGGCCCGAAGGCGAGCCCGCGCCCCTGCCGCCGATTACCCCCGACCAGCTGCTGACCCGGCTGCGGGAGCGGATCTGCGGCGCCGGCGGCCGGCTGGCCGGCGCGATCGTCAACGAGGACGGCGAGATGAAGGGCGGCCGGACGTTCCTGTTCTCCCTCATCCCGGGCCACCAGAACTTCAGTCACGTCCAGTCCGCCGCGCACGACATCGCCAGCGCTGCCGAAGTGCCCCGCGTCCGCGTGGTCGCCGAGCCCGCTCCCGGTGACGTTCCCGGTGAGGACGGGCCCGCGAACCTTGCCCGCGTCACGATCCTGGACGCGAACAACGCGCACCGCGAGATCCAGGAGTTTGACGGCATGACCCTGGCCCGCGAGACCGGCCTCTTTACGGTCGGCCCCTACCCGGACCTGGCGCCGGCCCCGGCGCGGCTCTACAAGGTTGACGAGAACGGCACGCCGATGCGCGCCGCGTCCGGCCTGACCTCGGGCGTGACCGGGGCCGGCAAGAGCCGGTACGTGGACCACAAGATCATCGAGCACCTGATGTCCGGCCTGTTCAAGGTGTTCTTCCTCGACGGCCAGGGCGGCGCGTCATCGACAATGATCGATCACGTTGACTGGCCGGCCCTGCGGCCATCGGAGTGGAGCATCACGCTCCGCGCGGCGGTGCGGCTGATGATCGCCCGGACCCGCATCGTGGCCTCCCGCCGCGCCGGATGCTGGCTCGCCACTCCCGAGGACCCGTTCGTCCAGGTCGTCATCGAGGAAGCGCACAAGCCGCTGCGCGTCGCGGAGAACATGCGGATGGTCAAGGCCATCCTGCAAGAAGGCGAGAAGGCCGGCGTCGGCATCGACCTCGTGACCCAGTTCCCCTCGCAGATCGAGCTGGGCGGCAACTCCGGCGCGGCCGGCGCCAACGTGATCCGTTCCATGGCCTCGGGCGGCAACGTGGTGATCTTCCGCGCCGGGGATGACTCCAGCAAGTCGATGGCAGTCGGCGCGGTAGAGGTCCAGCCGCGTCTCCTGCCGCAGCGTCCCGGCATGTGCTACGCGCTGGGCGCCTCCATGCGAACCGTCCCGGTCCGCGCCATCCGCATCAAGGACCCGGGCCGGTGGACCGCAGCCGCGCCGCGGACCACGTTCAGCGACCACGACAAGGCGGCCCTTGGCGGCGACTACGCGACCCGCTGGGAGCGGTTCGCCGAGCATGACGCCGAGCCGGAAGCCGCAACGATCGACATGCGCAGCATTGAGCACGAGCTCGCCCTGATCACCGGGGAGGCGGTCCCGAGCCTCGCGCCCGCTTCCGCCGCTGCTCGCAGCGAGACCCAGACGGCCATCTCGGAAGTCTGGAAGATCATCAGCGACCGCAAGTCCGTCAAGCGCGCGGAACTGATCTCCGCGCTCAAGTGCAGCCCCTCGTCCGTGGACCAGGCGCTCAAGGCGCTGGAGGGCACCGGGAAGGTCCGCAAGGGATCCGGCCACGGAGTGTGGCAGCTCGCCCTTCACGCCGTAAGCACCGAAGCAGCCGGAGGCTGACATGCCGCTGATAGCCATACCGGCCGCCGCTGGCGCCGCCGTCATCATCACCGGAGGTGTCCTGCTCGCCTCTCATGGCGCGGGAAGCACCGTGGGCGCGGGAATCCAGGGCGCCCCGGTCACCATCGACCGCTCCCTGCTGGCCGGCCAGTCCGCGAACCTCCCGCCGGTCTGGATGGGCAACACGGGGAACGTGACCGAGACGATGGTGATGCGGGCGGACAACCTCTGGCCGCACCGCCGCCGCATCCTGCGGGCCTCCTGGGTGACGGGTACAGGGAAAGCCTTCACGGTTGACCCGGGGCATGGGGAGTACGTGACCGGGCTGGTGGTGCACGTCCCGGCGGGCACCGAGCCCGGCACCTACCGCACCGCTCTCGCCGCTAGCGCTTCGGCGGGGACCGTCATCGGCCGGGCCAACTTCGGCGCGGCGGCGGCAACGGGCCTTCGCGTGGTCGTGGCCGGGGAGTCCAGCATCGGCACCGACCGGATGCGGTAAGCGCGACACGACGGCATATCCCGCCATTGATCATGAGATGACCGGAGGATAGCGAGCATGAAAAGCGCTAAGCACGCAGCGGCGAAGGCACGCGCTCTCGCCGGCGGTAACCCGTGGCTCCTCGCCGTCGCGCTGATCGGCTTCTCCGTCAGCTTCCAGACCATTTCCCGGCTGGCCACCTTGCATCACCTTCCCGGCTACCCGGTGCTGTACCCGGTCCTGATCGACGTGGGAATCCTCGCGATGGTCACCGAGTCACGGCGGGCAGTCGCGGCGAAGCGGAGCGACCTAGCTCCCCGGCTGGCCGCATGGGTGCTGATCGCCCTGACGCTGTACGTCAACGTCCATGGCTCCCCGGCGAATGACTGGCTCGGCCGGGCGCTGCACATTGTCGGCCCGGCCTTGTGGGCGGCGCTGCTCGAGCTGTCCCGCTGGCGGGAACTGGCCAGGGCGCGGGAGGACCGGGGAGACCCGATCCCGCTGGCGCGCTGGTTCCTCGCGTTCCGCCGCACCGCGAGGCTGAAGCGCCACATGGTCCTGTGGGGCGAGACCTCCTACAGCCGGGCAGTCTCGCGGCAGGCGGTCCTGCTGTACGCAACCGCCGTGGCTCAGGCGGACAAGCGGATCGGCTCCGGGCCGCTGTGGCGCCGCAGGCTCCCTGTCACGCTGCGCTGGCAGCTAGCCGAGGGCAAGCCGCCCGCTGACGTGGAGCGCGCCATTGCCGCCACGTACGGCGGCGTGGAGACCTGGCAGGAGCCAGTCGCGGAGTGGGTTGACAAGTCACTCCGGCTGCTGCCCCGGAGCGTCACGGCCAAGCCGGAAGCCGCCGTGATCCAGGGCGTTACGCAAGTCGCGGCCCAGGGCGCTTCCCGGGGCGTTCCGCAAGTCACTCGCCAGGGCGGAGCCAAGTCGCTCGGGCAAGCCGAAGTCAGGTCGCGGACCGATGCGGAACTCAAGCCGGAGATCCGGCGTTCTGCCAGGTCGTTCCGCAAGTCGAATCCCGGCAGCGACCGCGGCATCGTGACCTACGTCGCCGACGAACTGAGCATCGGCCGGGACCGTGCGCGGCGGCTGCTGGCCGAGCTTGACGCGAGCGGCCTGCCCTCCATCGGCGACCGCCGCGAGGCACGTAACGCGGCGGTGCGCTAGCCATGACAGTCAAGCGATGGCACGGCAGGAAGATCGCGCGGCGATTCCGCAACAGCCCGCGCCTGCCTGAGTTGCTCGCCCTGCTGGATGAGCCGCGCACGCCGCCGCTCGCGGGCGAGCCGCTTGATCTGGATAACGTCTGGTCGATGCTGGGCCACGCCGACGCCCATGCGCATGGGCTGCCGTGCGCCTGCCCGCCCGGGCGGGAGGGCTGAGCCATGTGCCTCGGCCGGACCCATGCGCTTTCCGCCGGCGCTGCCTACGCTGCGCTAGGTGAGTTCGTGTTCCACCAGCGCCCGGCGGTCCTGCTAGCCGGTACCGCCATAGCGTGCGGCGCGGGCGTCCTTCCGGACATGGACACTGTGGGCTCGACCGTCGCCCGGTCCTTCGGCGCCGCTACCGAGTGCATCGCCTACGGGGTACGCGCGATCTCCGGCGGTCACCGCGAGGGGACTCACACTGGCGTCGGCGACGCGGTATGCGCCGGGCTCGCCGTGCTGGCGATAGCGCTGGAGGGCGTGCACTTCCGCGCGTGGCATCACGAGCTTTCCGCCGGCCGGATCGTGCTGGGCGCCTACCTGGCGATCCTGTTCGGCGCGGGCATGATGGCCCTGCGCATCCTGCACCGGGGCAACGGCCGCCGCTACCTGCTGGCCGCTGCCGCCGCTGGTGCTATGGCATGGACCGGGTTCGACGCAGGCGGTATCGCGTGGGCGATCCTGCTGGGAACCGCCGTGCACTGCTTCGGCGACATGCTCACGAAACACGGCGTGGCGTGGGGCCGGCCGTTCACCAGCCACGTGTTCCACCTGCTGCCGGAGCGCCTGCGGCTCTCGACGGGCCACGGCGCCGAGCATGTGCTTGCCTTTGCGATGACCCTGACCCTGCTGGCGCTGGCGGTCCACGAGGTCATGCTGAGCCTTCCTGTTCACGCCCTAGTGGCCGCACGCTAAGAGAGGATGACCAGAT
>Ga0302317_10001946_pt1 | contig 14607 bp, 20 predicted proteins | sample III_Palsa_N3_3_FD_200450 | JGI IMG/M metagenome (GOLD analysis project Ga0302317, IMG submission 200450) | Peat permafrost microbial communities from Stordalen Mire near Abisko, Sweden - III_Palsa_N3_3 | ecosystem: Environmental > Terrestrial > Soil > Palsa > Peat permafrost | place: Sweden...
GGATGGGGGTACAGCATGGTCTGCTCTACCGACAGCATGGGAAGGTGGGTGAGCTTGAACAGATGCTCAGCCATGGATGCGCCGTCGAGATACTCGCCTGACTTCACGATATGGCTATAGCCGGCATCGACCACCAGCCGCGCATGCGGGTCGGACTTGAACACCTGTTCATTGATATTGCGTGCCTGCGTGGTTTCGCGTGCATCGCTACCACCGGCATTCGTTGTTGCCTCATAGGCAATTACTTTGAAGCCGAGTTTCAGCGCGGTACGGACCATTTCCGCGTAGACCGGCTCCCTGGTGTAGAAGCCACTGGCGTCGATGGGATAACCGCGCGACTGCAGTGCAGTGTCACTCTCATAGAGCGTTTCGGCGGCGAAATAATTGAAACCTTCCTGGCGTAGCTTGCTTAGCAACTGCACGGTCAGGCTGCGGGTGAGCGGTATGTTGTGAGCTTCGTTGAACAGCACGATGCGGTAGCCTCGCGCGAGTTCCGGGATCGCATCCAAAGCGGGATGGGCCGCATAGCCAGCGTCGGTCAGTGGCGAAGGGCTGTCGCCTTCCTGCGGCGGCTGCCCAATCGAATAGCTGTCCATGGCGTCGGGATAATCGCCGAGAAAGCTCTGATACTAGCTGAGGTATTGCCCGAAGATCAGGTGAAACGCCGGCGAGTTGTCACTGTTATAGGCCTGGCGCATCACCTCGTACTGGGCCAGCAGCCCTGGGCGAGTGTTGGCTCCGGCCATGATGTCGTCTGACTTGGTTTCGGCGGCAAGTTGCAGCGCCTGCCATTCGGCGGCCGATTGGGCCCGGGCCAGCATGGGCGCGCAGGCGAGCAGCAGACATCCGATCCTGAGGGCAATGCGGTATGTGGGCATCGGGCTTTCCTTCCGGGTCCAGCCTCGTTGGAGCCAGTTGTACCAGTCTTTGCTGAGGCGGTCGTGTGCAACTAGTCAATATGTGCAGCAGGCGGGGCCGAGCCGCGCTCTGCGGCCAACGCCCAAGCCTTCAATTTCGCAAACGCCGCTCGGCGGGGGCGTTCTTGCTGCCGGGCCAGGCTCTCCCACGGTGGCCGTGGCAGGCGTTCTGACCTTGGGGATTGTTCAGGACAGCGATTTGATTGGCACTGAAACACGCCAGTGGCGGCGTCAATTAGTGCCACGCGAAAAAATAATTCGCGAAAGTGTCCATTCGGAGCTTCGCCATTCGACTAGTTAGTAGCAACTAACCCAAGTCTGGAAGGGAAGATCATGATGAAACTCTATGGCTTTGCCGCCACCCGCTCGCTACGCGTGCTGTGGGCATTGAACGAGCTCGATGCCGAATTCGAGTTCGTGCCGGTCAACCTGCTGGCCGGAGAACAGCATCGTCCCGACTTCCTGCGCATGAACCCAGCCGGCAAGGTGCCGGTGCTCGTCGATGGTGATGTGGTGCTCACCGAATCCGCAGCCATTGTGATCTACCTGGCTGAAAAATTCCCTGACAAAGGGCTGCTTCCTGCGGATCGTAAACAGCTGGCCCAGGCGTATCGTTGGGTGATGTTTGCCATGACAGAACTTGAGCCGCCGTTGTGGCGCATTACACGCCACACCTGGTTATTTCCGCCAGAGAAACGGATACCTGAAGAAATCCCTGCGGCGAGCCAGGAGTTCATCGCCATGGCGGCCGTATTGGAACACCACATGACGGGAAGGCGGTTCATCGTGGGCGACACCGTCACCATCGCCGATTGCGTGACGGCCTACCTGATGGATTGGGCCAATGAATTTCATTTGATCGATGAATATCCCCAACTGCGCGCTTACCTTGAAAGAATGTACGCGCGCCCCACCGCTCCGCTGCGAATTGCCGCGGCATTGGCCAGCATTCAACCGGAAGTGGCATGAAAATTTACTGGATCAAGGCACAAGCCCCGCAACGTGTTCTAGCGCTGGTGAAGTATCTCGGCATCAAGGCAGAGTTTGTTGAAATTGACTTGATGGCTGGCGGGCTCAAGACGCCCGAATACGCGGCGCTCAATCCGAATATGAAGGTGCCCACGCTGATCGATGGCGACCTTGTGCTGTGGGAGTCCGAGGCCATCATGGTCCATCTTTGTATCAAGACGGGTTCGGACATGTGGCCGGGGCACACTCCAGCTGAGCAAGTGCAGGTGTTGCGCTGGATGTCCTGGAATAATTGCCACTGGGCAGACGCCGTCTCGCCGTTCTACTTCGAACATGTCGTCAAGGCGACATTCGGGATCGGCCCACCGGACACCACATCACTGAAGACGTGCGTAACGGACTTTGTGAGATACGCCAAAGTCCTGGATGGCCACTTGGCGGACCGCAGTTTCGTAGCGTGCGAAAGGCTGACGATTGCAGACTTCCAACTCGCCTCGATGGCGAGCTACTGGCGCGAATCGGAAATGCCGATGGAAGCGTTTCCCCACGTCGTTCGCTGGCTCGACGCGTTGGCGCGTATCCCAGCGTGGGCCGATCCCTGGCCAACCAGGGACGGATGAAATCAACGGAACGCGACTGCAGAGTGCCTGCGGGGCTTGAGCAACGTGGCCTGTCGCATCACGTCGCCGTGCAATAGGCGCTCTTCCCACCGTGCGCTCTCAGAACGTCTCCCACGTAGTACTCGGTCATGCTCTGGGCGAGTTGGAGTTCACGCGGGTCAGCTCCACGCAGTCCCGCAGTTGCCGTCGTCCAATCGGCGGCGCACGCCGTCTTGGTCCGGTCGGAGCCGGAGCAAGCGACGAGTGCCGAGAAAGCCATCCGATAAGTGGCGAATTGAGCGCGGGTCATAGGCATGCCATGGCCAGGAATCACGGCCTTGAATGGCGTTTCCCAGATCCGGGTCAAGGCAGCGATCCAGCCTTGCGGACAGGCAGTGTCGAGGAATGGCGAAGGCATGGTAACGAGGTCGCCGACTGCGGCGACTCCATTGGCCCGGTCGTAAACCCACACATCACCTTCTGTCGCCGCGTTCGGTGCCAGGTTGATGTTCAGTCTTAATCCCCCAAGCCACAGGACCTGCGAGGAATCGATTGGCACGTCGGGGCGCAGCGCTACGCTGTTTTGCACCGTGGCGAGGTCGCTGCGGATGTCTTCCTTCATCTCCGGAGGAAGGCTGTCGGATTGGAGATATTTGCGCGAATCTGCGGCACTCTTGGCGAGGAATCCGGTCAGCGCGTGGTCGATCCCGCGGCTCGCGTAGATCTTGGCCATCGGGTAGGCGCTCTTGAGGTAAGCGTTGCCGCTTACATGATCCAGATGCCAGTGGCTGTTGACGATCGCAACGATGTTGGCGTGACGGCTTTCAGCGAAGGCCCTGATCGCTTGTCGATGCGCAAGGTGGCGGCCGGTATCGACCACGACTAGACCTTTGGGCCCCTCGAACACAACGGTGTTGCCGTCAGGCTCCCGCTTCGGACGCAAAGCTCCGGCGATAAGCCAGACGCCCGGCACCACCTGTCGCGGCGCAGCCACGACGATGTCGCTTTCAGTCTGGGTGAAGGAGGGTGCCATGCGCGGTGCCAGGCTGAGCGCGCCAAGCGCACAACTCAGCAGCATCCAATCCAGGATTCGCCGTGCCCGAAAATCAAGGCAGCCGGGCTTCGACGATGACTTTGAGCGGACGGTCTGGCTCATCTTTTCCCCCGGGAGATATCGAGCATTCGCGGACGACGAATCAAAGGGTGTCAGAGAAATGATCAGAGTCGACACATGAGTGGCGTGGCTTCCCGATAGATTGAATAATAACTCTGAGTTCCGGGAGGCTTGCTCAAAAAGCTGCAATGTAAATTCAGAAGCGGCTGGACTGCGCTCGCGAGCCGGTCCTCGGTGCAGGGCGGCCGTTGCGCCGGGTCCAAAGCTATGCGATTACTGCGTCTGCTGTTGTGCATCGAGTTGAAAGCAGGGAGCAGCGAAAGTAAGGTGTAGTGGGGTTAGGGGGTTGCATAGCGGCGTAGCTGCGCAATCGAAGATGTACAGTCGGCTTTGGGATTTGTGTTGTCTGGTGGGCTTAGCCACCGGATGCTCCGGGCCACATACCAGACAGGGATCGTTATAGTGACCAACTTCGCCATCAGGCAAGCCACTGTCGTACCACTCGCTGCGATGATCGTTCCGATGCTTGTCGGTCTCGCGCTGCCAAGGTATTCGTCTGTTTCACAGCAGATGAGCGAACTGGAAATGTACGCTCCAGCCGCAGACATCACGACTCGTATCGCGGCCATCGTCAGCGGCACGTCCATCGTGCTGTTTGGCATGGGTCTCTTACGGATCGGATTTCGGCAGTTTGTCTTCACTGCGCTGGCTGCGATCGTGTTCGGCATCAGCATGGTGTCCAACGGCATCTTTACCATGGGTGGCCCACTTCACGGGCTCTACGGGATCGGCATATTCTGCGTCGTCGCCCCGGCTTTCTTTGCCGCCGAATTTCGAGACTCGGCGCGTTCACGGACCATAGGCACACTGTCCATGGCAATTGCCGTCTTCAGTCTCCTTTACAACTGGATGATGATTGTTCACTTCGATCCAGCAGGGTTTCAGGGCCTTACTCAGCGCATTTTTGCGATAGTCGCGTTTGGCTGGTATTCAATCGCGAGCTACGCGTTGCTTCGCTCAAAGGTCGCGGAGCCGACGGGAGAACCTCAGAATGTCGGAGCCGCCTATCGCGCAAGCTGATAATTCGTCTGGACCGAGGGTGCAGCACGGCGAAAGGTGCAGGGTTAGTTAAGTCGAGCGTTTGGCTGCCTTCTTTCTTCTTTTGTGGCGGTCGTCTCGCATCCGCCTCAGCTGCCAATGGGACTTCTGTAGTGCAATTGATAACAGGGGGGGGGGATTCCATGAAGTCGTTCGTCCAGTATGTGGTGCTGGGTACGCTGTTTCTCCTGGCCGCGGTCGCGGCTCGCGCAGATGATACCCCCGGCCTGCACATCATCATCGACAACGCTCATGCGGCGGCGCCCATGACCTTGGTCCCGGGTTTCTATGTGAACGCCGGACAAGGAGCAATGACGGGTGGTCAGGAGCCTCGGGCCGCCGTGGTGCGCATTACCGAGGCAACCGCCGTTGGCTTTGCCGGCACACTGGAGATTCTCAGGCTTGACCGGACCGGCGGGTTGGTTCGCATGAGTTCGAAGCTGTCGGGGACCATCGGCACGCCGGGTATCACCAGCACGCCTGGTAAGTTGGTCATCAATTCCATGCCTCCGTTGTCGGTGAGCGTTCTGGACGAGCCGCTGCATTCACTGATTCAAGTCATCAATGGGAACCTGCGGCCTGACGGATTCAGGCTGCAGTGGCAGCCTCTCGGCAAGGAGGTGGGGTACGACAAGCTTGGCGAAGGTGGTGAGTTTGTTTTCACCACGGAGGACAGTTATCAGCAGGTTGTGGCGCAATATCAGCAGATGAGTGTCTACAAGATCCGGTTGATGGAGTTCCAGGCAGCCTCCGCCCACGACATTGAAGATCGCCTCAGTGCGTACATGCGAGATAGCGATCGATGGCTTCATGCCCCGGTGGATGACAGCGGAGAGCAGGTTATCGCGAAGATGCTGCCACTTTACGCGCAAGCGAAAACGCTGATGGCGGATCAGCAGCCCGACACAAAGGAAGCTGCGCATCGGCAGGCCAAACTTCTGGTCATGCAGTTGGACGTCTATTGGTCGCAGATCAATTACCTCAAGCAGTTGCAGGAAAAGCAGCAGCGTGACCGGCATGGTGCCTTTTGGTCGCTCGACTACGCGGTTGAGTCCTCTCCCTGCATGGAAGTGACGTCGCCCAGGCTCGATTACGGCGTGTCACCGGCATGCGATAGTCTTTCGGATAGCTACAAAGCTGCACAGCTTCGCGACAAGGAAGTGAACCGCGCGCGGGGCGATGCCAATCGGGATCAGGCAAAGAACGAGCAAGAGCTTGAGTGCATCTGGAGCGAAGCACACCATCTGATTGAGCCAAACAGAGCTGTTTTCCCGATTTGCGATAAGCCGGAATATGCGTTGCAATGAGCGCACGATGAGCAGCGACCTGGGAACCAGAGTCGGTTCACTGCTGACAAAAGCAACGCGCTGAGAACGACGTATTTCCAAAAGGTGATCGAACCGGAGCTCGGCTGTGTTGCTGCCATCCAGGTGCATGGAAGGCCGCGGCGCTTATGCAACCATAAGCTCTGGCCTTGCGAAAAATGAACCTGGCCCCGGGCTTGCCGAATGCTGGTCCGACCGAGCCCGAAGGAATGTAACGAATGGCTCGGTGCTTTGCACGACCGTCGTGCCAATCAGGCGATTGCCGCGCGCATCCTGCGGATTCGGGCTGGCAACCGGGGCGGCTGGAAATCAGTTGGAGCGGGCGTATTCGAGTTGCGCATCGACGCAGGCCCCGGCTACCGCGTGTACTGCGGGCAGGATGGTGCAACGCTGGTGCTGCTGTTGTGCGCGGGCGATAAGCGCACCCAAACGAAGGACATTGAACATGCGCGAGGCTGCTGGAAAGACTACCAAGCACGCCGCTAGCGTCGCCTTCGACGCGGCCAGCCTGCTGATGCCGGACGATCTTCCGGGCTTTCTCTCTGACGTGATGAAGGACGGCGACACGTTAGCGTTGCCGCTGGCGCTGCGCACGGCCGCCGACGTGCTTGGCATGACCGAGCTCGCGCGGCGCACAGGTCTTAGTCGAGAATCGTTGTATCGCACGCTCTCCAGCAGGGATAACCCGCGACTGGACACGCTGGCGGCGATCTTGTCAGCGTTCGACCTGCGCTTGACCGTGGCACCGGTATCAACCAAGCCGCGTCGCGCATCGCAGCGGGTACACGCCTGCGCCTGATCGTTAGAAAATTTTGCAGCCAGAGCTTTGATCTGGAGGAAGATGAACCTGGCCCGGGCTCATTTCCGTCACGGCATTGCGTTCGCATCATCTTCTTTGCCGAACACGACCGAGACTAAAACAGCGTCATCAGATCCCCTAAACCTTTTTACCGACTCAAGCTTGAAAGTTTCGAGGTATAGGTCGGTCAGGTCAATCTCCACAGAGTGTGCGCTAGCCCAGGCGAAGCGTTTGCGATCGGCAATGGGGCGAACGTGTAGACAGCCGCATCGTTATTCAGGGCGCCAGCATAGGTACCCCCGTCAGCGAGCGCGGCCTCGACGGCCTCGGGCGCCGCAGGCGGCTCGGCCTGTCCTCCCGTTTCCTCGGTCTGCTTCAGTAGCCACGCCTCCAATATCGGTCGTGTCGTAGCCACTATGGGAATCGCCAAGGCGAATGGCTCCGTAACGTGTCATGCATAGCCTCCTGATGTAGCACGTAGTCAGGTCAGGCCCCGCCGCAGTCCTGCATCGAGGATGAAACTGCCGTTACTCGGGGAATTTCCAGCCGATCACTCGATCGCCTACATCCTTCGTAACTCGTCCACGCCCCAAATTGAATGAGACAAACCTGAAAAAACACGACGCTTCAAGGCGGCTCCGTGGCCATGCCCCGTGATCGCGGCAAAGGGGGCGGTGCGGAGTCCAGCGCTCGACTTAACCGATCTTGCGTCGTTTTATAGGTCGGCTTATTCCGATCCATTTTTCAGGCTTATCTGATACCGCCAGGAGAAGTTGAGGAGGCAAATGGGGCTGGTGATCGAGTGATCCGACCGAACACGCGATCTGACCCTCCCGGAATGCCAAGCAAGGATCGAATCATGGCCGCGCATGTCCCGAAACGCATACTTCCCATCGCCGTCTCCGGCGCCCGAACCAACACGGGGGCGATCCTCGAATTTACCCGTTCCAGCATAGAGATACGCGGGAGGAAGACCGGTTTGGTGGGTGATGTCGTTCACGATCCGAAAGACGGTGAAGTGCCCATGCCCACCGGACTGCACGGCATCGAAGAAAGTGGAAACACCATGGCCGGCCTCGGTAGCGTGCTCAGCAATGGCAGCTTCATCATTGATGCAGGCCGGCAGTACGCCTATTGGGCCGAGTTTGAGGATGGCGTTGTCTCTTTGTTCGTGACGGACGAAGCCCATGGTTAAGCTTCTCAAGGGCGGGCCGATTCGGTTGGGTGACAAGACGACCGGCGGCGGGGATGTCATCTCTGCCAGCGGAACAACGTGCAATCTCTTCGGCCGCCCCGTTGCCTTGCAGGGAGATCAAGCCACCTGCCCCACCCATGGCGGCATTCAGGCTTTTGTCGAGGCCTGCTATGGACGGCTATATGAAGGCAAGGGATGGGTGCTGCAAGGCCACAAGCTCAGCTGCGGCTGCTCCGCCATCAGCAGCATCGCGCATTGCTTCATGGTCGAGGATACGTTGCCGGCATCTGGATGGGCGCCGGGTGCAGCCGGGGCGGCTGCAATGACTGCCGCCGCACTGCAAGTCGAAGGCTATGTAAGGGCTCCAGTGGTGGTCACTACTTCGCAATACGACGAGCAGTTTCACGTCTTGTCTAAAAGCGGGAATCCACTCGCAAATGCGGCGTACAAAATCGTCTCGCAATCTGGAGCGGTGTTCACCGGCACAACAGATGCCCGAGGCAAGACCTCACGGGTGATTACCGCGGCAGCTGAGTCCCTACATATTTACCTGGTTCGCTAACATGACTGATACCTCTACGAGCGCGAGCGAAACCCATATTGGATCGTCCACGACTAACACTACGCCTAGATCGGTGACCTCAGTAACGGTGGGCTCGCTTCCGAAGGCGACTATGACATTCAGCGCACAAGGCGTTGATATGTTGAAGCGCGCGGAGTCGCTGCACCTAACCCCCTATGATGACCAGACCGGAGGTGATACAGATCATTATGTGCTTGGTGCGACAATCGGATACGGACATCTCATTTCCAGCGGGGAGTGGTCGACATACGCGAAAGGAATCACGCAAACTCAGGCTGACGCATTGTTCAACTCTGACCTTCAGCCCTTTGTTGACACCGTCAATCGCGGCTTGACCGCGGGGGTGACGCAAAACGAGTTTGACGCATTGGTGATACTTTGCTTCAACATCGGTCAGGGCGCCTTCCTCAGCTCATCTGCGTTTCAGCTCGTGAATAATCCCGAGGCAAGCACTTCCTACAACTCAGTAGACGATACTTGGCGTGCATTCAATAGGTCGCAGGGGCAAGAGAACGCTGGCTTAAGCAATCGCCGCAATGCTGAATTGCGCATCTACAACAATGGTGATTATTCTGGATGGTGAGATGCGAAATACTATTTTATTTATTATTACTCTCGTTCTAGCTGGCTGGTGCGGCTTGGCCGCTGCCGCGTACACTTCAGTGCTATCTACTCCAACGCGCGTTGCAGTAATCGTGGTTACATGTGCCGAAGGTGAGGTTAATTGCTCCAATGTTAAGTACACGGAGATAAATAAGGGGACAGGGCTCGCGGTCACATTAAATGGTTCTGATTGGGTCCGTATGTGCAAGGATGGTGTTACTCCCTGTAAGCATCTCGGGTTCATGTTTCCGCATGGAAATGTGACCTATCACATAAGCGACGGCGGCGAGGTTTCGGTAACGTCGATTAGCGGAAAGTCGATCGTTGACGAAGTTGGAAAATGGCTTGAGCGCTAACCGCTAACTCTGGGAGGTTATTTGATCGATACAGACGGAAAATGGCAGCAGCTGCCGCTGGATTCGGTTCACGCAGGGGCCGGGGTCTAAGGGCTGGGTAGTTAACCCGTCCGCATCACCAGCGCAGGCCGACGCGGGAGGTCGTTGGTGTCCTGCTGATCAGGCACAGGTCAGCCTTCAGACTCGACGAACAACTCCTGCGGACCTGCCATGCCCTGCCAAGCCCGTCTCGAAATCCCCAGCGTTCCAGTTCATGTCACCCAGCGAGGCGTCAATCGTTGCGCCGTCTTCCTCAACGATAACGACCGGCAAAGGGGACGGAGGAAGTTAAGCAGGGCACTTGGCTCAGCTTTCGTTGTGGCGTCAGTCGTTCAACTATTCCGCTCCCTTTGTCCGCCTTTGGCCAAATTGCTAGGTGCCGTGAGCGCCAAGATGGTTGTACAAGCCAATGAGAACGATCGCAACGATCAAGACAACAGCGCCGATCGTTTCTATCTCGTAGCCCGAGCGCAAGAAACGTTTCCGGCTGGTCTTGGTGAGCAGAAGTGGCGGGGCGGCGAGAAGGCCGATGGCAAGGCAGATCAAGCCGAACCAGGAATTGAACTCTATCCATTTCCATATTTCATGAATCATGTCTGTTGTGCTCGGTTTGAGGTAGTCCTCGAATCCGAGGCGTTGTCCAACATCGTTGATCGCCACTGGCGGCGAAATGGTGACCCCTGACCACGACAGCGGGCTCCTTATGCCCCCGGGTTCCTTCACCCCGGACTCCTTTCAATCGGAACATACTTTGAGATGGAGCTTAGAGGAGCTGAGTGTGGAAATTTCGTCTCAATCTATGAGAATCGACAAAAATATGTCGTAAACTTAGTTTGATGGCTAGATCAAGGCCGCTTTATGGACGAGACACGACCATGCTGCACTCCTACACAGTCAAAAACTCCCTCAGCTTCAAGGAGCGCACGGAGGTGTCCTTCAGGTTGACTCAGAAGGCCAGTTCGCGGGGTTGGGACGAGGAATCCACTACAGGCCACCGGCTGGCTACTGCGATGGCTGTGGTTGGCCCCAATGGTGCGGGTAAGACGTCGTTGATTAAGCCCTTGGCCTTCTTGAGCTGGTTCATCACGAATTCCTTCCTTCAAAGCCAGCCCGCAGCACCGATTCCGATCAAGCCGCACTTCTCGACCCCGAACGAACCAGTCGAATTCGAGATTGAGGCGGATGATGTGAGTGGAATTCTCTGGAGGTACGTCCTGAAGGCCACCCCGGAGCGCGTGCTTCATGAGGCCGTTTACAGGAAGCCCAACAAGAAGGGCGCGAAGTTTTCCTACGTCTTTGTTCGTGATTGGGACGAGGCTGAGCAGCAGTATTCGATCAAGCAGGATGGCTTCGGTCTGAATCCGGCGGAGGCAAAGAAGGTACGCCAGAACGCTTCCCTTATCTCGACGGCAGCTCAGTATGGTGTTGAGCTGGCGCAGCACTTAGTGGGTGCGAGGATTTCGACGAACTTGCTGCAAGTCGGCCGTCTGTATACGGATACAGTCTTTGCTGCTGCAACCATGTTCTTCCATGGCAATGAAGTGCTAAGGGAAAAGATGGAGGCATTGCTCCGCGCATGGGATCTTGGATTGTCCGGTGTGTCGATTCGCAAGATTGACTTTCCGCTCAATCCGGAAATCAAGCTTCCGGAGGGTGCAAGTCCACCCGCACAGTTCATTCCGTTTGGTGTTCATACGTTGAAGGACGGTTCCAGGCATGAGCTTCCGATGATGGAGGAATCCAGTGGCACGAAGACCGCCTTTGTGACGCTTTGGTATCTGCTGAACGTGCTTTCTACGGGTGGTATTGCTGTTATTGACGAACTTGAAAGTGATATGCACCCCCACATGATTGAACCTCTTCTGGAGCTCTTCGCAAGCTCGGCCACGAATCCCCTTAAAGCGCAGATCATTTTCACCAGCCACTCTGTGGAGGTAATGAACCTGCTAGGCAAATCGCAGGTATTCCTTGTCGAGAAAGCCGATTGCGAGAGCGAGTCTTGGCGGCTTGACTCGATGGAGGGTGTCCGTAGTCAAGACAACCTCTACGCGAAATACATGAGTGGAGCTTACGGCGCGGTTCCTCAGCTATGACGATAAAGAAGCGGGTCGTCAGAGAGACGCTTCTTATCGTCGCGGAGGGCGATGCTGAGGTGGCCTTTATCCGTCACCTTAAAAGCCTGTACCGGGACACCTTGGGTCGGGCAGTGCAGGAAGCGAATGCGCGGGGCAAAGGTGGGCGGCATGTTTTGGAGGTCGCTATTCGGCGTGCCAACAACCGTGATCACGATAAGGTGATCTTGCTGCTGGACACGGACACTGATTGGAGTGAGGCGGAGCGTGCAATAGCACGACGAAGTCGGATACCGTCGGCGCCGATCCCAGGCTTCAGACGACGACCTACGAAGGTGATCCCGCTGTCTGCTGGGCACCATTCAAAGATCCGGGTTTCACAGCGACGATCAACAAAGACGTCGGAGTACGCGAGGAAACGGTAAAGCTCAAACCTGGCGAGCGGGTCATGATCGTTGATGCGGATGGAAAGGAAGTCGGCAGGGGTGGAAACGAAGCTCGCAAAGATACTTCCGAGCATCAAAAAGACATCGCCAAACTGAAAAACCCAGACCGCCCTGCCTACGGCACATGAGTTTACGGCGCGCGTTCCCCACGGAACCCAGCTCATCACCTGAAACAGTTTATTGATGAACACCGTGCCAATAATCCAGGAAATCTTCGCTCTGCTCCCGGGGTTCCGACAATCAATGGCTTCGCACACTTCGCGACCAATGAGCAAGGCTACGCCGCCATGGCCGATCTACTCCAAAGCTATCCCGAAAAGAAACACGCTGACACGCTGACGAAAATCATCAATACGTATGCTCCCGCCAGCGATAACAACAATGATGCGGCGTATATCGCCGATGTTGCCAAACGGACAGGGTTTAACCCTGACCAAAAACTCAATCTCAATGATCCAGCCACGCTGACCAAATTGATTTCCGCCATGGTTCGACATGAAAACGGGACGCGCATCACGCCAGACGATGTGAGGGAAGAGGTGGCCAGCGGGCGAGGCCAGCCATCAGCGGTGAATAGCACTGACATGACGGCGCTCATCCAAATACTTGCGAGGCAGACGAACAGCGCGGCCAAAGTAACCATCTTCAATAAGGCCGGCGCCAATGTCGCCGTCTCCACCAACGCGGCGGCGAACTGAGGGGCCGCGGGAATGACCAAGAAGAAGCCGCGACTGTCATCGGATGCTGAGAAGTTCCAAGCGCCTGCCATCGTCGACCCAGAGGTTCAGAAGGCTGCGGCGGAACAAGCGAGGACCTATGCCCGCATCACGCTGAGTTCGCACAGCAGCGCCGCGTTGATCGCGGATGCGTATCGGACGATCGACGACGTCGACATACAGGAGCTGCAGAGCCAGCTTTACGATCAATGCGTCAAAGTGAAGGATGGCGACCTTACGCGTGCGGGGTCCATGCTGATCTCCCAGGCGCACAGCCTCGACGTGATTTTCACAAAGCTTGCCCTGGATGCATCAGTGAACATGCGGCCGGATATCGACGTCGCCGAACGCTACTTGAAGCTCGCCTTGAAGGCGCAAAGCCAGTGCCGAGCCACGCTGGAAACGCTAGCAGCGATCAAGAATCCGCCAATCTTCGCCAAGCAGGCCAACTTTGCGAACGGACATCAGCAAGTGAACAACCATGGCGGTGCTCAGGCCGCGCGCGTGGAAAAAATTGAGAGTCGACCTAACGAACTATTGGAACTTGAAGATGGGCAATGGCTGGACACCGGAGCGACGAGCAAGGCAGGCCGAGGCAATCAGGCAATGGCAGCCGTGGCGACGATCCACGGGCCCAAGGACCGAAGGCGGAAAGGCCAGGGCAAGCCGTAATGCTTGGAGGGGCGGGCACAAATCAATGTTACGCGACATGGCGAAGGCACTGCGTGGTCAGCGGGAGTGGCTGAGCGGTATGGGCGACTGAGTGAAGATCCGTAGGGCGCGGGGACGGACGGAAAAGCGCAATGCTGGTTTAGAGGTTATCTTTCGGCGCGCAAAACTTCGGGGCATCGCCGCTATCCAGGGCTACAACGCCCACTTCCTTCCCCTGCGAGGTAAAGAGGTTCAGTGGATCATAGCTTCCGCCTTGAACGAAGTATTTATGCTGGGCCACGATGATGTTGCCTTGGTGCTCGCCAGATCCAACGACGCAAGCGATGCTTCCATCGGTGACAAACCTCTCGACTCCGGTCTTTAGGTTGACTGCATGGACCGCGTTCGACACAGCCCAAGCTTCGGTCTCGAAGTACAGTGTCGACGAGTCTGGAGAAAGCCTAAGGTTCTTGAAGCCGAAGAGATTCTGTTCCGGTTTCTGTTCCACCTTCCCCGAAACAATGATCCGCTTGTTGGCGCAATGGTTCGTGCATTCGACGATTCGTTCGTTTGGACTATCGGCGTTCTCCACGAAATATGACGTGGATCCCCCTGGCGCCGAGATGACGCTGTTCGCGTCGACATTTTGGGCTGAAGATGGCCAGGGCAAAAAGGCGCAAGAGCAGGCCAGCACCGTAAGCAATCCATGCACTTTCATTTTATGACGCTCCTCGTGACGTTTCGGGCAGTTTACAAATGCGCTTTCCACACAGGTTTCCTGGGCCGAAAGGTATCTGCTGGGCATCCTGACTTTGCCGCTTCACCTTCCGGTGCGCAAGGATCGCTCACGTCCGTGCCGCAATCCGAACATTTGATTAGTGCCATGGTCTTCCCCTGTGGTCGCTAGTAGTTCCGGCAAATGCATGCACCAAGCATGCCGGTTGCAATATATCGCGACCCTTGGCCAGAGCGCCGCGATAGTTATGTCAGCCCCTAAAAAAATGGTTCTTCACGGATTCCCGGGGAAGGCGACTTTGATCTTCTTGAAGAAGTACTCACTGTCGCGGTAGCCGTAAGCCATCCGTTTGATGACCTTGATCTTGTTGTTAATGCCTTCGAGCTGGC
>Ga0302317_10001955_pt1 | contig 14571 bp, 23 predicted proteins | sample III_Palsa_N3_3_FD_200450 | JGI IMG/M metagenome (GOLD analysis project Ga0302317, IMG submission 200450) | Peat permafrost microbial communities from Stordalen Mire near Abisko, Sweden - III_Palsa_N3_3 | ecosystem: Environmental > Terrestrial > Soil > Palsa > Peat permafrost | place: Sweden...
TATCCGTACCTCCGGCGGCTCGCACCACTTGTGACCGATGGTGGCGCACAACAGCTCCTGCCATATGCGGCGCAGCGTGTGTAGCTCACCGCGCTTCGGGGGCGTGCTGACGATTGTACGAATCATGGATCAATCCTTGTGACGTGGTAGCGCTGAAGCGGACGCTCACCGCGCCACCATTTGTAGCAGCGTACCAGCTGCCACCACCGAGGGCGCTGATAGACGCCTGCGAAGGTGATGATATCACCGGGCTGCAGGAAGAATTCACATTCACCGGTGGACGCCCAAGTGATTGTGCCCTCTGGCTGCTTCACGGGTCAGCCCTCGTGAATGTGCGCCCATAGGCGGTGCCGCGCTCCTGGAAGATCTCAATCATGCGCTGGACCGTACACCTGCGCTCAGTCACGAACAGGTAAACGTGCGACATGACCTCCCCGGGGATGTCGCACTCACGTGATAGGCCAGCGGGTACTTCGTCGTGATCGTGTGGTTCATTGCCGGTGCTCACCTCGTGCGTGAATGGTTGAAGGCGAGGCTGCTGGGGTTGCCAGTAGCTACTCGGGGCGCGTGCCGTGGGCTCGCTAGCGGTACCAGCAGCCTCGCCAGTGCGTAGGGATACACCTGCAAGGGTTCGGGTGTCAAGAGGCTTGAGCTTCGGGGGGCCGCTGGCTCACTGGTCTCTATCGGTGCACTTCGATCAGGTATGCCAGCGTTGTGGTCGGCCAGCTGGCCCCGTCAGCTGCGCGCAGAATAGGTCGGGCGCCCCCGCTCGCGTCAAGGGGCTTGGATCACAATAGGTCCTCGAGCCCATGCGTCCAGGCCTCGTGCACGGTCGCCCACAGCTTGCGATAGAGGGTATGGGCATCGGATTTGAGCCGCGTCTGCCACGCCTGCGCTGGCTGCTCCTGACCCTCCTCAAGCTCGCTCACAATCTTCGCGATGACATCGCGCGCCATGGTGGCTGGGCGCCCAGGTGGGAGCTTGTGAGCGGGTAGGCCTCGCTCCTTACGTTTAGCTGCTGCTCTAGCTCGTTTGGTCTCTAGTGAATGGCGTCGAGCTGCTTCGGTCCACATGGTGTTCGCTGTCCTCTTATCGGGTAATCATTGGCTTGGTGGTTTTTACCCCTAGAGAGAGTGAATTCACTCATCCTAGGAGAGAGAAGGACCATCGTACCCTTTATCCGAGCAAGAGTAAACAGGCGGCGACGAGCTGTCTGCCCCTTTAATCGTCGCATACTGCGAACGCGCTGGCGTGCAGGTGCTCAACCTCGCGATATGTGGCGTAGATCACACATTATTGGTTAACTCGGCCGACACCTGCCCCTCTCCCTGGTAGGGCCAACGCCTGCATTACAGCTTTGTAATGTGTCGACGACCAAGACGCGTCCCCGTTCGAGTCACGCAAGCCGTTGATTCCATTGGCATCACGCGCTCGCAGCCGCTCGGACGCCCATCGCGGGGGTACCGCCGTGTTGCACCGCAGAAAAGTCGAAACCCCCTGGAGACTGTAGGGATAGTGGATGGCCGTCCATCGTCGCTCCGGGGCTCCAAATCACTTTACACAGATCGAGACTTCTGTCACACTGTTTTCTGAGACTTAGTACCAAAACACAGGAGACGGTATATGGATCAACGACTTAGTGCCTTGGAAGCGTACCCCCTGGCGACTGTATCCCGGTGGAAAGCCTTTAGAAACAACGATCCGGCCCTCAGAAGCACCCCGCGGCCGATCAAAGGCAGTAGTGTGAGGGACCTCACATCCGAAGAGCTGAGCGCTCTGTCAGCGATTTCTGACGAAAGTTTCGACGATCTTCTGTAATTGTGACGGAAGTCTCACCGAGTTCAGGGCTATTAGGTGAGGGCAGGAAGAAATCGTCACGGCAGGCCTCACAAGCATCCAACTGAAACAGGCCCCTCGCCGCATGCGTATCTTCCACAAGTCCCTTGCCCCAATTTTCATCACCGGCGAGGACTCGACCATGACCGACACGACTTCCCCCACTCCCGCCACGGCGCCGACCCTCGGGTCTGCGGTCGCCGCGGCCCTCGCTAGCGCTTCCGCCACCGCGGTCTCCTCGCTCGAAGCAAACGCCGTCGCCTACATCCAGACCCTGGAGAGCAAGGCGAAGACCGAGCTTGGTGTCGTTGAGTCGAAGCTCGCTGCCCTCTGGACCAAGGTGAAGGCGTACGCGCCCGCCGTCGGCATTCTGGCCGTGGTTTCAGGGGTGGTGTATGCAGCCGTCCATTTCCTGCACATCTGATCTCGCCCCGCCGCCACCGGCCACTCGTGCCGGCCCCACGCCCCGCGTCGTCCAGCTCCCGCTGGGTGGCGCCGGGTCGTTCTTCACTCGCGAGCAGTTGACCCAGGCGTTTCAGTGTTCCCATGCGGAACTCGGGCGCCTTCTGCGTGACAAGATCGCCCCGCTGCCCATCCGCATCGACGGCACGATCTACTGGTTCACGGACGAGGTCGATGCCGCCATCACCCGCGTCGAGAAGGTTCTCGAACGGAGGCGCCGATGAGGACATTGCTGATTACCTTAGGCCTTGCGGCCGCCCTACTGACCGGATGCGCCACGGCGCCCCCGGTCAAGCCCGTTGCCAGCGTCAAGCAGGTTGACCCGATCTCCGAGATCGTGATCATCCAGTGCAACGAGTTCAAAGGCGCGGTGCTCATCCTGCCCGACGGCACGGTGCGCGCGCTGATGGACAAGGCCGCCGCCCGCGCGGTCTATGACGCTTTGCCGGATGGTCACGCGATGGTCGCGGACCTGGAGGCAGACTGCGCTCCGAAGCAGTCGACGTGACCACGGGGCCCGACGCATGAGGTTTGGCCCGCACGACGAGCAGGACGAGATCATCCGCAACGATGATCTCTTTGACGCGCCGGTGGACGAGGCCTGGGAAGAGTGGGCCGCCGCGCAGCGGGCAAAGCCCGCATGGTCGCTTGACCTGATCGACCTGGAACGGTTCAACGAACCGGTGTTCACCGACTACTGAATTATGCTTGACCGCGCGAGCGGTTCGGGACCTACGTGCCCGAGTCGCTACGCCCGGCAATCAACCCCCACGTCCTCATTCGTAGGACGTTGCGTCCTTTGGCGCCCTCGCGCGCATTGAGGATCTCTCATGGCTCAACTCGGCGTCTTTCGGGACGATTTCTATAACGCGATCAACGTGCTGCCTAACGCGCAGTATACCGCGACCGCGCAGGCTTCGGGGGTGCTCGCCGCTTCGGCTCTGGCTGGCGCCGTCGAGAACTACATCACCAGCTCCGGCGCCACCGCGCTCACGACTGACTCGGCCGCGAACATCGTGACGAATTTGCAGACGGCACTTCTCGCGAAGTACCAGTCGCTGCTGATTCAGGGCGCCTCGGGCAGCCCGCCACAGGGCGTACCGAACCTCAATCTGATCACGTTCTTTGTCTCTATCCGCAATACGAATGGCGGCACACTGACGTTGACGGCCGGCACCGGCGTGACGATCACCGGCACGGCCACGCTCGCCACCACGATCGAGCGCAACTACCTCGTGACGGTCACTTCCCCCTCGACCGTCACGTTCCAGGATCTCGGCGGCGCCGCGGTCTCGTAACACCAAGGAATTTCCACATGGGCATGAACGAAAAAGCGAACATGAACGGCGAAGCGTACCTGAAGGGTCGCAAGGCCGGCGTCGAAGGCACCAAGGGCAAGGAGCGCAAGGGCGTAGCCGAGAAGACGGTGGTGGCCGACGTTAAGGACCAGAGCCTCTCGGGCTCAGTGCAGACGGACCTGACCGCGGCCGCGAAGTCGATGTACAGCCGTGCCGTAGGCCCCGGCGAAGATCCGAGCAAAGAGGGCGATCAAGCCCTGCGCGATCGGTAGCATGGCCTGGGGCGGTACATACAGCTACCGCGTTCTGATCGGTCTTGACCGGCTGGGCGCGGCGTTGCTATTCAACCGCAACGACATCACGATCTCCACGCTGTGCGGTCTCGTGCAGCTCGCCGACTCCGCGCGGCCCGAGCGCAAGAGCGCGTTCCGCCTCGTCCTCTCCTTTGGGCTGCACCCCGTGCAGCTGTGGCTGCTACGGCAGCTCTCCTACGCGCTGGATAAGATCCAGCCCAATCATTGCCAGCTCGCCATTCAAGGCGACCGCGCGACCGCACAGTCGATTATCGACATGCTGAAGGCATATCCATGACCGAATTGATTGAACACAAGGTGGACCCCTTGCAGGGTCACTACGGGATCACCGCAGAGACGGGGCTCCTGGGAATGGCGGGCGCTCAATTGGGCGAACCCGCAGCGGCACCACCGGTGCCGGAAACTGACAAGGATCCTCGCTAATGGCCGCATTCAATAAGTTTAATTCATTCGCCGCGTACATGCCGAACGGCGCGATGAATCTGTCGACCGACACCGTGAAGTTCATGCTGACGAACACGGTGCCGGTCGCGACCAACACGACCTACTCCTCGATCTCGGGCACCGAACTCGCCAGCGGCAACGGCTACACGACCGGCGGTGCGACGGCATCGCTGACTTCGAGCACTCAGTCGGGCGGCACGTACAAGTACATCGCCTCGCTCGCCTCCCCGACCTGGACGGCGACCGGCACCATGGGCCCGTTCCGTTACGTCGTAGCGTACGACGTCACGACCGGCGTGTTGATCGGCTGGTGGGACTACGGTTCGGCCCTGGCGCTCGCCGTCGGCAATACTTTCACGGTTACTCTGGATCCGACGAACGGCGTTCTCCAAGTAGCTTAAGGCGACACCGTGCCGGCGTCGCTTAACATCGCCTTCAATCAGGCGCCATCGGTCCTGACTGCCTCTCCTGGGCGGTACGGAATCATGGCGCCTGCTTTGGCGTTGACCGAGACCGGCAGCGGGCCGCCCGTGAGCGGCTATGACGGCGTCATCGCTGTCAACGCCGCGGGCCAATTCGTGAACGGGCACAACGTGCCCATCCAGTTGCGCGCGACTAATGCCGCGTACATGGTCAACTCGATCTACTCCGGCTATAGCGGGGATGACGCGAAATTTGGTGCGGCGTGCGGACGCGGCGGCCCTCCATGGGGCACCCTCGCGCTGACTCGCAAGCTGAACGCGGTGCGTATCGTCATGGATACCACTGCGTTCATGAACGTGCCGATCAGTGTCATCCAAGGGTCCGCGTCCTCGCCGTCCTGGAATGGCACCACGCACGCTGGTGACCCGAACGGAGTGATCAAGCCCGGGTTCTTGAATTCGATCTTCTGGGCCCGGTACTTCGGGCTGTACGTGATCGTCAATGCGCACTGGTCCGCTCCGGCTTATACGTTCGGCGGGGTGAAGGGATATGTGGGCGCCTACGGGCAGCCTCTGTTCCTGGATTACGATCAAGGGTATCAGTACTGGGCGGCACCCTACGGGGGCGCCCCGGGCACGACGGACGCTTCAGGCTATGCGTCCTCTGGCATGGTCGCGTTTTTAGCCAGCCAGCTGGGATCAGCAGCCTTCAACACGGCGAACGGGATCCCCGGTGCAGGGGGCGTCGTCGGCGCGGCGGGCCAGTTCAACGACCCGACCCGAGGGGGCTCGAGCGGCTTTCAGGATATCATCTTCGAGCTGTTCAATGAGCCGCAGCTCGATCAGCAGAACGTAAACTTCAACACCGCCAATGGCGGTACCGGATCTGCGCTCACCCTGACGAAACTCATGGGTCAGGGCGGCTGGTGCTCAGGTTACAACAACCAGAACATCGGTACCGGTACGTTGAACCCCGGCGGCATCCAGGTCGGCATCCCCTCGGGTTTTTACGGCGCAAGCGGACAGCCGAACACGACTACCAGCGGCCAGTGTTTTAACTGGTGGTGGCGTGTGGCCGGATACCAGCAGGTGCTGACCGGCATTCGCTCCTTCGTCGGCTGCAACAACATCTGCACGATCAGCGGCCCGGCCTACGCTACCGGGTTCACGAACATCACGGACTACTTTCCGACGGATCCGCTAAGCGGACCGCCGCAGCTGGCGCACAACTGGCACCCGTACGGCAGCAATTACCCGAACAGCCCGGACCCGAACTTCAGCTACGGGTTCTACAATACCGCGTACGCTCTGCAGGTTCTGCAGAATGTCATTCAGGGCCAGAGCAGCTACACGGTCGACGGGCAGGCCTTCACCGGTATCGGCTACCCGTTACCGGCAATCGCGGGCGAGTTTGGTGTATCTAATAGCAGTGGCACTCCGCCCTACATTGTGTCGATGACGCAATGGGCCGACGGCGGAACGTCTAGCGCGAACGGTACGTCCTTCACCCCCGGATTCAGCACCTCGTTGTGGGCGAGCCCCGATCCGGGTGGCATTACGAATTACGGTGGCAATCCCGCGAGTAATATGTGGCAGGGCGAAATCCTTGGCGCGCCGCAGACCATCACAGCCTCGATCAGCACTACGGTGCCCACTGGGTTCAATTCGTACGTCGGCACGATCACGATTACGAACGCGAACGGCAATACGATCGATACGGGTTGGGTTGTCACCGGCGGAGCCGGGGTGCCGAACGGCGTGATCGGGCCGCAGATCAGTGGCACGACCCAGGGTGCCGGTACCTACGCCTTCAGCATCGGTCAGACCCAGAGCGCCACCACGCTGACGATTCAGAAGTGGTTGCCGGCGGCGGGCGAGGGCTCAGCGTATTTCGCATGGACTGAGGCTCACGCGTGAGTTTTACATACGGCACCCCGGTCGAGGCTCACGGCACCGCTGCCTCTGAGGGGATCACGTTTACGGGGGTGCCCGCGAACGCGGCTCTTGTCGTGTACGTGGGCTGGAACCCTGGCGGTGGTGTAACACTCAACAGTGTCGTTGATAGTGTCGGCGGCGCGCTCACCCAGGTCGGGTCGACGTACGTCAGCAGCTCCTCGTTTAACGGGTCGCTGTGGCTGCTGCCGCTTTCGACGGCCGGTAGTCACACGGTTACCGCGACTCTTAGCAGCGCGAATGATATTTACGTTGGCGGTCTCTACGTTACCGGCGCCGCCAACTCTCCGCTTGACGGGGGCGGCGTCGGAGACTCGAACTTTGCGGGCACCAGCGCCAATGCAGTACACGCGCCGAGTGTTACGACCACGCAGAACGGGGACGCGATCCTTTCGTTCTTCAACATCGTCTCGGGTGGCGGAGCTACCAGCGCGGGCACGAGCCCAAATGCGTTTACGTCGCTGGGGTTCGTCACTACTGACTTTTTCGGCGAGTATTTTGTACAAACGACGGCCGGAGCGATTCAGCCGACAGCTACGAACAGCGTCAATTCGGACACTATTTGCGCGACCATTGCGCTGGCCCCGGGTACTGGCGTTAGTTATTCGCTGACCGCCTCAAGCGGGCCCTACGCCATCACCGGCGAGGCGGTTACGCTTGGGACAAACGCCGCGGTGCTATCGGCTGGCACTGGCTCGTACGCGGTTTCCGGGCAGGCCGCGACGCTGTTTGAGTTCAGTACGACGTCGTTCACTCTTCTCGCCAACGCGGGCGCGTACGATGTGCTGGGCGCGTCTTCGTCTAGCGGATACGCTCTGTCTCTTCCCGCTGGCGCGTACGCCATCACCGGCAATCAGATCACGCTCTCGCAGCTTGGGGGCTACAATCTCCCCGCTGCGGTTGGCGTATATGCGGTTACCGGCGAGAACGCTACGCTCGCCGAGAATATCACACCCGTTTACGTACTGCTCGCATCCAGCGGATCTTTTGCGATCACCGGTATCGCCGCCACTTTGGCGCGTACTGAGGCGTTCATAACGCCCGGCGCAGCCGGCGGCCCGGGCAAGATTTTCACCACGTACTCCTCGGGGATGCTCTACGTGACCCTGAGCAACTGACATCCAAGGATCTGATCATGTCAATCGACACTACGTTTAAACCCATCAGCCCGTTGACGTTCATCGGTACCACGCCTCGTCAGGTCGTGACCGCGGGACAGAATCAGAGTGGCGCAATCTCGTTCCGTGTGAAGAGTCTCGCGGCTTCAGGCACAGACCAGTATTTCACCTGGGGGCAGAGCAACGCTGTGACTGCAGGCGCCGCCCCGACGGACAACGTGCCGACCGTCAATACGATCGGTATGCTTGGCGCTAGCGTCGAGACGTTTGAATTGCCCGCGGGATCGTGGTTCGTGGCATCGTCTGCAACAGGGTTTCAGTTCGTCGCGGGCACCGGGCAGTAAACGCCCATGGCGTTCAATGTCGGCACCGCGGTAGGCAGCTATTTCGGCACCGCTGCGACCGCGCAGTCCATTGCCGTCGTATCGCCCGCGAGCAACGCGGATATCGTGATCTGGGCCCAGTATGGGTCAAGCGGTAGTGCTCCTGGTTGTACGGTGGACGGATTTGCGGCCACTCAGGTCGGAAGTTCGGTAAATAGTTCCAGCGAGACCCTGCTGCAGTACGTCTATCAAGGCGCCGCCTCGGGTTCTCACACAGTTGCTTTCAGTCTTGGAACTGCGGCCAATATTGGGTTGGCGGCGGTCGCAGTGGGTGGCGCTGGCGCTACCGATGGCGGCAATACCGTAGATAGTAATTTCGCGGGGACTGGCACTAACGCCGTCCTGTCGTTCAACGTTACTACCGCCCACAATGGTGACATTGTTTTCGGGTTCGCGAACTGGGTCTCCGGCAGCGGAACCATAGCGTCGGGCACCGGATACACGAACTGCTCCGGAGCCAGCAGTGGGACATTCAGCTCCTGTTGCATGGAATATATAGTGCAAGGCACGGCGGGCGCGATTCAGCCCACGTTCACCGCCTCAAACAACAGCGATATCTTGTGCGGCACTATTGCTCTGCAGGCTGCCGCCGGTGGCGGGGGCGGTTCGCAAGGCGGTTTTCGCACTCGTCAGAGATGGCGAGTTTAGAGGAATACGGACATGGCAAAGACAACTCTCGGCGGCCCGTTGATCGGTGCGCTGTTCAATTCGGTAACTCCCCCCGCGGAGGATAAGAAGCGCGCCGTGAAGCCGCGCAAGAATAAGACCACGAAGGGCGAGGCCTCGGCGACCGAGCATGGGCAGCAGCACGGCGAGCTGGCCAACTCGAAGCAGCCCAGCGAGTCGCACATGATCAAGCAGGAGGCCAAGCGCCAGAAGCGGCAGGCCACTGAGAACTGGATTGCGGGGCGCGTGTCGACGGCGCAACACGAACACGTGCATCGCCGCGCCAACCATGTGCTGACCAATCAGCCGCCGCGCGCGTTCAAGGGCAAGACCGGAGAGAAGTCCAAGAGCGGACTCTGGTAGCCCCGGATGTTTGTCAGCAATCGCGCGCTGCAGGGTCAGCCGACTCTGCCGTATACGGACAACATCCTCTGGGCCGGCCAGGATGTGTTCGCCGCGATGTCGTTCCTTGACCGTACGCACACGCCGGTGGTGCCTACCTCCCTCCAGCTGGAGATTGACGACCTGACGAACGCCGTCATCATGTTCGGCCCGTACATTTTCCCCAGCGGCGGCGGAAATTACCCAGCCCAGGCGTGCACCTCCTCAGTATTCGCTACGGAGATGCTGGTGCAAATCCCGGCCAGTGCGATGGTGATGACCTACCCATATCAGGGTTCACAGATCTGCCAGCTCTCGTGGACCTACACCGCATTCGACTCCGTGACTGGCAACCAATTTCAGGCGCAGAAGGTGGACGTTGTCTCCCTCTGCTCCATTGCAACAGTGTCAGGCGGCTCCGGCTAAATGACAAATCGAGGTGAGGCTCGTGGATTTCAAATCAAAGTGCGTGGGCGACTTGGTCGTCATACGCCCGGACGACATTAAGCCGGCCAAGATCGCATTGCCGGACTGGCAGCGCGTTCTGAAAGGCTTCGTGCTCGCGGTCGGGCCGGGTAAGTCGAATCGTAAAGGCACCGGGCTCGTTCCGATGGAGTGCAGCGTGGGCGACTACGTGCAGTTCGGCGCAGCCGCTGGCATGGAGTCTACTTTCGACGGGACACAGATCCGAATCATGCGCGACACGGATGTCGATCTGATCCTGAAGACGGCGGCCGAACACAAGGCCGAGCTGGACGCAATCGCGGAGCAGTGGAAATGATCCTGCCACCGGAACTTGCTCAGGTCGCCTCGAAGTGGCGCGTTCTTCGTGATCGAGTGCTGATCAAGCGCTTCGACTACGAGAACAAAGCCGGGCTCTATGTCGCGGGCGTGAAGCTGGAGAAGGGCGTCATCGTTGCAGCGGGCCCAGGCCGGCGCACGCGGCGCCTTGTGGCCTTCAACCAGAACATGGGTATGGGCTCCAGCGGCCGCCAGATGATGTTTGAGGACGGCCCGGAGACCGGCGCGATGCGCCCGCTGCCCGTCAAGGTCGGCGAGGTCGTTGAATTCTCGCTCCGGAACTATACCGAGCTGGACTTTGACCGGTTGGATTGCCCCGGCGCGGGCAAGTTGCTTGTCGTATGGGCCCAAGCGCTGATGCTCATCGACCCGACTGAATCGAAGAGCGATGCCATGATGTGGCAGCAGAGCGCGGGGTACGATCGGCGCGGAAATTTCATGTCGGCGAACGAGGATTGGCAGAAGGCATGAGCACGGCGGACGGCGAGTGGCCGCAGATCGATCCCACGTCGGTCTGCCCCACCAAAGATGGGCGCCCGAACATGTATTCGAACATGCCGACGCGCTTCGTCCAGCTCGCGGAGGCCAAGTACCGCGGGTGGAAGTACTTCTACATCGGCGATGTCTGCTCACATGGGCACAAAGCCCCGCGATTTGTCTCGAACCCGCGCATGTGCGTCGATTGCGACCGCGCTCGAAACGGTCAGGCTCTCATCGGAGGCAAAGGCGCCGTCGAGTACAAGACGGGATCGGGGTATAAAGAGCGGGCGAAGCCGGAACTGAAGCGCGCGCTGGAGCCGTCGAAGCTCGAAAAGGACTTTTTGGCCGCCTACGCTGACGTCAAAGACTTCGACGAGGCCGCGAAACGCGTCAGTCAGAGCCCGGCCATCATCGAGTCACGCTTGGCGTGGTCGACGGTGTTCCGCGAGGCCTACGACGCCCTCGAAGACCGCATCGGGGTGCACCATGTGCCGCCGTACGACCTGGATTTTGAGTGGGATGAGGACAAACGCGGGATGCTGATCCGCGTGTACGTGGATACGGGCGACATAGCGACCGCGCGTGACGCCATTCGCGTCTCCCCGTTCGAATACCAGCTGGAATTGCAGCGCAACGCCGAGTTTGCCGCGAAAGTTACGAAGGTCCAGCCCCTGGCGTACCAGATTCTTGAGGAGCGTGCGACTCAGGACGCGTTGAAGGGCAACGACAAGCTCTTGACGAAGATTCTCACCGCACGCGTCCCCGGATTCGACGAGAAGATCAAAGTCGACGTGAATGATCTGACTCGGCAGACTCCGGAACAGGTATCGAATGAAATCGTCCGTCTTTTTGCCCAGGTGCGCGAGATCATGCTCCCGGGCGGCTCCGAACCGGACGCGATTGACGTGCACGTAGAGGTGGTACCGACACCGCAGCTCGCACCACCCCAGCCCGTCGAGGAAGACTTCGGCGACCTGATATGACGGAGCTTAGCTTCGAGGATCTGTGCCGAAAGCCGCGCGCGGAGATTTTGAGCACGCTGCAGCAGATGCATCTGCCCGCGCAGTTGCGGATGCTGGAGGCCATGAAAGACTGGCTGCGCAAGAAGAATCGCAGGCGCGTTGATCGGTACTTCACAGACTCGGGCAAAGCCGCACGCTCTGGCTACCCGAAGCAGATGCAGTTTTTCGAGCTGGGCCGGACGCACCAGGAGCGTGGTCTCTTCGGGGGTAACCGTTCGGGCAAGACGCTTTGCGGTACCTACGAGGACACGTTGCATTTAACCGGTGAGTATCCAGACTTTTGGCCTGGGTACCGGTTTGATCGCCCGATTGACGCGTGGGCTGCGGGCGACACCGGCAAGACGACTCGCGACGTGCTACAAGCGACGCTGCTCGGTAAGCCGGGTGATACGAGCGCCTTCGGCACGGGAATGATCCCGGGCGATCGTATTCTGCGAGTCACCGTCAAACACGGTCTGGCTGACGCGGTTGAAACTATTTTTGTGCGGCATGTCCCGACAGGTGGCGTGTCCACTTTACAGTTGAAGTCATATGACCAGGGGCGCGAGGCGTTCCAGGGTACTGCCAACGATCTGATCCATCTCGATGAAGAGCCGGATCTGGAGATCTACACGGAGTGCCTGCTGCGGTTGATGACCACCAATGGTCGTCTGATTTTGACCGCTACTCCGCTACGAGGGCTCACGGACCTGATGCTGCAGTTCATGCCGCATCTGGCGCCCGCTCCTGACGTGGTAGAGGCGGCTTCGTGGCAAGCGCCACCTGAGGGCGCGGAAGATGAGTAAGGCCGCCGTGATGGTCTCATGGTCAGATGTGCCGCATCTGACTGTAGATCAACAGGCCAGCATCCTGGCCAGCGTTCCGCCCTGGCAGCGCGCCTCGCGATCGACGGGCGTTCCGGATCTGGGTCCAGGCGCCATCTTCCAGGTACCGGAAGCGGATATCCGGGTTGATGATTTCGAGATCCCTCAGCACTGGAAGAAGGGCTACGGCATGGACGTAGGCTGGAACCGTACTGCGGTGGCATGGTTCGCTCAGAACCCGTCCGATAAAGTCTGGTACCTGTATTCGGAGCACTACCGCGGGCAAGCAGAACCCGCCGTGCACGCTCTGTCGATCCGCGAGCGAGGCGCTTGGATCCCTGGGGTTATTGACCCCGCCGCGCGCGGGCGCAACCAGAAGGACGGATCGCGGCTGCTAGACGATTACGTCGATCTCGGTCTCGATATCGAAGCCGCTGATAACTCCCTGGAGTCTGGACTCGGCGAGCTGTGGCAAGCGTTCAGTTTCGGCAAGCTGAAGGTCTTCGCCAGCTGCCGCAACACTTTCAGCGAGTACCGCGTCTATCGGCGCGATGAGAACGGCAAGGTCGTGAAGAAGAACGATCATTTGATGAGCGCGATCCGCTACTTCTGGGTGAGCGGGCGCGAACGGGCGATAGTTGAACCTGCATCGTCTCCGGACGGACTGCCCTGGTTTCACTGGACACCGCCCGCGGTCTGGTCCGGTTGATCAATTGGTGAGGTGAGTAGATATGGCGACACAAATTCAAGTACGGCACATCGAGGGCTTACGGCTGCGTCAGCAGACCTTGCGCGAAGTGCCGGATTCCAAACACAAGGGCGAAGGTGAGCCGCCCATGATCAAGGTGTGGAAGTTCGAGCCACAGGACGTACCCCAGGATCTGGATGTGCGGACTCGCGAGCCGCTCGGCATCTACTCCGTCCACGTTGCGTACAACCTGCGCAATCTGGTGGTTGAGCGCAAGGGTAAAGGCGAGAACGTCACCTTCCGGAACGCGAACGTGCGGCAGGTGCTGCGCATCAAGCAGGAAGCGTTGGACGGGAACAAGAAGTGGAAGCCGGCGGGCGCCCCGATATTGCTGGATCCCAACACCTGGGGCGGCGCATTCGTTGGCGACGGCAACCGTGCGGTGATCGAAGAACTGCCGACTTGAAGCGCGCAGAGGCTAGGTAATGGAATCGTCGATGCAACTTACGGGCAACGTCCCAGGCCTGATCGGAGAGGTGGCGCCAGACGTGCGCTCGAACCTCCCTGGCTACGAGGATGTGAACGCAGTTGACGGCTCCAACGGGCCGCTGCTCGCGCGCTCGCGTAAGTTTTACGACGAGGGCATCGGTGCGTTTGAAGAAAACCGCCGGATGAATTCCGAAGACCTCAACTTCGTCTATAACTCGGAAGCGATGGGGCAGTGGGACCCCGTCGTCCTGGAAGCGCGGCGCGGGAAGCCGTGCTACACGTTCAATCGAGTCATCGGCTCGGTGAACATCGCCGTGTCCGACATGCGGCAGGTGAAGCCGGCCGGCAAGGTGCGCGCTGCCTCAGCCGGGGCGAAGGAAGCTGTCGCCGACATCCTGGGCGGTCTATGCCGCTCGATCGAGCAGCAAAGTCGCGCCGAGCAGATCTACAAGGGCCAGTACAAATACGCGGTGGCCGGCGGCTTCGGCGCGTGGCGCGTGATGCCGGTGTACATGACCGAAGGCACCCACAAGGGTGCGTTCGATCAAGTCCTGCGGATCTTCGATATCCCGAACCCGCAATGCGTGGTCTGGGACCCCGAGTGCAACGATCCGTGCGCCGGGGACGCGATGAAGTGCATGGTCGCCGATCGCATCTCGCGCGACAAGTTCATGGCGCTCTATCGCGGCAACCCGGGAGTTAGCTTCAACTTCTCCCGCGACAGCTACGGTTGGTTCACGGACCAGGAGGTGCGCGTCGCAGAATACTTCGAGCGTATCCCGACGTTGAAGAAAATCGCACTTATGAGCGATGGCGAAGTCAAAGAGTATGACGCTGCGCTGATCGCGCTCGAAAAGCACCTGGACGACACCAACCAGACGATTGAAACCGGCGCGCAGCGCGTCGTTCGCACTCGCGAGACGATCGAGTGGAAAGTGCTGTGGATGAAGATGGACGGCACGCAGATCCTGGAAGGCCCGGTCGTTTACGACTGGAAGCGCATCCCAGTGA